>LSQX01003277.1_pt1 | contig 153277 bp, 122 predicted proteins | sample 654561 | NCBI WGS metagenome assembly LSQX01 (sample SAMN04489861, study PRJNA283612) | anaerobic digester metagenome | isolation source: 4 biogas reactors fed with cattle manure at either 37C or 55C with and... | place: Denmark: Kongens Lyngby | collected 2014 | reverse complement strand
AAACTTGAGAGAAGCGCTCTAGGCGTCAGGCTAGGAGTGCCGGTCGAGCAATCCCCGGCAGAGCGCTTCGAGGGCCTGCCGCGCCTCTGAATCGGGCAGGGCGCTCAGGTGATCGAGGGCCTCGTCGACGTACGTGCCGGCAACGCGCTGGCAGTACTCGAGGGCGCCCGATGCCCGCACGCTGGCCGCAATCTCCGCCACCACATCGTCGCTGATGCGGGTCCCCCGCCCTAGGAGCGCCCGCAACTCGGCGGCGGTTGCTTCGTCGGCGCCGTTCCGGAGGGCGATGATGGGCAGGGTGAAGTAGCCCGCGCGGATGTCCGAGCCGAGAGGCTTCCCGACCTCCTCCGCGTTCCCAGCTATGTCCAGCACGTCATCGGTGATCTGGAACGCCATGCCGAAGGCTCGGCCGAATTCCGCGAGCCGCGTCGCGCGGGAGCTCTCGGTGTTGGCTGCGAGGGCGCCGATGCGGCAGGCTGTAGACATCAGAGCGGCGGTCTTGCCGTCGATGATCTCCCGGTAGTGGTCCTCGGTGACATCCAGGTTGCCCACCGACGAGGCCTGTAGGACCTCCGCCTCACACATCCGCATCACGGCCGTGGCGAGGCCCCGCAGGAGTTCGACGTTCTCTGGCGTGGCCAGCACTTGGAAGACAGCGGCGAGGAGGTAGTCGGCGGTGAAGATCGAGATGGGAGACCCCCACTCGGCATTCACGCTGACGCGACCGCGACGCACTGAGGCGCCATCGACGACGTCATCGTGGAGGAGCGAGGAGACATGGACCGTCTCGACGGCGGCGGAGAGGAGCACGGCATCGTGGCTGGGCCTGTAGTCGTCTCCGGCGGCGGCTCGGGCCGAGAGGCTTAGAAGTGTGGGGCGGATCCGCTTGCCTCGTCCATCGAGGACGTGGCGACATGCCCTGGCCAGTAGGGGTACGCGGCTGCCGGCCAGATGATCGAGGACGGCCTGCATCTGGTCCAGCTCTTCGCGCACTAGATCGTGGGCGGCCAGGCTCCACGTGGCCATCCCTAAGCCTCCGGGTCCGTGCCGTGCTTGGCGACGGTCATGTAGTAAGAGAGTACCTCCAGTTGGTGCGTCAGGTCTACCTGCCTGATGGTGGCTCCCTTGGGCGCTCCGACGGCAACGGGCGCGAAGTTCAGAATCCACCCGATGCCAGCCTCCACCATGGCCTGGACCACGTCCCTGGCTACGCAGCCCGGAACCGCTACGATACCCATTCGGCATCCCAGGGCCGCATTCACTCGGGGCAGGTCAGCAATGTCGCGGATGACGTTTTCGCCCAGACGCCGCCCCATCTTCGTCGGGTCATTGTCGAACACGGCCGCGATGCGGAACCCTTGCTCGGCGAATCCCGGGTAGGAGCACAGGGCGGCGCCCAGTCTACCAGCGCCCACCAGCACCAGGGAGTGGGGCTGCGTGAGTCCGAGGATCTCGGCGATCCGTAGGATCAGAGCCGCGACGTCGTACCCCACCCCTGGGCGACCGAGTTCACCGATGTAGGAGAGGTCCTTGCGGAACTGGGCGGCGCTGGCGTCGACCCGCTGACCGAACTCCTCCGATGAGACCACGGACACGCCCTCGGACTGGATCTCCCGGAGAGCCTGCAGATACATGGGCAGCCTCAACACCGTCGGCTCGGGTACCACTGGATCCTGTGTGCCTCTCCTATCTCTCGGGGGCGCGAGCCGCCGCATGGCCCGCCACTGGTGGAATGGATTCTGCGACGTGGCGCGATGCCCCTTCGCCGGCCCACGGATGGGTCCAGCAACGAGACACCTCATGCCTGGAAATGCGCATGAACCAGGAAGGCGCGCCATGAGTTACAGAGATGACCAGGGGCCCCGGACCCACTCCCTTCCTACTCCAGACACCTGACACCTGACACCTGACCAGCTTTCCACCAGACAATAGGGAACCGGGGCCCCCGAGTCATCCTCCACGCTGCGGGGCGGCCAGCGGCAGTGAACCTCCATTGCCGCGGCACGTTAGGAGCCTGTGGGAAGTGGAGTGGGGCTGCAAGGGGCGGAGGATCAAGCGCGTGAACTCCCCGCACAACGATGCGCACCGGGCGCTCCTGGCTGATCCCTCCGCCGCCGAGTGGCAGCTCGATGCCCTCTTCCGCAATGACGCCGTGGGCATCTTCATCCTATCGCTCGAGAACCGCTACCTCCGCGTCAATCCTCGGTGGTGCTCCATGCTGGGTTACGCCGAGGAGGAGCTGCTTGGCACAGACCTCGCGACAGTGACCCATCCCGAGGATCTCGAAGCAACCGCCCTGACCGGCGACCGTATGTTCGAGGGCGACACGAACTCCTATCGGATGGAGAAGCGCTACCTACGCAAGGATGGCTCGTGGTTTGCCGCTGAGGTGACGATGGGGGCCCTTCGCGATGGGTCAGGTCAACTTCAAGGCGCCATCGCCGTTGTGGCGGATGTCACTGACCGCCACGAGACGCTCTGCCGTCGAGCCGAGGAGCAGGAGCGCCTCTCGGCGCACCTCCGGCAGGTGCAGCAGGCCGAGACCCTGGGCGTGCTGGCGGGCGGTGTCGCGCATGACCTCAACAACATCATGATGGGCGTCATCGGCAGCGCTCAACTCTCCCTGGCACACCTGCCCACCGGATCGGACTCGCGCCGCTTGATCGAGCAGGTGGAGTCGGCGGCCTGGCGCGCGGCGAGCCTCGCTCGGCAGATGCTTACCTTCGCGGGCCATGGTCGCATCGCCAGCGAGAACGTCGACCTGTCGGCATTGGTGCGCGGCATGGAAGGCTTGCTCTCATCGAGCGTCTCCAAGAGGACGCGTCTTGACTATCGGCTCGCCGAGCCCCTCCCCTACACCGTGGCCGACCCCGTCCAGCTGGAACAGGTCGTTATGAACCTCGTCCTGAACGCCGCCGAATCTCTCTGCAACGGCGGGAGTATCACGGTCTCCACCGGGGCTCACCGAGTCGGCACACGCGCGCAAGCCGATCGGTTCGTGCCGGCCCGGCCCATGCCCGGCGAGTACGTGATGCTCAAAGTGGAGGACACGGGGGCCGGCATGGACGAGGACACCCTCGGCCGGATCTTCGACCCCTTCTACACCACCAAGTGCACGGGCCGAGGCCTGGGGCTCGCCGCCGTGATGGGGATCGTCCGCAGCTATGGCGGCGCCATCGCCGTGCGAAGCTCTCCGGGCGAGGGTGCGTGCTTCACCGTTCTCCTGCCGGCTGGCGTCAAGGCGGCGACGGCGGAGCCCCTCAGCCAGGGCCATGCCACACCGGCCCCGCCGGCGCGGCGTCCGGCGGTGGTCCTCGTGGCCGACGATGACGATGTCGTGCGGCGCAATGCACGCACGGCTCTCGAGATGGCCGGCCACACGACCCTCATGGCCGAGGACGGCCTCGGCGCTATCGATGCGTTCCGGCAGCACCAGCGTGACGTGGACGTGCTCCTCCTGGACATGATGATGCCCGGTCTGGGCGGTGACGAAGTCTGCGCGACGGCGCGGCGGCTGCGGCCCGGCGTCCCCGTGATTCTCTGCAGCGGCTATGACGAGGGAGTCATGGAGACGAGCGCGGCCCTTGACAGCGCCGACGGCGTGACTTTCCTCCACAAGCCGTACTCTCTGGCCGAACTCACCGAATGCGTGGACCGCTGCCTCGCGCGTTAGGGCAAGGCGCCTCAGAGGCCGAGTCGCGTCCCCAGCTCGCGCCAGCCGACGAGCACCAACGCCACGACGATGAAGGCTGCCGCCGCGATCAGACCTACGCCGCCCCACAGGATCAGTCGGATCCCCTGCCGGCGGTCCTCCGGGGTCACCGGGAGACCCTCTCCACGCCCTCGATAGCCCTCTCAGCGTACACCGGCGCTGCAGGGCCGACCTCGCGCAGCGTCAGGATGGTCTGCTCGGGGTAGGCGTCGTTGAGCCACAGGCCGCCTCCCGTCTCGACCGAGGCGGCGTACTTGAGCTTCGTCGCCGCGCGGCGGATGGGATAGAACTCAACGTGGAAGTGGAAGCCCTCGAGCCCGGCGAGTTGGTGGAACAGCATCATGTACTGCATGGGGCTCTCGAAGAGGGCCTCGTACTTGGCGGTCACGAAGCCTAGCATGCCCGACAGATCCCGCAGGTCGACCGCATCGAACTCGGCCATGGACGGCCGGGCGTGGTCCTTGTGGTAGATGTGGATCTCGTAGGGCAGCCGGGCATAGAAGGGCATCACGGCCAGGTAGCGTTCGGACTCGTGGAGCACCCTAGCCCCGGAGCGCAGCTCCCCCTCGATGACCTCGCAGAAGACACATCGCCCCTCGCCCCGAGCACGCTCGGCGCTGCGCTTCTCGGCCAGCACCCTGGGGGGGACCAGGGAGAAGGCATAGAGCTGTCCATGGGGATGGTGCAGGGTGACGCCCACATCCTCCCCGCGGTTCTCGAAGATGAGCACGCACTCGATGGATGGGTGCGCCGAGAGCTCCTGGAACCGATCGCGCCAGGCGTAGGTCAGCACATGGAGCTGATCGGGATCCAGGCCCGCGAGGCAGTTGCTGTGTTCTGGGCTGTAGCAGATCACTTCACACTGACCCACCCCGGGCCTCACCTCAGTGGGCGCGTCAGGGCCTGGACCCGGTGGCGCTGGGTTCAGAACCAGCGAGGGGAACCGGTTGTCGAAAGCGATGACCGAGTACGGCTCTGGTGCCTCGTAACCGCCGACACAGAGCGGGCAGAGATCGGACGGGGGAAGCTGGGGCCGGTCCATCCGGAATCCGGCGCAGACCGTGTAGTCGTCCAGGAGCGGGTTGTACCGCATCTCCGGTCCCCGTCGCATGGGGGCGACCTGATCCTGCGGCTCGGACCGCCGCGCTGGGGGATCCTGCCCCACGGGAACGGGGTCGTAGTACCGCAAGGTGCGGCCATCGCTTCTGAGGACGTCGGATCGGTGCACGGTGATATGGCTCACAGGGCGCTTCCCTCCAGGCTCGGCACTGACGGCTCAAGCCGGTGTATTCTACTCCGGCCAGGGAACCGGGGCCTCCCGCTCGCGCCAAGGGCGGAGCGCAGCCTAACAAGGAGTGACTGAATGCTCACGGCCTTTGCCCACGCATGTTATCGCGTCAGCGATCTGGAACGCTCCATCGAGTTCTACCGCGACAAGCTGGGCTGCACCCACGCCTTCGACTTCGTGAATGACGAGGGTGTGCGCTTCGGCGTCTACCTGAAGGTGGCTGGCAGGAGCTTCATCGAACTCTTCACAGGCCTCGAGGGGGAAGCTCCACCCGCAGGTTTGTTTATGCACATCTGCCTCGAGGTGCCCGACTTGGAGGCGGCCGTCGCCGAGTTGCGTGCCAAGGGAGTCGAAGCATCCGATCCCTACCTGGGGTCGGACAATAGCTGGCAGTCCTGGATCACCGACCCCGACGGCAACCGGATCGAGCTCCACTGCTACACCAAGGACAGCCTCCAAGGCCCCTGGCTCGGCTGAGCGGGGCTTCTGGACGGGCCACGCGGCGTGTGGCCGGTGGCTCGGGAGGGGAGAGACCGATGCGGCTACTCATACTAGCCATGGGCGCGACGCTCGTGAGCGGCTCCGCGTGGGCCGCCACGTTCACCTTCGATGGGGGGGCTGAGGGCCGGCCCGAATCGCCCTACCGCTTCGCCCTCGATGCGGGCGACAGGGGCCAGGCCCTGGAGGTCGCGGAAGTCGACGGCGACCTCGTACTGCCCGTGCAGGTGGAAGAGACCGAGGCCGTCGCCTGGGGCTACTTCATCGTTCCCGCTCTGCAGCCTGGGGAGCAGCTGCACCTAGGCACCCGGCCCTCCACGCGGGAGTGGGAGAACGTGGTCACCCTGAACGAGTCTGGCGGGGACGTGGATGTCCTGATCCGCGGTGAGCTGTTCACCCGCTACCTCACCGCCGACTCGCCCAAGCCCCACTGTTACCCGGTGATCGGCCCCACGGGCGTGGGCGTTACGCGCAACTACCCCATGGTTCAGGGTGTGGCAGGCGAGTCGGAGGACCATCCCCATCAGATGTCTCTCTACTTCGGCCACGGAGAGGTCAATGGCAGGGACTTCTGGGCCATTGGCGAGGGGCGAGGCCGGACGATCCACCGCGAGTTCACCGACCTCGTGTCGGGATCCGTGTTCGGCTCGCTCACCGCCATCACGGACTGGGTCGACCAAGACGGTGTCATCGTGTGCAACGACATCCGCACCCTCCGCTTCTACGCGACCCACACCGCACGAGTGATGGACTACGAGGTCACCATCCGAGCCGACAACGGCCCTCTCCACTTCGGTGATACCAAGGAGGGGATGATGTCCTTCCGGGTGGCGGCGTCGATGCAGGCCGACTCGGGAGGGACCCTCGTCAACTCCGAGGGGCGGACGGGCGATGACACCTGGGGTAAGAGGGCCCGTTGGTGCGACAACTACGGGCCCTTGGAGGGTTCGACGGTCGGTATAGCCATCCTGGACTCGCCCGCGAACCCGCGGCATCCCACTACCTGGCACGTGCGCAGCTATGGCCTCTTCGGCGCCAACTCCTTCGGCCTGATGTACTACCAGGGCGAAGGCGCCCCCGACGGAACGATGGACCTGCCGGAGGGGGATTCGGTGGCCTTCCGCTACCGCTTCGTCATCCATCAGGGAACACCGAACGAGGCTGGCGTGGACGACATGTGGCGCTATTACGCGCGCGGCTTTGAGCACCCGGACGTCGGTCGGTAACGGTCCCGCATCCGCCACGACCCGGAGGCCGGATCGGGGCGGATGCGGGTTTCGAGCGTTACGCCAGGGTCAGGGTGACCTCCAGGACGTCTCCAGCGACGAGGTCAGCGGCGTCGTTGAGGACGATCCGCACCTCCCCGTCTCCGCTGCAGGAGGCGCCCCGCGCGGCGCCGTTCACCGTAACGACGCACTGGGAGATGGCTTTGCCCGCCTCGATCTCGAACACGAGCTCGCGAAGGCGTGCCTTGCCGTGGCGAAGCTCGATACGCTCCGTCTGAGTTGTCTCGCCTTCGCGTCGCTGGATGAACAGGCCCCAGCCTTCGGCAAGGGTGAAGAAGCTGCGATGGTCCCACGGCTGCCACTTGGGCTTGAAGCCGAGGAGGCCGGTGGGGCAGTCCAGGATGAGGCCTTGGCAGGCCACCATGAGCCCATATGAGCTGAGCGCTCGGGCGTAGAACTTGCCGCACTCCAGCTCATCGAAGGGATTCCCCGAGCCGCAGACGCCGCCGCCGGAGTTGAGGTCCTTGCGCGGCCGTCCGTCGTACCGCGAGCGGGCCATGGTGACGATGGTGCGGGCCTCGTCGAGCATCCCCTGGTAGACCATTAGGCCGGCGGTCGAGTACTCGATGCCGGTCCACACCTCGATGGAGTAGAGGGTGTACGGGTCCGGCCTATCATCCTGGGGCCACGTGCACATGTACAGCCCGCCATCGCCGTCGTCCACGTAGCGCCGCGGGATCTGAGGGAGCCCGTCGAAGACGGGCTTGAAGTTGTGCTTGAAGATGGCGCGGCACGCCTGGGTGACCCGATTGCTGGGGTACAGGTAGTCGCCGCCGAGCATGAGCGTCCACCACTGGCCGAGGAGTTGGTCGGAGTGGCACCCGTTGTTGTAGTCGTGGGCGGGTGGATCGCTGGGAATCTGGTAGTAGTAGGTGCCGTTCCAGAGCCGCCGGTTCTGCTCCGACTTACCCCGCTCCACGATATCGAGCCAACGCTTGCGCGAGAAGCCATCGCCCATCACGTCGGCCATGCGCGCGGCCGCGCTGAGGGCGCTCAGGTACTGACTCCCGATGAAGGTGTTCAGTCCCGACACGGCTGTGTCGTAGGTGTTCCATTGGTGGCCCACCGTCACCCCGCGCTCCTCCGGGTCGAACTCGCCGATGAACCACTCCATCGCCTTCCTGAGGTTGGGGTAGACGCGACGCAGGAAGGTGTCGTCGGGGCTGAGTTGATGCTCCCGCAAAGTGGCCTCGATGATGGCGCAGTGGCCATCCACGAAGGCGCCGTGGGGGGTGTGCTGCCGGTGGCTCGTCTCGCCCGCGTCGTGGATATAGGTGATGAGGTCCGAGATCCGTATGTTCCGCCCAATCTCAGGCCACAGCCGCGCATGGGTCTGGGCGTAGTTCCAGACGTGGGTGCAGTTGAGGGGGCAGCAGCCGTACGAGCCCTCGTACCCGCCGAAGTACCCTGAGGCGTCGCGCCAGCAGGTGGGACCCCGCGGGATCACCGACTGGCTGGTGATGGCATCGATGAACTCCTCGGGGATGTTCGACTGGTAGATGGTCTTGTGGTAGAGCTCCGTCGCCTCCCACAGGGAGTCGAGCTCGGAGCCGATGTAGTCTGCCACCGCTCCGGCGTGGGGGAAGAGCTCGGCATAGTAGTTCCCCTCATGGCCCCAACGGGAGGCATTCGGGAAGTGCCACGTCAGGGCGAAGGTGACGGTCGCTTCCTCCCCCGGTTCGAGGCTCATGGGCGCGCCGACGGCGGCATTGGCGGTGCTGCCGGTCTCACTGTAGCCGCTGGCCCGCACACCGAGGACCCGGCCCGTGGTCTCGAAGGCCGTGGCCAGTTGGGAGGGATCTGTCCATAGGGCGGTTCCGAATGCGGAGGCGCCTATCACGCTCAGGGCCATCGTGCCCCAGCCCGTGTGAGTCGGCTCGAGGTCGGACTCCAGAGGGAGACCCGCGGCGCGCAGCAGAAGGGCGCGGGACCACTCCCACGGCATGGGCTCCTCGCTGAGCGACATCACGAGCGTCGTCTGCCCCAGGGGCGCCTCTATCACCACGGGGACACCCTCGGCGGTGCGAGCGAGGACCTGCACTCCCTCGTCCTCCCGCAGTCCCCGCAGGTGGACAACCCTACCCGGCTGCCATGAGGGCAGGCGCCCAACGCCAATCCCCTCGGCAACCTGTGCCGCGGCGCCGCTCGTCGTCGCGACGGAGTCGTACTCCAGCGCCAGAAGGGGAGCGAGCCGGCCCAGAGGCACGAGGAGCCGGAGCATCCGATCGGGCGGGGCATCCGACAGGACGATATGGTCGATATTGATATGGCCCCAGCCATCTGACCGCTGGTCCACGATCTCGAACCGGGCCTGCTTCCCCCGGAGGTCGCCCACATCCCAGGTCGCGGGCAGCAGTTGCTCGGAGTTCCGTCCGGTCTGGGTTCGGACCACCTCGCCGTCCACGACCAGGTTGATGCAGGTCTCGTTGGGGTAGTTGCCCCCGCCGATGAGGAAACCGATATAGCGGCGCTCGATAGTGAACGGCTTCGACGTGAGCCGACCCTTAGGGCTGTCGCCGGGGCGGTATGTGTTGACCAAGCCCTCGCCCACGAAGCCCGTCACAGCCTGCTGACCGCTCTCGGTGCCCTTGGACGGGGCGCGGCCGAACCCCTCGCCCTCCGCCGTCCAGCCCTCGTAGTTGGGCTTCTCGAAGTCCTCGAAGACCTCCAGGTCCTCCCAACCGTGGATGAGATCCTGGGCCCGAGGAAGGTCGGCGAAGAAACCCTCACTCGCCGAGGCGACGACGGCGGCGGCGTTCCTGTCCGCCAGCCCTACCAGGGCTTCCACCTGATGGACCGTCCCCGGACCGTCCTGGGCCATGGCCTCAACCGTGTCCAGATGCTCGACGAAGAGGAGCGGCGTGGCCTGGCTCCGCCGCGTGCGCGGATCCCGCGCCCGAAGGAACCCCGGCGCCGGCGGCTCGGCCGGAGCGTCCATCAGGACCGTGCAGCCCCTACGGTTGCGGAGAAGCCGGTTGCGGTTGCGTCCGTACTCCGTGCATGCCACGCCCTCGATAGGCGCGATCCCATCCCAGCCGACAGCGTTCTGCAGGGAGCCGAGAAGTGAGACCCGGGCGCGTTCGCTTCCCTCGTTCTTCGCGGTGATTCGGAAGATGGCGCACGGGATGCTGCTGTTGTCCGCGTCCGTCGGGATCAGCGGGTTGAAGGCATCCATCCGCACGGAGACCGGCGTCGCCGTGTCAAAGAACAGACGCGCGATGGGGTACCCGCCCTCGTAGACCAGGGAAGGGCAAGCATCGAAACCGTACTCCGCCTCCGTCTGGAGCAGGCGCACTACGGGGGCCTGACCCGATTGCTCCACCCGGACCGCGAAGAAGCTGTCTGGGACTCGGTTCTCCGTCTCGTTGTTGAAGATCTGCCACACCCGAAGCCGGCCCTGGCCATCGAGCCAGAGGGTTCCGGTCCCGATCCCTCCAATGGGCATGGCGACGGCGCCCAGATTCGCGCCGGTGTAGGTGCGGGGTGGTGTCATGGGGTAGCGGTCCCACTTGGCTAGCGGACGAGCGCCGCCGGGGCCGGTGGGCTGTGCCAGCGCTCGGCCCGCGCCGAGGGACCCGCCCCAGAGTACAGCGGCCCCCACTCCGAGGGAGCGGAGGAACTCACGGCGCGATAGCTCCAGGGGGGATGGGCCGCAGCCGGTTCCGCTGCATCCACACTGTCTTGGCATTACGAGCAACCTCCTAACAAGTTGGCGGAGCGCTATATCGCCCCGCAGTCGAGCCTCATTCCCGGGCCAGTACATAGCCCGGCGCTTGGTTTCCGTACGGCGCAGTAAGGGGCCTTCGGCGTCTCAGTCGAGGATCGAGCACCGACGCGAGAGGCTGGCGCCCGACTCTACGGACTTCACAAACTCGGCCATCAGCCGCGTGAGGTTCCAGACGTCCCCCATGTGCAGCACCTCCGATGGCGTGTGGAGGTACCGCTCTGGCGCGCCGAGAAGCCCGGTGGGAATGCCGGTCTTCGAGCGGAAGAAGGCCGTGGCGTCCGTAGGCGTCGAGCCGGGCCATGCCTGGACCTGGTAGGGGATCTCCGCCCCCTTGGCAGCCTGCACGAGCCCCTCGAACACTCTCGGCGCGATGTTCGCGCCACGCACAATGCATGGACCGGCGCCGAGCTTCAACTCGCCGAAGCGCCGGGCATCGCAGTCGGGCACGTCCGTCACGAAGGGCCACACGTCCGCCGCGATGACCGCCTCGAGAGGCAGCGCGTAGGCCGTCGTGGTGGCGCCCACGCCCGTGATCTCCTCCTGCACGCAGGAGAGGGCCGCTACACGGGCCGGCCCCTCGAACCCAGCCTCCTTCAGCAGACGGATGGCCTCAAGCGCGCAGAACACAGAGATGCGGTTGTCCAGACCGCAGGACATGATCAGGTCCTGGCCGAGGAAGGTGGGCGGGCCGTCGTAGGTGATCGGGTCGCCGATGGCCACTAGCCCCTTGGCCTCCTCACCACTACGCGCCCCGATGTCGATCCAGTACTCATGCACCCGCTTTGTCTTGTCGCGGCTGTCGCCCTCGGCGTAGTGAAGCGGCTGCTTTCCGATAACCCCCGGCACGGGGCCGCTCTGGGTGTGGACTGTCACACGCCGGGCATAGACCTCCCAGGAGCCGCCTACGAAATCCACGTACAGGTAGCCGTTGTCGTTCACGTGCTTCACCGTGAGGCCGATCTGATCGATATGCCCTTCCAGTCCGACCAGCGGACCATCATCCGGACCGTACAGAGCCCACACATTGCCGTGGACATCGGCCTCTGGCTCCAGATCGAGGCTACGGGCGTACCTCGCGACAACGCGCTGAGCGGGCTCCTCGCACCCGCTCACACTGGGAGTGGCGAGCAACTCGAACAGGAAGTCCAGGCTGCTCTGGGGGAACTCGTGCTTGGCGGCATCCATGGTGGACGATCCCTTCATCCGACTCGGGAAGCTGAGCTTTCCGCCTTCTTCGAGAGAGGCGGGTGACCTGCCTCGGCTCCTCAGCGTAAACTAAGAGGCGACCGTTTCGCGCAATGCGAGGAGAGGTGTCCGCCATGGCAGACGACAACCTGAGGATCATGCCCCTATCGGGTTGGATGAGCCTGGCAGCCATCGTCACCATCGCCGTTCTCGTCGGCGCTGTGGTCCGGGACTGGGGCGATGCCCACGATGCTCTCGCCGCAGAGACCGAGCGGGCCGCCAAGCCGGTCGCGTCGCCCGTGCCCGAGCCCCCCGCCGCACCTGCAACGGAGACGTTGCTCGCGGACGTGGACGCCTCGAACTCGCCCGAAACGCGCATCGCCGCCCTGAGGTCGCTCGCGGGCCACGCCGATCTCGGGGACGAGCGGGAGCGCGTCATCAATGCGGTGATCGACGCCTCGGACCGCGAAAGCCCGCCGGACGTTCGGCTTGCCGCGCTGGCCGCCCTGGGAGAACTGCGGGCCGACAGAGAGTCCGCTATCGCGAAGCTGCGGGCCGCCCTCGAGGATACCGACGAGTCCGTCCGCATCGCCGCCCTTGGAGCCGTAGATCAGATCGGACCTGGTGCCGCGGACCTCCTGCCATCGGTGCTGAGGTCCCTCGAGGAGCCTGCGCCGGATGAGATCGGCGCCGCCGCCCTGGCGCTCAGCGCCCTGGGCCGCACGGCGCGCCAACACACCGAGCAACTCGCCCAACTGATGGGGCACGAAGCCCGCGGAGAGGTGGGAGCCCCTGCCGCCACAGCCCTCGCGCGGCTAGGGGAGGCAGGCGATTCGGCCCTCCGAACGGCGCTGGAGTCCTCCGACCCCTGGGTCCGCTACCACGCGGCGTCAGCGTTGCTGGGCGAGCCCGAGGACCTCACCGAGGTGACGGACGAGTCCGTCGCTCAGGCCGCGAAGGACCTGATCCGGCGTTTGGACGCCGAGGCCGAGCCCGCGGACGCGTCGTAGCGCCGCTACAGCCCCAGCGCCTCCCTCAACACCGGCGCGATCACCTCTGACATGCGGAGGAAGCCGAGATCCGTCGGGTGGACTCCATCGACCGTCGCCTCACCGTCGCTCCCGAGGAGATCCTCGCCCTCCACGTACCAGAGGCCCGCGACGCCCTCGGCGAGCAGCTCCTCGTACGCCCCTCGCAGCGCCTCGTTGAACGCCGGCGCCAGCGCCGCCCAGCTGCCGAGGAGGGGCGAGTGCTGGTAGGTGATGCACTCCACGAGCAGAATGGGCGTGCCGGGATGGGCCGCTCGTAGGGTCCGTACCACCGAGGGCACCCTCTCGGTGACCATGTCCGGGCTCATGTTGGGGAGACAGTCCAGCACGAAGGCGGAGGCGTCGATCCGCGCGATTCGCTCGCCCATCTCCGGTTCCATCTGACCGTTGCCTGAGAACCCCAGGTTGACAGTAGGTAGGTCAAGCCACCGGCCGATGATGGCCGCGTAGGCCATCCCAGGGCGAGAGGCGCATCCGCCCTGGGTGATGGAGGTCCCGTAGAAGACGACCGGCCGACCCTTCACCGCCGCCGCCCTCAGGATGCGGGCCTCGGGCGATAGGCCGATCAGCACCTGATCCACGCCGTTATAGAGTGGCAGGTAGAGCAGGTACTCGTGTAGTCCGGGCGCGATGCCGTCCGCGAGCACTCCCTCGCTCTCCACCCCGGAGGGTCGGCCCGCGCCGATCCAGCGCCAGCCCTCATCGCCCCGCACATAGAGATCAAGGCCGCTAACGCCCGTCGCGGGCATGTGGGGCATCTCGAGCGACGCGCGCCGCAAGGTCCAGCGCGCGCTGATCGCGGTGGCGTCGCTCCAGAACCGGACTGCGAGCCCCGCCGAGTCGTGGCTCAGCCCCCACACGGGATCTCTCACGACGCCCTCCGCATCGGCCGGTAGCCGGTCGTAGGGGTGTGCGAGATCCGTGAAGCCCTGGCCCTCGAGTCCGATGCTCAGGGCATCGACCCACAGTCTTCCGTCTCCCTCGCGCTGCGTGATCGCGTTGGGCTCAATGGCTTCGAGCCCCGCCTCGTCGATCTGGCACAGCGCGAGCCCCGGCAGGAGTGAGAGTGCTATCAGCATTGGTATGGTTTCCTTTCCCTCTAAGCCCAGAGGTCCGTATCGAGCGCCCGGTACTGCACCGCCTCCGCCACGTGGGGCAGATCGATGGGCTCCGAGTGGTCCAGGTCGGCGATGGTCCGCGCCAGCTTGAGGACCCGGTGGTAGGCCCGCGCCGATAGGCCCAGCCGCTCCACCGCCGCCTTGAGCAGGGCCTCGGATTCGGCGCTGATTACGCACACCCGCTCCACATCACGTGCGCCCATTTCCCCGTTGCAGAAGAAGGGCCGCTCCCGGAAGCGCGCGAGCTGCCGCTCTCGAGCCTCCTTGACCCGTTCCCGAATGGACTCCGACGGCTCCCCTGCTTGCCGGCTCGTAAGCTCCTCGCGCTCCAGCCGCGGCACCTCGATGTGAATGTCGATCCGATCGAGCAGCGGGCCGCTGATCCGCTGCACATAACGCCGTACGACGTCGGGCCGGCACGTGCACGCCTTGCGGTTATCGCCTCGGAAACCGCATGGGCAGGGGTTCATGGCCGCCACTAGCATGAAGCTCGCCGGGTAGGTCATGCTGCCCCGCGCGCGGCTGATGGTGACGATGCGGTCCTCCAGCGGCTGCCTCAGCACCTCCAGGGAGTCCTTGCGGTACTCGGGGAGCTCATCCAGGAACAGCACCCCGTGGTGCGCGAGGCTTATCTCCCCTGGCTTAGGCACGGAGCCTCCACCACAGAGGCCCGCTGTAGACGTGGTGTGATGGGGCGCTCGGAAGGGGCGCGTCGTCATCAGGGAGGTTCCTGGGGCCAGTAGGCCCGCCACGCTGTAGAGCTTCGTGACCTCCAACGCCTCGGACACGGACAGCGCTGGAAGCACCGTCGGGAGGCGTCGGGAGAGCATCGTCTTGCCCGAGCCCGGCGGACCGATCATGAGCATGTTGTGCCCGCCTGCGGCCGCGATCTCCATGGCCCTCTTCGCGTGGGCCTGGCCCTTCACGTCAGCGAAGTCCACGTCGTAGAGGGGCCGATCGAGCTGGCCGTCGGGAATCCCCGCGGGCGTGCGCTCAGCGAGGAGGTTGTTCATCAGGAAGTCGCAGGTGTCGGCGAGGGAGGTGAGGCCGTAGACCTCCAGGTCCTCGACCACCGCCGCCTCCGCCGCGTTCTCCGCGGGCACGATCATTCGTTCGGCGCCCTCCCGTCGGGCGGCGATGGCGATGGGCAGCACGCCGCTCACCGGTCTGAGGGTCCCGTCGAGGGAGAGTTCGCCCACGAGACAAGTCGTCTCCAGCCCATCCAGGGGGATCTGGCCCGTCGACGCGAGGGTCCCGATGGCCAGGGGTAGGTCGAAGCCGGGGCCTTCCTTGCGGATGTCGGCAGGGGCGAGGTTTGCCGTGATGCGGTGGCTGCCGGGGAAGCGGAATCCCGAGTTCTTGATGGCCGGCCGGACCCGCTCCCGCGACTCGCTGACCCCCGCGTCGGGCAGGCCCACGATCACGAAGCCCCCCATGCCGCTCACCGCGTCAACTTCCACAGTGACCTGATAGCCGTCGACGCCGTACACCGAACCTGAGATGACCTTGGCGAGCATGACGCCTGGGTTGCACACCCCTTCCTGAGCGCGCTTGCCTTCGGAACGCGAGACGGGCACTTCGCGGCCACACGGCCGATACCTGCGGCCGCTCTCCATCTGCTCCAGGCGGGGTTGCCCCGGTACGGCCAACCGCCTATTGTAGAGTGTTTGTCCGAAGCGCCATGGGCGGGGTCCCCGCCCCGACCTCGGAGGTCCGAGACGTCGACCGCGGTTCGCGATAGGGTAAGCGCCTACAGCCACCGAGCGACCTTGATGCTCGCCGACCTCCTGGCGCTCAGCATCGCCATGGTCGCTGCGGCGGTGGTCAATTACAACACCCTATCCCCCTCGACGCTCAGCCGCCACCTGGCCGAGCATGTCCCGTCCCTCCTCATCGCCGCTTTCCTCTACGTCATCGCCTTCCACTTCCACCGGCTCTACCGCTACGCCTGGCGGTTCGCGAGCCTGGAGACGGTGTGGGCTGTCATCGGGGCCACTACGGTGGGTGCCGTGACCTTGGCCATCATCGAGTTTCTCCTGAACCGGGCGCGGATGATCGAGCCCCGGATGCTCTTCGTCTTCTGGCTCCTCAGCATCGTCCTCGTCGGGGGCGTCAGGATCCTCTTGCGTCTCCTCCATGCCCGGCGTTACGGCCTGGATCGCGACGGCGCTCACACCACACAGGAGGCGTCTCGGCCGAAGCGCGCGGTGATCCTCGGGGCTGGCGGACATGGCGCGCGACTCTGCGCCGCCCTGGAGGAGGACCCTGAGCGGCAGTACGAGATTGTCGCCTTCCTCGACGACGACCCCGCCAAGTGGAACACCTTCATCCGTCACGCACGCGTCGCTGGTCCCCTCGACAACCTCGGCGAGTTCCTCGAGAGCGGCTCCGTTGACGAGGTGCTCGTCGCCCTCAGTGGGGTCGATGGCCCACGCCTCCGCGCGTACGTCATGGCCTGTCGAGCCCGGGGCGTGCCGGTGAAGATGGTCCCCGGCTTCCGCGCCATGCTCAGTGGCAAGACCCAGTTGAGACTCGAGGAGTTCACCGTCGAGGATCTCCTGCGGCGGCCTCCTGTCAACACCGATCTAGCCTCCGTCGGCGCTGTCATCACTGGACGCCGCGTTCTCGTGACCGGCGCGGGGGGCTCCATCGGCACCGAGCTGTGCCACCAGTTGAGCGCCCTGGGACCTTCCGGCGTCAGCCTCTTCGGCCACGGGGAGTGTTCCATCCACCGGGTCCACACCCAGCTTGTGGCCGCCTACCCGGAGTTGGCCGACCGGTACCACATGGTCATCGGCTCCGTCGCGGACGCCGAGCGCGTCCGCCAGGTGCTCCGGGAGCGGACGCCCCAGATCGTTTTCCACACGGCAGCCCACAAGCACGTGCCAATCATGGAGCAAAACGTGCTGGAGGCGATCAAGAACAACGTCCTCGGGACATTCAACGTCGCCGAGGCGTGCGGGGTGGCCGGCGTGGAGCGCATGGTGCTCATCTCCACCGACAAGGCCGTCTCCCCCTCCAGCGTCATGGGCGCCACCAAGTGGCTCTGTGAGGAGGTTGTGCGGGCCATGGCTACGCGCTACCCCGACACAACCTACCTCGCGGTGCGGTTCGGCAATGTGCTGGACAGCCGCGGCAGCGTGGTGCCTCTCTTTCGCCAGCAGCTCCAGGCTGGCGGGCCTCTCACTGTGACCCATCCCGACGTGACCCGGTACTTCATGACCATCAGCGAAGCCGTGCAACTCGTGCTCCAGGCCGCCGTCGGGAGAACGGGCGAGCTTTGCCTCCTGGACATGGGCGAGCCGGTTCGCATCCTCGACCTCGCCCGCGACATGATCCGGCTGAGCGGCTTCGAGCCCGATGTGGACATCCCCATTACCTTCACAGGCCTAAGGCCCGGGGAGAAGCTCGAGGAGACCCTCGTCTGGAACGAGGAGCGGATCGTGTCCAGCGGACGCGAGCGCCTCTTCTTGGTGCAGCGCGACCACTACACCGAGCCCGAGCGCGTGTTCGAGATGGTCGAGTGTTTCCGCGAGTTCGCGCTGCGGTGTGATGAGGCGGGCGCTAAGCGCTACCTCCAGGAGTGCGTGCCGTCCCTCGCCGAGCACCACCTGGCAGTGGACAGCCTGACGACGGGCTACCCAGTCACCCCCCGACTCCTCGATGACGCCACGGCCTCGTCGGCGGGCGGCGGCCGGTAGGCCAGGGCAATGACTGAATCGCCACGCCTGCTCATATTGGGACTCGATGGCGCGCCTGCCCGGTACGTGTTCGACGCGCCCCCTGGCGCTCTACCCAACCTACAGTCCCTCATGGCACGCGGCATGTGGGGTCCTCTGACGAGCACCATCCCCCCCATCACCTGCCCCGCTTGGGCCTGCATGAGCACCAGTCGAGACCCCGGGCAGCTGGGACTCTACGGCTTCCGTAACCGAAGCAGCCCCTCCTACGGCCCAATGGACCGGGCCGATGGCGCCTGGGTGACCGCGCCGCGGCTCTGGGAAGTCCTCTCCGACCTGGGCCGGCGCTCCGTCGTCCTCGGGCTGCCCCTCTCCTACCCTTGCGAACCCTTCAACGGCTGGCTCATCGGGAGCTTCCTGGGCCCGAATGACCACGACGAGTACACCCAGCCTACGAGCCTGGCGGATGAGATCGAGGAGGTGGCGCCGGGCTACATGCTTGATGTGCCTAACTTCCGCACCGACGACAAGGAGCGGCTCCTCGAACAGATCCGCCGCATGACGGACCTCCGCTTCCGCCTCGCCGCCCACCTGATGCGCTCACGGCCATGGGACCTCTTCTGGATGGTTGAGATGGGCCCTGACCGCATGCACCACGGTTTCTGGCGCTACGGAGCCCCCGACCACCGCCTCCACGAGCCGGGCCACCCCTACGAGAGCGCTATCGCGGACTACTATTGCTACGTGGATGGCCGGATCGGGGAGCTCCTCGACCTCGCCCCACACGAAACCTCCGTCATGGTCGTGTCCGACCACGGCGCCAAGACCCTCACGGGCGCCATCAGCATGAACGACTGGCTCCGCCGCGAGGGCTACCTCGTGATGAACCACGTGCCCGACACCCCCGCGCCCTTGGACCCGGCGTGGGTGGACTGGTCGCGCACCCGGCTCTGGGCCGAGGGCGGATACTACGCCCGGCTGTTCGTGAATGGTCAGGGGCGGGAACCCCAGGGGATCGTGCCCTCCTCGGAATACGAGACCCTCCTCGCTGACGTGACGGCGCGTCTCCGGGGCATGAGAGACCACGAGGGCCGTCCCATGGGGAATCGAGCCATGTCGCCCTATGAGCTCTACCGCGAGGTCCGCGGGTTGGCCCCTGATCTCATCGTCTACCTGGGCGACCTGGACTGGCGCTCCGCAGGCACCGTGGGGCACCGGGACATCTATCTGCTGGAGAACGATACAGGGCCAGATGACGCGAACCACAGCCAGGAGGGCATCTTCATCCTCGCGGGGCCCGACGTGCCTGCATCCGGATCGGTCCGGGGAGCGGAGATCTACGATGTGGCGCCGACGGCCCTGGCCCTCATGGGCTGCCCCGTGCCCTTGGAGATGATCGGCCGGGACCTGCGCACCATCCGCGCCTAGCCCGCCTTATTCATGAGAGTGCCTAGAGGTTGTTGCATGGGAGTGGGTAGTTCGCCTCGTATCAAGGGCTATGCGCCCAGGCAGGCCTGCAACCATCGGCGGGTTGTGGGGCCTGCCAAGCCCTCGCCGCTGTGCCGATGTTGCCGCCCCGTTCCGCCCGAAAAGGGCTCGCTGGCAACATCCCCTCGAATCCCGCAAACCGTTGGGGCCCAAGGCTTAGAGGCTGCACGGGAGGGGTCTGTATGTACTATGTTCCATTGTTCCGTGAGGTACTATACATACGTTATGGTACCCCCCTGCCTCGCCGAGAGAGCGCGAGTACCACAATAGGGGGGTATCGTTTCCCGGCGGAACACCGGAACAGCGGAACACGGACCCTCAGCGAGCGAGCGGCAGAACCCAGAGAGCGGCCAGGCGGCCAACAGCGAGCCGCCCCTCCATGCCCGCCGCCTGCTGCTGGACAGACCAACACCAACGCAACCGACAAGCGCTCGCTGCACATCCAGCAAGCACACCACAGACTAGCACTCATGAATGATGCGGCCTAGACTCCTATGGCCTCCGGTTGCGGTTGCCGGACATCGCGGCGACCACCATCCAGATCACGAACCCCAGGACCACCGCTGCCCCGCAGACTGCCAAGACTAATAGCGAGACTGCCATGGGTGCCCCCGTTCACGGGCGCTATTGCTTGTTGAGGACCAGCCCGCCGTAGCCCTCGGCCATGAGCACCAGGGCGCGCCCGGACCGATAGCCCTCGATGAGTCCGCGCCCCTTCGCCTCGACGCGGACGCCCCTCCCGTGCATTTCCCAGGTGAGCGTTCGCGGGCCGGTCGGGGAGCCGTCGTCCACCTGGCCGGTCATGTCGGTCTTGAGCTCGAGCTTCCAGGGCGTGAGCGGCGGGCCGCCGCTCTGCGCGACTTTCGCGGCAAGTTCGTCAAAGTCGACCACAGCTCCGCCGGGGTGGATGGCCGCCGTCTGCACCCACTGGCCTATGTACTGGGAGGGCTGGGGACCGCGCCCGAACAGGGCGTACGCGCCGGCAGCCACACCGGCCAGAACCACAATCCCAGCGATCACGGCCAACGTGGCCTTCTTGTTCGAGCCCAAGTCCGTCGCTCCCCTCACGCCGGGGCTACACCGCCCGGGTCGCAACCCGCCGGTGTCACCTGTGCCAGTAGCATACCCGAACCGGTGCCGTGTCGCTCATCGTCCCGGCTCGGGAGGCGCGTCAGTGGCTGGGCGGAGGAGAAACCTGGGACGCCACGAGAGCCTGCATGGTGGGCGGGGAGGGACTTGAACCCACGACCTTCTGGGTGTAAACCAGACGCTCTAGCCGGCTGAGCTACCCGCCCATTTGAGGAGCAATGGTACCCCCGAGGGGAATTGAACCCCTGCCTGCAGGATGAAAACCTGCTGTCCTGACCACTAGACGACGGGGGCGTTCGCTCGTGATTCGGCAGTGTATCGGCGCCCCCCATGGCCGTCAAGCAAGGGCCCTCAGCCGATTCTCGCGAAAAAAGAGTCGGCGTGCCAAGTAGGGATTCCCCTTGCCTTCTGACGAACTATGGCTCATATTTGGCGGCGAGTGCCCTAGGGCGCTCGTATGACGGTACTTGGTACTATGTCGATGAAAGCTCAGGGATTGACGGGCGAGAGTAGCGCGGGCATCAGACTCACCGTCCTGAACACGGGTATCATCTCTAGTCCGATTATCGTCAATGGAAGTCGGCATTGCCGATAATTCACCGAAGTCAGGAGTGGCAGCATTGCGCGGCACCGTAAAGTGGTTCAACCCCGATAAGGGTTACGGCTTCATCCAGCCCGAGGACGGTAGCAAGGATGTCTTCGTGCACTACTCCGCCATCACCGGCGAGGGCTTCAAGTCCCTCGACGAGGGCGACGAGGTAGAGTTCGAGATCGAGCAGAGCCCCAAGGGCCCCCAGGCCGTCGACGTCACCCGCGTCTAGGCTAGCACCTGTGTGGCCCGGTCCGTGGGCTGAGTAGGGGACCGAGACGCTACGACTAAGCACGATTCGAGTCCGGTGTTGGACTTCGGTCGAAGCACCCGAGTGGATGCCCGCAGCGAGTTAGTGAGAGCCTCTGTGGGGAGTCTCTCAAGCCAGTCGGCACAGACCAGGGCGAGGCTAGCAGGCCTCGCCCTGTCCTGTACGTGCCTCCCGTGCCCGGAGGCGCCGGCACGCGGGTGGCGAATCCCTTGCCGAACACCCGCATACGACAACGGGGCCGGAGGGTGTCCCTCGCCCCGAGCCAAGCTTACTGGAGGTTCCTGAGTATGAGCGCACCGCAACGGCGATTCGACCTGCCATGTACGGCGATCCCCTCGGCCTGGTACAACATCGCGGCCGATCTCCCCGTGCCCGCGCCGCCGCCCTTGGATCCCAACACCGGTAAGCCGGCGGGTCCGGAGCTGCTGGCCCCCATCTTCCCGATGGGGCTGCTCCAGCAGGAGATGTCCACTGAGCGGTGGATCGACGTCCCCGGCGCCGTCATGGAAGCCTACAGCCTCTACCGGCCGTCGCCCCTCATCCGGGCCACCGCCCTCGAGAAGGCCCTCGACACTCCCGCCCGCATCTACTACAAGTACGAGGGTGTCAGCCCCGCCGGCAGCCATAAGCCCAATACCGCCATCCCCCAGGCCTACTACAACAAGCTGGAGGGCGTGAAACGCATCACCACCGAGACTGGCGCCGGCCAGTGGGGCTGCGCCCTCGCCCTTGCCTGTTCCCTCTTCGATGTCGAGTGCATGGTCTACATGGTCAAGGTCAGCTTCTTCCAGAAGCCCTACCGCCGATCCATGATGGCCGCCTGGGGCGCCGAGTGTATCGCCAGCCCCTCGGACACCACCGAGACGGGCCGCAAGGTCCTCGCCGAGACCCCTGACACCCCCGGCTCCCTGGGTATCGCCATCTCCGAGGCCGTCGAGGACGCCGTCGGCCGCGAGGACACCAAGTACTCCCTCGGCAGCGTCCTCAACCACGTCCTCCTCCACCAGACCATCATCGGGCAGGAGGCGCAGATCCAGATGGAGATGGCCGGCGACGAGCCCGACGTCGTCATCGGATGCCATGGCGGCGGCAGCAACTTCGCCGGTCTCGCCTTCCCGTACATCCGCGACAAGATCACCAAGGGCAAGACCACCCGCATCGTCGCCGTCGAGCCCAAGTCCTGCCCCACCCTCACCCAGGGACCCCTCGCCTACGACTATGGCGATACGGGCAAGATGACCCCGCTGCTCCATATGTACACCCTCGGCAGCGGCTTCGTCGCGCCGGGCATCCATGCGGGCGGCCTCCGCTACCACGGCGCCGCGCCCCTCACCTCACACTGCATCGGCCAGGGCTACGCCGAGGCCATCGCCGTGCCCCAGCTCGAGACCTTCGCCGCCGCCATCACCTTCGCTCGGTCCGAGGGCTTCATCCCCGCTCCCGAGTCGGCCCACGCCATCTGCGCCGCTATCCGCGAGGCCAACGCCGCCAAGGAGGCCGGCGAGGAGCGGGTCATCCTCTTCAACCTCAGCGGCCACGGACACTTCGACATGGCCGCCTATGACGCATACCTCGCGGGACAGCTCACCGACATCGAGCCCCCCGCCGAGTCGCTCGCCGGATCCCTCGCCAGCCTGCCCAAGGTCGACGGCTAGGACCGGACAGCCTTCCGCACACCCAAGCGCCGGTGGCCTCCTCGGGAGCCGCCGGCGCTCGCTCTATGCAGGGCCCCGCAGCGCAGCGCCGAACACCTGCCTATGGATACCTACACTGGCGCGTTGATCCTGAGCCTCGCTGCCACCTTCCTGGCCCCGACCGGCCCCTACGACGGCGAGATCGAGGCCCTGCCCAGCATCCCCGAACTCCCCGACCCCTTCCGAATGGATGACGGCGCTCGCGTCGCCTCCCCCGACGACTGGGCGCGGAGGCGCGAGGAGATCCGGGAGATACTCCTCTCCCAGGAGTACGGCCACATGCCCCCGCCGCCGGGGGCGGTCCGCGCCGAGGATGAGACACGGCAGCCCGTCGCCGACGGCCTCGGTGTCGAGCGGCGGCTCACCCTCCGCTTCGGCCCCGACGAGCGCCTCAGCCTGCGCATCAGCCTCACCCTGCCCGACGGTGACGAACCCTTCCCCGTCATCATCAAGAACGATGTCGCCCTGGGCGCCGTCCCGATCCTCGAGGAGGGCCTCCGCCGCGGCTACGCCTTCTGCGAGTTCCTCCGAGCCGACCTGCAACCCGATGACGCCCAGGCCGTGGGGCCCGCCTGGCAGGCCTACCCCGAGCACGATTGGCGCACCCTCGCCGTCTGGGCGTGGGGGCACAGCGTCGTCATCGACTACCTGCTGACCCTCCCCGAGATCGACCCCCAGCGCATCGCCGTCACCGGCCACTCCCGCGGGGGCAAGGCCGCCCTCCTCGCCGGCGCCATGGATGACCGTATCTCCCTCACCTGGCCCAACGGCTCCGGCTGCGGAGGCGCTGGGTGCTATCGCTTCGGCGTCGGAGAGACCCTCCAGGCCATCACCACCAACTTCCCCCACTGGTTCGTGCCTCGGCTCAGCGAGTACGCCGATCGCGAGGACCGGCTCCCCTTCGACCAGCACTTCGTCAAGGCCCTCGTCGCCCCGCGCGCCCTCTTCGCTACCGAGGCCTTCGGAGACGAGTGGGCCAACCCGCCCGGCACCCAGCTCACCCACGAGGCCGCCCAGGTCGTCTACGAATGGCTCGACGCTGGCGACCGCGTGGGCCTCCACTACCGCGATGGTCAGCACGACCAGCTCTCCGAGGACTGGCTCGCCGCCCTCGACTTCGCCGACCTCGTCTTCTTCGGCGCCGACCCGGCCGACCGAGACCGGCTGTTCCAGCGGCCCTTCGATCCCCCCGACGGCGCCATCCCCTGGGCGGCTCCGCAGTGACCGCCCCCCGTCGATCAGGGGTTCTCCTCCCCCAGCTTCCGGGCCGTGGACGCCGACGGAGTGTCCTACACCCAGGACAGCCTGTCCTCCGACGGCTGTGACCAAGGCCTGCTTCTGACCCATGCCCTGCGGGCCCCCGGCGGCAATGAAGGGCGACCCAGGTGACGCGGGCAATACCCTCTCCTGCCAGGGGTGCGTCCATCGCCCCCGGGAGGGAGGCCGTGCCTGTGATGCTCCTCAGCCTGCTGTCCCTGATCGGCCAGACCCCCGCGGGCGGGGCCCCGGCCATTCCATCGCCGCCATCCCCCTTCACTGACCACGGAACGGATGATCCCTCATGCCGATCGACCACGCCGCCCTCACTGAGCTATGCGACCTCGTCTCTGTCGCGACCGCGTGCAGTCAGGCTGTGAACTGGGTTCGGCGGAGGCTCCCTGGGTGGGAGACCCATCTCGTCGACGACGGCTTCCTCCTCGCGATGCCCCCCGGCGCCCGGCCCGAGGGGGTGCGGGTACTCTTCGTCTCCCACGTCGATGAGATCGGCGGATACGTGCTCGGACCGCATCCTTCGGGCGGACATCGCGCAACGCCCATCGGCGTGCCACTGCAAGCGCTTTCAGGCCGTTTTTTGCAGTGTTTTGACTGGCTTGATGTAGATGGGAGTTCCGTGCGCCCCATAGAAGCTCGAGTAGAGGATGATACCCTCTTAGTTTTCGGCAAGCGCTTGCAGTCTTATGCTACTGCCTTTACCTACCTCGAACCGACCCGCATCGAGAGCGAGTGGATCATCGGCAAGGCCCTCGACCCGCGCCTCACCGCCTACGCCGTTACCGAGGCCGCCCGCAGGCTGGCAGACCCTGAAGTGGCCGTCATGCTGGTCTTCGCCGAGGAGTGCTCGATCCACGCCGCCGAGAAGGGCGCCGCCTATGCCCGCCGGCGCATGGGCGGCCTGCGCCTGGTGGTGAACTGCGACGTCCCGGGCCTGGCGAACATCGAGGGCTGGCCGCTGGAGCAGTGCGGGATCCGCATCACGGAAGGCGGGCGGCTCATGGACCCCAGCAGCGCGCTGCGTGTGCATGGGGAGCTGGTGGATCGTGGCATCCCCATCGCCCTGGGGGCCTCCCGAACGGGCAGCCAGACGCCCCTGTTCATTCCCCAGTGCCGGGCCATCAGCCTCGCCCTGCCCGCCGAGGAGGCCCATGTGACGCCAACGCGGGCGTATCTGCCGGCCCTGGAGACGCTCATCCGGGCGCTCGAGGCGATCCCCGGCACTTCGCCGGCCCGGTAGGCCTCAAGCGTCGCCGTAGAGGGCTCGCACCTCGTCGGCATAGTGCTCGGCGACGACGCCCCGGCGGGTCTTGAGGGTGGGGGTCAGCTCGCCGGCTTCGGGCGTCAGCTCGTGGTCCAGGACTTGGAACCGCCGGATCCGCTCGTAATCGGCGAGATCCTTGGTCAGTCGGTCGATCTCCTCCCGCAGGAGCTTCCGGACGTGCGGGCTGGCGGCGAGGGCGCCGTTGCCGTCGGGGATCTCCAGCCCGCATCCCTCGGCCCAGCGACGCAGCGAGTCGAAAGCCGGCACGATGAGGGCGCCCACGGTGGGCCGGCCGTCGCCCAGGACGACCGCTTGGGCGATGTACGGGCTGGCCTGGAGCGCGTTCTCGATGGGCTGAGGCGCGACGTTCTTCCCGTTAGCGAGGACGATGAGGCTCTTGAGCCGATCGGTGACGCGGAGGAAGCCGTGCTCGTCCAGGGATCCCATGTCGCCGGTGTGGAGCCAGCCGTCGGCGTCGATCGCCTCAGCGGTGTCCTCGGGCCGGCGGTAGTACCCGCGCATGACATTGGGGCCCCGGGCGAGGATCTCGCCGGCCTCGGAGATGCGCACCTCGACGCCCTTCAGGGGCAATCCGACGGTGCCGATTCGGAACTGCTTCGGGCGGTTCACGGATATGACGGGCGAGCTTTCGGTCAGGCCGTACCCCTCGAGGATGTTTAGACCCAGTGAAAGCATGAACCATGCCGTCTCGGGGGGCAGCGCGGCCCCCCCCGCAGACAAAGTACCGCAGGCGGTCGAGGCCCATGGCGGCGTGGAGCTTGCGGATGAACAGGAGCTTCGCGACGGCCCACTGGACGGCGACGCCGAGGGAGGGGATCCGTCCCTCGTTGAGGGCGGTGGCACGGGCCCTGCCGACGCGGAAGGACCACTCATAGAGCCGTCGCGGCAGGCCCTCGAGCTTAGCCATGCGCGCCTCTATCCCCTCCTGGAAGACCTCGTACACCCTGGGGACGAGGAGCATCATGGTCGGCCGGACCTCGAGGATGTTGTCCCGCAGGTGCCGCGGCCCCTCGGAGTAGGCGACGCACGCGCCCCAGGACAGGGCCAGGTAGTAGGCGGCCATGCGCTCGAGGACGTGGCTCAGGGGCAGGAAGGAGACCAAGACATCGCGCCGAGTAAAGCGGAGGACCTCGTGGGCGGCGCGCACGTTGGACACGAAGTTGGCGTGGGTGAGCATGACGCCCTTGGGCTCGCCGGTGGTGCCGCTGGTGTAGACGATGCTAGCGAGTTGGTCGGGCACCACCTGGACCCACGCCGCGTGGTAGCCCTCCTCGGTCAGTGGGGAGCCATCGGCCAACTCCAGGACGGCGTCGAAGGCCACGGCGCCGTCGGGCAGCGAAGCCGGCGGATCCATCACGACGACGCGGACATCCACGTCGTCGGAGGTGGCCTGCAGGACGGTGCGGAGGAGGCTGGCGTTGCTCACGATGACCAGCCGCGCGCCGGAGTGGTCGAGGATGTAGCGGATCTGGGCGGGCGACAGGGAGGTGAAGAGGGGCACGTTGATGGCCCCTAGAGCGAGGGTGGCAAGGTCCGCAACGGCCCATTCGGGCCGATTCTCGGCGATGATGGCGACGCGATCACCCGCCTCGACGCCAAGGGCGGCTAGCCCTCGAGCGAAGCGCATCACCCGACGGGCTAGGGCGGCGTAGGTGATGGAGCGGTACTCGCCGTCAACCTTGTGTTGGAGCGCGGCGCACTGGGCGTGCTCAGCGGCTGCGCGCTGGAACAGTTCGGTTAGCGTCCCTGGCATGAGCGCCAGCTATCCCCTCAGTCCTCAGGAGCCCCGACGGGGCGGCTCCGCGCGCACTCGGGCACCGGCCAAAGGGTCTTGGCGCTGGTGGTCGAAGTACCGCGCATCGAGCAACCGACAGCTCCGGAGGTTACCACGTGCCTAGAGCGGTTCTGTTGAGCCTTGCCATAGTCCTCTCACTCATTGCCCCTACCCTCGGCGCGCCGCTGGTGTTCGACTTCGAGGATGGCACCCTTCAGGGGTGGACCGTCGTCGAGGGCGAGTTCGGGATGCTCGTGTGCAACCGGGCGCTCTTCCATCACCAGACGGAGATACCTTACAACAAGCATGGTGAGTACTTCCTGAGCACGCTCGAGCAGCATGATTGCACCCCCAGCGACCACTTCATGGGCATCGTGGAGTCGCCGGTCATCCTGCTGGAGGGCCAGACCATCGACTTGCTGGTCGGTGGCGGATCGCACCCTACGACGTACGTGGGGCTATTCGATCTCGAGGGCGCTGAGCTAGCACGGGCTTCGGGGATCGATCAGCAGGAGATGCAGGAGGTCCGGTGGTCGGTCCCAGAGGCAGTGGGTCGGCCGGTGATCCTGCGGATCGTGGACCAGCATACAGGCGGCTGGGGCCACGTGACGCTGGATCACGTGCGGCTCGACGGAACCGTCGATGAAGCAGCAACGCGGGAGTACGTCCTCGGGCGGGCGTCCAGGGAGGCGCTGCGAGGGTTTCTGGCCGTTATCGACCCGCTCGACGCCGCATTGGCGGCTATGGGGAATGCTCAGGAAGCTCGCGCTCGCCTCGACGGCTTGCGGGAACGGGCTGAGGCGTCGGGCGACGCCGAGGAGATCCGAGGGCTCAGGAGGGAGGCCGAGGGGCTCGGTCGCGAGGCGCTGCTGCGCCACCCCCTGGTGGGCGGGCAGCCGATCCTGTTCGTAGTGCGGCCCCAGTACCTCCCCGACCACCACAACACGGCCACGATGTTCCAGACGGGCGAGATCAACCACGGCAGCTTTCGGGGCGGTAGCGCGCTGAAGCTGCTGGATGTAGGAACGGGCGAGACCACGACGCTCCTGGAAGTGCCCGAGGGCATCGTGCGGGATCCCGAGGTGAGCTTCGACGGAACGCGGATCCTCTTCTCGATGCGACGCAACGCCGCGGATGACTACCATGTCTACGAGATGAACGCCGACGGGTCGGGGCTGCGGCAACTGACTTATGGCGCGGGCCTGTCGGACATCGACCCCCTCTATCTGCCCGACGGCACCATCGTCTTCAGCTCGACCCGGGAACCGAAGTACTGCATGTGCAACCGGCACATCATGGCCAACCTGTTCCGCATGGAGGCTGATGGGGCGAACATCCGGCAGATCGGCCGGAGCACGCTGTTCGAGGGCCATGGGGCGCTCATGGAGGACGGCCGGATCCTCTACGACCGCTGGGAGTACGTGGACCGGAACTTCGGAGACGCCCAGGGCCTCTGGGTGTGCAACCCCGATGGTACGAACCATGCCCTCTACTGGGGGAACAACACACCGTCGCCCGGCGGAGTCATCGACGCTCGGCCCATCCCCGGAACGGACCGGGCCATCGCCGTCTTCGGCTCCTGTCACGACCGGCCATGGGGGGCCCTAGCGATCATCGACCGGGCTTTCGGGATGGATGGCGTCTTGCCGGTGGTGCGCACCTGGCCGGAGGGCTCGACGGTGCTCATGCCGGGCGGTCACTGGGACAGCTTCATGGCGGTCAACCCCAAGTACGAAGACCCCTACCCCCTCAGCGATAGCCTGTTCCTCTGCTCGCGCATGACGGGCGAGGGGGAGCGGATGGGGATCGCCCTTCTGGACCTCCACGGGAACGACATACTCCTGCATGTGGAGGGGGCGGGCTGCTACGACCCCATGCCCCTGGCGCCCCGTCCCGCGCCTCCGGTCCTCCCAGACCGGATGGACCTAGCGCGCCCGACGGGTTATCTCTACCTCACGGACGCGTACGAGGGCCAAGAGATGGCGGGGGTGGAGCGTGGGGCGGTGCGCTACCTGCGGATCGTCGAGTCGCCGGAGAAGCGCTTCTGGACGCCGTCGGCGTGGCCCGGCCAGGGCGAGGAAGCACCGGCGATGGGGTGGCACGACTTCAACAACAAGCGCGTCATCGGCACGGTGCCCGTTCATCCCGACGGCTCAGCGTACGCCGAGGTGCCGGCGGACCGATTCATCTACTTCCAACTCCTGGATGAGAACCGGCGCATGATCCACTCGATGCGGAGCGGCACCATCCTGCGGCCCGGCGAGCGGCTGGGCTGCTCGGGCTGTCACGAGGACCGCCGGAGCAGCACCACGAACGCGTCGCCGCTGGCCCTGGAGCAGCCACCGGCGGCGCCGCAACTGGATGGCGATCCGGAGCGGGAGATCGGCTATGTGCGGGATGTGCAGCCGATCCTCGATACCCATTGCGTAACCTGCCACGACTACGACACAGAGGGGGGAGAGGTGTTGAACCTGTCGGGCGGCCGCACCCTGGCGTTCAACATGAGCTACCACGAGCTCTGGCGGAAGGGCTACGTGGGGTCGATAGGCGCTGGCCCCGCGGAGACCCAGCCGGCGTACTCGTGGGGCTCCCACGCCAGCCGGCTCCTGAAGACGCTCGATGAGGGACACTATGGCGTGGAGGTGCCGGAGGCTGACATGCGGCGGCTTCAGACGTGGATCGACCTCAACGCCCCCTACTACCCCACCTACGCCAGCGCCTACCCAGGGAACCTGTATGGACGGTCGCCCTTGGGGAGCGATGATCTCGCGCGCCTGCGGGATCTGTCGGGGATCGACTTCACGAACTGGTCACTCGGCGCCACGGTGGGCCACCTGGTGGACTTCGGCCGGCCGGAGAAGAGCTTGGTGCTCACGATGATGCAGGACCCCTCCCCGGAGGCGCGAACCGAGGCGCTTAGTATCATCGAACGGGGCCGGCAGACGCTCGCCGAACGGCCGCGAGCGGACATGGAGGGCTTCGCTCTGGACGGCGTGGAAGCCGATCGCGAGCGCAGGTACCAGGAGCGGGCGAGCTGGGCGGCGCAGGTTCGCCAGGCCATCCTGGGGGGCACGAGGGTGTATCCCGGCCGTCAGTGACGGCGCTCGGATGTCCGACGGCCGGTTACAAGATCAAGCGTTGGAGGGTGTTTGCTATGCGTACCGCTCTCAGGATATGTTTTGCTCTGTGTCTGGCGGCGGGCCTTGTGGGCTTGGCAGCGGCCCAGGAGCCCACCCAGCGGCTTCCAATGGAGCGCCCGGATTTCGAGTTTCCGACCATCGATGGCTACGAGGTCCTGGTTGGGGACTTCCATATACACACGAACCATTCGGATGGTGTCCTACCTTCCAGGGAGCGGGTCCTGGAGTCGTACCTGGCGGGATATGACGCCATCGCCCTGACGGACCACGGCTCGGTGGCTGCCTACGCGGAGACCAAGGCGCTGGCGGACGAGCTTGGGTTGGTGTTCGTTCGTGGGCTAGAGTCCGGGATCAACGGTCAGGAGCACTACGTTCTCCTGGGTGTGGGCGAGGAGTACGTGCCTCAGGACTCCCACAACTGGGCGGAGACGCCCGAGCAGGCCCAGGAGACGGGCCGGGTCTACTACCGAGACAAGCTAGAGCAGGTGCGGGATTCGGGAGGCATCGCCCTCTATGCCCATCCTCACCACGGTTGGCGCGAGTGCAGCCAATGGGCATACGAGCAGGGGATCCTCGTAGGGTGCGAAGTGCTCAATAGCTGCACCACGGAGGGTTGGGGCAGCGTGTTGACCCATGGGCGCGCGGCGTATCCCCACGGCTTCGACTGGTGCCTGGAGAAGGGCATGACTGCGGTGGCCTTCTCCGACCTGCATGGCTACCACGGAGACTGCGCGCCCCGGGCGAAGACTCTGCTGCTCGTGGATGAAGCCACGCCGGAGGCTATCATCGAAGCGCTGCGGGAGGGCCGGGCATTGGCCTGGTTCCCCGACGGTGGCGAGAGGTGGCCGGACTCCCCGGAGATGCTCTGGGCGCCCGCGGAGATCCTAGAGCGCTATGCGACGACCGTTACGCGTCTCACGGATCGCGCCCTCGGGTCGGATCCCGCCCAGGGGCGCCTCACGCTGCGGAACCTCGGGGCCGTGACGCTGTTCGTGCGTGTGCAAGTGGGTGGAGTGGCGACGGAGGAGCTTCGGCTAGAGCCGGGCAAGGAGTACTTCGTCATGCACGACGCGAGCGCCCAAAGGATGACGGTGGAGTGGACGAACCTATGGCGTTCGCCGCGGCAGACGCTCACGGTGGACTACTCGCTGAAGCTCCGGGATGGCGCGTGGGTGTGGGTGCCTCGGAGTTAGAGAGAGTCCGAGGGGCTGGGGCCCGTGCTCCAGCCCCTCGGGCGGCTCATGTTAGAGGGAGGGCCTAGCCCTTGGCCGGCTCGACGAGGGACTCGCCCGCGAGGAGCGCCTCGAGCTCAGCAGTCAGCGTCTCCTCGTAGTCGTCGCCGAAGCCTACGTGATAGGCCTGTACGACGCCGTTCAGGTCGATGATCACCGTAGAGGGGATGCCCTCGACACCGTAGGCCTCCCCGACCTCATGCGCGGAGTCGAGCGCGACCCGGATGTCCAGCTTGCGTTCGGCGAGGAATGTCTTGATCGTCTCGACGTCCTCACCCTGGTTCAGGGCCCAGAACTCGACGCCCTGGTCAGCGAACTCGGCGGTGACTCGGCTGACGATCGGCAGGGCCCTCACGCATGGCATGCACCAGGTCGCCCAGAAGTCGAGGACGATGATCTTCTTGCCGACGAGGTCTTCGAGCTTGAGGGTGCCGCCGTCCAGGGTCGCCAGTTCAAAAGCGGGGGCCTCAGCGCCCAGCAGCGTCGCCTCCGGTCCGGGCGGGGCCTCGGGGATGAGGGTCTCGACGATCTCGGCGCCCTCGGGCGGGGTGAAGCTGAAGGTGCCCTCCGCAAAGGTGGGTTCAAGGTCCCAGCCATCGAAGCGGACATCGAAGAGCGCGACCTCGCCCTCGGTGTCGGGGATCTGCCCCTCGGGGAGGACCACCAGGACGCGTCGGGGGAGGGCCTGCTCGGTGTTCTCGACCCAGAAGTGGAACATGGTGCCCATGGTGTCCATGCTGAGGTGGTGGCACTCGGTTCCCTCGACGGTCTCGAGCCCCTCATAGGCCTTCGGCCCTGTGTGGGTCTCCTCGAAGGCGCCGACCATCATCATGGGGAGGAAGAGGACGTCGCTCTGGCTGACGGCGCCGGCGCCCCTCTCCAGGGCTTCCATGATGATATCGTTGCGCTCGGTGGGAGCGGGCACGACGACACAGCGGTTGGCAGCGGGGTCGTGGATCATGAGCTTGCCGTCGGCGACGGCGATCAGCCCGCTCGCCTCCCCGGCGGCGAAAGCCATGCGGAGAGAGCCTGGCAGGTCGCATTCGACGAGGGTGGTGGTGTCGGGCATGCCGCCGAGGGCGAGTCGAATCTGGTGGTTGATGAGGGTCCTGCACTCGACGCGCATGGTGTCCAGGCCTTCGACGGTCGCCATCGATGTGGCGAAGATTGCGTCAGCGTCGGCGGGCTGAGCTTGGACTGCGGGAAGAGCCAGGGCTAGGAGCGCCAGGGCCAGGATTGACCCTGGTAGCGACGGCCTCGAATGAATCAGGGGAACCACTCCTCAGTAGGTGTTGGCTGGCCCATGCTGGGCAGCGGGGACAGCCGGCTCTTGCATAGTGTACCACTCCTGGCGGGCGATGAACCAAGGATGGCGGGCGTATCGGCTCTTGCGCGATAGGACCCTGGGGCACCTGAAGCTGTCGGACAGGCCAGGTCTGGGCCGGCGGACAGGCGAAGGGTGGTCATCTCAGCGAGCGATTGGAGATGAGCGCATGACGAGACGCAGTTGGTTGGGGGCGGTGGGCTCAATGGCGGCTGCCGTGGGCAGCTACGGCGCGATAGCCGGGCGCGCGGAAGCAGCGACGCGGCTGCCGGCGGGAATGGCTCCCGATATCGCCTGCTGGTTCCTGAGGCCCGGCGAGCTCGAGCCGCCGGCCTGGCGCGAGTTCATCGATGTGGTGGCGAACCACTCGCCGTTCACGCTCCTGACCACGAGCATCCGGGCGCCGGGCATCGAGGTGACGGACCCGGCTGTGCGCGAGGCGCTTGGGCGAGCCGTGGAGTACGCCCGGAGCCGGGGGATCGGGATCGTGCAGGATCTCGATGTCCGCTTGGCGCGTGAGGCTTTCGAGACCGCCTACCCCGACCAGCTGCAGCAGATGCTACGGATCCGCGAACTGCCCGATGGGGAGAGCGATGTGCTGCGGTTCGCGCCGGAGGCGCTGAGCGATCACTACACCGGACTGGCTCCGCCGTACCTCTGCCGGGGCGGGCGATTCGTGCGCGCGCTGAGCCATCGCGTGGAGGGTGAGGCGATCCTTCCGGACACGATCGAAGATGTCACGGCTCGGTGCGAGGTGCTCGAGGAGTCGGAGGAGGCCGTGGTCGTGCGGCTTCCGCGTGACCCAGGCACCCGGACGTGCGCGATCGTGACCTTCAGCCATTTCGCGGCGGATGCGTTCTCGCCCAAGATCATCCCGTTCCAGAGTGAGATCATCCGCAGCTACAGAGACGTGCCGCTGGTGGGGGTGTGCAAGGACGAGTGGGGGTTCCCTCCGTGCTTCGATGGCACGCCCAACCATGATGACATCTGGTACTCGGAGGCGATGGACCAGGAGTACGAGCGGCGCACGGGCACGCGGCTCCTCGATGCGGCGCCCCTCCTGTGGCGTCCACACGTGGGCCGTGAGGCCGAGAGGGCGGGAGCGATCAACGCCTTCAACCGCATGGTTCTCGATCGGCATGTGGAGATCGAGAGCGCGTTTTACGACGTGACGAAGGAGGTCTTCGGGCCGGACGCGTTCGTCGGCACCCACGCGACCTGGTTCCCGCAGCCGGATGTTCGGGAGCTGAAGAAGAACGGGCTCGACTGGTGGAGAGCGCCAAGGGACTACGCTCAGAGCGATGAGATCACGCCGTACGGCTGCCGGACGTCGATGGCGAAGAAGTGGGGCGGCCCCTGGTACAACATGTTCTACGCGCCGACGATCGAGCCGTATCTGCTCGAGGTGGTGGCGGCGGCTCGAGCCGGTGGGCGCGTGAACTACCACCCGCCTTACCCCCGCGAGGACTACGTGAACGCACGCACGGAGATCTTTTCGGCGCCGTTGCTCGATGCCCACTGTTTGCACCGGTTGCTGGGGTTCATCACGAGCGCCCCGATGGCTTGCCCTGTGGCGGTGATCTTCGGGCATGAGGCGGCGGCGAACTGGTCGGAGCCGACCTGGGGGGATACGGGGCAGGCGCTCGTGGAGGAGTGGTGGCTGCGCGGCATCGGGGCCGATCAGATCCCGAGCACGGAGGTCGAGTCGGGGCACCTGTTCGTGGACGACGAGGGTAAGGTCCGCTACGGACCTCAGCAGTATGAGCGGGTATACCTGTACCACCCCGAGTTCTGCGGTCCCGGGGTGCGGCGATTCATCGAGAAGGCGGAGGCCGCTGGTGGGAGCGAGGTCATCCAAGTGGGTGGCTGGACGCGCGGGCCCGACGGGGCGTCGTTGCCGGCGGAAGAGGTGCGGCGCGGAGTCAGCGAGGTCCAGATCGGTGAGGGTGACCCCGTCTCGGTCTGCGGCGTTGGATCGGCGGAGCGTGTCAGCGTGTGGGGTGGGACCGTCGTCGTGCCCTCGCCCGGAGCGCCGAGCCGGTTCCTGGACGGCACCCTCGTGTTCACGGGTCCGGGGGCGATGTGGTGCGCGTCGGACGGTGCATCCGGCGCTGGCGCGGAGGCGGACAAGTTCGCCGCGTTCCGAGTCGGCGCCTCAGGCCAGGTCGAGGCGCTCTGCGGGCGCATCCGGCGGGCGAAGTGGCCGAACCTGCAGCTCCACTTCCGCGAGGCCGTGGATCTGGCGCTATGGCGGGACGAGTCGGGATGGCATGGGGTCGTTCAGGACTTCGAGGGGCCGCTACCGCTGGCCCTGCTCGAGCTCACAGAGGACTGGCTCTGGCTTCGCACGCCGCCTCCGTATAGCTCGTAGAGGGGTTCCGGTGGCGGCTGCACGCCGGCGAGGTCTTCCTCGCCGGCGTGCAGCGCGTTGTGAGTTCGTTAGCCGGCGGCAGCAAACAGCCGGCGATTGACGGTCGTGGTCTGCCCGGCGGATACGATGAGGTTCTCGGCCATCGCGGGCTCGTAGCCCTGCAAGGAGAACCGCAGGGAGTACGTCCCCGGGGCCAGGCCGGCGAACTGATAGGTCCCGTCAGGGGCAGTCGTGGCGTCGAGCAGCTGCCCGGGAGCCTGGATCATGCTGACCCGGACGCCCGCCAGGGGTTGGCCCTCCTCATCGAGCACCTGGCCCTCGATGGCGCCAAGGTCGCCGGCGCCAAGGGGCGGTAGCACGAAGGTGTAGGAGGTCGCCTCGCCTCCGTCGATCTGCATGGGTCCGGTGGAGGCCGTGTCGTAGCCGTCGGCCGAAGCGGCGAAGCTGTAGGTGCCCTCGGGGAGCTGGTCGAGGGTGTAGACGCCGTTTGCATCGGTGAGCGTGGAGCGGCCGACATCCTGGGGTCCGGACTCGATCTCGACGCGGGCGCCAGCGATGCCCGTGCCCTCGGAGTCCTGAACGAAGCCGGTGAGGCTGCCCGGTTCAGTCGGGATAGTGCCGGTGAGCGGCGCGCCGAGGATGGTCCACTGGCCCGCACCAACCCTGATGCCGCCGTAGGTCCTGTCGGTGAGCCCCTGGGCCGCGACCTTGACCGAGTACTCGCCTGCCGTTAGGTTCGCGAACTCAACCTTGCCGGCGCCATCGGTCTGAGCCGCAGGCACCTGGGAGGGACCGTCGCTCAGCGTCACGGTAGCGTTCTTGACCGGCTTGGTGCCCTCATCATCGGAGAAGACGAGCACGCGCATCTGGCCGGGCTGGCCGGCATCGGCGGTGAGCTGGAAGTTCACCGTTGTTGTCTCGCCCAGGTTTACATCCGCGCGGCCGTCGTCGAGTTTGTAGCCCGGCTTCCTCGCGGAGACGGGGTAGCCGCCAGGGCCGATCGTGTCGATGGTGTACTTGCCGTTCTCATCGCTCACGGCGTAGAGGCTGGCCCCATCGATCTCGACGATGGCGCCCGGCAACGGGTTGCCGTCCTGGTCGGTGACCGTGCCGGAGATGGCGCTCCAGTCGATCCGGGAGTACTGCAGAGCGGTGGCCATGATGAAGGTGGATAGGCGATCGACCCGCACGCGGACGACTCGGGCGTCGGCGTCGATCTCATGGCCGCACACCCGCAGCCAGACGCCGTCATGCAGGCAGAAGACCTGCAGCGCGTTCTGGATCGACTGGCTGGGGATGTCGAAGGTCTCGAAGGGAAGCTCCAGAATGGCGGGCTCATTGAAGATGAGGCCGTCGGGTCCGAAGTAGTATCCCGTTGCGCCGATCTGCTTCTCGGCCCTATCCATGGGAAGCCCGGGGCTAGTGGTGACGCCTACTTGGACCGTCAGGGGGGCGTTCAGCGCCCCGCGGGGGATGATGATCCCGGCCCGCGACTCCTCATCACGCACGGTGCCTCCTTGGTCGTTGATCCGACCAGTGGTCTTGATGGTCACCGTAGCCGGTGAGCCGCTGTCGCCGCCGCCGAATGCATCGCCGATGCTGCTGCATCCCGCCGCGACCACAGCGAGCAGAGCCATCCCGCATGCCGCTGGCACCAGCCAAGCGGAAACCCGTCGTGACATCGTACGCCTCCTTGACCGGAGGAGCGAGGCGTGCCGCCCCCTCGGTATGTCATCTCTCTTCGTTGCGTGCCGTGCTTGGATGCGTTACAAGTATGCTTTATGTGCCCCGCTGATTCCAGCCGTATCCCCGTTCTTCTAACCGCGGCCGTCATGACCTCGGTGGCGGCAGCCGTATTCCTGACGCCCGATGCTGTCCCTTTCCCGATGGACGACTCGTACATTCATGTCGTCTATGCGGAGAACCTGGCCCACACGGGGCACCTGGAGTTCAACGTCGGCGAGTTCGCCGGCATCGGATCCACGAGCATCCTGTGGGTGCTGGCCATCGCTCTCCTCGTGAAGCTCGGGCTGTCCGGAGTAGTCGCCATCAAGGCGCTCTCCCTGCTCTGTCTATTCATGACGCTCGCGAGCGTCATTTGGCTCCTCAATGAGTGGGTTCCGCGAGTGGCGCCTCGCTGTCCGGCATGGTTGCGGATGGTTGCGGCTGTGCTTGCGGGGTTCTCCGGCAACATGATCTGGTTCGGGCTGAGTGGCATGGAGACCCTGTGTTTCCTGGGGCTCGCCCTCCTGACGCTGGTCTTCTACGCCCGCGACAACTGGATTGGCGTCGGCATCGCCGCAGGGCTGGCCGTTCTGACCCGGCTCGAGGGTGGAGCCCTGGTCGTGGCGCTCCTCGTGGTCCACTTCATAGGGAAGCCAGGCAGCAAGAAGGCGGACCTCGTGCGGCTGATCGCACCTGCGGTACTCGTCTTCCTGCTCGTCTTCCCGTGGCTCGCGTATCTCCACTCGACCACCGGCGAGTGGCTTCCCACATCATTCGAGGGCAAGAAGCTGGTTCAGGGGGAGGCCACCCGCGAGGCCTTCGGTGATCTGGGCCTATCGGGGCTGGCGCAGATTGGGCTGGTCGTCGTCGTGGGTCTGTGGGTCGCGTACGCGTCCCTGTGGGTCTATGGCCTAGGTTTCGGGTTCCCTCCCTCGATCAACCATGTGGGCAGCGAGGTGGGCGGCGGCGGGGTGGATATCTGGCTCATCGGGGCGGCGCTCCTCGGCCTGGTCGCTCTGCCGTTGACCGTCCTGGGCTGGAGCGCGCTGTGGCGGTCGCGGAAGAGGCTACTGCGAGACACCCACGGGCGGGCTCTCGTCGCGTTTCTCCTCTGGACCCTGCTGCACAACGCCTCCTACGCCTTCCTGTTCCCGAGCCTCGGCACGGCATCGCGCTACCAGGCGCTCAACCACATCCTGCTCTGGATGGTCCCGCTGCTCGGTGTGGCGGCCATGAATCGCCCGACCTGGCAGCGGGTGGCCTTCGCGGGCTTGGCCGTGATGCTCGCCGCCAACCTTATCTACTGGCGAGGGACCTATGGGGCGAACCTGAAGCACATGCGCGAGGTGCGATTCGCGGCGGCCGAGTGGCTGAACCGCACCCCCGGCCGCACGGCGGCCTTCGACATCGGCGCGCTCCGTTGGCACTCCGAGGAGCCCATCGTCGACCTGGGCGGCCTGTCCAATGCGGACTTCGTGGACTACCAGCTTAGTGGGCGCGTCGGCGAGTTCCTGAAGCGGGAGGGGGTCACACACCTGGCGATCCCGTGCCCCCACTCGGAACAGGGCGACATGCCTTTCGAACTCATGGAGTTCCTCCGGCTCGGAACGGACCGATTGTTCGAGCCGGTGGAGGTCGCGCGGTTCGAGGGCTCGGTCGAGGAGTGGCGCCGTGGCTTCGCGCCCACCTTCAACTACCAGCCATCGGTGGTCATCTACGAGGTGCGGTGGAAGGAACCCGCCTCGAAGGGTCCCGCCCGCTAGCCGGGGGGCCAGGCCATGGCGCGCCCGCCGAGGATGTGGAAGTGCAGATGGGCGACGCTCTGCCCACCGTTGCGCCCCGCGTTGACCACGACTCGGTAGCCGTCATCGGCGATGCCTGCCTCGTGTGCGACCCGCACGCAGACGCTGGCGAGGTGGCCGAGGGTCTCGGGCGTGGTGGCAGGATCAGTCAGGCCGCTTAGCGGGTCCCTGGGGATGACGAGTATGTGGGTAGGCGCTTGCGGGTTGATGTCCCGGAAGGCCACGCACACCTCGTCCTCGTACACGATGTCGGCGCTGATCTCGCCGCGAGCGATCTTCGCGAAGATGGTGTCTTCCGCCACTGAGGGCACCGCCTCTCATCGGTGGTTGGCTGCTGACATGAGGCTTCCCGACGCATCGCCACGGACCTGCAAGGACGCGGCGGGCCGCGGCCGAAGGCTCGAGCGACATCTGCCGGGAGGGTCAGGTGACGGTTCTGACCAGACTCGTCGATCTGCGCGACCTGCAGCCCAGCCAGCTCTACATCAGTGAGGCCAAGCTGGATCGAATCGAGCGCAAGTTCGACACGAGCCATCCGCAGGGGGTGCCGCCCGTACCCATCGTGCGGCTGGACGGCCGATGGATGCTCACCGATGGCCACACCAGGGCCTTCGCCCTCTACCGCTCTGGCGCGCGAGAGGTGCGGGTCATCGACGAGCCGGACGCGCTCGACTGGGCGGCCTACCGGGTGTGCGTGGATTGGTGCCTGGATGAGGGCATCGAGTGGGTCGGCGACCTCGCAGGCAGGATGCTGCCTCCGAGGGAGTTCGAGCAGCTCTGGTTGCTGCGCTGCCGGCGGATGCAAGAGGAGCTGGCGCGTCTGCGCGGAGAGGGCTAGCCCGCCTTGGCTTCCTCCATCGCGATGCGGCTCCATTCGTCGACACGCTCGGGTCGGTAGTTGCAGGTGTGGGTGTCCTTCAGGATGATCTCCAATGTGCAGTCGTGTTCGCGGGCGATGGCGATGGTCTCGCGTATATCCGCTCTCACGGCGTCCGCGTCGAAGCGGATGGCGGCGAGGGTGGCGGGATTGGGCTTCCAAGAGTAGATGGCGCGGTTCTGGAGTTTCGCGGCGCTCACGCGCTTATCGGCCCACGGGCTGATGGAGACTCGGCGGAGCCGTGGGACCCGCGCTAAGAGCATGTCGAGTTTGGCGTGGAGCGGCTCGCAGCAGCCGTAGCAGTTGAGGCCGAAGCGCTCCAGGATGGGAAGCTGGTAACGCAGCACGAACTCCTCGTGCATGGCCGGCGAGACCTCGGACATGGTCTGGGCCTCGCAGAAGCCCCACATGTCGCGGAGCCGGACGCGACCCGTGAAGTTCGGCGCGGGCAGCTCCTCGGTGAAGCCGAAGCCCCCGGAACCCACGTAGTGGTTGCCGTTGTTCAGGTAGAGCAGTCCCTGCTCCTCGAGACTCCGCAGCCCCTCGAGCCTGCCGAGCATGAGCGTCTCCATGCCTCGGTGCACCAACTCGGGCTGGTCCACCATGTCCATGAAGGTGTTGGCGATGCCGCGCAGCATGGTCCACTCGTCGATGAGCCCCAGGGCCCACCAGTAGCTGCCGTGGAGCTGGACGCGCAGGATGCCATCGAAGAGCTCGTGAGCGAGGTCCAGGCGCTGCTCGGTGGCGGCGTGGTCATGCCGGTAGGTGGGGATCTCGATCTTGTCGACGTCGTCGAGGCACTGAATGGGCGGCTCCCAGTTGTATGCCCCACGCTCGGCGCCGCTGAAGATGTGCCTCGGTCCTATCCCCCAGCCGGTCTGATGGACGGCAGGCTGAACAGGGTACGTGTCGTCGCAGACCTGGTCGTCGTCGAAGTGCTCGGCTGCGTAGAGGCGCTGGCGCAGCCCCATCTCGATGCCTCTAGCCTCATCCTCCTCGCATTCCAGAGCGGCGCGGGGTATGAGCTCGATCCAGGAGCCCTCGGGGGAGATGAAGACGAGTGGCCGCGCCGCGCGGAGGGAGTTCTGCGCGTGCCAGAGCCGCCGTCGTTCCTCCATGACGTCGCGCTGGGCAGCCTCGGCGACGCGTCTGGCAAGGTCACGAAGGACCGTGCGGTCGTGTGAAGTCACGTGGACATCGCCTCTTCTGGGCAGGGATCACGGGGTGCTTCGGTGCATCAGGCTACCGATACCTTCGTCCGGCAGGATGGTGCTCACCGTGTACTCGCTATTGACTCTCACCGCGGCGCTCCTCCCGTGGCAGCCGCCGCTCAGCGTCACCCTCGGGGAGACCAATGTGGAGCAGGGGCTGTCGGTGGCGAGCCACGGCGACGGTCTCAATCATGCCGCCGTATATGGGGATGTCTCGTGCCGCGAAGTGGATGGGGGCGCGGGGAGCTCGATGATGTACGTTGACGTGCTCGACGGGTACGACCCACCGGGCGAGGTGTACGTCACGGTGGAGTACCTCGACCTGCAGGGGACGATCGACCTCCAGTATGACGCGCGTGGAGGTCACGCCTACACTCAGGCGCCCGGAGCCGTTCCCCAGGAGGGCTCAGGAGAGTGGCGGCAGGCGACGTTCACGCTGCGCGGCTCGGGCTTTGGGGACAGGCAGAACGGAGAGACGGACTTCAGGCTGCATACCTCGGGGCGGCTCGTGGTCCGGCAGATCACCCTCACCGAGGAGCCTCCAGCAGGCTATCAGCCGGCGCCCGACCCAGCGCGGTACTTCGCGGATCGAGCGGCGCTGACGCCGCCGACGGGGATGACCGTGATTCAGCAGTGGCAGGTGCATCTGCCCCTCGAGGAGGCCAAGCTGAGGCCTGAGCCCTACCGGCTGGCGCGGCACATGGGCATCACCAGCCTGCAGAGCTACGTGACCTGGCGGTCCATCGAACCAGAACAGGGAGCCGTCACCTTCGAGGTATACGATCCCGTCGTGGAGCAGATCCGCGCGGCGGGCATCGGATGGCTGCCCTTCATCATCCTCGGCCCGTACTACGCCACCCCCCAATGGTGGCGCGACCAGCACGGGGTATCGTGCGTGTCGCTGGAGCAGGGCGACTTGCTGCCGATCCAGTCCATATGGAACCCCGCCCTGAGGCCCGCCGTGGAGAGGTTTCTGGGGCTCTTCGCGCAGCATTACGGAGAGGACGCCATCGAGGCCCTGAACCTTGGCATATCGGGGAATTGGGGCGAGTCCATCATGCCCGCCGGCGGCGGATTCGAGCTCCACAACCACCCGGTCTACAAGACGCACGCGGGCTGGTGGTGCGGCGATGAGTACGCCAGGGCCGACTGGCGTCGGTGGGTTGCCGCGGCCTATGGCGGGATTGAAGCGGTCAACGCGGCGTGGGGCGCAGAGTACCCCGATCTGGACGCGATCGAGCCCTTCGTGCCGTCCGAGGCGCCTTCTCGCAGGGCCGCCGTCGATCTGGTGAACTGGTACTCCGAGTCCATGACGGACCTGGCGGAGTACTGGGTCGCCTCGGCTCGGGAACTCTACCCGGATAGGCCCATCTACCTCTGTACCGGCGGTTCGGGCGAGCCGATGCTCGGGGCCGACTTCGCCGCTCAGGCGCGGATGTGCGCTCGCTACGGGGCAGGGATCCGCATTACGAACGAGAGCGATGACGCGGCGATGAACTTCGCGGTCACGCGGCTCGTGTCATCGGCGACGCGGCTATATGGGGGCTACTACACGACGGAGCCTGGTGGGGCGAATAGCCCCCAGGGCATCGCCGGCCGCGTGTTCGATGCTGTCTCGGGCGGAGCGCGGGGCGTCTACTTCAAGACCCTCATCACCGACCCCGACCGGCCCTCCGAACAGGCGGTGCGACTGGCCGAGAACATGCACCGGCTCGTGCCCCACTCGCCTCAGCTCACAGTGGCCGTATTGTGGCCGGACTGCTCCATCGTCCTCGACGGGACGGTGCTGAACCGGTTCCTGAGCCGGGTGGCGGATCTTCGGGATGTGCTGGACGTGGAGTTCGTCAGCGAGTCCATGGTGCGCGACGGGCTTCTGGATAGCTTCAGCGCGGCCGTCATCGTCAGTGGCGACACCTTCGAGTCGAGCACCCTCGAGGCGCTGGAGGGTTGGGTCCGGCGGGGCGGCACGCTCTTCTGCGCCCAAGACAGCCTGCCCCTGCTGAACGTGGAGGGTGAGCCGGTGGAGTGGATACCTGCCGCGCCCGCGGAGGCCCCGGCGCCGATTCTGGCCCAGCCGATCGCCGAGCCTGGGGTGCTGGTCGATGTGGGCGGCCGGGACGACCGGTTCCTGATGGGCGCGTGGCATGCTCCCGAGGGTGCCCACGGTGGGGCAGCCAGTGGCAGCTTCCGATGGACGGCGGGCGACGCGAGGGTCCTCATCCCGACGCCCGCAGGCGAGAGCCCCCTCGTGGTCGAGGTCGATCTTGAGATCCCCGCCGCAGCCGGTCAGGTGAGCGTCTCAGTCAACGGCGTCCCAATGGCGGCGCCGATGAGCGAGGGCGGCGTACTCAGTGTGCAAGTCCCCGAGGCGTTGGTGGGTGATAGGACGACCCTTGTAGTTGGGATCGAGAGCGACACATGGCGCCCCTCGGAACTCATGGGGGCCCAGGATGACCGCGCCCTCGGCGTCCAGGTGCGCTCGGTGGCGGCGCGCCGGGACGCCGAGGCGGAACCCGTTGATGCGGCCACTCTGGCCCTCGATGTCGGAATCGATCTCTCCACCGACCTGCCGCCGTGCGTCACGCAGTGGGGCGAGGGCTGGCTCGTCGCTTGGCCCGGGGACTGGTGGTCGACGCGCGCGATGCTCGCCCAGGCGCTTACCGCGTCGCCGCCTGAGACGCCGTGGGAGCGGATCGCGGAGCCCATCGGCGCCCCCTCGGACGGGGTGCTCCATTGCCGCGTGGGAGACGAGATCTACTCGTACAACAACGGCAGTCAGGCTGTGACGGTCGCTCTGCCTGATGGACAGAGTGTCGAGGTACCCGGTTACGGGTTGGTCGTCACTCAGGCAGGGCGAGCAACTCAGCCGGCTCCTGCGGAGTGATGCCGAAGACGAGGGCTCGACCGGGGCGGAACTCCTCGACCAGTTCGAAGTTCTCGAAGGAGACGCCGCCTGGGATCGGCCACTCGGAGGCCCAGTAGACGCGCCTCGCATTGACCTGGGCGCGGAGATCATCGCCCACATCCTCGGCTGGCTTGCGCCAGTACTGGGTGACCTTGCGCCCCGGATAGTACCAGAACCACGGGAGATCCGGGTGGGGGTGCGTGGCTGCGGGATCCTCCTCGTCGGACGTCGCCGCAATGAGGATGTCGCCTTCAGGGGTGCGTGGTATATCGCCGACGGGAACCACCGTATGGGCGGCGAAGCCTGTGCCGTCGTACTCCCCATACAGCTCCTGGGCGGTCAGGACCCGGTCCTTGAGGTGGAGCACTCGCAACCGCTCGTAGTTCCCCATAGTGGCCGTCAGGATGCAGCTATCGAGCTCGACGCTCCCCTCCTCGCGGTAGCTCCTCAGCTCAACCTCATCAGGGCGGTCGGATCGGAAGGCGGCGACCAAGTAGACATGGGCCCCGCTCTCAAAGGCCTCGACCCGCAGGCACAGGGAGAGTCGGGCATACCCCGTGAGTCGCTCCACATGGCCCGGGTAAACGGCGCCCTCGGGACCCTCCCACTCTAGCCCCGGCGGCGGCCCCGCCTCGATCAGCATCCCCGGCGCTCCATCGGACTTGCTGTGCTCCAACTCGGAGTAGCTCCGCCAGTGCGAGCCAGCTACCAGGGGTTCGATGGCGATGTAGTTCACCAGGCCGCCGCCCCCGTCAGCGAGTATCGGGTATCCGATCTGGAGCAGTCCGCGGGGGCCCCCAGGGTCGGGGCCCTCGGTCACGGAGTTGGGCCAGATCGACAGCCGGATGCCGTCCCGCATACCCCACACGGCCTGGTCGGTGTCCACGCCCGCGCGGTAGAAGGCCTCCTCGGGCGCCGGCGCCTGGGCGACCGCCATATGCGCCGCCAGGAGGAGTATGGGTGTCATCTCAGAGTCCCTTCGAGTGATCCTGGAGCCGGTGCCCTAGAGCCCGGGCAGGGGCAGACCGGTGGACCGGTCGATGGGTTGCTCCAGTGTCGGCACATCGAACTCGAGGGTCCGGTGGCCTCGCAGCACCGATAGGCTGATGGCTCTCCCCACGGGCACCTCGAACACCATGCGTCTCGCGGCATTGGCGGTGGTCACAGCCTTGCCCTCGATCTCCAGGATCACGTCCCCGGGCTGAAGACCTGATTCGTCGGCGGGCGCGCCGCGATAGAGCTGGGCGACGACGAGCCCTTCGGTGCGGTCCACGCCCAGGCGCTCCGCCAGTCGCGCCGTCAGGGGGGTGGGAACAACGCCGATCCAGGATCGGCTCACCTTGCCTGAGCGCAGCAGCTCGCGCACCACGTCCATGACGATTCGGCTCGGGATGGCGAAGCCGATGCCGACGGATCCTCCCCCGCCCTGGCTAAGAATGGCGGTGTTGATGCCGATGAGCTCGCCGCGGATGTTGACGAGGGCGCCCCCGGAGTTGCCCGGGTTGATGGCCGCATCGGTCTGGATGAAGTCCTCATACATGGAGATGCCCACATCGGCGCGGCCTGTCGCGCTTACGATGCCCGCCGTGACGGTGTTGACGAGGCCGAAGGGGTTCCCGATAGCCACCACCCATTCGCCGACTCGCAGAGCCTCGGAGTCACCCAGAGACACAACGGGCAGGTCCTGAGCATCGACGCGCAATAGCGCCACATCGGTCGTGGGATCCCGCCCAACGAGTTGGGCTATGTGCTCCGAGCCGTCGTTGAGAACGACCTCGATATGGTCGGCCACCCGCACGTTGTGGTCGTTCGTCACGATGAGCCCGTCGGCGCCGATGATGACGCCGGAACCCTCCCACTGCTCCTCCCGGTCGGGAACGCGCCCACCACCGAACATGCCCTCGAAGGGGGTGCCGCCCAGGAAGTCGCGCAGGAACGGATCCGTGGGGCCGAAGCGCCCCCCGGGCACCGTGCGGCTGGCGCGTATGAAGACCACGCCGGGCGACGCCTTGTCGGCGATGGCGGTGAAGGCTTCTCCCAAGGCCTCCAGGCGGGCCACAGGGTCCATCGTATCGGCTTGCTGGCCATAGGAGGCCAGGGGCACGGTCAGCAGTGCGCACAACGCTAGACACAGAGGTCGAGGCATGGAAGACGGTCCTCCCTTCGCAGTGGCGGCACAAGACACACGCAGACGGCCCGGGTTACGTCTGGGCCGTCTGCGCGTTCAGCTAACATGGTCGAGAGGGGATGCCGCTGGCTAGTGCGCGATCTCGTCCTCGCCAAGGGGCCGCACGCGGATGTTCCGGAAGCGGGTGACCTTGCCGTCCCAGTCGCCCCCTCCGTGGACCTGAACCGCGATGCCCTCTTCGGCGGGGAGCCGGACTTCGGTGTCGACGAAGTCGATGATCTTGTGAGAGTTCAGCCACACCTGGATGCGCGGCGCCTCGCCGGAGATGATGACCCGGCAGTCATTCCAGTCGTGCGGCTTGTAGTAGCGATACCATTCGGGGTTGGGCTGAAGCCAGGCGCCGATGCCCTCGCCATAGATGGTGCCGACCTCGCCGTCCGGTCGGTAGTCCACGGTCACCTGATAGCAGCGGCCGTCGTCGGTGCAGCGGAGGAAGAAGCCGGAGTCGATGTTCCAGTCCGGGTTCATCTCGAAGCGGACCTCGTAGTCGCCGTAGTCCTCGTCGGTGATGAGGATGCCCCCGTTGCCAGGGGTGTCCTGGGTGCCCGTGATCACGCCATCGACAACGTCCCAGGCGCCGCCGGAACCGTGGCCGGTCTCGGTCGATACCTTCCAGCCCGCCAGGCTCTCACCGTCGAACAGGGATGTGAACTCCTCCTCGGCAGCCCAGTCCCACTGGAGCGGACGGTAGCGAACATCGCGATACTCCACGCCTGAGTGGTCGCCCTGAAGCATGAGGCCCGCAGGCACGCCGTAGCGGTCATCGATCGCTCCGCCCGTGACACCCTCGAACTCGCTGTCGATGATGAGGATATCGTTCTGCACCACGCGGATGTAGGCGGGGCGGATGGGGGCGCCATCGCGGTCGACACGGGGCGCGCGGAACTGAATGTCGTAGGTCTGCCACTCGCCCGCGGGCTTGTTGGCGTTCTCGGACGGGACGATCTTGCTGTAAAGAGCGCCACCGGAGCCGGCATTGAGCTCGTGCCCGAAGCTATCGCCTACCTGAATCTCATAGCGGCCCTGGAGATAGACACCGGAGTTGCCGCCCTGGGGCACTCGGAATTCGACGTGCAGCTCGATATCCTCCAGGGGCAGCGTGCTGACGAGATCAATTGAGGGAGGGGTGTTGGTCAGGATACCGTCTTCGACGGTCCAGCCATGGTCTCCATCGTGCCGGAGACGCCAGCCATCCAGGTTCTCGCCATTGAACAGGGGCACCCAGCCCTCTTCGTCGGGGGTATAGGTGCCCTGGGCGAGAACGGGCGCCGCGAGGGCAAGCACAGCGACAAGCACAAGCGGTATACAGCGTGATCGGGTCATCATGCATCGCTCCCAGTCTCGGGTTTGGTCAGCCGTAGTGACGAGTGGTTTCCCTCCGTGGGTCCCTGGAACCTGCTCCTTCGGCGCGAGTCAGAAGACGAGCTGGCCGCTCATATCCCCGATGAGGGTTCGGCCCAGAGGCGTGAGTACCTTGACCTCGGCATCGACGCCCCCGTCGGTGAGCGGATCGCCACCCTGGAACTGGAACTGCAGGGTCGAGGGGGCGGAGAGCCCGTCGAGGATCTGGGTGACCACGAGGTCCTCATCAAGCACGGAACCGGTGAAGCGCGTGGTCCATCCGCCGGGACCTGAGATGTAGGGGTTCGTGATCGTCGGATCCAGGACAATGTCGCCATCGAGGGGGCCCTCGTAGTAGCCACGGACCATCCACAACTCGGCGTTGTTATGGATGATGAGGGTGCCGACGATAGGGCGATCCCCCGAGGGCAGGGCCTCGAAGATGTCAAGAGTAAGCGATCCGCTCAAGGCGTCATACGGCAGCGATCGGCGGAGACTCACGGCATCCTCAGCGACGGGCTCCAGCAGAGCGTCCGCCTGCTGGGCGGCGAGGGTCAGGGGCGCGAAGTTGCCGCTCCATTCGGTGAGGATGAAGGTGCGGCTCACAACCTCCGGCGGATCTGTCGGATCGCCGCTATTCATGGGTACAAGGACGATGCGGATGCGCACCGTCTCCCCCTGGACAACGTCGAATACGGCCTTGCCGGCGGCCAGGACGCGGTTCTGGGCGTCCAGGGCCTGGACGATCATGCTCCGCCCCGCGCCCACGGGAACCGGAATGGAACGCGCGATGACGCCGGCGATGACGTCGTTCTGGGTGATAGCGAGGTTGATGGGCTCCATATCGGAAGCATTGATGAAGACGCGAAGCACTTTGGTGTCCGCGGGCACAACGGCTACTGTAGCCGGGCCCGTGGGGTTGAGTGGCCACGCGACCCTCAGCAGCACGGTCCCATAGTCGACTACGGGGGGCTCGCCGCCGTCACCGGCGCACCCCGAAGCGATGGCCACGGCGATGACGGCGCCAAGAGCAGCCAAGGCGATCCTCGCCCGCACGGTCCGAGCTTCCGGATTGGCGCCATTCATCGTCACGCCTCCTCGCTGGTCATGGGGATGCCTCGCCAATGCGCCCGCCGCCCACAGGAGCCGGGCTGCGGCAAACGGAAGTATAGTGTTGGTACTCTCCGCATGTACATTGGACGCTTTGCCGGGAGGCGAAGTCTCATCGATTCGCGTGGTGGAGTGCTGAATCCGGCCCTGGCGCACCCAATGGAAAGGGACCCGTGAGCATGCGCGCTCTCATCACGGGGATGGGCTGCATTACCCCCTTGGGGCAGTCCGTTCCGGAGTTCGAGCGTCGGCTCTTCGCTGGCGAGTGCGGCTTAGCGCCGGTGGAACGATTCCCAACGGAGGGATTACGGAACGACCTCGCCGGCGAGGTACGCCCCTTGCCCGTGCCGCCCTCCTGGGCCGCCGTCGATAGCTTGACCTCGCCTGACCTCCTCTTTCTGGCTTGTGCGGTCGACCAGGCGCTGGCGGCCGCGGCGCTGGGGTCAGGCCCGCTTCAGATGGGCATCGTGCTCTCCACCAACTTCGCCGGATCGAGTGAACTGGACCGAGCCTTCGGCCTCTCCGGCGCGACGCCGAAGCTCGAGGCTTGGAGTTTCGATGCGGGCATCCCTCTGCTTGTGGGCGGCCTCGACATCAGCGGGCCCGCTCTGACCCTCTCCATATCGTGCGCCTCAGGCACGAGCGCCGTTGCCCTGGCTGCCGACTGGATCCGCGCGGGCCGAGCCGATGCCGTTATCGTGGGGGGGTACGATGCCCTGAGCCTGTACGTTCTCTCGGGGCTGTCGATCCTCCGCACCGTCTCGACGGACACATGCCGCCCCTTCGACCGCAACCGCTCGGGCACGATCTTCGCGGAGGGCGCCGCGGCTCTCGTCATCGAGAGCGATGAGCGAGCGGCCGAACGCGGGGCCCGGGTCTACGCGGAGATCCTGGGCGGCGCGGACACGAACAACGCCTACCATCTCACGGCGCCCGACAAGGAGGGCGAGGGGATCGAGCTCTGCGTACGCCGGGCCCTCGAGAGGGCCGAGGTTGCGCCCGAGGAGATTGACTACGTGAACGCCCACGGCACGGCGACGCTCTACCATGACGCGACGGAGGTACGGGCGTTGAAAGCGGCTCTGGGCTCGCGCGCCTATGAGATCCCCGTGTCATCGATCAAGGGCGCATGCGGACACATGATGGGCGCGGCGGGGACGATCGAGGTCGTGGCCTCGGTGCTTGCCATGGAGCGCCAGGAGGCGCCGCCAACGGTGAATCTCGTCACACCCGATCCTGAGTGCGACCTGGATCACGTCCCCGGCTGCTCGCGGGCGGCCACCGTGCGCACAGTGCTCACGAACTCAGCGGGAATCGGCGGGAGCAACGCTTCGCTGCTTCTGCGTGGAGGACCGCGTTAGGACAGATAGCGATGAACGAGACTGAGAGGCATGCCGAAGCCCGGGCCGCCGTCGCGGAGGCCAGGTCCGTGGTGGCGTTCACCGGCGCAGGGATCTCCGCGGAGAGTGGCGTCCCGACGTACCGGAGCGCCGGGGGGCTGTGGCGGAACTACCAAGCCGAGGATCTGGCAACAGTGGGCGCTTTCCAGCGGGATCCGGAGACGGTGTGGGGATGGTACAGCGAGCGCCGGAGCATGATGGGCTCCTGCGAGCCGAACGCGGGTCACCTTGCCCTGGCGGCCCTCGAGGAGCGGCTGGGCGACGAGTTCGTCCTTGTGACCCAGAACATCGATGCCCTTCACCATCGCGCGGGCAGCCGCCGAGTGATGGAGATCCACGGCAACGCTTTCCGAACCGTCTGCTCGGTCTGCGACTACAAGGTCGAAGGGCTGCAGTACGACACTCCGAAGAGCACCATCTGTCCGAGTTGCGGGGCCTGGTTGCGGCCAGATGTAGTATGGTTTGGAGAGCCACTCGATCAGGCACTCCTGAACTGGGCCTTCGCGGCTGCGGCGGCTTGTGATCTGTTTCTGTCGATCGGATCGTCCCTGCTCGTGCAGCCGGCCGCCTCACTGCCGGAGGTCGCCCTGAGCAGCGGCGCGCGGATCATCGAGGTCAACATGGAGCCCACGTGGCTCACGCCGGAGGCTAGCTGGAGCTTCCAGGGGCCGGCCGGCGAGGTACTGCCGGCCCTCGTCGGCTAGGACCGGCCAGTCTTGAAGGGGGTAGCATGCGTTGAGGGAGCTGCAGATCTCAGGTGTTCGTGTGGTCATTGGCGAGGCGGAGGAACTCGACTTCGCGGTCCGCGACACGATTCTAGACGTCATCCGACGCAAGCCCGACGCGGTGCTCATGTTCCCAACGGGCTCGACGCCGGAGGGCGTCTACGCAGCCTTGGTGAGCCACTTCCGCCGCCGTGATCCAGGCCGCCCCGAGCCCTCGTGGGCCGAGACACGGTGTATGAACATGGACGAGTACTGGCGGCTTCCGCCGTGGGATCCCCAGTCTTACTCCTGGTACATGCGTACCCATCTCTACGAGTGGCTCGACGTGCAGCCGGGGAACCTCTACTTTCCGGACGCGATGGCGCCCACGCCGGAAGATGCCTGTGACACGATGGAACGGCACATCCGAGAATTGGGCGGTCTGGACCACTGCTTCCTCGGCATTGGCGTGGACGGCCATATCGCGTTCAACGAGGCCGGGCTTCCGCGGTCGCGCACCCATGTGATCAACCTAGCGCCCAGCACCATCCAGGCGAACCAGAGGTTCTTCTCATCGCCCGATGAGGTGCCTACCCGGGCGCTTACAGCAGGCATTGACACGCTCCTAGGGGCGAAGCAGATCACCCTTCTGGCGAAGGGCGAGGGCAAAGCCGAGGCTATCCGCCAGACCCTGACTGGGGAGATGGGCGTGCACTGCCCCGCGAGCTTCCTGCGCGAGGCCGCCGATCGGAGCACCATCTACCTGGACGCGGCGGCCGCAAGCCAGCTTCCTGGGGAGGGTTCGTGACGAGTCTCGCCGTTCCGCTGGATCCGCGGGAGATCGACTGCGTCTTCCTGGACGTAGACGGTACCATCGTGCATGAGGACGCCCACGTTCTCGTGTCCGTGTGCTGGCAGATCGCCCGCTCGGGCGGCGAGACGTACACAGCGGCTGAGATCGGGGCGAAGTGGTCCGAGGAGTGGTTCGGCCTCTGCGAGATCTCGAACGAGGAGGAGTATGCGCCCTGTAGGGAGCTTCTGCCCCGCTCGCTTCAGGCCACCCTAGACCACTTCGGCATTGAGTTCGAGATGGAGCCCTGGATCCGGGCGGTCATCGAGTACTCGCGCCGGTCGCCCGTGACTCACGACGCCTGGGCATTCCTCGACGAGGTCGGGATCCCCGTATGCCTTCTGACGAACCGCGACAGCGGCCCTCTGAGGGAGACGCTCGAGCGCGGGAGGATCCAAGCGGCGGGGGTCATCACCAGCGAGGATGTACGGGCCTACAAGCCCCATCCGGCCATGTTCCGGGCAGCTCTGGAGACGATGGGCGCCTCCCCCGAGCGGGTAGTGCATATCGGCGATTCCCACCATGCCGATGTCTGCGGCGCCGCGCGAGTGGGACTCCAGACCGTCTGGCTGAACAGAGCGAACGAGCCGGCGCCCATCGCGGAGGGCATACGGGCCGACCGAGTCGTCCGCTCGCTGCTGGAGTTACTGCCCCCGTCGGTCGCATAGGCCGCGGAGGCGTAGGTGAGGTGAGTGGGGTGAACGTCGCTCGCGGCTCGCATCGGCTCCTGACTACCGCAGTGGCCGTGTGCCTCCTGCTGGCTCTGGTTTCGTGTGGGTCGCGACGGCCGAAGGAGCCCCCGCCCGGACCTCGCCCGACGGACAGCCCCGCGCCGCTGACCCTGGACGACGAGCCCGCCGCGCCCACCTTGACACTGGAGGATCTCGAGGCGACCCAGGTTCTGGAGACCCACGGCCAGGGCGGGGTCGGCTACCGCATGAGGCTGAGTAACGGCCCCCTCGGCACCATCCGGTACTACGGACTCCCCGTCTATCCCCAGGGCCGCGGCGCCGAGTTGCTGTCCCCAATCGAGGGCGAGTCAGAGCCGCCGGAGACTGGGTACGTGGCGGTCCTGGTGACTCCCGACGAGCCCGCTCAGGTGGCTGCCTGGTATCAGGAGCGGCTGCCTGATTGGCGGGTGGCGGAGCTTCCCGCGCCGAATAGCGAGGAGATCGCTGAATCTGTTCTCTACCAACCCCCACTGGGCCGAAGGCGCATCTGCGTCTCCGCCGCCGGCGCCGATGTAGGGCTGACCCTCATCGGCTACCAAGTCCACGAGGGAGAGACCACCCCACCCCTTCCAATGGACGCCAACGCCTACCGCAAGTGGGAGCACGTGCTGAGCCTGGGGCTCGCCCTGGACCAGTACCGCGCCGACACGGGCGAGGATGCGGAGAGTGTCGCCGACCTCGTCGCCACGGAGGGGCCAGAGGGGTACCGAGGCCCGTACCTCGCCGGCGAACCCCCGGTGGACCCCTACTCGGGCCAGCCCTATGAGGTCGAGGGCGGGGAGATTGTCGGCCCTGGCGATGTGACGAGGTTCAGTTCGTGAGCCGTGGGGCCCGGCTCCGCGTGCCACGAGCTACGCTGAGCATTCATGCCCTGGAGGGTGACACCATGATCCAGATCCCACTGTTTCTAGCACTCACTACCCTCGCCGCGCCGTTCACGGTCACCGACTACGGAGCCGTGGGCGACGGCGCGGCTGACGACACGGCCGCCTTTCAGGCCGCGATGGACGCGTGTTTCGCTGCGGGCGGCGGGGTTGTGGAGGTCCCGGTGGGCAAGTACCGCATGGAGGGCCAGCTCGCGGTTCCACCGGACGTGACATTGGAGGGCCCGTGGCGGGCGCCGATGACTGTGGGGGCATACCACGCGGACGACGACCCCCTCTCCGATCCGCTGCTGCGCGGGAGCGTCATCATGCCGGTGGGCGGCGCGGACGAGCCCGAGGGGCCGCCCTTCATCACGCTGAGCCGGAACTCGACCCTGAGGGGCCTGGTGATCTTCTATCCCGATCAGACACGCACGAACCCACCCGTGGCCTATCCGTGGACTGTTGCCTCCAGGGATGACAACTGCTCGATCATCGATGTTCTGATGGTCAACCCCTACCAGGCGGTGGACTTCGGCACCAGCGTATCTGGCCGGCACTATATCCGCGGCCTGTACGCCGACGCGCTCTACCGGGGGATCTGCGTGGACCACTGCCTCGACGTGGGACGCATCGAGAATGTGCACCTGTGGCCCTTCTGGGAGCCCGATGGGAACAGCCCGGTCCGCGAGTTCGCGCGCGAGCATGGCGAGGGGTTCGTGTTCGGCCGCACCGACTGGGAGTACGTCACAAACTGCTTCGCGATCTCCTATGGGGTTGGCTTCCGCTTCAGGGACGGCATCGGCAGCGGGCCCTACGCGGGACCCGGCAACGTCCTACTGACCCAATCAGGAGGCGACAACTGCGCCGTGGCCGTGCAGGTCGACGCGACCCAGGGCCACGCCGGCGTCAGCTTCTCGAACTGCCAGATCTTCGGCGACATCATCGTCGCCCCCACGAACATCGGCATGGTGCGCTTCGACGCGTGCGGGATCTTCGGGAGCGTCGATGGCGGGCGCGGGGTGTCAGCAGCGCGGATCGCGGGCCGAGGCCGAGTCTCCTTCAGCAACTGCCACTTCTACTCCATCCACCCGGACAACCAAGCGTCGCCCGTCATCCAGGTTGACGAGGGGCGACTGAGTGTCATCGGATGCGTGTTCATCAACCATGAGGGGCTCGTGTCGAACCCAGATCACATCACACTGGAGCCGGGCGTGATCTCAGCGCACATCGTTGCCAATGAGTTTTATGACGAGATGCGGATCGACAACCGGGCGGAGGGCCAAGTGGAGATCGGCCTCAACATCGACCGGACTGCCCTGCAGTAGTCGGCGCACCATGCGGGAGGACCTCGGATAGGCCCTCCCGCATGGCCGCGAAGCCCTTAGTCCTCGCGCTCCACCTGAAGGGTTCTGAGGTCCACGTCTGGGGCGCGCCTGTACACCGGCTGGCGCAGCGACATCGCGTCGAAACCGAAGTAGTACCCCTGGGAAACGGCGCTCTTTCCCACACACTCGAACCGCAGCGTGTGTGGCCCGGCAGCGAGGGACCGAAGCCCGATGGGGTGGTCCGTGGGCACAACATCCTCGCTGAAGAGGTCCCACTCGCCCACGTTCTCACCATCTAGGCTCACTCGGTAGCGGCCGTAGTCCCACGAGTGGGTGATCCGCAGGATGATGTATCCCTGCAGATCCTCCTCCAGGCTGAAGGTGACCTCGACCCAACCATTCTCGGATCCGGGTCGGTAGAAGAGCTGGGAGCCGCCGCTGGCGCCGGCGATAGGCTGCGACTCGATAGGCGCCTCGAGGAAGCTGGCGCCCTCGATGAGGTCCTCGCCCTGGGCGATGACGCGCTCCATGAAGGGGAGCCGCTCGGGCCCGGGAGGAAGCGCGGGCCACGGCTTGTGTGGCTCGGCCTGGTACCAGAAGGCGACGGTGGACATCAGGTCGTCGCGCTCGATGAACCCGCTCCACTCGCCGTTGGGGAAGCTCTGGGAGCCCTTGTGCTCGATCTCGACCCGTAGCGATTCTCTGAAGGGGATGGGGTCGGCAATGTGCCAGCGGTACGCCGTGCTGCGGTCGCCCGTGTCGTAGCCCTCCCATAGCGGGACCCCGTAGAAGGGCCCGCTGAACTGGCGGAAGCCCCAGGCATCGCAGAAGTAGTCCTCGGTGCCCGTCCCGCGCAGTCGCGGCTCCTCCTCTCCGTCGATGAAGAAGAAGTCGTCGCCCTCGCCGTACCAACCCGGCGACACGTGGTAGACGCTCTGGACCGTGCCCACGTAGTGGCCGCGGCCCTCGATATCGGCGATGAGGAAGTTGCGGCCCATCACGCAGGGGAACTCCTGGCGGTACATGGCGTGGAGGTAGGCGGTGTCCTCGGGGAGGCTCTCCAGCGCCTGCCAGTCGATGTAGTAGAAGATCGCGCCGCAGGGCACGCTGGACTCGTTCGTCACGGTGATGCGAGCGGACTCACGGAAGGGCATTGGCCAATAGCAGTTCCTCGCCCGCCCGTCTGAGCTAACGGTAACGGGGAGCGACTCGAAGGGCAGATCCACCCCGTGGCCCATGGCGAAGAAGTCGCCGATCGGACATTCCACGCTCGGGTGCTCTTCGCCGTCCCAATAGATCCTGAGAGTGAGCAGACGGGAGTAATAGGGCACATCGTGGGCGATGGTGAACCAGATGTGGGAGATGCGCCCCGGGCCCTCCAACTCGGCCAGGGTGAGAGTCTCTCCCGGTGGGATCGGCCGGTTGTCGGCATTGCCATCCCGCCAGTTCGGGTCGGATGACGAGGCCCTCTGGGCCTCGAAGCTCCGGAGGGTTTCCAGGCCGTCCAGGGGACTGCCGCTGGCGGGGAGCTGGGCCAGCGACACGCTTGTCGTGACGCTCAGCAGGACGAGTGCCGCGAACGCAATGCGCATGTCTCTCTCCTTCGTCGCACAGTCTGGTGTGTGGCCTAGTACGCCTGGGGCAGGTCGATCGAGAAGCCCTTCTGTATGGCGCGGATGTTCTGTTCCAGGAACCTGGCGGGGATCTCCTCGGGCAGGTTGAGCTTGTCGACGTCCATCCCCATGTGTCCGAGGATGTTGCCGAGGACGATCATGTTCGTGAATACGGGATTGCCGAGGTCCTCGCGAGCCTGGCGTACGAAGTCGTACACCTCGCTCTCCTGCCCGCGAGTGCGCTGGATCAGGCTCGAAAGCTCAATGTGCTGGATCGTCTCATCGATGATCACCCGCTTGGCCCGCACCGTGTGCGGCGGCGAGCCGGGCGCAAGCTGGACCAGGATGTCAGCATCGACGAAGAAGGGGCTGCGAATGGGCGCCTCCGAGAAGCAGAGTTCGGCGGCGATAGTGCCTCCCCGCACTGACGACGGCTTAGTGATGTTCAGGGAGACCTCCTTGCCGAGGTCGGCCAGGATACTAGCCAGCACGTGGCCCAGCAGCCGGATGCCCTGGCCGGCGTCGCCGACCACGATGATTCGTCGGGTCATCTCGTCCTCAGTAGCCTCCCTGAGAGGGGCTACGAGGTACTGGGACGGGCTGCCCAGCATGGTCCTTTCGAGGAGGGCGCGACGCTCGAAGCCGAACTGGCGGAAGAACCCCGTCAGCGCCCGACCAGGCGGCGTGAAGGTGTCCACCTGGAAGGCCCCGCACCGAGCGAAGTCCCGCATGCAGCGGCGAACGAGGGCGGCGCCGGCGCCGAGCTTCCGATACTCCCGCGCAACACCCAACCAGTGGAGGTGCCCCGCGCGGCATGAGGCGACCCCGAAGAGGAAGCCCGCCAGCTTGGCGCCGGACTTGGCCACATAGCTGTAGGAGTCGGCGTTCTCGACCATCGCCGCTAGGTCGCTCGGCTGGTACTGAGACGTGATCCGCCGGCGCGCCGGAACGTTCTCGTCCCCAGAGTAGAGCTCGTCGATGATGCTGGCGAAGGCCTCAGCGACTCCCTCGACGTCGCCCGGTCGCATCTCGCGCACGGTGATGTGGTTGCTCATGCCGTGATTCCGATCTCGTCGTCAGCCAGCGTCTGGGCTCCGTCGTTGATCCGGTAGGCCGTCTTGAAGTGTTCGAGCATGTCATAGGCCGTGCGGTAGCCCAAGCGTCGGCCGTAGTTGGACGTGCACTGGCTCTTGGCGTCGACGAAGGCGAAGCCCGGGTGGCGGAAGGCCGCGTCGAGGCACTTCGCGAGGTGGCGAACGTGCCACGTGGTCGAGCGAGCGTAGAAGGCTCCGTGGGCCTTGATGACGCCCTGCACGTTGAAGGGCTTCTCCCAGGCGCCGTCGGGCGCCGTGATGGTCTTGGTGCCGAGGGGCGTGGTTGGGGCCGTCTGGCCGCCCGTCATGCCGTAGATCTCATTATCCACGAGAACCACGTTGAGGTTGGTGTCTCGCCGAGCGGCGTGGAGCAGATGGTTGCCGCCGATGCCGCAGAGATCGCCGTCCCCGCTCACGAGGATGACATTGAGCTCAGGGCGGTGGAGCTTGATGCCCTCCGCCACGGGCACAGCCCGTCCGTGGACCGCATGGATGGAGTCGAAGCTGAAGTAGCCGGCGGTGCGGCCCGAGCAACCGATCCCACTGACCGCCACGGTGTTCGATGCGTCCCAGCCTAGTCTGTGGGCGGCCTCGATGATCGCCCTAAGCACGGTTCCATTCCCGCAGCCGGCGCACCAACTCGTGGGCAGCCGGTCGGTTCTCAGGAAGCTGTCGTAATCCACTTGAGTCGCTCCTCGAGTCGTAGCACATCCAGGTCCCCGCCGATCATGGGCAGAGAGAGGGCGGTGCGGCGCATCAGACGCTGGACCACGCGCACATACTGCCCAGCGTTCATCTCCACGACGACGACCTTCCTGTACCGCTTCGCGATCTCGCTGAACTCCTCGATCGGCGGGTATAGGAGGATGGGCCGGAAGATGGCGTAGCGGTCGGCGAGTGGCATCACCGCCCGCGACAGGCTGCCGAAGCACACGACCAACGTGTCTGCCTTGCGGTTGCTGATGTACTCGTAATGGGCGTACCGAGCGCCGACCTTGCGCTGCTTGGCCTGCAAGCGCGCGATCATTCGGCGATGGGCCTCGGGATTCTGGGGCGTAGGCGTGTTGTCTACACTGGTCAGGCCCGTGAAGTGCCTACCTCCCACGCCGAGGGGCGGGCGCTTGCGCTTGCGGAGCCGCGCGTTCCGCTTCATCTCGATCGTCTCGTAGAGGTGGCCCAGGTAGCCATCGCTGAGGAGGATCACGGGCGACTGGGACTCCTCGGCGGCGTTGAAGGCGTGGATGGTGTACTCATACAGCTCCTGGACGGAGTTGGGGTAGAAGACGATGGGGAAGTAGTCCCCGTGGCTCCCGTAGGCCGCTTGCATCACATCGCCCTGGGCCGGGAGGGTGGGCATTCCCGTGGAGGGGCCCACGCGCTGGACATCCACGATGACGAAGGGCGTCTCCATCATGTGGCCAAGCCCAATGCCCTCCTGCATGAGCGAGAAGCCGGGGCCCGACGTCGCCGTCATGGCCTTCGCCCCCGCCAGGCTAGCGCCGACGAGGGCACATACCGAACTGATCTCATCCTCGAACTGGATCGCCCGCACCTCGGGCCGCCTCACGAGATACTGCAGAACCTCGGAGGCCGGGGTGATGGGATAGCCGGCGAAGAAGGTCATGCCCGCGGCGATGGCCCCCTCGGCGACGGCTTCGTTGCCCTGCATGAGCCGTTTCTGTGCCATGGTCGCCTATGCCCCCTTCTTCGCGCTTGGCTTGGTCGCCGCACCCTCACGGGTGGCGACGATTGCGAAGTCGGGGCAATGGAGCTCGCACAGGCCGCAGCCGGTGCACCGGTCGGCGGCGGCGAGAGCGCCCTCCACGATCGCCAGGTTGTCCACGGGGCACACGGCGATGCAGATGCCGCACAGTTTGCATCTCCCGCGGTCCATCGTCACTGAGCCCTTAGGCACTCGTCTTACCTCCAACTAAACGCTCGGGAGCCTACCTCTCCCCCGGGGACGGGAGTGCTCCCTCAGCCGTTCCACGACCTCTGCCTCCACGGAGGCCTCCCCCAGCTCAACGGGCCGACTCGAGCCACGACCGTGGAAGTCCGAGCCGCCTGTGGCGATGAGCCCAAGCTCATCAGCCATCGCCTCATAGCGCGCCACATCGGCCTCGGTGTGTTCAGGATAGTACACCTCGAGGCCGACGAGTCCTGCCGAAGCGAGGCGGGGGATCACCGCGTCCATCCCCATGATGCCCGGGTGGGCGAACACAGGGACGCCGCCATCTCCGATGATGGCCTCGATGACCTCCTCGGGCGTGAGCTTCAGCCGCGGGACATATGCGGGCGACTGCTTGCCCAGGTACCGCCGCATCGCTTGGCGCACGGTAGGAGCATACCCCTTGTTCGCGAGGAGCGCAGCAATGTGCGGCCGACCCACGGCGCCCGGACCGTTGAGTTGTACCACCTCGGACTCGGAGACATCCAGCCCCATCCGGCGGAGCCGGCGGAGCATCTCCCTGGCCCGCTCCACCCGCGCCCGGCGGGTGGCCACCAGAAGCTCCTGGAGCTCCCCACCCTCCGACGGCACGAAGTACCCCAGGATGTGGCACTCGAAAACCGACTCTTCGCTGCTCATTTCAACGCCGGGGATGACCTCCAGGCCGAGCTCGGAACCGGCCGCCAGGGCCTCGGCTACGCCCGCCGTCGTGTCGTGGTCGGTGACGGCGATGCCGGCGAGGGAGGCGTCCAGCGCCGCTCGGACGAGCTCCGTGGGCGTACAGCGGCCGTCGGAGCGGTCGGTGTGGGTATGCAGGTCATACCTGGCCATCTGCGCGCTCCTGTTCATCGGCCTCGGTCGCGCCTCGCCGTTGGGCCAGCAGCTCTGCGGCTAGGTCCAGAGCCTCACGAGCCGTCGCGACCTCGCCGGCTACCGCCGCCGCGCTGATCTCGGCAAGCAGCTCCCCCACGAGCGGCCCCTCAGAGAGGCCTAGCTCCCGCATGAGGTCGCCGCCGGTGAGCGGCGCCGGCGCTTGGCCGCCCGGTTCGCGGCCCCGGCGCCATAAGGCCAAGAGCTCGCCCACCGCGGCCGTCTGGCGCTCCAGCAGCTCCGCCGTCGATGCGGGGCCGCGTGCCCCCAACCGATCGGCCAGCGTCAGGAGAGCCACATCGGGCATGAGGTCCCCCGCAGCCCTGACCAGCCGCCCGAGGGCCCGCGGCGTGGGCGCCTCGGCGGACGCGCCCAGCATGCACGGTCTCATGTGGAGGCCGACGACGACCCCAAGGGTGTGGACCTCAGCACTAGTTAGGCGCAGGCGACGGGCGATCCTCCGCGCCATCGCCGCCCCCTCCACCTCGTGACCCGAGAACCGGATCCTCCCCGTCGCGTCGACCGCTCGGCATGGCGGCTTGCCGATGTCATGCAGGAGAGCCGCCAGCGCCAGATGCCCGCGCCGACTCCTCACACCCGCAATCGGCTCTTCCCGCACAGCCTCGCAGGCCGCCTCAAGGAGGGCCGGATCCAGGGGGCAGAGGGAGGTGTCGCACGCGAGCAGCCGGCTCAACATCCGCACGACCTCGAAGCTGTGCTCCAGGGCGTCGAGGTGGTGATGGCCGCCCTGCTCCATGCCGGCGAGGGGGTCCAGCTCGGGGAGGATCACCGGAAGGCAGCCGAACTCCCGGAGCAGCGCCAGCCCCCGGTCGCGCGATCCGTCGCCAAGGATCTCGTAGAGCTCCTTGGCGATACGTTCCCCCGCGATCCTGGTAAGTAGGGGGGCCGCCTCGCGCGTCCACTCTTGGGTCTCGACGTTGACATCGAAGTTCAGCACGGCGGCGAAGCGCGCGACCCGGAGCGTCCGCAGGGGGTCATCCACCATGCTGGATGGGCCGGTGGCGCGCACAATCCCCGCGTGAAGGTCCCTCCAGCCGCCCGTGGGGTCGATGAGGTCCTCGCGTGCCAGGCGTCCCTCGGCGGCCCGTTGCAGGGGGGCCGCCATGGCATTGATCGTCAGGTCCCGGCGACGCAGTTCGGCTTCCAGATCGGGGCCGCGCGGCACGAGATCGACGGTCTGGTCGCCCAGGGCCACGCGCCATGTCTCGGGGTCGTCGTGGAGTCGCGCGCGCCCCAGCCTCGGATGGCCGGAAGCGCCGGCCAGGATCGCCTGGACACCCCGCTCGGGGGACCCGGTGACGATGAGATCCAGATCCAGGCATTGCCGGCCCAGCACCAGGTCCCGCACAGCGCCGCCCACGAGCCAGGCGGGACCTACATCAGCCGGCAGCGAGGCGGCAATGAGTTGGATCAGCTCGAGGTACGTCGCTGGGATGACCTCCGTGCCGTGCTCATGATGGTGGAAGGAATCACTCGAAGATCGGCTCATCCTGCCGGGTGGCACATTCGCACATCACGCGGCAGATCTCCCGCACGGCCGGGTCAGCGATGGAGTAGAGGCAGTGCGGCCAGCACTTGCGCCGTGCCACGAGCCCAGCCCGGTGGAGTACCCCGAGGTGCCTCGACACGTTAGGCTGGCTCGCCCCCGTGGCCTCCACGATGGCGGTCACGGTCTGTTCGCCACACATGAGGGTCTGGACCACCGCCAACCGGGTGGGATCGGAGAGGGCCTTGAACTTCGCCGCCACGAGTTCGAGCCCCCGAGCGGTCAAGCGTTGGTTCGGGCGCATCGCCGGCCTCCAATGGCATGTTTCCCGGATTATACCATTCTGAGTTAGACGCAGCGCCGCAGCCGCAGTTTCGCAGCCTCGGCGAGGGGCCGTTATGTAGTGAGACCGGGGTGGCGCCCATGGGCGTGGGGCCGAAATGGGCTTGTTTCGTGGAATCAGCCTAGTCGGTGGGCGCGCTCTTCGGGCGAGACCGGCTCCAGGCGAGGATCTTCCAGGTACCCTCGACGGGGACGGCGTAGTAGATGAGGGTACCACCATCGGCCGCCGGCATCATCATCTCCGCCTGACGTTTGTCCTTGCGGAGATCGAACTTGACTTCCACATCAGCGGCGGGCCCCGCAGGGATCAGCGCCTCCGGTGGGTTCGGCTGCAGCATCGCTCCCTGGGAGATGCCGGTAACCTCATCCCCCTCCACGGAGATGTTCAGTTCGCGCGCGGAGGCCGCCTGGATCGCGGCAGGATCGTTGGACTTCAAGGCGGCGGCCCATGTGTCGACCGCGCCCCTGGGACCGGACTTGTCCCATGGCTTGAGGAGGATCATGGAGTGGATCTCCTCCTGGTAGTAGAGCCCCGACAGAGCCACCGCGAGAGCGATGATCAGGACTAGGAAGAACCCTACACCGAAGGACTTCTTCCCAGGCTTCTGGGCCGCGGCACCTCTGGCAGGCTGCTGAACTTGCTCCTCACCCATTGCTGACCTCCCCGATACATCAGCCCATCGCTAACTGCCACAAGCACGCCCGGGAGCGGGACACGCCGCTCCCGGGCAGATACTACCGCAACATGCGGCTCAAGACCTTCGTTCAGCGGCTACCAGAGGCCGTTGCCCCAGCCGCCGATGCCGAGGCCGACGGAGACGGGCGCGGTGTTCATGGCCGTCACGCAGTTACGGGCGTTCATGAACTTGGCGTGGCCGTCCGCAAAGCAGATGTTGCTGCCACCGTTGTGGCGCGTATTCTGGTCGACCATGCGGTCGGGGTTGCAGTTGGCCGAGCACTCATTGGCCCAACCGATTCGCCAGCCGTTGTTGGCGAGGCCGCAGGAGTCGGCCAGGACGACGTCCTGGGCGGGCACCGTGGCGGTGGCGAGCTTGAGTTCACCGCGAGCGTTCCCAATGGCGCCGGGAGCGGTGCCGTAGGCGGCTTGCATCGCGTTGACGGAGCCTTGGTCGCGCCAGGAGTTCATCAAGCACTCATTGTAGCCGTAGCTCAGCACGAAGTTGCTGGGCATCAGGCCGTTGTCGATCATGGAGTTGACGGCGAAGTGCGGGATGCTGCCGTTGTAGCAGTTGCGGGTGTTCATGCTGGGGCAGGCGAAGAGCTGGTAGCTCTTGATGTAGGGCTGGGTCTGCTGAGGATACTGCCGGTTGAAACGGATCTCGGCCCAGTTGCACCAAGTCGCGGCGGCGGGGAGCCGCTCATCATAGTCCTGGGCATAGGAGAGGAGCCCCGTGCCGAGCTGGCGCAGGTTGGAGAGGCAGGAAGTCTGCCGAGCCTTCTCGCGGGCCTTCGCGAACACGGGGAAGAGAATGGCCGCCAGAATGGCGATAATCGCGATGACTACCAATAGCTCGATGAGCGTGAAACCACGTCGCGAGCGTCGCATAGCGTCCTCCTTTGTTCGGCTGATGGGCGCAATGGCCCACGCCGGATGTTTGACCGACCCGCCCTCACGGGCGGGCCGTGGCCCGATCGATCCCTCGTCCGTCCCCCGGTCGAGGAGAAGCACTACTCGCCCTCAGGCTCTGCCGGGGCTTCCTTGGCAGGGGCGCCCGACGTCTCACCCGCGGCGGTCATGCCGCCCTGCTGCATCATCTGCTTCACGCCCTCGGGCCCCTTTGGGGTGTTCGGGGTGCTGCCCTTGGTCTTGTCGCAGCCGATGAAGGCGATGAGCGCAAGGCAGAACACTGCCACCAACACTATCGCGCTGACTCTTCTGAGCACTATCTGTTCACCCCCCTCCGTGCTCTAGGTGCCGGATCTGGCTACTCCCAACAGATACCGCCCTCGCGAATGGGGATGCGAGGCGTTGATCAGAGGGATCCGGTTGTCGAACCGCGTACTTGGGTGGGGCCAACCACTTGCCTGCTAATGCGCTATGTCCCTACCGGTTTCCTCCTTTTTACAGATATTTCGGAGGCGTTTTTCGGGAGGGCTCTCGCCAGTCAATGTCACCCTTACCCCGGACCGGATTCCGGGCCGCCGGAACCGCTTCCGATCCGCTTCCGCCAAGGGGTGGCGGCCTCAGCCAACACACCGGCAGACGAGTCCAGCGTCTGATCTGAGAGTCCTTTTTCCGTATAGAGGTATGGATAAACGTGTATGAGGCGGGCGCGGGAATCGGAAGGATCCCCGGCGGGGCCGGCTCCGCGCTGGGAGCCAGAATCGAGAACGGGGAGCGGCCTAAGCCGCTCCCCGTCTCGTGGCGCCGCGGTGCGCGGCTGATGTGCTATTCAGTACGGCTTACCAGAGGCCGTTGCCCCAGTCGCCGATGCCGAGGCCGACGGAGACAGGTGCGACGTTCATGGTGGTGACGCACTGCTGGGCGTTCATGAACTTGGCATGTCCGTCCATGAAGCAGATGTTGCTGCCGCCGTTGTGACGGGTGTTCTGGTCGACCATGCGGTCGGCGTTGCACTGGGCGGAGCACTCATTGGCCCAACCGATGCGCCAGCCGTTGTTCGCAAGCCCGACGGAGTCAGCGAGGACGAGGTCCTGGGCCGGAACCGTCGCCGTGGCGAGCTTGCACTCGCCGCGCCGGGTCGCGGAATTCCAGAGGCACTCGTTGATGCCGTAGCTGAGGCGGAAGTTGGCCGGCAGGAGCCCCGCGTCGATCATGGCATCCACGGCGTGGTGGGTGATGCTGCCGTTGCGGCAGTTACGCTGGTTCATGCTCGGGCACTCGAAGAGCTGGTAGCTCTTGATGTAGGGCTGCAACTGCTGCATGTACTGCCGGTTCTGATTGACGTCCCTGAAGTTGCACCAGGTGGTGCCCACGGTCACGCGCTCATCGTAGTCCTGAGCATAGGAGAGCATGGCCGTGCCGAGCTGCCGCAGGTTGGAGAGGCAGGAGGTCTGGCGGGCCTTCTCACGGGCCTTGGCGAATACGGGGAACAGAATCGCTGCGAGAATGGCAATGATCGCGATAACAACGAGTAGCTCTATAAGGGTGAAGCCACGTCGCGAGCGTCGCATAGCGTCCTCCTTCGTTTCGTTGGTGGGCACCGCCCACCCGTAGATCGTGGAACCGACACGTGGCCAACCACGCTCCGGCGCCCTGCAGTCCGAGGCCAGTCAACAGCACCTGGCGGCGTTCGTACTACTCGCCCTCGGCTGGCTCTGCCGGGGCCTCCTTCGCGGGGGCGCTCGGCGTCTGGCCCGCGCCGGTCATGCCGCCTTGCTGCATCATCTGCTTCACGCCCTCCGGCCCCTTGGGGGTGTTGGGTGTGGAGCCCTTGGTCTTGTCGCATCCGATGAACGCGATGAACGCCGCGCAGATGACGACTGCCAACAGGATCACGCTGACTCTCTTGAGCATGTTTCGTTCACCTCCCGATCCGCTCGTGGAATAGGGACTGGCTTCCCTCCAGAGGAGTGGACATCCATGCGTACCAGGGCATCAGAAATGACGAATAACCATTCTGGAATACCCTTTGGGTGATATTCCCCTCTGACTCTCTAGTATTGATCTACCCCACTGCCACTTTCCTCCATCATTGTGAAGTTTTTGTGGCGTTTCGCGAGGCGTAGGGGTGGCGCCTGAGGCGGGTGAATCAGGCTGGGTTATGAAGTCGATGCCGGGCGGAAACGGAGAGCAGCCAGATGTCGGAGGACGTGTGCGTGAACGAGGTGGATGGCCAGAAGATGGCCCTGGTCCCCGCGGGTCGCGCTGTCTTCGGGGACGGAGAGACCCGCTTCGAGGCGGAGTTGAGGCCCTACTACCTCGGGCTGGCGTGCGTGACGAACGACCAGTTCGCGGCCTTCCTCAATAACGTCCGTCCCTCTCGCGGGGACATGGCACGCTGGGTGCTTCTTGGGCGGCAGAGCGCGCTGCGTCCCGTCGGCGACGCTCTTGGCGTCGAGGAGGGCAAGGGCGAGCACCCCGTCGTTCAGGTGAGTTGGCTCGGCGCCAAGGCCTACTGCGCGTGGGCCCGTGTGAGGCTCCCTTCGGAGCTGGAGTGGGAAAAGGGAGCACGCGGCGTGGACGGACGCGCCTACCCCTGGGGCGACGAATGGGATCCGGCCAGGTGCCGACACAACGGCAGCCGGGGCAGTGACCGCACGTGCAGTGTCTGGGCGCATCCGGATGGGGTCAGCCCCTACGGCCTGCACAACGCGTCGGGCAATGTGCTCGAGTGGTGCGAGGACTGGTACGACGCGCGGGCCTACCGCCGCTATGGGCGGGGGGACGTAAGCGCCCCGGCGAGGGGGCGGCATCGCGTTGCGCGCGGAGGTTGCTGGATGATCGACCACCCGGCGGACTTCCGGTGCGACTTCCGGTTCCGCATGCATCCCCGGGTGCGGTACGCCATCCTGGGGTTCCGCTGCTGCCGTTCGGCCCCGAAGAACGCGTGAGAACGGGCGTCGCGCCGCGGGTCCGGCGTTGACGGGGGACGCGTCCCTTGACTATTCTCCGAGTAATCTACCCCATGATTCATCGGAGGCACACGCGTGATCACAACGGCCGAGTTCAGGAACGGCATCTCCATCGTTCTCAACGGCCAGGTCTACCAGATCCTGGAGTTCCAGCACGTGAAGCCCGGCAAGGGCAGGACATTCGTGCGGAGCAAGTTGCGCAATATCAAGACGGGACAGGTCATCGAGAAGACCTTCACCGCGGGAGAGAGCGTGGAAGACGCCTTCGTCGCCCGCAATCCCGCCCAGTTCCTCTACCGCACGGGCGATGGCTGGGTTTTCATGGATCTGGAGAGCTTCGACCAGTTCGAGTTGGGCGAGGAGATGGTGGGGGACCAGGCGGAGTGGTTCGTCGAGGGCATGGAAGTCTCGGTCACCCAGCATGATGGCACCCCCATCGGCATGGAGGTCCCGGAGCATGTGGAGCTAGAAGTCACCTCCGCCGAGCCCGGAGTGAAGGGGGATACGGCGCAGGGGGGAACCAAACCCGTCACCCTCGAGTCGGGGGCCGTCGTGCAGGCCCCGCTTTTCATCAACGCGGGTGACCGGATCAAGGTGGACACCCGTACGAAGAAGTATATCGAGCGCCTCAAGAAGTAGGCTGGTGGCCCATGGCCCGTCCCGATCCCGATAGCCAGCAGGAGATTGACGGTCGCCTGGAGTACGTGCGTGGGCTTCTGGAGGGTGGGGAGCTCACTGACGACGAGCGGCGCGACCGCGCCCTGTCCAGGCTGGCCGACCTGGTCTCCGACCTCGCGGCCGAGGTGCGGGATCTGCGCGCCGAGCTCGGCGACGTCCGCGTCCGGGGCAACGGAGCGGCTCAGATGGAGATGCTCTACTGCCCCGCCTGTGGGCGGCAGATCGAGCTGGATCCAGCGAGTCTCGGGCCGGGGCCCACAGACGTGGTCTGCGTCCACTGCCGGGCGGTCCTTGAGGTAGAGTGATTCGACCCCGCGTGGGGACGGAGGGTCCTGTGGACGAGCTTGAGATCGTCGCGAACCTGGTGCGTATCGCGGAGGAGGAAGGCGTCTTCGGCATCGAGGTCACGGTGCAGGGGGACGCGGGGTCCGCTAAGGATTGCCGCCGCTACTCGATCCGGCTGGGCTCCTCGGCCGCGCCCGTGGACCTCGAGGAGGCGGAGGACGAGGCCCACTTGGCGGATGAGGTCGTCCCCGCGGCACCCAGCCCCCCTGCCGAGCACATCATCAGCTCCCCCCTCGTGGGCATGTTCCACCGGAGCAGCGAGCCCGGGAGCGCCCCGCTCGTCGAGGTCGGGCAAATGGTTCACGAGGGGCAGCCGCTCTGCTGCGTCGAGTCCCTCAAGGTGTTCAGGGAGATCACTTCGGACGTTGCAGGGCGGATCGCGGAGATCATGGTGCGGGATGAGGAGCCAGTAGACTATGGTCGGCCGCTGGTTCGGATCACTTGCGCGGGGGACGGCGAGGACCAGGGGTAGCGGCTCCCTCGTCGGCATGCTCGCGAGCCTCTGCATCCTCCTTCTGCTGCTCCTGGCGACCATGGGCCTGTGGGGTCCCGCGCTGCGGGGTGGCGGCGGGGAGACGGAGAGCCCGTCGCCCCTTGGGGCGAGCATGGACCGGGCGCAGGAGGTGGACTGCACGATGCGTCTGGCCCACCTGCGGCAATGGGCTGCCGGAGGTGGCGCCGGCGACCCTCTGGATCCCGCCCCCCCTACCTCTATCGATGAGCTCGGCTCTGGCTCGGAGATCAGTTGCCCCCTATCCGGGCTGAAATACAGCTACAATGCGTCGGAGTTCGGCAGTCCGAGTCAGGGAATCCGCTGCCGGTACCCGAAACATCAGGGCCTGTAGCCACCGGCGAACGGCGCCCTCGAGAGGCCTGATGCATGTTCAAGAGGATCTTGATCGCGAATCGCGGCGAGATCGCCGTGCGGATCATCCGGGCGTGCAGGGAACTCGGCATCGAATCCGTGGTGACCTACAGCCAGGCCGATGCCGATAGCCTGCCGGTGCGTATGGCCGACCACAGCGTGTGCATAGGCGGGCCGGCGCCACGGGACAGCTACCTAAACATCCCGAACATCATCACCTCGGCCCTCCTGCATGGCTGTGACGCGGTGCATCCGGGCATCGGCTTCCTGGCCGAGTCGCAGGTCTTCGCCGAGACGGTGGAGCAGACGGGCCTGACCTGGATCGGCCCCAGCGCCGAGGCCATCGAGTTGGTCGGCGATAAGGCCAAGGCTCGGGAGATCATGAACCAGGCGGGGGTGCCGGTCATTCCGGGCACCAAGGGCGTCATCGACCCCCGTGCCGATGTGACCAAGGTGGCCCGAGCCTTCGGTTACCCCCTCATGATCAAGGCGGCCGCCGGTGGCGGCGGCAAGGGGATACGCGTCGTCCATGGCGACGACGAACTCATGAAGTCGATCGAGCTGAGCCGGAACGAGGCGCAATCGAGCTTCGGCTGTCCGGATGTGTACATCGAGAAGCTCGTGGTGGAGCCGCGGCACATCGAGGTACAGATCCTGGGCGACCTTCACGGCACCGTCACCCACCTCTGGGAGCGCGACTGCTCGGTCCAGACGACGAGCCACCAGAAGCTCCTGGAGGAGGGGCCGGCCCCGAACCTGAGCGACACCCTGCGACGGCGCCTCTGCGAGACGGCGGCTCGGGCCGCCCGGGCCGTGGGGTACGTGAACGCGGGCACGGTTGAGTTTCTCCTGGACCGGGATGGCGAGTTCTACTTCATGGAGATGAACGCCCGGCTCCAGGTGGAGCATCCCGTCACCGAGCTCATCACGGGCGTTGACTTGGTGAAGCAGCAGCTGCTCGTTGCCGCGGGTGAGCGACAACCATGGCGGCATCCGCGCACGGTGCTATCGGGCCATGCCATCGAGCTTCGCATCGATGCGCGGAACCCCGACAAGAACTTCGCGCCCTCGCCGGGGCCCATCCGAGAGTGGATCATGCCGGGCGGGCCGGGGATTCGCGTCGACACCCATTGCTATGCGGGCTACACCGTGCCGACCTACTACGACCCGCTCATGGCGAAGGTGTTGGTCTATGGGGCGACGCGCGAGGAGGCGATCCGGAGGGCTCGCCGGGCGGTGGCGGAGACCTTCGTGGCGCCAACGGAGACGACGACTGACTTCCATGGGCGTATCCTGCGGAACGCCTTCTTCCAGCGGGGCGAGCACACCACGTCCTTTGTGAGGAAGCACATGAACGTGTAGGGATCGAGGTCGACGCCCGTGAGCGTCGGCCTCCGCCAAGGAGGCGTAGGCCATGGCTGACCGCCTGCGGGCGCTGCGGCGCATCCATCTCGAGCCCGTCGACCGAATCCCGCACTGGGAGCACTTCTCCAACCCTGGTTTTGTCGAGCTCGTCACGGGTATCGATCCTTACGAGAAGCCCCGCAGCGCCGCGCTGACGGCGTATGGAATGCTCCCGATAGACCTCGGCTTCCCCATCCCCGCCACGGATGATCCCATCCCGCGCCCCCGTGAGTCGGAAACGGTGCACGTCGATGGCGAGGGGCGCCGGATGATCCGGTGGGGCGACAGCTACTCCTGGCATTGGGACTGGGGCAAGGGGTTCGCCACCATCGAGGATGTGCTCGCGTACGACCCCCTGGAGGACATGGATCAGCGCGATCGGCCGGTCGTGGCCTCCCTGGACTACTCGCTCTCGGTGGAGGAGCTGGCGATGCAGTTCCAGGGTGGGCCGCCCCCTGGGCCCGGCGCGGCCCGAGCGGGGACGATGAGGGAGGGGGGATACTACAACACCCTCTTCATGTGGCCGCTGCTCACCTTCGGCTGGGAGATGTTTCTGCGATTGATCGGTGAGTACCCCGAGGACTGCAGGCGCCTGCTGGCCGGTTTTGCCGAGCGTTCACGCAAGCTGTACCGCGCCTACGCCATGACGGACATCGACGTGATGGTGACCCACGATGACATCTGCTTCGCGTCGGGCCCCGTCTGCTCGCCCAGGTGGCTACGGGAGAACGTCTATCCCTACTATGAGGAGTTCTTCGGCCTCATGCGCGACCAGGGGATCAAGGTGCTGTTCATCACCGACGGGAACGCGGACAAGGTGGCGGATGACCTGTTCGCGTGCGGGGTGGACGGCTTGGTGAGCGAGCCCTTCACTGACTGGAAGGCCCTTGCGGCTAGGCATCCCGACAAGGTATTCGCCGGCGAGGGCGACAACCGGGTGCTGATGCGGAACGATCCGGTGGAGATCGAGGCTCATGTGCGCGACCTCTGCGAGATGGGGCGCAGGTACCCGGGGTACTTCCTGTGCATGGGCAACCACATCCCCTGGAACGTTCCCGCGGAGGCCGTGAAGCGTTACTTCGAGTACAGCGACCAGTACGGCTGGCTCAGCTAGCCGATCGGCGGGAGGAGATGACAGGATGAGGCATATCCTCAACGGGCGGCGCGGCGGAGGGCTCTATTGGCTGGCGCCGCTGCTCGGGTGCCTGGCGCTCGCAGCGCCCATTTCAGCCCAGGAGTTCGAGCCTACGTGGGAGTCGCTCAACGCACGGGAGACCCCGGAGTGGTTCCGTGACGCCAAACTCGGCATCTTCATCCACTGGGGCGTCTACTCGGTGCCCTCTTACTGCCACCCGAGCACCTATGCCGAGTGGTACTACAACTGGTTGGTCACCGGCTCCCATGATGGCTTCGTGACCCGGTTCCACAACGAGAACTACGGCGAGGACTTCACATATCAGCAGTTTGCGCCCCTGTTCAGGGCGGAGCTCTGGAATCCGGCCCAATGGGCGGCGCTCTTCAAGCGCGCGGGCGCGAAGTACGTCGTCTTGGTCTCCAAACACCACGACGGGTACGCCATGTGGCCCAGCGAGCATGCCAGCGCTGTCCGGGGCTACCCGTGGAACGCGGCAGAGGTGGGGCCCGGCCGCGACATCGCCGGAGAGCTGACCGAGGCAGTGCGAGCGGAGGGCCTAAAGATGGGCTTCTACTACTCCTTCATGGAGTGGATGAACCCTCTCTACGCCGAGTCGCCGGAGCGCTATGTCGAGGAGATGATGATTCCTCAGATCCAAGACCTGGTGACCCGGTACCGCCCGACCATCTTCTGGCCCGATGGCGAGTGGGACCACCCGGATAGCTTCTGGAAGAGCCCGGAGATCGTGAAGTGGCTCTACGAGAACGCCGACAACCCCGAGGAGTTCGTGGTGAATGACCGCTGGGGCGCGGCGATCAGGGGCCAGGTCGGCGACTTCCACACCACCGAGTACGGGAACATCGGGGGCGGGTCGCCCGGCCTGGCGGATATCGGCAAGCCCTTCGAGGAATGCCGCGGAATCGGCCACAGCTTCGCCCTCAACCGGCTGGAGACGGTCGACAGCTACCTGTCGCGCGAGGCGCTCATCCGCCTCTTCGTGGAGGTGGTCGCCGCAGGAGGCAACCTACTCCTCAACCTCGGCCCTAGCGCCGATGGCTGCATCCCCGTGATCCAGCAGGATCGGATCGTGGCCCTTGGTGATTGGCTCGCCGTGAACGGCGACGCCATCTACGGCACCCGGTCCAGCCGGTTCGGAAGCCTGCCGTGGGGCCGGTCGACCACGAAGGGGAACACAGTCTATCTGCATGTGTTCGACTGGCCGGAGGACGGGCGGCTGGTGGCGCCTGGGCTGGCGACACCCATCGAGCGGGCCTACCTGTTGCATGAGGATGGCCGCCCCTCTCTCCCCTTCGAGCAAACCGGGGACGCGGATCCCGTGATCAACCTGTGGGGTCACATGCCCTTCGACCATGTGAGCGTGGTGGCCCTCGAGTTAGCCGGGCCGCCGGTGGTGGATACCTCCGTGCGGCTGACAGCCTCGGGGGCTTTGGTGCTCACCGCCAGCGCGGCGCAGACCACGGGGAGCCTCACGGTCGAAAGCCGGGGCTCCGGCACCGCGTATGACGGCATTGAAGAGGCATCGAACCTGGGGTACTGGCTGGACCCCGCGAGCACGGCGACGTGGCAGGCGAGGGTGCGGCCGGGCACAGCCTACGAGGTGCGGCTGGAGTACGCCTGCGAGCCCGGCAACGAGGGAGGGGCGTTCGAGCTGACGGTGGGTGGCGCCGCGCTGGAGGGCAGCATCGCGGAGGCCACGGGCTCCTGGGAGTCGTACCGATGGACGGAACTCGGCGAGTTGACGGTTGGCGATGAGGAGCGGGCCACGGTGACCCTGCGAGCCACACGCCTCCCCGAGGGGAAGGCCCTCATGAACCTCCGGCGCGTCGTCCTCGTGCCGCGGTCGTAGGCGTCGCCATGAGGATGGCCACGCTCGTTGTGAACCGATCGGCACTGCGAGCCAACTTGGCGGCGGTGCGAGCGATCATCGGCGACCGGACACTGGTCGCTGTGGTGAAGGCGAACGCCTACGGTCATGGCGTGGATCCGGTGGCCCGATGGCTTCTGGAGGATGGCGCCGATCGGCTGGCCGTCGCTTACCTGGACGAGGCCCTGGAGCTCCGGGAGCTTCTCCCCGATGGCTGCGCGCGGGTGATGGTGCTCGGTGGCACACCGCCGGAGTACGCCGAGGCGTGCGTCGGTTCCGGCGCGATCCTCACGGTGGGGCGCGTGGACGAGATAGCGCCTCTTGCCGATGCCGCCCAGCGGACCGGGCGCGCGGTGCGTGTGCATCTCAAAGTGGACACAGGGATGTCCCGGCTGGGAGTGCCCCTGGCGCGGGTCCCTGAGGCCCTCTCGGCCATCGCGGGACGCACCGAGCTTCGGCTGGAGGGCGCCTTCAGCCATCTCGCGACGGCCGATGAGGCCGATGAGACCTATGCCCGCGAGCAGTTGGCGCGCTGGACCGATGCGTGCGGTCTTCTGCCGGCGGGGGTTGAGACCCACGTGCTGGCGAGCGCAGGGATCCTGAGGTTCCCCGATCATCTGGGCTCCGGCGTCCGCCCCGGGCTCCTGGTGTACGGCGTCGATCCGCTCGCCGGGGTCGCGGCCCCGCCGCTCAGTCAGGCGATGCGGCTCGAGGCGCGGCTGGAGGTAGTCCGGGAGGCGCCGGAGGGAGCCGGAGTGTCCTACGGCGCCTCGTGGCGAACCCCCTCCCCCACGCGACTCGGCGTCGTACCCGTGGGCTATGCCGATGGCTACCCACGCAGCCTCTCAAACATGGGTTGGGTCGTGTTCCGCAGCCAGCGCGCGCCTATCCGTGGCCGCGTCTGCATGGATCGGTTCATGGTCGATCTGACGCCTTGGCCCGATGCCGCGCCTGGCGAGCCGGTAACGCTACTCGGTGACGGAGCTAGTGTGAACCAGGTGGCGGAAGCGGCGGGCACGATCAACCATGAGATCCTCTGCCGGCTCGGTCCCCGGCTGGCGCGGCGGTACGAGGGATAGGGAGATCCCCGAAGGCCGTGTGGCATGTCGCGGGGAAGGGCTCGGCGACCCTACCGGTCGGGAGGGATCCGCATGCCATCAGCCGTGTTGGGACCCATAGCTCTTGTCTTCACGCTCCCGGTCGTTGCGCCCGCTGCGGGCCCAGGCGACGTAGAGACGGTGCGCCTTCGGCTCGTTGAGCACGCCCTGGCCGCGTCGCCGAGCGCCAATGCTGTTCGCGCATGGGTCGATAGCCTGGAGCCAGATGGCAGTTGGGCCGACGTGGACTATGCGGGAACGAGCTGTTCGGGCTGGGAGCCCGCCGCCCACACGAGCCGCATCCAGAGCATGGCCGTAGCGTGGGGCAAGCCGGGGTCGGGGTTGGCTGGGGACGAGCGGCTCCTCGCGGCGGTTCTGAGCGCCCTCGATTACTGGATTGAGCAGGATCTCGAGTGCCCGAACTGGTGGTACAACGAGATCGGTGTCCCGCTGGCGCTGTCGGGGGCGCTGTTGGTCCTCGAGGAGCGCCTCTCCGGCGAGCAGCGCGTCGGCGGCCTGCGGATCTTGGAGCGCGCGAAGCTGGGGATGACGGGGCAGAACCTTGTGTGGGTCGCCCAGATCACCGTGGCCCGAGGGTGTTTGGAGCGTTCCCCGGACACGGTGGGCGCTGCATTTGGAGCCATCGAGGGTGAGATCAGGGTCAGTGAGGGCGAGGGGGTGCAGGCCGACGGTAGCTTCTACCAGCATGGCGCCCAGCTCTACTCGGGCGGGTACGGCCTGGGGTTCGCCCGTGATTGCGCCCTCTTCGCCCGCCTTGCCGATGGGACGGCATTCGCCTTCGGACCCGAGGCTGTCGCGGTCCTCTCGCTGTATCTGCTCGACGGTCAGCAGTGGATGATCCGAGGCCGGCAGTTCGATACCTCGGCCGTTGGGCGCGAGATCACCCGGGCGTCCGCGGCTCGGGCGGATGCTCTCGGCTCCGCTTGCCGCGACATGATCGCTCTCGACACACCCCGGAGGGCGGAGTTCGAGGCGTTTCTCGCGCGTCTCGAGTCGGACCCAGGCGCGCCAGAGCCGCCCCTTGTGGGCAACCGCTGCTTCTGGCGGTCGGACCTGATGTGCCACCACCGACCCGGCTACTATGCCTCCGTGCGGGTAACCTCGGACCGGGTGCTGCAGACCGAACTGGTGAACAGCGAGAACACCCGTGGCCGGCATCTGGCGGATGGGGTGAACAACCTCTACCTCGACGGCGGCGAGTACAGCATGATCTTTCCTGTGTGGGACTGGCAGGCGCTGCCAGGGACGACGTGTGAACGCAACGGCGAGGTGGGCGTACAGAACGGCGCGGTCGGTGAGCGACCCTTCGCGGGCGGGGTCTCCGACGGCGTCTACGGCGTCCAGGCAATGGACTTCGCTCGGGGACCACTGACGGCCCGAAAGGCGTGGTTCTTCTTCGATGAGGCGTACGTCTGCCTCGGCTCGGGCATCACCTGCTCCTCAGACCACCCCGTGGTGACCAGCGTGAACCAGTGCCTGCTGGAGGGCGAGGTCCTCGTGGGCAGCCTGGGCGGTGGGCCGCCCCCCCGGGGCGAGACGCTCCTGAACAGAGAGACATGGGTCCATCATGATGGCGTAGGTTATGTGTTCCCGCAGCCTACGGATATCGCGCTCTTCGCGGACACGCGGGTGGGGTCGTGGAGTCTCATCGGGACAGGGCCCTCTGACGAGGTCCGGGCCGACGTGTTCGACCTGCGGATCGACCATGGCGCGGGCCCGATCGACGCATCCTATGCCTACGTGGTTCTGCCGGGCATGAGCGTGCGCCAGACGAGCCGCCGAGCGCGCAGCCTGGGGGTGGACATCCTCTCCAACACCGCTCAGATGCAGGCGTGCCGCCACCGTGGCGCCGGAGTGACGGGCATGGTCTTCTATGAGGCGGGGACGGTGGAACTCGCCGGCCTGCCGCGCATCACCGTGGACCGGCCGTGCGCGCTGCTCTGGCGCGACCTGGAGGATCGCGTGAGCCTCGCCGCGGCCGATCCCAGCCATGGCGTCGGAACGCTGACGATCACCGTGGGCGAGGGCATGGTGCTGACCTACGACCTGCCCGAGGGGCTGCTGGCCGGCAGGAGCGTGGTGGAGGAGTTCGACCTGCATTGAAGGCGGAACGGTTGACCGCTCGGCGTCCTTTGCACTAGCATCACATCACTGCTGGGGCGTAGCCAAGCGGCAAGGCACCGGCCTTTGGAGCCGGCATTCGCAGGTTCGAATCCTGCCGCCCCAGCCAGCAAGGGCGCCTCCGTGCTACACTCCCCGTATCCAACGAGGGGAGTTGCTACCGTGTCCTCCACACCTCTCTGCCTCTGCGCCCCCGCCGTCCTGCTCTGCCTCTCGTCCGCACTGCCCGCCGACGAGTTTTGGCAACCGGATCGGGCGACCCTGGACGCGTGGGCGGAGCCCTACCGCAGCTGGCACTACTACCCTGACGCCGTCATCCCCGCCGAGCCGCAGATCCCCGGATACGAGGAGTTCGCGAGCATGGACTCCCCCTGCGTCTACCAGCTACCCGGCCAGCCGGACGTGTGGTTCATGAGCGTCATCGGGTTCGACGGCAACGGCTACAACAGCTTCGTCTACGAGAGCAGGGACCTCATCCACTGGGAGAACCCACGTCTTGCCATGGGGTTCGGCCCCGAGGGGGAGTTCGACCACGGCGGCTGTGTGGTCGGCGCGTATCTCTACGAGTCCTACGATGTCAGGGCGCCGCGAGTCCTGAAGGAGCGAGACGGACTCTACTGGACGCTCTATGGCTGCTACCCCCTCCAAGGTGGCTACGAGTTGCGGCCGGGCTACGAGGGGGTGGCGGCCAGCGACGATGGGCTCTCCTGGCGGCGCGCCAAGGACTCGTGGATCCTCTCCGTGCATGAGCTTGACCGGGGCGAGTGGGAGAAGGACTGCATCTATCAGCCGTGGCTCGTGGAGCACCAGGGGCTCTTCTACAACTTCTACAACGCCGCCAACGGGGGCATCGAGCAGATGGGCCTGGCCCTCTCCACCGACCTGCTCCACTGGGTCCGCTACCCCCTGAATCCTGTCCTGCGCAATCGAGATGGTGGGTACGACGCCAACTTCTGCTCGGACGGCAAGGTCTTCCGGGATGGCGACCACTGGACCATGTTCTACTTCGGCGTGGGCCGGGGCGGCGCGCACATCATGGTTGCCTTCTCCAGGGACCTCATCCACTGGTTCGCGCATGAGGAGCCCCTCTACCTCGCGGGCGGACACCCCGGTGGGCTGGACGAGACCTATGCCCACAAGATCTCGCTGGTGTGGAATCCCGCGAACGAGTGTTTCTACCTCTACTACTGCGCCGTGGGCAACGAAGGCCGATGCATAGGCCTCCTGACGAGCAAGCCGGTTCCTTGAGGCAGTAGGGGAAGGCGCGTTGACGGCTTAGAGAGCCGCCTCCAGGGCGTCGGCGATCCGGCCCTCGACCTCGGCGAGGGAGCGGGCGATGTCCTGTGGGCTGCCGCCGCCCTCAACAGGTCCCGTGCCTTCCCGCGCACGACCGTAGGCGACCCCTAGCTCCTTCAGGAGCCTCGCGGAGTCGCGGAGCAGGCTGATCGCCTCGGTGACGCTCTCCTGCTCTGCGCCCGGCTCGAACACCGTCTCCCGCCACATCTCGAGGTAATCCGCGGCAGCCTCGCGACGGGAGGTGTAGAGGCGCAGCGGCCTGCCGCACCAGTCGGCAAGCTGCTTCGCGTGGGTGTCTGATAGGGAGCCATCGGCGAGGCCAGCCAAGTCCCGGGTCAGATCCTCGAGAGCGGCGACTCCTGAGCGCTGGCCACCGACCTCGCTGCCGCCTCGCATGAGGTCGATGGCGTCCGCAACGGAGGACTCGACAGCGCTCTTGACCTCGCATGTCCCCGCCGGCCCACTGACCACATACATCGACAGAGCCGCGCCGTTGCCCGGAGCAACCACCGCTGGCGCCACGGGGCTCTGCCACGCCTTGCGGAACTCCTCGCCGCTCACCGTATCGTAGCGGGAGGAGGCACTGTAGAGGTAGAACTCTCCCCTTTGCGGGTCGTACCCCCGCACGATGCGCCAGGAGGGCGTTCCGGAGAGCGCGAGGGGCACCATGACGGCGTTGCCGCCGTGGAGCTGGGACTTCAGGTTCGTGAGCCCCAGGTCGATCGACGGACTGGAGATAAGCCGGGTTCGGGGCAGCCCGACTCGCTCCGCCGCGGTGACGATGGGGTCGCGGATGGCCATGTAGGGACCCGCCAGAGTCCGCGGCCCCCCATAGAAGAAGGCGAAGGGCTGTGATGAGAATCCCGCCAGCTTGGCGGGGCTCACGACTTGGCCCGCCGCCTCGCACAGGACGGCCAGACAGTCATACATGCCGCTGTCCGAGGCGCCGCTAACGGGGTTCCTGGGTAGGTCGACGAGGACGGCGCCGCTGGAGCTGGCCCTGGGCGCCGGCTCCGGCCGTCTCTCGGTTCGGGGTCCGGGGGGCGTACGGCGGGCGGCGAGGTCAGGGTAGACGGACCGTATATAGGCGAGTTCCTTCTGGGCGTCCTTCGCCGCCGGGCTGTTCGGGTAGCTCTGAATGAGCAGCTTGTACGCCTCAACGGCATCCCTGGGCTTGCCTTCGAGGTCGAGGATGGACTGTGCCAGGAGCTGGAGGGCCTCGATCCGCTGTCGTTCCAGGGACTTGGCCTCGTCGGCCCCCTGTTCGAGCACCTCCTGGCATGCCGCGCGAACCTGTGTCGGTTCACCCATCTCATACCAGGTTCGGGCGATCTCCAACGCCGTATTGGCGCGTACCTGCGGATCCCCGCCAAACTGGGCGTTGATACTCTCGTACTCTTCCAGCGCCGCGTTGTACTGCTGCTGGGACCGGTGGATGTCGGCGATCTCGCGCATGGCGAGGCCAACCCACTGGCTGCCGCCGTTGCCGTGCACCTGAACCAGGCGGCGGTACGCCGTGAGGGCGGCCTCGGGGTCATTCAGGAAGTGGCGGTTGATGAAGCCCAAGCGGTAGAGGGCGTCGTCCGCCTCGCTGTGGTTCGGGTACTCCGTCGTGAAGCGGTGGAAGGCGAGGACAGCGGAAGCGTAGTCGCCCCGATTGCTGGCGGTCTCGGCCTCGCGGAGCAGATCGTCGCCACGTTGCCCCTGGTGGCCGGCATGCAGCACATATCCGCATGTCGCCAGTACAACTAGCCCGATGATCACTCCGGCCCAGCGTCGGGGCATGCCGCGCTCATTCCCGTCGACGGTGGAATCCGCCACGCCGGACCTGGAGTGGATAGCCTCCAGCCCCGGCTCCGGAAACCCAAGCCGATCGACGAATGCTCCCGGGGTATCCACAGGACCCGGTGCCCCTATCTACTGGTGACCGTGCTGAATGTCCTCCAGGACCATGAGAACTTCGGATGCCATTCTGCGGTCTTGGTCGGCTCCCGCTGGCGCGGCATGGACGAGGGCTCGGAAGGCTTCGACCAGCCTCTTCTCCTCCAGTCCTTGCACGACTCGGTTGACTTCCTTGGGGTTGTCGCTGGCCTCGCCCAGGCGTTGCAGATGGAGCTTCGCCTCAGCGACGGTATTGCGATGCACCGCGGTCTCCTGGACCCAGTCGGCCATCTCTAGAGTGTCGAGGTTCGCTAGAGCGGACGATCCTCGCACCGTCTCCACTATAGCGTTCGCTTCGCGCACCTCGAAGTAACGGGTGCCGGCGTAGACACCCAGGGTTCCGATCACGAGCACGGCAACGGCGGCCGCGACGGGCAGGGGGCGCAGCATCAGGGTATGCAGGATCTCGCCGAGGGAGCGCGAGCGCTCGACCTGCCTCGGGGCCTGCGGCACAGGCGTCCTCTGGGTCTCGGCGCCCGCTATGGCTGCCAACACGGCCGATTTCATGCCTTTCGGCGGCTCAACGGACATCTGTGGCATCAGACGCGTTACCGTGACGCCACGACGCATGGCCTCGAGCTCGGCAGCGCACTCCGGGCAGCGATCGACATGGGGCTGGATCCCCGCTGGGAGTTCAGCATCCCCTGCCAAGAGGCTCTCCAGAATGCGGTCCTGGACGTGCTCGCAACGCATCCGCGTCACTCCCATTCACGGCGCCGAACCTGACGCGTCTCGGCATCCGTCCTCGCCTACAGCCTGCCGTCGAGTACCTTGCCCAGTTCCTTGATCGCGTAGTGCATCCTCGATTTCACAGTCCCGATCGGGATGCCGAGGGTCTCCGAGATCTCCTTGTAGGCCATGCCCTGGAACACGTAGAGCAGAATCACCTGCATGTGCTCACGGGTTAGCCGCGATAGCCCCTCACGCACACGCCGCGCCGTGTCCTTGTCGATCAGCATCCGCTCAGGACCCGGACTCTCCTCGGCGAGGGTGGCGAACATGTCCGTCTCATCGCCCATATCCCCGCCCTCGGTGATGTTGCTGATCGGTCGTCGTTTCTTGCGCTTGAACTCGTCCTTCGCCAGATTGATGGCGATACGATGCACCCAGGCGGAGAAGCTGGTGCCGAGCTGATAGCGGCCGAGCTTGCGATAGGCGCGGACCATCGTCTCCTGGAAGATGTCCTGGGCTGCCTCGTAATCGCCTACGTACTGGTAGACGAAGTTGAAGAGGGGCCTCTCATATCTGTCGTACAGGGCCGAGAAGGCAGCTGCATCACCCGCCAGCGTGCGCTCGACAAGCGTGTCGTCCGGTACTGTCATAGACTCGGGCCCCCGAGTTCACAATAGGGTAACAGTGATCCACCGCCGGTGGTTCAACTGCTGCCAGCGGCCTCTATTTGTTGTGATCAGGCCGGGACCCCTCCTCAGCCGACCGCGAAACCCTGTGGCGCTGGGTACGTCACAGGTCTACTCCGGGCCGACTGCGGGCAGCGAGTCAGTCTATCGCGCCCAGAACACGCTCGATGCGGGCGATGCACGCCTTCTCTTCGGCGGCGGCCTCGGTAAGCAGCTCGAGCTTGGTCGCTTCGTTCAGGTCCTTGTCCGCGCACTGCGACAAGAGCTGCGCGATCTTAGCGTAGCCTTGGCTCAGGGCGGCCGCATCCTCGGGCGAGGGTAGCTCGGAGGCGATCTCCGTGAAGTACTCCGCCGCACGAGCCCGACACTCGGACCACACCATCGCGTTCCACCAGTTCCCGTGATGGCCGCCGTGGCCGGCGGCGACCGCGCTGGACCAGTTGCGGTAGGCGTCCGGCCCCATGCCGTAGTCCTCACTGGTGTGGGACTTGGGATCGCGCCATAGGCTGACGGCGTAGCGCAGGCTGTCTACGATGCTTGTTCGGAGGTCGGCTGGCTCGCACCGGTGCAGCGCGTAGAAGCAGATGTGGATCTCCTCGCCGAGCTCTGACCATGTGCCGTAGGTGAGGCGCCCGGGCGGGAAGTCACCTATCGGACACGGTTGCGCGGCCACGAAGCCGTCGGAGTCGTAGCCCAAGATGAGCTGGTTCTCCATGTTGAGGAGCATGCAGGGGCGCTCTTGATTGAGGTGTTCCCTCAGGCGCTCCTCGAGGGCGGCCCTCTCCTCCGCGCTGCTCCCTGGGTGGTAGAAGCCCAGGAACTCGCGTCGCACGCCGAGATGGGCGATGAGTGGCTCGATCTTGTCGCTGTCCCAGACGTAGGGCCCGCTCGGACAGAGCTCCTTGTGGATGTTCAGGACGAAGGCATGGCCGCTGGCGCCGTACAAGAGCGCGTCCGTAGCGGCCACACCGTAGTACGTGAGCGCTCCCCTCAGAGCCCCCATCATCGTACAGCAGAACGGCGCTTGGTGCAGGCCCTCCAACTCCGTTGCGAGCCCTCCTTATGCTTGGGGGGTCACCGACTACAACTCGATCGGCGTGCCGTCAGACGTCATCACGCGCACAGTGTACCCCCACTGGCCTCCGCCCTGAAGGACCTTGAGGACGATGCGGTTCGTGCCCTCGCGTAGGGTGACCGTCACCTTGTCCTCGTCCACCGTCACGGGCCGCGCCGCGTTGTTCTGGTGGACCCGCTCACCGTTCAGCCAGACGACGACGCCATCATCGCTGCCGATACCCAGGACGGCGGGACCAGCCACCGGCGAGACGAACTCCGCCTGGGCATACGCCACCACGTTCTCCCTCGGCTCCATGAGGGCGAAAAGGTCCACGATCCCCTGGATGTCCGGGGTGTCTACGCTCCGCCACTCCAGGCCGTGCAGGGGCTGCGTGCTCTCCGCCTCCGGGAGACCCTCCAGTGGCTGATCCCAGGCCGTCAGGCTGGCGCCGAAAGGCCCGATGACGCGCCATGAGGTGATGAAGCCCGCCGCGGCGGCGAAGTCTTCGTCCACCCCTAGCTGCCGCAGCACCCGGATGGCGGCGGTGGCGGTATCCCTCGGCGGGCCGAGGCGCACGGCCTCAGTGAGCACTTCCCGAGCCCGGGCTTGATCGCCCGACTGGGCGGTCGCGAAACCGGTGGCGGTGAACGCGGTCAGTGCCGCCAGCCGCGTATCAGGATCGTCGATGTAGGGGCGAACCAGGCTTGCCATCTCCGGTGTGGCATGACGGGCGAGCCCCAGCAGAGCACGACTCGCATTGGCGGCCGACTGGGTGCGCTCGAGGGCGAACTCATAGCTCCCAGTCGGGTCGGCTAGGGCCTCGTCCTCATCGGCATCCAGGATGCTGAGCATGGCCTCGAGAGCGGGCTCGCGGGCTTCAGCGGGGCCACTGACGACGACGGCGCGAAGAGCGTCCCATGCGCGCGGATCGGGCCGATTGGCGAGCCCGCGGGCAGCGGCGATGGTCACCTCGGTCGCGTCGGCGCCGAGAGCAGCTACCAGGTACGGCACAGGATCGTCCGTCTCCAGTTGGGAGATCATCCAGGTCAGGGCGGCTCGCTGGGGAGCGGGAAGCTCCGCGGCCTCGTCGGTGAGGACACCCAGCGCGTCTTCGCCGACGACCTCCTCGACGAACCGCAGCGCCGTCGAGAGGAGGATGGGGTCAGATGACGTGAGGCCGCGCAACACCATTGGCACGTCCGCCTCCGAGCCGAGGCGGGCGATGCCCGCGACGGCCGCGAGGCGCTGGGCGTCAGCGATTTGCACCGGCTGGGGAGGCACTAGGACTGTCCGGTAGACGTCGAGGGCGGTGGATTCATCGCCCCGGGCCTCCAGGCGCTGCGCCACGCGAAGAGCGGAGTCGACGGCGGCCCACCGCTCCGCTTCGGAGCCGCTGCCCGCGACCTCGGCGCACAGGCCCAAGCTCCGGGTCGTGCCCACGCTTCCGAGGGCGCGGATAGCCGCCACGCGGACCTCGCCCTGGGACGCGCGGACGATGCTCATCAGCCGTCCCTCTGTGCCGGGTTCGCCGCGGTCACCGAGGGCGCGAGTGGCGGCAGTCGCCACGATTTCGTCGTCGGAGTTCGCGAGTGCAGCGAGGGCGTTGCGGGCGGCAGTGCCGGGGATGCGGCTCAGGGTCATGAGGGCGCGGATCCCCAGATCCGACGAGTCTACCCACTCGCTCAGGGGACGCACCGCCTCGTCACCGGCCACCCACGACAGGTAGCGGAGCAGTTCCACGCGACCGGCGAGGGGCAGGTCGAGGCCCATGGCCTCGATGAGGGCGAGGGAGACAGCTCTCAGTTCCGCTCCCTCGGCGCGGGTCGTGATGCCAGCAAGGGCACGCTCGGCCGCGCGCACCACACCCGGGTCGTCGTCGCCGAGCAGCGCGGCGACCGGCAGTACGGCGGCGGCCCCCATGCCGGGGGCTGTCTCCCACGCCGTCCACCGGGCCTCCGTGTCGTCGCCGGAGAGGGCCGCAGTGAGGGCCTCGGGGCTCGGGGGTTGGGCGATGGCCGCCAGGGCGAGCATCGCAGCGACGGTGATCGTGGTCCACAGGAATCTCGGCATTGGGCTTCTCCTCACAGGTGCCACGGCGCCCGATAGGGCCGATTGAGCCAGCGGTTGGCTTCATCGTCGCCGATGACGCGCTCTGCCACGGGGTCCCAGCTCAGCTTGCGGCCTAGGCGGAAGGCGATGTTGCCAAGGTGGGGCGCGCTGGTGGAGCGGTGGCCGATAGCCACATCGCTCGTGGGCCGCTCACGACTGGCGATACAGTTCATCCAGTCGTCGCCATGGGAGATGCCGGGACCCAGGACGAACTCGTCCTCGCCGATGGGCTCGTCATCCGCATCCTCGGGCTCGATGATGTACTTCTCGCGATCCACGAACAGCCGACCGTCAGATCCCTCGAAGTACATCCCGTACTCCCGGTTCTCCCCAAGGGGCAGCGGATCGGGCGGCGGCTGGGACCAGATCATCGTGTAGGTCGGGTACTGGTAGGTGATGGTCATCGTCTCGGGCATGTCGTAGACGCCGTCGTTGGCGTACCGGCCGGTCGCCTCGATGGATAGCGGCGCATCCTCGCCTGTGCCCCAGTGGATGATGTCGATGAGATGGGTGCCCCAGTCGGTCAGGCGGCCCCCGGAGTAATCCCAGAACATTCGGAAGTTGCCGAACCGCAGTTGGTGGTACGGCACCCACGGCGCGGGCCCTAGCCACATGTCCCAATCGAGCTCCGGCGGGATGGCCTCCGGCTCAGGCCAGCCGCCCCCGGAGCCGCCACCGAACCACGTGTGGCAGGTGTGGACCTTGCCGATGCGTCCCGAGCGCACGAGTTCCACGGCATGGCGGATGTGCGTCTGGTTGCGCTGTTGCGTCCCCACCTGCACGACCCGGCCATAGCGCCGGGCGGCAGCCACCATTGTCTTTCCCTCATCGATGAAGAGGTGAAGGGGCTTCTCGCAGTAGACGTCCTTGCCCGCCTCGCAGGCCATGATGGTGGGGAGGGCGTGCCAATGGTCCGGCGTGGCGATCACGACGGCGTCTACGTCGTCGCGGTCCAGCACGTGGCGGAAGTCCCGGTAGACATCGGCACTCCCACCTGCCGCCTCCACAACCCCCGCCGCGCTCTCGGCCCGGCCGAGATGCACGTCGCAAACCGCCACGACGCGGCAACGGGGATTGCGGGCGAAGCCATTGAGGTGGCCGCTGCCCATGCCTCCCAGTCCGATGTGGCCGATCCGAACCGGGGCGTCGGCGCCGGGCACTTGGGCCCTGGCGGCAGCGTGGGTCCAGGCCGTGCCCGCGACCGCTGCCCCTGCAGCGAGTCGTTGCAGGAAATCCCTACGGGTGACGGTCCTGCGCTTAGGCAATGTCGTCCCTCCTCGGTGGGGGTGTAGGCGTTTCTTCACTGGGGTTCGCAGGCATCCCTGCGCGGCCGCGCTCGCTACGTCAGGAGCCGGCACAGGAACCTGCACGGCTCGCTGCCGCCGCTGGAGAGAGCGGAGGAGGCCACCGTCACCTCGACCTTGCGGCCGAGGGCCATCTGGATGTGGCGCTTCACGTGGCCAGCGCAGCAGTAGCAGTAGGTGATGGAGATCGGTTGGGTGAGGAGCGGCAGGCACGGGCAGTCGTAGGCCATGAGTCCGTCGGGGAAGAACTGGACGAGGACCATCCCGTCCTCGACCTCGGTGACGCTGTGCCCGAAGACGAATCGCGCCTCGTTCGCCGCACGTACCCGCTCGCCGAGCGTCTCGTTATCGCGCGCGATGGCCCTGGAGATCGTCGCCCGCTTGCCCCCGAGGCAACAGGCGCAGCGCTCGCGGACCGCCCGTCGGGTCTCGAAGTCGAGTTCGCGGTCCATGCGCTCCATGGCACCGAAGAGCCAAGCGGCGCGCTCCTCCTTGGAGCAGCCGCCGCGAACCTCGATCCCACCCTCGAGGATGCGCTCTCTCACGTCGGCCGGTACGCCCTGCTTCTGGAGCGCCGCGGCGAGCTTCCGCACGCGGCTTTCCTCGTAGTCCTGCACCAAATCCCTCCCACCGTTGTCTCATTGTGCGGCACTTCGCCGGTTTCGGCCAGTCACCTCGCTCGCCCCATGCCCGAGGTTGTGGAAGGGCCGGTAGGGGCGTACACTGGAGGTTTGAGGGCTCGAACCTCGCAAGGCAGCGTCGACGGAGGTGGCTGATGTGAAGTGCTCGGTCGCGGCAGCGGTGATCGGCGTCGGGATCGTCCTCAGCGGGTCGTCCGCCCAAGGGAGCCAGACCGTCCTCGGGGTCGACGGGACACGCTTTACCGTCAACGGCGAGCCGGCCTTCCTGTTGGGGATCAGCTACTACGGCGGCGCGGCAGCCCCTTCGGAGACCGTCCGCGAGGACTTCCGGGACCTGGCTGATCTCGGCGTCAACTGGGTTCGGGTCTGGGCCAACTGGGCCTCCGGTGACGAGAACACCTCGGCAGTGACCTCGGAGGGCGAACCGCGAGAGCCGTACTTCAGTCAGCTCATGGAGTTGGTTCGGGTCGCGGACGAGCGGGGCATCGTCGTCGACGTGACCCTCGCGAGGGGCGCTGACGTCGGGGGCGAGGGTGAGGGGCTCGGCGACGTCGCCGCTCATTGCCGCGCGGCCGCCGTTCTGGCGGAGGCGCTGAGGGAGTTCGATAATGTCTACATCGACATGGGGAACGAACGAGACATCGGTGACGCGCGGTTCGTGTCCTACGAGGAACTGGCCCAGATCCGCGCGGCCATCCGAGAAGTGGATCCCCATCGGCTGATCACCGCGTCGAGCGTAGGCGACTGCAGCGAGGGCGAGCTTCGCGGCCACCTGGAGGTTGCTGAGGCTGACTTCATCTGTCCTCACAGGCAGCGGGGCGCTGACAGCCCGGCCCAGACGGAGGCGGCCACCAGAGAGTACCTGCGGACGATGGCCGAGATAGGTCGCCTCGTGCCCGTGCATTACCAGGAGCCCTTCCGGCGGGACTACGGCTCGTGGCAACCCGATGTCGAGGGGTTCCTGACCGACCTGAGAGGGGCCCTCCGTGGCGGGGCGGCCGGGTGGTGCCTCCACAATGGCTCACCGAGGGATGGCTACAATGGGCCGGCCCGCTCCTTCGATCTTCGACCCGGGCAGCCGCGGCTCATGGAGCAGCTCGATGAGGTGGAACTCGAGGTCCTGAAGCGGATGCGCGAGCAGGTGGAGGAGTACTGGCAGCCTTAGCGGCCGCCCCAACGAGGAACCTCCCTCCCTGTCTTCGAACGAACGCCATGAGTCAGCAGGCACGTCACAGGAGGCTTCTCTGGCTATGGGAATCAGTATCGGTCTCGTCGGCCTGGGACAGTTCGGAAGCGTCTTCGCCGACATGTTCATGAGCCATCCTCTCGTTGACCGCGTCGCGCTCTGCGACCGTGAGCCGGAGCGCATGACGCCATTCGCGGAGAAGGAGAGCTGGCGCGCCAAGCTGCGGCCGACGGATCTCTACGGCTCCTTGGACGACATCCTCAGCACCGATCTCGACGCCCTCGTCGTCATCACCCAACCGTGGCTCCACGCCGAGCAGTGCGTTCGCGCCATGGAGGCGGGCAAGCACGTCTACAGCGCGGTGCCCATCGTCTGCCTCCCCGATGGGGAGGAGATCCTGGAGTGGTGTGACCGCATCGTGGAGACCTGCCGCCGCACGGGCCTGCGCTACATGCTGGGGGAGACTACCTACTACCGTCCGCAGGCCCAGTTCTGCCGAAGGATGGCGGCGCAGGGGTTATTCGGTGACTTCGTCTACGCGGAAGGCGAGTACTTCCACGATGTGGACTCACCCGGCTGCAACCTGCGGGTGGTTCAGCAGCTTCGAACTGAGAGCTCCTCGGGCCAGGAGTGGCTCGTGCAATCGGCTAAGTACCGCGAACGCGGCGCTGAGAGCGGGCCCATGCACTACCCGACCCACTCGACCTCGGGGCCGGTCTCCGTCATGGGGGCACATGCCCTCAAGGTGACAGGTTACGGGTACCGTAATCGCAACGGGGACGACCATTTCGGGGGCGAGATCAGCAACGAGGCGGCGCTGTTCGAGATGAGCAACGGGGCTGTGGTGCGGATCTGCGAGTTCCGGGAGTGCGCGGGAGAGCTTGGGCTGGATGGCGAGACCTTCCGCATCATGGGCACCCAGGGCACCTTCCGGGAGAACCAGTGGATCTGCAACCACCGGGACGTGCCTCCCGCGGACGCGTCCCGCTTCGAGCGAGTGAGCCTGACCGATGAGGAGATGTTCGAACCCCTCCCCCCTGAGGTTGCGGAGGCGTTCAAAGCCGCCCTCGGGATGGAGGGTGAGGGGGACTTCATCCCCTCGGGCCACGGGGGATCGCACCCGTACCTGGTTCATGAGTTCGTCGATGCGGTGGCCCATGACCGTCATCCGGCGATCAACGCCTGGGAGGCGGCGCGCTACATGGCGATGGGCGTCATGGCCCACCAGTCGGCGCTGAGGGACGGCGAGCGGCTCGCGGTGCCGGACTGGGGCGACGCGCCGTAGAGCGGAGCCGCCGTGGCGCCTGACGGCTCGGGGGCCCGGCCAGGACCAGGCCCCCGGTGAACGCGTCAGGTGGGTTGTGTCTAGGCAGGGTCTTCCGCGGGCTCGGTGGAGTCAGCGGAGTCGGCGGGCGCGATGGGATCGTACCCCCACTCCGTGATAGCCTCCTGACACTCGGGTCGAAGCAGGAACTCCACGAACTCCCGCGCCAGCTCCGGGTCACGGGCGGTGGTCAGCACGACGGCCTGAGCGTTCATCCCACCGTGGACCTCCTCCGGCACTGTGCAGACCACTTCGGCCTTGCCGGTGGTCGCACGCTGAGGGTCGGCTTCTGTCCACGACTCGTCGGTGCAGGCGCCGAAAACGAATGTGGCGTCGGCCTTCCCGTTGAAGACGAGGTCCTTCGCCTGGGCCGGTTGCGGCATTCGGAGGATCCGGCCGCTCGACTCAAGCGCCTCCCAGACCCCGGCGGCCCTCATGGCCTTCTCCGCCGCCTGGCCGATAGCCAGCTCGTCTGTGCAGATGGCGACGGTCCGCACGTCGTCCTTCGCCAGGTCCTCGATGGACGAGATCCCCAGCGGGTTGCCGGTTGGCACGACAAGCCGGAGGGACTGCTTCAGGAAGGACGTCGGCTCGCCGTCGCACAGTCCAGCATCGACAACGGATCGGGTCTCGCGTTCGCCGAGGCCCAGATAGATGTCCAGCTTGAGTTGGCCATCACAGACGGCTCGGGTGAGAGGATCGATGTTCCGGACGTCCTCCACGAAGGTCACGCCCGGGTGCTCGGCGATGAAGAGGGGCTTACAGGCCTCGTATGCCGGCACCAGACCACACGGAACACCTATTAGGAGCTCTGCGCCTTCCGTTGATGTCGCGACGGGCGCCGTCCCGACGGTGGGCGCGGCTGGCTCGGAGCTCTTAGGCGCGCCGCAGGACGCAACGAGCAGGGCGCACGTGGAGAGGCTGATGGCTAGTGTCACGGTGAGTCGGCGCATCGGGGACCTCCTGATGGTTGTGCTATGGCAGAGATTGGCCACAGGCGAGCAGTGCCCTTCCTCATGACGCTGCGCTTGCGTGCAGGGAGCACGAAGCCATCGAGGAATCAGTAGCCCCTCTAAGCGGAGTCGGCGGATCATCCCTCGACCGAGCGCACGATCCGGAGGCGACCCTTGATCATCGCACTGCTGCTCAGTACCACGCTGTTCGGGCCGGCGGATCGCCCCATCACTCTGGGCGATGACGGAGTGCTCCGCTGGGAGGACTCGGGCAACGAGGTGGCCCTGTTCGGCGTGAACATCTACCCGGCGTTCTACGCGGAGTACCAGGAGCTGAAGGCGCGGGACCTGGACATCAGGGCCGAGATCGAGTCGGATCTTGACCAACTCGCGCGTCTGGGTTTCGACCTCATACGGGTCCACTGTTTCGACCGGGAGTTCTCGACAGCCGATGGGGCGCTCGTAGAGAACGAGCGACTCGCCCTGATGGACCATCTGATCGCCGAGGCCAAGGCACGGGGGATCTACACGATGCTGACGCCCATCGCCTGGTGGCCCACGCCGGGCGATGAGGGGGGCTTTTCTGGCCACATCCCCATGGCGGACATGATCGCCGATCCCTCGACATGGCCCATCCAGCAGCGATTCCTCGCCGAGTTCGTGCAGCACGTCAGCCCGGAGACGGGGCTGGCCTACAAGGATGACCCCGCTATCGTGGCCTTCGAGACGATCAACGAGCCTATCCCGCCCCACGGTACGCCCGACGAGGTCATGATCGGACACATCAACGCCCATGTGGCGGCGATCCGAGGGACAGGCTGCACCAAGCCCATCTTCTACAATGGCTGGGGTGGCCGGCTGGCGGCCGTCGCGGCGTCCGAGGCCGATGGGTGCACCTTCGGCTGGTACCCAACGGGGCTCCAGAGCGGTGGCTCCCTCCTCGGTGACTGCCTTAGCTCCGTTGACCGCCTGGACTACGCACATGACCCGGTGCTGGAGGGCCTTGCCAAGGCGGTCTATGAGTTCGATGCGGCGGACGTTGCCTCAGGAGTGCTGTACCCCGCTATGGCGCGCTCCTTCAGGGCAGCGGGCATCCAGTTGGCGGCCCAATTCCAATACGACATGACCGCGACGGCGCACCACAATGCCCACTGGCCCACCCACTTCCTCAACCTGTTCTATGCGCCTCAGCGCGCAATGGCAATGATGGTTGCTAGCCAGGCCTTCCATCGTCTTCCCAGAGGCGGGACCTACGCCGCCCATCCCGAGGGTGACCAGTTCGGGGCATTCCGGGTAAGCCACGAAGGGAACCTCACGGAGATGATCGCCGAGGACGCCTTCCTCTACAGCGCCGACACTCAGTCGGCGCCTCCCAACATGGCGTCCCTGACTCTCATCGCGGGCGTAGGCTCATCGCCCATCGTGCGCTACGAGGGTACCGGCGCGTACTTCGTCGATCGCCTCGAGGCGGGGCGCTGGAGGTTGGAGGTCCTGCCCGATGCGGTGTGGGTGGACGATCCCTTCAGCAGCCGATCCATCAACGATGAGACGGCGCGCGTGCTCCACCGGGAGCGGGCTATGACCCTGAGGCTGCCCGACCTGGGCGCGGACTTCCGAGCGACTATGGCGGGGCGTGAACAGGCTGCCACGGACGGGCGCATCGTTGTCACTCCCGGCGTCTGGGAACTCCGTGCAGTCGGCCTCCCCGCGGGCGAGGCGACTGCGGGCCTGCGGCTACCGCCGAGCAGCGATCGTCCCGCCACCGTGAGGGTTCCTCATCCCGAACTGCTCCCTTCCGGCCGGGACTGGGCGGTACCCACCACCGTGGCGGCCGCTCGGGACGCCTCGGACGTGATGGTCGGATGGGATGGGGGGAGTGTGCCAGCCCGAGAGACGGGGCCGTACACGTACGAGGCCACCGTCCCGGGCACCGCCCTGGTGGGCGAGACCTTCGCGTACTGGATCGAAGCGACCGTAGGTGGGATCCGCACGCGTTTCCCCTCGGGCCTACCTGTGGAATCAGGGGCCGTCGCCCCTCCCCTCTCGATCCTCAGCCTCGACGCGGCGCCCCCCGTTCGGCAGGGCCATGATGGGGCTCATGCCACTTCGCGGCTGGTCGAGGACGATGAAACGGGAGAGCGGGCGCTCGAGCTGTCCCTGGACTCCCTGGAGAACCGGACCTGGGTCGATGTACGCATCCCCGTTGACCTCGGTGACAATGATCTCAGTGAGTACCGAGCGCTGTGCCTCCGGCTCAAGCGAGGCCAGCCCGTCACAAGGCGCATCGAGGTCGCCCTTGCCATGGGTGAAGAGGTTGGCTATGGCGCTGTTGTGGACGTTCCCGCCGAGTGGGAGGAGGTCCGCCTGCCGCTCGACAGGCTCTCCCCTCTGTGGCGGACCAACGTCCCGCTCGACCTGGACCGCGTGATCGCGCTGCACGTCGGTTACGGCACTTACACCCTGCCCAACAGCATCTCCGGTCCTCACTCGGTGCTGCTGGCCGACGCCTGGCTGGACCCCCAGCCCAGGCGCGAGTGGCGGGTACCGGTACTCCGGGAGGGAGCCCCTCTCGTGCTGTTCGACGGCTGGTCGGCTGGGCTGCGGATCAGCGGCCAGCCAGGGATACTGGCGGACGGCTGCCCGGGTTCGGAGGCGGGCTCGTTGGCTCTCCGACTCACAGCGCCGACAGGCTTTCCCGGGAATGGCTCCGCCTCGGCCGAGATCGCCCTCGCCCGCCGACTACGTTTCGTACAGGAGGAGGCGGCCACGTACCGCACCCTGTGCCTGCTCGTCCGCAGCGGCGAACCACGTAGCACGCAGGTTGAGGTGGTGCTCAGGGAACACGACCGCGCGGCGTTCGGCGCCGAGGTGGACCTCACCGAGCAGTGGCGAGTGGTGCGGCTGCCTCTCGATGAGCTCAGGCACTTCGGCCATTGGGAGGGTCCCGCCAACCGTGGCCATGAAGGGGATCGCCTGAACCCCGGTCGGATCGCTTCGCTGCACCTGACCTTCGGGGCGTGGCTGTACCCGGATTCGCCGGAGAGCGCCCATGCTGTGGAGATTGGGCGAGTGTGGTTGGAAAGATGATCGGAGCTGCTTCGGGTGAACCCGTTTCTCGGTTACACTGCAGCTAGAGCTATTCGGTCCACCAATCCGTGAATAGACCAAGGAGGTATGCGAGTGAAGAGGCACTTACGCTGGGCCCCTGCGGCCCTGCTGCTGACCCTTGCCGTGGCTATGGTGGCTGCGGCCGGCTGTCAGCAGTCGGACCAGGGGGATACGGCAACGGTGGACGTGGTTCCGCCGCTGCCCGTGCAGAGTGTGGCGCCGGCAGATGTCACGGCGATGGTCGGCCAACCCGCGCCTTCCTTCGCTTGCGCGGCGATCGACGGCGAGGAGATCGACCTCCAGGAGTACCTTGGCAAGCAGGTGATCCTCCTCGCATTCTGGACGCCTACATGCCCGAGCTGCCAGCAGGCGCTACCGGAGCTCGTGGACATCCTGAAGGAGTTCGAGGACGAGCAGCCCGTCGACGCTGAATCGGAGGCCGTCGAGAGCGAGGCGGAGGGCACAGTCGCTGAGAAGCCAGCCGTGGAGGGCGGGGCCGATGAGGGGAACGCTGAGTCAGCCCCGGCCGAGAGCGAGGCTGCTCCCGAGTTAGCGGACTTCGCGTTTATTACCGTCTACCTAGGCGAGGACACCGAGGCGCCGAGTGAGTACGTCGAGGCACACGGCTTCGAGTTCCCTGTCGTTGCCGACAAGGGTGGCACGCTCAAGGAGATCTACCAGGTTAGTGTGACGCCGCAGATCGTGCTCATCGGCGTGGACGGTTCCATTCAGGCCATCTACCAAGGCTGGGCTTCGACCCACGGGTCAACTGTCAGAGATCAGTTGCAGCGGTTGAGGGCGGCAGAGGACATCAGCGGAGACGCGGCAAGCCTGTCCATGGGCGGCGGTTGAGGGATCTAAGCCTCGGGTCTCCGGGAGAGACCCTTCACAGAGCGAAGAGATGACAGAGCCCCTCGGCCGTTCGGTTGGGGGGCTGTCTGTTCTCTTGCTACCCGCCCAACGCCTCGTGGGCCCGGTACGAGCTACGGACGAAGGGGGCGGAGGCAACGAAGGCAAAGCCCTTCTTCCTCGCCGCCTGGCCAAACTCCTCGAACTCCTGCGGCGGCACGAAGCGCGCGACGGGCAGATGCCTCGGGGAGGGCTGTAGGTACTGGCCAAGAGTCAGGAACTCGCAGCCGACACCTCGTAAGTCATCCATTACCTGAAGCACCTCCTCGTACTCCTCGCCTAGCCCCAGCATGATGCCGCTCTTCGTGGGCATATCCGGTGCGAGGGCGTGGGCATGCGCCAGGACATGAAGGGACCGTCCGTAGTCGGCGCCAGGGCGGACCTCGGGATACAGTCGCGGCACCGTCTCGACGTTGTGATTGAAGACGTCGAGGCCCGCCTCGACAACGGCGTGTACGGCCGCCTCGTCGCCGAGGAAGTCGGGGACCAGGACCTCGATCGTTGCCTCCGTCAACGCCTCGCGCACGGCTCGAACGGTGGTCGCGATATGGGCTGCGCCGCCGTCGGGCAGGTCGTCCCGCGTCACTGAGGTGATGACCACGTGACTCAGGGCGAGCTCCCGTGCCGCCGCCGCGACGCGCTGAGGCTCGGTGGGGTCGAGGGCCTCTGGCGGCCCTCCGTCCACTGCGCAGAAACGACAACCACGCGTGCAACGCTCGCCCATTAGGAGGAAGGTCGCGGTGCCGCTGTGGTAGCATTCGCCGATGTTCGGGCACTTGGCGTTCGCACACACGGTGCTCACGCCGTGGCGGGCGAGTCGAGCGCTGGTCTCCTTGCCCAGGCTGGATTTCCGTACCTTCACGCGCAGCCACTCGGGCATCCTACAGGGTCCCGTTGACAAAGTGCTGAGCTCCTATCCACTCCAGGGTCGGCCCTGCCATTGTACCACTTGCCCTCGGGTGACACCCGGCGGCCGCTGTGCTACAGTCCCGGTTGCGTGCCACGGCGCTCCGAGCGGGTGTCGCGGACGTCCTCGCCAGATAGGACGGCGTGGTGTGGCACGAGCGGATGCAGCCCTGAATGACCACCAGCGGGGCCCAGGCCCACGAGAGGACAGGGAACGTGGACGAGCACAAGCAGAAGGTGCTGGAGGACCTCATCGACATGTCGCACCGGCTGGGCCAGCCGGAGCGCGAGTTGGTGATCCTCGGCGAGGGCAATACCTCCGCCAGAGTGAGTGACGAGAGCTTCTATGTGAAGGCCAGCGGCACCCAGTTGGAGACGATCGACGCGGGCGGTTTCGTGGAGGTCTCCACGGAGCGAGCCCTCGCCATCCTCGATGAAGATGATCCCTCGGACGAGCGGATCATCGAGCTGCTGCGGGAGTCGGGCGTCGACGGCAGCGGCCTCGTCCCGTCCGTGGAGACGATCCTGCATGCGAGCCTGCTGAGCATGCCGGGCATCAACTTCGTCGGGCACACTCACCCCATCGCCGCCAATGCGATCCTGTGCTCCGAGAACCCCGAACTGCTCGTCGGCAACCGTATGTTCCCCGACGACATCGTGTGCACGGGCCCCTCGGCTGTCTACGTTCCTTACACCGATCCAGGGGTGAAGCTCGCCAAGGCCGTCCGGGAGGGCGTGCAGCGCTATGTGGAGGAGAACGGCTTCCTGCCGAAGCTGATCCTCATGCAGAACCATGGCATCATCGCACTCGGCAAGACCGCGAAAGAGGTCGAGACGATCACCAACATGCACGTGAAGTCGTGCCGTATCGCGCTGGGAGCGCTCGCCGTCGGGGGCATCAACTTCCTCACCCCGGCCAATGTGGAGCGCATCTTCAACCGACCGGACGAGAAGGCGCGAGAGGCGATGCTGTTCGGTACTCGCAAGGATGGTTACTCGAAAGGGGATGGCTGAGACCATGGCAGACAAGCAGCTAGCGTGGCGACTCCACGGAGCGGGCGTTGAGAATCTCGGTGGACCCAACGGCCCGGAGGAGATACCGGTGGGCAAGCCCGGGCCAGACCAGGTGCTGGCCCGGGTGGACGCCTGCGGGCTGTGCTTCTCCGACCTGAAGATCATCCGCCAAGGCGGCGACCACCCGCGGCTCTACCATCGCAATCTGGCCGAGTCTCCCGTCATCATGGGGCACGAGGTGGCGCTGACCGTCGTCGAGGTCGGCGATGACCTGAAGGGCACATACGAGCCCGGTCAGCGTTACGTGGTGCAAGCCGACGTCTACTACCAAGGCAAGAACCTGGCGTTCGGCTACATGCTCCCGGGCGGGTTCGAGCAGTACGTGCTCCTGGGTGACGAGGTGCTGCGGGGCGATGCGGGCAGCTACCTCATCCCCATTGAGCGCGACACGACGGGACATGCTCAGGCGGCCTTGGCGGAGCCGTGGGCGTGCGTGGTGCGCGCTTACAAGGCGGAGCCGCGTACGGCGCTGGCGCCTGGCGGCGTAGTGTGGTTCGTCGGCGGCACAACGGCCGCGGGTGAGGTGCCGGTCCTGGGCGATCAGTTCGAGACGCCCGAGCACCCCAAGGCCATCGTCACGACCGATGTGGCGCCTGAACTGCTGGACGAGATCAAGCGCAAGTGCGCCGCCTGGGGCACCGAGCAGATCAGTCGCGATGGAGTCGGCGTCGATGGTATCGAGGCGCTCGTCCAGGAGTTGGCGCCGGAGGGCTTCGATGACATCATCCTCATCGGGGCCTCGGATGCGGCTTTCGTTGAGAAGGCGGCATCCACGGTGGCGCGCGAGGGCGTTGTCGCCCTGGTCGGTCCGGCGGAGAGCCTGCCCGTGAGCCTCGATGTGGGCCGGGTGCACTACCACTACACGTGGCATCTCGGAACGCCCGAGCCCAACGTGGGCAAGGCGTACAAGCCGGCTCGGACGTACGGCTGGCTGCCGGGTGGCAAGGCATGGTTTGTAGGCGCTGCGGGGCCCATGGGACAGATGCACGTCCAGCTCGCGGTGGAGTCGGATGCGCCGCCCAAGATGGTCGTCGGCACGGACATCGATGACCAGCGGCTGGAGCACCTCCGCAAGCGCCTATGCGAGACGGCGCGGTCGAAGGGCATCGAGCTGATCCTCTTCAACCCCCAGAAGGTGGAGGGCGGCGAGGCGGCCCGCTTCAAAGAGCTCGCTCCCGAGGGCTTTGACGATGTCATCGTCCTCGCTCCGGTGGCGAAGATAGTTGAGGCGTCCTGGCCCTATCTCGGCCAGAATGGCGTCATGAATGTCTTCGCCGGGCTGCCGACTGGCACCATGATCCACATCGACATCGCGCCGGCCGGGACCAAGGGCCAGCGGCTACTCGGGACGAGCGGCTCGACCCCGGAGGATCTGGCTGAGACCCTCTCCTACACGGAGACGGGGAAGCTCAACACGAACCTCTCCGTGGCGGCCATCGGCGGGATCGAGGCTTTCAAGGACGGCATTGTCGCCACCCAGGCGGGCAGCTTCCCTGGCAAGATCGTCTGCTTCCCTCACATCAACATGCCCCTGACCGGCCTGCCCGAGTTGGCGGAGGCGAAGCCGAACGTGGCCGCCAAGCTAGGGCCGACGGGCGAATGGACCATCGAGGCGGAGCGGGAGTTGCTCAAGGAGGCGAAGCACAATGCCTAGGGGCGGGGTCCTGGAGGGCCGGAAGGCCGTCGTGACCGGTGGCGCCCAGGGCTTGGGTGAAGCCATCTCGGAGCGACTGGCCGCTGAGGGCGCCGACGTCGCTATCGGCGACATTCAGGGAGACGCGTGTGAGGCGCTCGCCGAGCGGCTCGCGGCCACCTACGACGTCAAGGCGATCGGCGGCGCGGTTGACGTTACCCGCGAGGATCAAGTGCAGGCGTACTTCGAGCGCGCCGACGCCGCATTCGGCGGCCTGGACCTCCTCGTGGCGAACGCGGGCATCCTGCGCGCCCACGCCATCGACGAGTTCCCCCTCGAGGATTGGCGGATGACTCTCGAGGTGAACCTGACCGGGTACATGATCGCCGCTAAGCAAGCCGCCCGGCTGATGATCCCCCGCAAGCGCGGCGCCATCGTGCAGATTAACAGCAAGTCGGGCAAGAAGGGCAGTTTCCGCAACTCCGCCTATGCCGCGTCGAAGTTCGGCGGCATAGGCCTCACCCAGAGCATCGCCCTCGACCTGGCTCCCTACGGGATCCGGGTGAACTCCGTCTGCCCGGGCAACCTCCTCGACTCACCCCTCTGGGTCAACAGCCTCTATGACCAGTACTCCAAGCGCCTCGGCATCACCCCCGAGGAGGTCAGGAGGAAGTACGAGCAGCAGGTCCCCCTCGGTCGGGGCTGCAGCTACGACGATGTGACGAGCCTCGTCGTGTTCCTCGCATCGGACCAGGCATCGTACATGACCGGTCAGGCGATCAACGTCACCGGCGGCCAGGAGATGCGCTAGCACCGCCAGTGGGCGTGGGCGCGGCAACCTCCTCCGCGCCCACGCCGGCTCCCTCGGGGAGGGGCCTCCATGCGGCTGGAGTTCATCAGCCCCTTCGTCCACTCGGCCCATTCCGTGCTGGAGACACTATTGGGGGCCGCCCCGACCCGCGGCGAACCCTCCCTACAGGGCAAGGGCTTCCATGTATCGGAAGTACTGGCAATGGTGGGGGTGGTGGGCGACATAGAGGGCGCGGTCATCTGTAGCATGACCCGGACCGTCGCCCTGGGTATCTCGGGGCGCATGCTCGGAGGAGCGCGTCTCCGCGAACTGGGCGATCTGGGCCGGTCAGCCATCTCGGACCTGGCCACGATGATCAGCCGGGACGGCGCCGCGGAGCTGTGCGGCACGGGCTTCGAGTGCGAGACAACGCCCGCCACCGTGATCGAGGGCGGGCGCATGCGAGTGACGACCGTCGAACGCACCCTCTGCGTTCCCATCGAGAGCGAGCTCGGGACGCTCCTCATCATCGTTGACCTGCGCGAGGCCACCGGGCGGTAGCGGTTATCGTTGGGGAGGAGTCTCCCACGTGAGGGTCAGTTCGCCGCTGACCCGCGTCTCCCCCGTAGCCCCGTCCCGCACCGCGATGGCTAGACGCGCATCGGGCTGGGCCGCCAGGTCCCAGTCATCAGCCTGCCCCGTCGAGTTGCGCCGGGCGAAACACCAGGTCCAGCGGCCGTTCGCGAACAGGGAGTAGCCCTCGACATCCCCGGCGCTGCCCTCGGGAGTGGCGGCGAGCCAAGCCGGAGGCGGCTCCAGAGTGCGCAGGTAGGCCGTAACGTGGCTGATGGCCGGCGCGTCGAGTAGGCCCGTGTGGACCGGATCGTTCGTGAGCCTATGCTCCAGCAGGCCCTGGCTGCCCTCGGGCCATAGGGCCAGACGAGGTGAGAGGGCTTCGCCCTCGCTTTCACCGATGGTATGGCAGCTGCGGCATGCCCCCTCGAAGGCCGTTCGGCCCAGGCCGGGGTCGCCCCTGAGGGGAGAGGCCTCGTCCACGTGGAGGATGCCCTCGTTGTGGGCTGAGCCCAGCAGGCCGTCGTGCGCTCCCACAGGCCCCCCACCCGCCGCGGCGTTGCGATAGAGGGGGGGAGTGCCGGTGTCGAATGCCGGGACACCCTCTACAGGCGCCAGATCGGCGGCGATCCTCAGGTGCCGCAGTGGCCCCGCCCCGAGAACCCAGGCGTCGCAGCCCACAGTACCCCCGTAGTCCAAGGCTCGCAGCGCCCCCGTCCGCACTCGGGCATCGGGCCCGATACAGACGGCGATGCGATCCTCCCGGGATCGTTCAACCCACCCCGCCCCATCCGGGTACCAGCGACCCGGGTTCGTCTCCACTCGCCCCGACCCGTCCGCGTAGGACACGGCAAGGGCGAAGCGCTCCCACCCCGAGGACGCGGCAAGAACCGCTGGCGGACCATCCCCCGACAGGGGCACCGTGACGGGACTCGTCACGCGCCAGCGGGCATCGGTGGGCTCTCGGGCTGGCCTCTCTAGGAAGGCGACGGGCAAGGAGGCGGCGGGCTCCGGGTCCGCGTGCGGCAGCGCGGAGGAGGCCTGGCGTGACTCGCGGCCGATCGGCGTGGGCGGACCATCGGGGCGCATCTCCGCGGCCCGATTCGCCAGGAAGGCAGCCTCCTCGCCCCGCCCCTCGGACTCCGCCTCCGCGGCGGCCAGGAGCAACTCCCCCGCATAGCGGTTCGAACACTCCGCCAGCCACGTCAGGGCCGTGCTGTCGCCCGGGTGCCAGGCCCGCAGCCATGCGGCGTTGGCCCGCGCTCGCTCGAACTCTCCGCGGTCATAGAGTTCCATGGCGCGGACGAGCTCTTGCTGGTATCGCTCGTACTCGCGGCCTCGCGGACCGTAGGGTCCTGTCGTGAAGAACAGAGCCTCGCGCATGTTCCGCACGAAGACGACCTGGACCGCGGGCACGGCCGCTTGCCACGTCGCGCGCGCCTCGCTTTCGGTCCTCCACGCGTTCTCGGCAGGCAGGATCATCGTCTCGAGACCGCGTTCGAGAACCGCATCGAGCTTCTTGCGGATGTGCGCCACGGCGTGGATCTCGCCCTGGCGGTCCACGGCGCCCGTCACCGCGACTGTGGATAGCAGCGGGGTGTTCGTCACCGATGAGTAGAGGGCACACCCGAGAGCGACGCCCGCCGAGTCTCCGGCAACCCTCCGCGCGTCCCGGATGAACTCCAGCCGGAAGTCCATGCTGGCTGGGAAGGATTCCGGTAGAGGGAAGTCCGGATCGCCACGTTGCTCCGCAAGCCAGTCCACGGAGTCGCGGATGGTCGCGCGCATCTTGTCATCCAGCTCGGCGTTCACATCGAAGTAACCGGACCCGGGCTGGGACGTCAGGGTGATGGGGAAGAGCACGCCCCACTGCTCGCCCGCATCGACATCCACCGCCACGGACAGGGCCATGACGCGTCCAACCTGAGCCGGCGGGCCGTCGGCGCTCTGTTGAGGCTGAGCCGCCAGTGCACATGCCAGACAAGCGGCGAGCGTGAGAAGGGCGAACCGAACGGGCATAGAAGGCCTCCGCGGAGCGAGTGACCTTCTCGATGTTCTCGGCCGGCTGCGAGTACCCTCGCGGGCGCCGGCCGCCGGAGGACGACGCGATGGCGTTTCCAGACATGCCGAGGGAGATAGGGCCCTACAGGGTCACCGACTACCTGGGCGAGGGCTCCCTCGGCCACACGGTTCTCGTTGAGCATGGCGAGGCGGGCTATCGGGCCGTCGCGCGACTGCTGCCTATAGAGCACAGCTACGAGTGCGTCCCTGCGTCTCAGCCCTTCATGGAGGTTGCGACAGTGGTCAGCGCCCTGTCGCACATCGGTTTGGCGGATGTCCTCGAGGTGGCCAGTCTGGGGACCTTCGTTTGTGTTATCGAGGAGGCCGTGCCGGGGGTATCCGTCGCCCAGCGTCTTCGCGAGGGGGGCGCCCTGGATCCGGCAGAAGCGCGACAGGTCATCGCCCAGGTGTTCCTGGCTGTGGATTTCGCCCATCAGCGCCACTTCCCCCACGGGCTGGTGAAGCCCAGCAACGTCTTCCTGATGGATCGCTGCCTGAGCGTGAAGGTGGTCGATGCAGGGCTGCCCGAGCTGTTGCGGCAGGTCGCCCCCGAACGGTACGCGCGCCTGACGGCTTCTCCGTATGCCGCCCCGGAGCTGTGGGGTGGCCGCCCGGCGAGCGTGGCGAGCGACATCTACTCCATTGCGGTCACCTACTATGAGATGCTCACGGGCGCCTTGCCTGAAGGGCTGACGCAGTTTCGCGAGGCGTCCGACGCGGGACGCTTCGACCTGCTGGAACTCGGCACGGCCCCTTCGAACGCGCCGGATCAGGCGCGGGTGGATGGCGTCTGGCCTTACCTGCAGAGCGCTGCCAACCTGCCCGAGCAGCAAGCACGGGTCCTGCAGCAAGCGATGGAGCGGGAACCGGGGCTGCGACCCGCTACGATCCGATCGATGCGGGTGGCCTTCGGATTCGCCAGACCTGCTTCGCCCGAGACGCGAAGGGCCGCGAGCGGCCTCCTGGCTGGCCTTGCCGCAGAGATGGTCGGCCGCATGGAGTACAGCACTCCGGCGCGAGGTGGGGGCGACACCTGCCCGGCCTGCCGTCGCCCTTTGAGGCCGGGCGCCTCGAGCTGTCTCGCGTGCGGGTACGTGATGCCGCCCGAGGACGCTGCGCTGTTCCAGCCGATAGAGGAGCCAAGCCCCGCCCAGACTACGGCGCGAGTCGAGGGCATCGAACTCGCGGACGAGCCCCAGCGCCCAGCGCCGGCGGCTGCGCCCGAGGCCCAGGGTCGTCGCGCTCCGTCCCGTCTTCCCCTCCACGCCGACCCCCTGGCGGAGGTGGAGGCGACGACCGCCATCCACACCGGCGACAAGCGGGTCGACTTCTTCGTGACCCAGGGCGACCGGAACCTTGCGGCGGGTCGCCACGATGACGCCCTACAGAGCTATCGATCGGCCGCAGGCGACACGCCCGCCTCGGCCCTGGCCCACAACCGCGCCGGCGACGTGTTGGCAATGCTTAGGCGGTACCGAGAGGCGCAGCGCCACTACGAGCGGGCCATCGCCCTCAACCCAGGCGACTACGACGCACGCCATGACTTGGGCCGAGTCCTGCTCACCCGGGGCGACCTCCACGGGGCTGCCGGCCATCTCCGGGCCGTCGTTGAGGCAGATCCCTCGCCCGAGCTACGGCTCTCGGCGCTCACGCATCTGGGGTCAGCCTGCTGCGCCCAGGGGGATCTCGAGCAGGCCATCGAGGCGTGGTCTCGGGTGGTCCGCGAGGGTCCGCCCAACGCGCCGGTTCGTTACTCTCTGGGCGTGGCTCTGGCGCGTCTGGGACGGCAGGAAGAAGCGAAAACCCAGTGGCGCGCCGCCCTCACCGACGACCCCAATCACGCGGAGAGCCGTGCCGCCCTGACCCAGGCCGAATCCGCGTACGGCAGCGACTTCATGCGCGTGCAGCGGATGCCCGACGGCCCAGGGCGGGGTGCGTCACTGCTCACCGGCGCCCTGGACATCCTCGGTTCGCTCCTGGGACCCCGCCCCATCTACTGACCCGGAGTGTGGAAGGGCGGCTCCCCCTGTACGCTGTCGACGATGGCCCGGCAGCGGTCGAGCATCGCCTCATCGCCCCACGCCAGGAACCACGTCGCTCCCTCCGCCCCATTGATGCCGCCGGCGGCCATGGGCAACGCCTCCACTCCGGCCAGCACCGCCAGGGCCTCGATCTCGGTGATGATGCGGCCCTGGGAGATCCACAGCTGCGGGATGTCGCTCAAGGCGGGCTCCTGGTCGTTCACTCGCCCAGCAATCTCCCACAAGTCGCCCGCGATGGTCTTCTCGAGTCCCACGGGCGTTAGCTGGAGCGCGTTCTTGCCGATGACGTGGCCCGCGGTATTACCGACGGTGCCGCCCGTACGGTCACCGACTAGCACCCCCGCCATCCGACGGTCGGGCGACAGGGCGTTGGCCCCCTTGATGAGCACATCGCCGGGGCCCAGATCGGCCGCCGCAGCGATCGCGGAGACCCCCTCCAAGGGGACTCCGGCGCGAAGGACTACATCGGGAACCCGCTCGGCGGTCATCGGCGAGGCGCCGCGCACGGGCTGGGTGTTGCCCGTGAGGTAGGTTGGCTTGTCGATAGTTCGGCCCAACACCTCCTCGACGATGTAGGCGTTTGTCGATCCCTTGCAGATGATCACCGTCCCAGTCTCAAGCCCCTTGCGAACCTCGGGCAGCGCAGCGACGGCTCGCGCAATGAGCCGCTTGCCCTCGCTTACCGTCAGGTGAAAGGCGATCTTGGCCATGGATGTGACCCTCCATCCGTGCGTGATGGGATGGTTAGGGGTTCGGCGGCATTGCCTTCGAGCCCTGGTGGCAAGGGACTGATGGCGGTGAGGGCGAATCCGGTGCTCTCAAGCCATCGAAGAGGGAATGCTGCTATGAAGCGCGACTTGATCCAGCGGTTCGAGAACCCCGGCGCCGAGTACCGGGGAAAGCCTTTCTGGAGTTGGAACGGTAAGCTCGAGGCCGAGGAGCTCCTCCGCCAGATCGGCGTGTGCCGTGATATGGGCTTCGGTGGGTTCTTTATGCACTCGCGGACGGGACTCCGGACCGAGTATCTCGGTGATGAATGGTTCGATCTGATCAACCTCTGCGCCGATGAAGGAGAGCGGCTGGGGCTGGAGGCGTGGCTCTATGACGAGGACCGCTGGCCCAGTGGCTCCGCCGGCGGCATGGCCACCGACGATCCCCAGTACCGGATGAAGTACCTGCGTCTCACGCCCCGCCCCGCGGACGAGTTCGCGTGGGATGACTCCCTCGTCGCCGCCTTCGCCTGCGACCTCGATGGGATCGACTATCGCGGCGCCGTGCGTCTGAGCTCTGATACTCCGGCCGCGGAGATCGCCGGGCGAACGGTGCTCTGCTTCACGGTTGAGGAGATGGCGTCCAGCACCTTCTACCAGGGGAATACCTACCTGGACACCATGAACCGAGAGGCAACGGAGCATTTCCTGCAGCTCACCCACGAGCGCTACAAGGCTAAGTGCGGGGACCGGCTGGGCCGGTCCATCAAGGGCATCTTCACCGATGAGCCCCATCGGGGCATGGTGATGTGCGGCTCGGGCATCCCGAACCAGGACTCCGCCTGGCTTGTGCCGTGGACCCCCAAGCTCCCTGACCGCTTCCAGGAATGGTTCGGGTACGATCTCCGGGACCGTCTGCCCGAGGTCTTCCTGCGTCCGAACGGGGAGCGCCTCTCCCCCGTGAAGTGGCAGTTCATGGAGTGTCTGCAGCGATTGTTCCTCGAGAACTGGGCCGTGCCGTGCGATGAGTGGTGCCGACGGAACGGGCTGATCCTGACGGGCCACATCCTCCACGAGGACACCCTGGGCGCTCAGGCCGTGCCGTGCGGCTCGGTAATGCGGTACTACGAGCACATGGAGTACCCTGGTGTGGATGTCCTGACCGAGGGCAACCGAGCGTTCTGGATCGTGAAGCAATGCGCGTCCGTGTGTCGTCAGCTCGGTCGGCCTTGGCTCCTCTCGGAGCTCTACGGTTGCACGGGATGGCAGATGCCTCTCGAGGCGCATAAGTCAGTGGGCGACTGGCAGTCGCTGCTCGGCGTGACCCTCCGGTGCCCCCACCTGAGCTGGTACACCATGGAGGCCGAAGCCAAGCGCGACTTCCCGGCCAGCATCTTCCACCAGTCCGCCTGGTACACAGACTACCCCTATGTGGAGGACTACTTCTCGCGGATGCATGTGGTCCTGGCTCATGGGAAGCCTCGGTGCGATGTCCTCGTCGTGAACCCAGTGGAGAGTGCCTGGGCTCAGATCCATGTGGACTGGGCGCGCTGGCTGGACTCCATCGACCCCCACGTCAAGGAGCTCGACAGCGCGTACAGGGACCTCTTCCACTGGCTGTGCGATGCGCAGATCGAGTTCGACTACGGCGACGAGGACCACATTGGGCGGTGGGGCAAGGTCTTGGAGACGTCGGGGAGGCCTCGCTTCCAGCTCGGCGAGATGGCGTACAGCACGATCATCGTGTCGGGTATGGAAACGATCCGCTCCAGCACGGTTGCCAAGCTCAAGGAGTTTATGTCGGCGGGCGGGCAGGTCATCTTCGCCGGCGAGTCCCCCACCCATCAGGATGGCGAGGCGTCCGATGCCCCGGCCAAGCTGGCGCAGAAGGCGCTCCGGTCCTCCTTCGACCGGAGCGCTGTGGTGACCGCAGTGAAGGTCGCCGCGCCGACCACCGTTGAGGTGGTGCACCGTGAGACGGGCATGCCGCTGACCGATGTCTTCGTTCAGGTGCGAGACAGCGACGCGGGGACAATGATCCTCGCCGTCAATGTCAACCGCGAGCATCCGACTCCCGAGGCCACGCTCCGCATGCGCGGCTCGGGTGCAGTCGAGGAGTGGGACCTGGTCACAGGAGGACGCCAGCGGGTTGCGGCCCAGTCGGCCGACGGCTGGCTCAAGGTGGACCTTTCGCTCCCGGCCTCTGGCCAGGCTCTCTTCTGGGTGGGGGATCAGGGTGATCCCTCCCTACCACTCCGACAAGCCCTGGCTGAGTCGGACTCCACCCCTCTCGAGGGTCCCTACGCGTACGAACTCGATGAGCCGAACGTTCTCGTTCTGGATCGGGCGCGCTTCAGCCTGGACGGCGGGGAGTGGAGCGCGGACCTCGAGATTCTCAAGGCGGATCAACGCATCCGGGACACGCTGGGTATACCTCGCAGGGGCGGTGAGATGCTCCAGCCGTGGTTCACCGCCAAGCACGTCCCGCCGGTCAGAGCCCAGCTCGCGTTGGAGTTCACCTTTGCCGTGGACCGGCTCCCCGAGGGACCCGTCGAACTGGTCATGGAGCACCCCGAGCGGTTCGTCGTGGCGGTCAACGGGACAATACTCGATACGGCTACCGACAACGGCTGGTGGTGTGATCCTTGCTTCCGCCGCCTGACCCTACCCGACGGCGCTCTGATCGAGGGAGACAATGTGGTCAGGCTGGAGGTTGGCTTCCACGAGCTCATCGACCTGGAGTCTCTCTACCTGCAGGGAGGCTTTGGGGTGCGCATCGACGGCACGCGCCGAGCGATGGTCGAGATGCCGGAGACCCTGCGCGTTGGGGATCTCGTCGAGCAGGGGCTGCCCTTCTATACGGGCCGCGTGCGCTACCTCATGCCGGCCGTTCCTTGTGGCGAGGGGAGAGCCTTCCTCGTGACCGACGAGTTCGAGGGCGCTCTCGTCCGGGTCGAGGCGGATGGCGGGGCCGCTCAGCCCATCGCCTGGCAGCCCTACGAGACCGAGATCACCGGCCTGCTCCCCACCGACCGGCTGGTAGTGGAGACGGTCCTCACCCGTCGGAACGTCTTTGGACCACTGCACCAAGTGCCGAAGCTCACAGCCGGGTACGGGCCGGGGAACTGGATCAGTGAGGGCAAGTCGTTCTCCGAGGGGTATCAGCTCATACCCTCGGGGCTGCTGACGCCGCCGCGCGTGAGCTGGCGCGCACCCGTGGAGTGATGATGGCTTGGGGCGGGGATACCCTCGCCCCAAGCCTCACGCCCTCGATGCGAGGGTGAGGGCGGCAAAGCTGCCCAGGTCGGGGTCCTCCAGCCCCTGGCCGTACGTGATCGAACGCCGAAGCACAGCAGCCATACCCCCCCGGGCAGCGACGCCATGTGAGACCTTTGGCGGCGACTCGTGTCCTATGGTCTGGTGACATCCTAGATTGCGAGTGAGACCCAATGGTACGCTGGATCGTAGCTGCGGCGGCCACCATGCTGTTGGCCGCGTCTGCCTGGAGCCAGCCACAGGAAGGCGATGAGGCCGTCGCGCCCGTCGATGCGGTCGTTGCGACGGCTCCGGCGCCGGTTGAGGCCGTGACCTTCGACTTCCCTGGCGGCGGAATTGCTGATCTCTGCGCTGCTCGCCAGGCGCTGTTAGGCGTTCGCACGGTCCCTCTACGCCCCTATGGACGTGTGTTGCAGGCAGTCTCGTGGACGTCCGGAGGCGATGAGCAGGCCTCGCCTGTGCCGCTCCCGGTCACGTCCGACGCGCTGCAGGTCGCTGAGGGGGCCCTCGTCCACGCGCCCGCGCTGGACCTCCACCTTGCCCAGACGCTCTGGCTTGGGGTGCGACCGGGGTGGCTTCTCGAACCGAAGGGAAGCCCGGAGGTCGCTCCCCCGCGTCCGATACGCCCAACGCGCGATGGCGAGACCATCGCCTTCATCGACTTCCGCGCCAACCCCATCGGCCTACCGGAGTTGCGCCAGCAGCTTGCCGCCTACTCGCGCCTCCCCATTCTGCTCGCTGAAGGCTCGCAGCTGCGGGATGAGCGCCTCCCCATCTATGCCCAGGGCATCACTGTCGCTGACGCCATCCGAGCGCTGGCCCAGGCCTCAGGCCTCGAAGCCGTGCCCGTCGATGTCGCCTTCGATCTGGAGTCCGACTTGGCCGACTACCTCGCGTGCGTCTCAGACAGCGAGGTCATCGAACAGACCCAGCTTCTGACCGTGTGGGATAGCCTCAGCGGCGAGGAGAAGCAGAGACTCCTCGACTCGATCCTGAGTCAATACAAGCGGCTGCCCGACGAGCGGCGCGCGGAGGTCCGGCGGACGATGTTCTCCATGATCGAGAGCATCCAGGCACGACTCGAGCAGCTCGGACCTCAGGCGGCCGAGGGGGTATCGGCCTCCCTAGCCCGCCTCTACGGGGACCTGGTTCAATGGTATTCGGGCCTGGAGCCCGGTGATCGGGGAGAGCTCTCCGGACTGTTCGGCACCATGAACAGCCTCTTCGGGGGAGCGCACCCCTAGGCGACCGCCTACTGCAGACGAGTCTCGTTGATGTACAGCCCGAAGTCGCAGCCTAGGTGGTTCGCGGCCGTGCGGCACATGATCATGCGCTCCAGGAAGATCTCGAAGTACTCCATCACAGACCCCTTGCTCGTATCGATCACGATCTCGAGATCGATCTTACGAGCGTCTGCCACGACACGCAGGAAGGACGACTTCGCGGCATCGTTGATTCGGTCGTGAATATCGAAGTCCGCCTTGGCGCGCACCCGGGTGCAGTGGACATCGGCCTTGTCGGCCAGGACCAATGCGGCGGCGATGTCGAGCGTGGGTACCAGATCCAGGGTCTCGTGGTGGGCGATGGAGGTGCAGATGTCCGCGACCTCATCGGCGGCCATGCCTCTGCGGCTCAGCAGCTCGAAGGCCATGATGGCACCGGAGAGGGTGTGGCCGTGCCGGCCCATGAAGTTGCCCACATCGTGCAGCAGACCGGCGATTCGAGCCAGCTCGCACCGTCGCGGCGGCGCGCCCAGCCCCTCCAGGATGGAGCCCGCACCGTGGGACACCACCTTGGTGTGCCTCATCCCATGCTCCGTGTAGCCGATCTGCTCCATGAGCGTGTCGGCCTTCTCGATATAGGTTCTGACCTCAGGGTCCTGGACCAGATCTTCAGCGGTGAGTTCCTCGCTCGACTCAGGCATCACTCGGCCTCCTCCTGCGGTGCTGGCCGGGCGTACGCCTCGACCATCTCGGGGAATGTCCCCTCGAGGATCGCTTGTCGTATCCCCAACATCAGCCTGCGGTAGTGGTGGAGGTTGTGCACCGCCAGCAGCCGACAACCCAGGATCTCCTTCGCTCGTACCAGGTGAGCTAGGTATGCCGCTGGGTAGCGGGTGCATGCCTCACATCCGCAGTCCGCATCCAGAGGGGAGTCCTCTTGCTTCCAGCGGGCATTTCGGAGCTGCACGGTGCCCCGCCCGACAAAAGCGGTGCCGTGGCGCGCGAGACGGGTCGGCAGAACGCAGTCGAACATGTCGACTCCCGCCGCGACGGCGGCCACGATGTCATGAGGCGTCCCCACTCCCATGAGGTACCGCGGCCGGTCCGCCGGTAGCGCTGCGGCGCACTCCGGCAGCAGCCGTCCCGTCACCTCGGGTGGCTCGCCGAAGGACAGCCCACCGATGGCGTATCCGTCGAAGGGCAGCTCGGAGATCCGCCGAGAGCTGAGCAGACGGAGTTCGCGATCGAAGCCACCCTGCTGGATGCCGAAGAGCATCCGCCCGGGGGCCTCCAGCCGTCGTCTGGCGCGGGCCTCGCAGGCCTGGGTGGCCCAGCGGTCCGAGCGGTCGGTGGCGTCGGCGGTCCGTTCGCGCGTTGCCCCCCACGGCACGGGTTGGTCGAGGGGCATCATGATGTCCGACCCTAGGTTGGCCTGTATTTCGATCACGCGATCCGGTGTAAGGCGCACCTCGTCGCCTGTAGCAGGATCGTGGAAGGTTACCCCCTCGTCATCGACTCGGCGCCGCGCCTCCAGGCTGAATACCTGGTAGCCGCCCGAGTCGGTGAGGATCGAGCCATCCCATCCCATGAAGGCGTGGAGGCCCCCCAGTCTCGCCACCAAGGTATCGCCGGGGCGGACGGAGAGATGGTAGGCGTTACCGAGAACAAGCCGGTAGCCCAGTTCGTTTAGCTCACCCACCGTGACAGCCTTGACGGTGCCCAGGGTGCCAACGGGCATGAACACGGGGGTGGGCACATCGCCGCGCGGCAGCCTCAGAGTGCCCGCCCGGGCCGCGGTCCGCGAACAAGTGCCGCCTACCTCGAAGGCCGTCACGCCGGCCCCAACTCCCTGGTGAGCTCCCGCAGGGCCTCGACGAGCTCCTTGAAGTGGTCCTTCCATGGCGCCTCGAAGGTCATGATCTCCTCGGAGGTCGGGTGGCGGAAGGTCAGCCGGTACGCGTGCAGGGCCTGCCCAGGGATCCGCTCCACCACGTCTCCGACACCCGAGTCCCAGTCCCGAGACTGGATCTCCGAGGGCCGGGCCTTCCCCCGACCGTACTGCGGATCCCCTACGACGGAGTGACCGATGTGGTTGAGGTGCACGCGGATCTGGTGCGTCCGCCCCGTCTCGATGTCTACCTCGAGCAGAGCCATGCCGGGGTAGGTCTCCAGAGTACGGTACCGTGACAGGGCGTGCCGGCCGCGGCGCGACTCCTCGATGACGGCCATCTTCTTGCGGTCCACGGGGTGGCGCCCGATCGGCGCGTTGATGACCCCCTCCGACGGATCGGGCAGGCCGTAGCAGACGGCATGGTAGGTCTTGTCAACTTGCCGTAGCCGAATCTGCTCCGAGAGTTCCATGTGAGCCGATTCGCTCTTGGCGACGACGATGACCCCCGTGGTGTCCTTGTCCAGCCGGTGCACCAAGCCCGGGCGACCGATGACGCCCGTGCTCTTCATCGCCGGGCAGTGGGCGACCAGGCCGTTCACCAGGGTGCCTCGGCTGATGCCCGGCGCGGGGTGGACGATTAGCCCAGTCTGCTTGTTGAGGACGATGAGATCCTCGTCCTCGTAGAGGATATCCAGGGGGATGTCATCAGGGACGATATCCGTCTCGACTTCGGTCTCGGGCCCGATCTCGACCCGCACCACGTCGCCGCGCCGAAGCCGGTAGGAGGCCCTCTCAAGCGAGCCGTGGACGGTGATCTCGCCCGTCTCTATAGCCCGCTGGATCCGGCTACGGGAGATGTGGGGCATGAGCTGGCTGACGAACTTGTCCAGCCGCTCCCCCGCCGCCTCTCGGACCGCCAACTCAAGAGACGCGGTCGGTTCCATCCTGGTCACCTTCGGTGTTCCCCGGAGAGGTTCCGGACGCGTGCGTCTCGTGGCTCGAGCCGGAGGGACCGCCTTCGGCAGTGTCATCCCAGTACGTCACGCCCCCCAGGGGGCTCCCTCGGCGCGCCTCCTCCTCACTGAAGGAGAACCGTCGGGCCACTGCGGGATAGCCGAAGACCGCGACCAGTATGCCGAGCGCGTAGAGGGTGACGCTCATTGCCGAGACGCCGCCCTGCCGGGACTGCCAGTAGAAGGCGAAGGCCATGACCGGCAGGCTACCCAAGGCGAAGGCGGGCACGACGCGGAGGTCGACGCGCTCCGTGAAGGTGCACCGCCGGCACGCGATGAGCGCGATGACGGCTGCCACGATGGCGGCCGCCGAGCCAAGTTGCGCTTGGGTCACCGCCCCGATGACGGGGATACCCGTCATCCCGGGCACGGCCTCTGCAGTGGACCAGGCGGGCACCGGCTCGTAGTAGCGGAACCAGTCCGTGATGATGCGGGTGATCGAGTACAGGATTATCCACCATAGGAGGATCTGCCCGTTCCACCGCCGGTGCTTTAGGAAAGCCTGGAGGAGCACTGCCGCTACCACGAGGTTCAGTATCAGATCGTAGATCTGCACCGGGTGGCTCGGCGGGGTGAGCACGTTGAGGTCTCCCGAGCGCACGGGGAACTGGCATGCCCATGGCAGCCCTTCGGCGGGGTGGCCATGGCAGCAGCCATTGAGGAAGCACCCGATCTTGGTGATCGCGTAGCCCAGGGCCAGGAGGGGCACCAGGTGGTCGGCAAGGGCGCCGTAGGAGATGCGCAGTTTGCGGCAGCAGATGAGGGAGCCGAGCATGGCGCCGATCACACCGCCATGGAAGGCGAGACCTCCCTCCCAGATGTAGAGGGCCTCGATGGGGCTGGCCTCGGCGTTACCGAAGTAGGCTCCCCAGTTCAGGACCACATGCAGGAGCCGCGCCCCAAGCACGCCGGAGAGCAGGACGACGAGAACCACATCGATGGACCGATCGGGCGGGATCAGCTTCGTGCGAGACGTCAGCTTCCAGAGGCCGAAGAAGGCGACGATGAAGGCGAGAGCCAGCATGGTCCCGTAGGCATGCACGGGAAAGGGCCCAAGGCTGATGGGGCCGAGGTGGAAGCCCGGTATTCTGAAGAGCACAGAGTGCATTCACTGGTCCCCTTGGCTGGCGGAGTCCAACGCGGCGGCGCCATCGTTCGGAGGTGCTGCGAGCTCCGCCACCTTCGACTCGATCAGTCTCTCCTCAATGCGGGAGGCTCGCAGGATAGCATAGCCCACCAGGATGGCGCCGACCACTACCTCGGCGTCGGCCAGGTTGAACTGCGGCCACCACCCGACATCGATGAAATCCAACACGCCCCTTGGGCGCACGAGTCGGTCGAAGAGGTTGCCGAGTGCTCCCCCGACCACCAAGGCGAGCCCGATGATGTACACCGGCCAACTGAAACGCCCACAGGTGGCCGCGATGATCACGATGGAGACCGTCAGCACCGCGACGCCGGCCACCCATGAGGGGTGCTCGGCGAACATGCCCCACGCGATGCCTGGATTGTACACGTGTGAGAGCCACAGGTAACCGTCCAGGACGGCCACGGTCTGTCGGCCCTCCGGCACCCCTCGAGCCACCATCTCCTTCGTGACTTGGTCCGCCACTAAGGCGATGAGCCCCAGGCTCGCGAAGATGATGATCCGCTGCCAGCGCGCGAGGGGCTCGAAGACTGCGCGGTGCTCGCCCAGGACGTGCCTGCGGATGTCCTCGGCGACGGCCGCCGGCGGCCGTGTGCGGGCCGCCGGCTTCGGACCCTCGGGCTGGGGAGCGGACGGAGTGTCGGTCGCCAATGCGCGCTACTCGTTTCCCATGGGCGCGCCCAGCCGAGAGGCCCGCACACGGTGTGTTGGATGGCGTTCTACGGCTCTGGGACGCCCGTTACGGCGGCGACGCAGCGGGAACAAAGCTCCGGATGCTCCTCGTCCTGGCCCACAGTGGCCTCCACGTGCCAGCAGCGCGGGCATTTGGACCCTTCAGCCAGTCCGATAACGAAGTCGACTCCACCGAGCTCATCGGTGCTCAAGGTCACGGCTTCCGCGGCGCGTCCCCCCCGGACCTGGGCGCCAGACACGATCAGGAACTCCGCTAGCGATGAGCCATCGGCCTCGGTGCGCTGGATGATCTCGACGACGTTCTCGGGCGCGTAGATCGTGACCTGAGCGTCCAGGGGCTTCTTGAACATCCCCTCGCCGCGGCACTTCTCGATGGCCCGGTACGCCTCGGTGCGCAGGGTACTGAGCACATCGAAGCGGCCGAGCAACTCGTCGTTCATCCACTCCGTGCGGGCCGAGGGCCAGTCCGCAAGTTGCACGGTCGGCAGCTCCTCGGTCTGGAAGCGGTGGCTCCAGATCTCCTCACAGGTAAAGGTTAGCACAGGCGCCAGAAGGAGGGTCAGGCTCCGCAGGATGTGGTGCATCGCGGTCTGGGCTGACCTACGCGCCCGCCAGTCAGTGGCTGAGGCGTAGAGCCGGTCCTTGGTCATGTCCAGGTAGAGGGCCGACAGGTCAGTCTCGCAGAAGGCATAGATCGCCTGCATGGCGTGGTGGAAGTCCCACTCCTCCATGCGCCGACTCGCGGACACGATCAGCCCGCCGAGGCGACCCAAAGCCCACTGGTCGAGAGGCAGCATGTCGGCGTACGGGACCTCGTCGGTCTCTGGATCGAAGCCGCTCAGGTTGCCCAGTAGGAACCGGCAGGTGTTTCGGATCGACCGGTACACCTTCGACACCTGCTCGAACAGGTCATCGGAGCAGTGAAGGTCTCGCTTGAAGTCCACCGTGGCCACCCAGAGCCGGATGATGTCGGCCCCTCGCGTCGACGCCACTGTCTGGGGGTCGATGACGTTGCCGATGGACTTGGACATCTTCCGGCCGAGCTCATCCACCACGAAGCCGTGGGTGACACATGTCTTGTACGGCGGGGTCTCGCGGGTCGCCATGCCCGTCAAGAGGGAGCTCTGGAACCATCCCCGGTGCTGATCCGAACCCTCGATGTAGAGGTCGCAGGGGAAGCCCAGCTCCTCTCTGCGCTCGAGCACACCCGCCCAGCTTGTGCCCGAGTCAAACCAAACGTCCATGATGTCGGTCTCTTTGCGCAGCTGCTCCGCGCCGCGGCCGCATGCGGGACAGACGAAGCCTTGGGGCAGCAGCTCGGGGGCCGAGAGAGCGAACCAGGCATCGGAGCCTCCCTCGCGAACCTTGGCGACGACGGACTCGATCGTCTCTTGGGTGTAGATGATCTCGCCGCAACCCTCGCAGTAGAAGATAGGGATGGGCACGCCCCACACGCGCTGGCGCGAGATGCACCAGTCGGGGCGACTCTCCATCATGCCCGCGATCCGCTGCTGGCTCTCGGCAGGCACCCATTTGACCCGATCGAGGGCCTCGAGCGCGGGCTCACGCAGCTTCGCCATGTCAATGAACCACTGCTCGGTGCATCTAAAGAGGACTGGGTCCTTGCCACGCCAGCAGTGGGGGTATGAGTGCCGCAGCGTCTCCTGCTGCAGTAGGTAGCCGTTCTCCCGGAGCCACTGGGGGATGACCTCGTTGGCCTTCTCCCAGTGGAGGCCCGCGAAGATCCCTGCCTCATCGGTCAGGCAGCCGTCGTCGCCCATGGGCGAGATGATGGGCAGGCCGTACTCCCGGCCCACCAGGAAGTCCTCCTCGCCGTGGCCTGGCGCAGTATGAACACAACCCGTGCCATCCTCCATCGTGACATGCCCGCCGAGGATGATGGGGGACTTCCGGTCCATGAAGGGGTGCTGGGTCTGCCGGCCTTCGAGCTCCTCGCCACGGAAGCGTGCGATGACCTCGAAGATCTCGTACCCGAGCCCATCGCGGAGGGCCTCGTAGCGTCCCTCGCCGATGACCAGGTACTCGCCCTGCTCGGGGCATCCGTCGACCGCGCCCTTGGCGAAGACGAGACAGTAGGTCGCCGTGGGATGGAGACAGACCGCAAGGTTGCCTGGCAGCGTCCACGGGGTGGTCGTCCAGATGGGAACCGACACCTGGTCGGAGTCGCTCAGCCCGCCGGAGAGGGCAGCGAGGTTATCGGCCCACGGAAACCGGACGGTGATGGCGGGAGACTCGATGTCGTAGTACTCGATCTCGGCGTCGGCGAGGGCCGTGCCGCTGAGCACCGACCAGTAGACCGGCCGGAAACCGCGGTAGATCATGCCTTTCAGGGCGATCTCCCCGAAGACCTGGAGCTGCCGAGCCTCATATTCGGGATCCAGAGTGACATAGCGGTTCGACCAGTCACCACGGACTCCCATGCGGCGGAACTGGGCGGTCTGCTTCTCCACATACTGCAACGCGAAGTCCCGGCAGAGACCCCGCCACTCCACCGGGTCCATCTGCCCCCGATCCAGGCCCGTTTCGATCATCACCCGATGCTCCAGAGGGAGCCCGTGGGTGTCGAAGCCCGGGACGTAAGGGCAGTCGTAGCCCCGCATGGTCCGGAACTTGACGACGATATCCTTCAGGATCTTGTTCTGCGCGGTGCCAATGTGGATGTCGCCATTGCTGTAGGGCGGTCCGTCGTGGAGGACATAGCGGGGCCGTCCCCGTCCTCGCTCCCGCACCAGCCGGTAGACATCGAGCTTGTCCCATTGCTCAATGATTCGCGGCTCACGCTCCGGAAGGTTCGCCCGCATGGGGAAGTCGGTCTGGGGTAGATTCAGTGTGCTCTGGTAGTCCTGGGACATTCGGGTCCTCCTTTCCGGCGTTCGCCGCGAAAACCGGGCCAATCAGACACACGAATGGGAGCCCGCCATGCGGCCTGGCTCCCGCTTTGAGCGTCCGATGCCTCGGAGGGCAATATACGCCCGGCATGGCCCTCGGTCAACTTCGCTCAGACCACCAGGGCTGTCACCGTTCTGGCGATTCGTGCAGGGCCCGATGGGCCCTTGGACGCGTACTCATCCTCGATACACCGGGGCCGCGAGTCACTTCCCAACGACCAGCGAGGCGGCCCTCGGCGAGGACCCCGCCGCGGGACGTCAGACTCAGTGCCAGACTCAGTGGAGGTGACGGTCGACGCCGCAGGCAATACCCCCGTGTTCGTCCGACGGGAGGGCGCGACAATGGTCTGTCGATCCGCGATACTGTTCTCCGCGCTCGGGGGCTTGGCGGTAGGCGCCAGCGCCGAGCCGCTGGATATGTCCCGCGAGATTGCCCTGAACCGGCTCTGGGAGAAGACCACCTTCGGCCGGGCGGAGGCCTCAGGTTCTGCGCTGACCCTAGTTGCGGAGGAGGGACCAGGCGATACCAAGGTCAACCGCTGCGCCGCCGGCGGCCCCCTGCGCCTGGGCGATCGCGTCTACGACCGAGGGATCGGCGTGAACTCCACCTGCGAGCTGCGCGTCGCCCTGGCGGCGCCCGGGGAGCGCCTGCGTGCGATCGTCGGGCTGGATCGAAACGTGGATGGCACCGCAGGCTCGGTCCGTTTCCACGTGCGCGCCGGGGAGCACAGCCTGCTCTCGACAGAAGTGATCCGCGCCGGAGACCCGCCTCAGGCGATCGATGTGCCGCTGAGTGGCGCGCGGGAGGTCTCCCTGATCGTGGACGACGGGGGAGACGGCAGAGGCTGGGATCAGGGCGACTGGGCTGAGGCACGGGTGGAGCTGGAGGACGGCACCGAGTTGTGGCTCGATGAGCTTGCACGCGAGACACGACACTCAGGCGGGCCGCCCTTCTCCTTCGTCTACGGCGGCGAGCCCTCGTCCGAGCTGCTCCCTACCTGGCAGAGCGAGGAGACGCTCGACGCCACGGACCCGGGTCAGACGGTTCGCCGGTTGACCTACCGCGACCCGGACACGGGGCTCGAGTTGGTCGCCACGAGCACCGTGTACACCGATTGCCCCGGCGTGGACTGGGTGCTCACGATCACGAACCGCGGAACCACGGATAGCCCAGTCATCGAGGCTCTCCAGGCGCTGGACACGTCACTCCACCCTTCCTTGGCTGGCGATGTGGTCGTCCATCGTCTCAATGGTTCCCCCTGCCTCGTCGACGACTGGATGCCCTTCGATGAGCGGGTGGGCACCCAATCCAGCCTGGAGATCGCCGCGACGAGAGGGCGCTCGTCCAACGTCTCTCCCTTCTTCAATGTCCAGTGGGAGGGCGGAGGAGTGATCACGGCCATCGGCTGGTCGGGGCAGTGGGCTGCCGCCGTCGAGAGGTCTCAGGGCGCGCTCACCCTTCGCGCGCGGCAGGAGGATCTCCGCACCGTTCTCCATCCCGGCGAGAGCATCCGATCGCCCCGTATCCTGCAGCTCTGGTGGGAGGGTGATGACCCGTGGCGCGGCTACAACCTCTTCCGCCGAACCCTCCTCGCCCATGTCGCCCCTCGGATGGACGGAGAGGTCATCTTCCCCCCCATCGCACACCTGAGCACGTCCTTCTACGAACTCAACGCCAGCAATGAGGAGAACGTACTCTCACACCTCAGGTCGCTCGATGGGTTGGGGTTCGAGGTCTTCTGGCTCGACGCGTACTGGACGGGTCCCGGGGGATTCCCGAGCGCAATGGGCAACTACGGCCTGCCGCTGTCCACCGTTGAGCCGCCCGACCGCTTCCCGAGGGGGCTCTCTCACATCGGCGACGCCGTGCGGAACGCGGGCATGGACTTCCTGCTGTGGTTCGAGCCCGAACGAGTGGCGCCGGGTACCCGCATCGCCACGGAGCACCCCGAGTGGGTCATCTCGCTCGCCGGCGATGGCAGCGGCCTGCTCGACCTGGGCAACCCGGAGGCGTGGGAGCACATCCGAGCGTACTTGGACACGGCCATCCGTGAATACGACCTGACTTGGCTCCGCATCGACTACAACATCGATCCCCTTGACTACTGGCGGCATGCGGACTCCCAGCAGACCGATCGCGGCGGCATGACGGAGATGCGGTACGTCGAGGGGCTCTACCGCCTGTGGGATGCGCTTCGGGCTGCCCACCCCACGCTGGCCATCGACACATGCGCCTCGGGCGGCCGGCGGATCGATCTGGAGACGTGCGCGCGAGCCATACCCCTCTGGCGGAGTGATAACACGTGCGACATGGTGGGTGACGACCCCGAGGTGATCCTGCAGGCGGCGATCAAGAACCAGGTGATGAGCGCCGGCCTGAACCGCTACCTGCCCTTGAGCACCGTAGGGCAAATGGGGGCGGATCCCTACCGGTTCCGGAGCGGCTTCAACGGGGGGATTGCCTTCGCTGAGGATGTGCGCGGCGACGACTACCCCCGGGACCTTCTCCGCGAGGCCATTGAGGAGGGAAAGCGGCTAAGGCCTTACTGGCTCGGCGACTTCTACGCCCTGTCCGAGGTCACCACGAGTCCGCGCGACTGGTGCGTGCTTCAGTACCATCGTCCGGAGCGTGATGACGGCATTGTGCTCGCCTTCCGCCGGCACGGTTCACCCTATGTTGTGTATGACTGCGCCCTGCGCGGCATCGAGCCATCGGCGGTTTACCGGGTGACCTTCTCGCCGACCTATGAGCGAGGCGAGTCAGTGGAACTGCCGGGTTCGGACCTGGCGCGACTCTCCCTGCAGGTCACGGAGCGGCCAGGCTCTCTCCTGGTCGAGTACCAGCGCGTTGAGAGGTAGAGGCCGGACCAGCCGGGGTGGCCCGATGAGGACCACCCCGGCCGTCGATCACTTCGTTTCGCCGTCCCCGGCAACCATCCGGTAGATGGGGCCGGCGATGGCCGCGCCGATGATCGGCGCCACCCAGAACAACCACAACTGCGAAGTAGCCCACGCGGGGCCGAAGAGCGCCACGCCCGTGCTCCGCGCCGGGTTCACTGAGGTGTTCGTGACGGGGATGGAGATGAGGTGGATCAGGGTCAGGCAGAGGCCGATGGCGATGGGGGCGAACCCCGCCGGCGCCCGCTTGTCCGTTGCGCCCAAGATCACGATCAGGAAGATGAAGGTCATCACGACCTCCACGAGCAGGCCGGCCCTCAGGCCATAGCCACACGGGGAGCCTTCGCGGTAGCCGTTGCAGGCGAAGGTGGCCATCCCGTTCTCGCCTACCGTGTTGCCCGCGATGATGAAGAGCACGAGCCCAGCCACAATGGCGCCAATCACCTGGCCGACGATGTAAGGGAAGATGTCCTTCGCCGGAAATCGCTTCCCGGCCCAGAGTCCGATGGTGACCGCGGGGTTGAGGTGACAGCCTGAGATGTGCCCGATGGCGTAGGCCATCGTGAGCACCGTGAGTCCGAAAGCCAGAGCCACTCCAGCGAAACCGATGCCTGCATCGGGGACACCTGCGGCGAGGATCGCACTCCCGCAGCCACCCAACACGAGCCAGAACGTCCCAAGGGTTTCCGCAGCTACGCGCCGTGATAAGGGCATACAGGAACCACCTTTCCGGGCGGTCGCTCCCTCGCGGTTGCGAGGGCGTGATCGCTCTTACGACGACGGGCTTACCTACCAGTCACTGCTGTGTGGGCAGTATTCCGTGCCGTCGTGCCAGGACCCTGCGCCCGTGGCCTGGAATGCTCTCCCATGCCGGGCGGCGAACTACGCGTCACCGACTTCAGGGGGCTTCACTGCCATGCAACCGAGCAACCTCTCGTGGACCGTGCTCCTATTCGGCCTCGTCCTCATCGCGGCGGCCCATGCCGTTGCGCCCTCCGCGAGTGAGTTGGCCCAAGCTCGCCGCTGGGCCGCCCAGAACCTGGGGCGGGTCGGTCCGCCACCTGCTCCAGCGGCCGTTCCGGCTGAGACGGCGGCGTGTCTCACGGTGAACGCGAACCACGATGACGTGCTGCTCAACGGGCGGCCCGATGGCAGGCCGCTCCAGATCGGTGCTGACACCTACGAGCATGGGCTACTCTGCCACGCCCCGAGCGAGCTCGTGGTGCGACTCCCGGGGCCCGGTCGGGCGTTCACCGCGATGATCGGCATAGACGCCAACGCGGGCGGGGGCAGCGTGGTCTTCTCCGTAGCGGTGGAAGGGACGGAGGCGTTCGACTCAGGTGTGGTCCGACATGGGGACCCCGTGGCGCCGATCTCCCTGGAACTCCACGGCGCTCGGACGCTCACCCTCGCCGCCAGCGACGCAGGAGACGGGATCGCCTGCGACCATGCGGTTTGGGCAGAAGCGGCCGTCGCGCTCGAGGACGGTACAACGGTCCGTCTGAGTGACCTGCCACTCCGGTACCCCATGCCGCCCGGACGGGTCGGCGAGACGCCGCCCTTCGTGTTCACCTACGGCGGTCGACATTCCGACGAACTGCTGCCCGGCTGGGAGTTCACCGAGGCTTCCGAGGCCATCGGCGAGGGCCGAACCCGCTGGACACGCGCCTACTCGGACCCCGGCACTGGGCTCGAGGTGCGGTGCGTGAGCGTCACCTATGCTGACTTCCCTGTGGTCGAGTGGACGGTCACCCTGAGGAACGCCGGCACGACGGACACGCCTCTCATCGAGGGCTTGCAGGGGCTCGATTCCCGCTTCGGACCGCGCGTCCAGGATGGATTCGTTCTGCACCACAATGTGGGCAGCCCCTGCCAGCCGAACGACTATCAGCCCCTCGAGACGCCGTTGGGACCTGTGGTCCACAAGCGGATCGGCGCCGCCGGCGGGCGGCCGACGAACGGCGATCTCTGCTACTTCAACCTCGAATGGCCTGGGGCGGGCGTCATCATCGCTCTCGGCTGGCCAGGACAGTGGGCGGCGCACTTCCTGAGGGAGGATGGCGCTGGCGTACGGGTGGTGGCGGGGCAGGAGCAGACCCACTTCGTGCTTCACCCAGGCGAGCAGGTCCGTACGCCGCTCGTCGTGCTCCTCTTCTGGGAGGGTGGCGACTGGATCCGGGCTCAGAACCTCTGGCGGAGATGGATGATGGCCCACAGCATGCCCGATGTGGGTGGGAAGCCCATCGAGACCCACTACGGCGTCTGCTTCTCGAACCTCCAGCCTCTCGCGGACGAGGAACTCCTGGGCTTGGCGACGGTGGCGGAACGCGAGCTGCCCATCGAGTACTACTTCCTGGATGCGGGATGGTATCCCGATCGAGGGGGTTGGTGGAACACGGGCACGTGGGAGGTCGACCGCGAGCGTTTCCCCAACGGGGTCAGAGAGGTAATGGACCGCGCTCATGCCAGTGGCATGAAGACCGTATTGTGGTTCGAGCCGGAGCGGTGTGTGTCCGGAACGTGGCTCACCGAGAACCATCCTGAGTGGGTCCTCGGCGGCGCGGACGGAGGCCTCCTGAACCTCGGCAATGCCGAGGCGTGGGCCTGGGCGGTGGAGCGGTTCAGCGGACTCATCGAGAGCGAGGGCATCGACGTCTACCGCCAGGATTACAACATCGACCCGCTCTCCTACTGGCGAGCGAACGACGCCGAGAACCGCCAAGGCATCACCGAGAACCACTACGTGACAGGCTATCTGGCCTACTGGGACGAGCTGCGGCGACGGCATCCGGGCATGTACATCGACTCATGCGCGAGCGGCGGCCGACGAAACGACCTCGAGACCCTGCGCCGGGCGGTCCCGCTGCTCCGCTCGGACTACTTCGTCGATCCGACCACCCAGCAGGCGCAGACGATGGGCATCGCGCTATGGATGCCCTACTTCGGGTCAGGCCAGGGGCCTGAGGACGAGTACTTCATTCGGAGTGGGTACTTCCCCGCCTCGCGCACGGGCTGGAACCCGAACGACCCGCCGGCGAGCTTCGAGGTGCTCCGTCGGCTCATCGCTGAGTGCGCCGAGGTCCAGCGGTGCATGGATGGGGACTTCTACCCCCTGACGCCGTGGAGCCTGGAGGAGACGGTGTGGGCGGCCTGGCAGTGGCACCGGTCGGGAACGGAGGAGGGCGTGGTTCAGGCCTTCCGGCGCGCGGAATGCCCCGAGCAATCCCTCGTGCTGAAGCTCCGGGGCCTCGACCCGGGACGCGTGTACCTCATTCGGAACGCCGACGGCGGCCCGGACGCGGAGTGTACCGGCCAGGAGCTGATGGAGACGGGCCTACGGGTCGTCGCCCCGAGACCGCGGCAAGCCGTTGTGCTGATGTACTCGGCCAAGTAGGGAGATGGACGACTGCGGCCCAGGGGCTCTGGTTGGGCTCCCTACTCCTCGCCGTAACCTATAGCTTCGGGTGCCGGACCTGCCACGGCCCCAGCGCCCGGCGCCACGGCGACGAGCCGCGCCGCCGTGGGAGCGAGAGGCTCCAGCCGCAGGTGGTTCCTCCCCGCGGTCAGTAGCCGAGTGATGTCGAGCCGGTAGGGCTGACCGATGAACCCGCCCGCGTCGACTCCGTTGACCGTCACCCGAGCCGCTCGCTCGCGGGGGATCGGGCCCGTGACAAGGAACACGCGCCAGCCAGAGGCAAGGCACCGCGCGGGAACGGAAACCGTACCCTCGTAAGGGTCGGGCCGCTCGATGGGGCTCAGGGTGAGCCCGCCTCCGCCGGCGCCCCATGGGCCTATGCCGTACGCGCCGATCACCCGAACAGGGGTCCAGGCGCCGTCGCCGTCATCGGCCGGCGCCTCCGAGGAGACCCAACTGCCGTCGGTGTGAACCTCGATCCCATCGCCCGAGGCGAGCCGCCCAGATAGTCTCGCGATAATGCCCGCGGGGTTGGGGCCGGTGCCGCCGTTCGTGGCGAGGATCGAGATCTCGTTCTCGCCCGCATGGAGCAGCCGGGCGACATCGTAGGAGTCCGGCCGCTCCCAGGCCTCGCCCGAGCCGACGGGTGTGCCGTTGACGGAGACCCGGTACCCATTGTCAGCCGCGATGGTCAGACGTGCCTCCGCGGGAGCCGCAGGCAGGTGGAACCGGCCCAGGAAGCTTCGGCCACAGGGCAGGACTTCATGAGGATCGGCGGCATGCCAGACCCATGAGGCGTCGTGTAGGGACAGGGCCTCGTGGATGGAGGGCGGGACGACGGGCTGGGCCGGCGGCAGGTCGATGCGGCGGATCGGCATCTCGACCAGCGGCGCCCCGCAGTCAGGCTCTATCCGCCGCGGCAAGGCACGCCGCTGGGGATTGAAGACGAGCAGGACACTCTCCCCGCCGGCGAGGGTCAGCGGCAGCGTCACGGAGTCACCGACACGACGGAAGGGTACTGATGTGATCTCGCCGCGCATCGCGTCCCAGACCTCGGGGTAGCCGGCGGCAGTCGCACGGAGGCTGAAGCACCGGATCTCCTGATCGTTGTTCATGTTGGTCAGGAAGAAGATGTCGCGGTCGTCCTTCTGGCGGTGAAGGACGTGGAGCCAGTCGCCCGTGTCGCCCTTCAGGACCTCCAGGGTCGGGCGCACTCCGGCGTCTCCGGCCAGGACCGTCTGAATGTCAGCTACGGAGGGACGCTCGGGCAGGAAGTACGACCGGCCTCCTGAGGGCAGCTCCCGGCAGGGTCGCAGACTGGGGCCGGAGGGAGAGCCCCAGATCGCTTCCGCAAGCGCTTGCGCGCCACCGGAACCCGCACCGAAAGTGGCTGAGCGCGAGGGGAGCCGACCGTATCCCACCACAATGCCGCCCGCCTGGAGGTACTCCAGGGCCTTCTCCAAAGTGGCTACCGGGAGAGCCTCGACAGCGGGCACGATCAGCACTCGGTAGCGCTCGTCCCGCAACTCGAGGGTGTTGCCCTGGATGCGCATGTCGCCCTCGAACACCTCGTAGGGGATCCAGTCGCAGTCGTACAGGGCGTCCTGGAGGGCTGTGGTCATCTCCTCGGGCGGGGTGGCCGCACCGACGTGGTAGCTGTTCCCGAGGTAGAGCAGGGCGACCGGGCAGACGTGCCGCCCTCCCGTCAGCATCAGGCTGAGGCGAGTAGTGTAGTCGGCGTAGGCTCGATACAGCGGCCAACGTGGCTCATAGCCGCCGTTGTAGAAGTAGGGTGGGCAATCGGTATCGTAGGGGCCCCGAGGGTTGAAGGCATGAGGGATGTGGAAGTTGATCCCCGAGGCGTGCATGTGGTCGGCCCACCACTTCATCTCGGGGTAGCTGAGGTCCTGGCCGCGGGCTCCGAAGATCTCCACCATGGCGCGGTCATCAGTCTTACCGTAGGCGTGGCTGACGGAGCTGCCCAGCTTCGGCGTTTGGTACGTGTTGTCGTCCTTTCGGCCGGGGACGAACTGGGTGAAGACGGCGTCGATGGCCCCCATTTCGGAGTACTTCAGCATCTGGAACACGTTCCCCCCGCAAAGCCGGGGGTGCAGGTACTCTCTCCCGTGCTCCAGCCAGTGACCGATGGAGCTGACGGATCGCTCGTTGCACCACTCGGTCAGGCCACCGTACAGCGTTCGACCCCACGCCTCAGCGAAGCCGTCGTGGTAAGCGTAGCGCGCGGCGATCTGCTCATCCTGGTCCGCGAGTTGGAACTTCCAGGCGACGAGAGCCCGCTTCCAGTCGCCGCTCCGCTCCTCGATGGTGGGGATCACCTCTGTGCCCCAGTCACCCCATGTCTCGGGCTCGTCGTAGAAGAAGCCTCGGATGAGGTTGCCGAACTCGTGGCCGAAGTGGGTGTAGTGGGGCTGGTACACCGTCTGAATGTACCAGTCCACGGCATCCTGGCTGGCGCCATCGACCAGTAAGTTGCCGGCCCGGCCCTCACTGAGCCGCCAGGTGAAGACCATCACGCGCCACGGGCCATCGGGCGCCTGCCACTCCAGCGTACCATGCTCGATTCTAGGAGTGAGGTCGATGAGGCTGCTGCCATCGATGGCATCACCCTTCACACGGCCCGCTAGGATAGCGACGAGGTGGCCCTGATCGATGGGCAGGCGCACGGTGTCGCCGGATGCGACGAGGATCGCCTCTGCCTCCAGCCACTTGCTCCCGTACTGAGGGGGCACCCTGCCGGCGACCTCGCCGCTGGGCCACCACCTCTCGTCGAAGATCCACATCTTCAGGCCCAGCCGGCGGGCCTCGGAGAGGCAGACCTGCAGGTCCCGGTACCATCCGAAGCCGAGCCAGTCGCTGTGTGGCCGGGATTCGGCGGTGAAGCTCCCGTTGCCGCCCTCGGCGACCTTTCGCAGCGTGCCGCGGAGGCGATCCGAGCTCTCATCCCCGTGGAGCCAGAAGAGGGGCCCCGTCCACTGCCGGTCCTCCATGGTCGGCCGTAGGAAGCGTTCTTCCAGGTCATCCGCGTTCGCCGGAGCGATCAGAACGCCGGCGACGAGACAGAGGAGCGCCCATCCTAGGCGCGCGCAGGTGCCGGAGCGGATCATGAGAGGATTCCCTTCCATCCCGTCGATCAGGCCTTAGCGGCGAGGTAGTTCCCGTAGCCGATGACCACCGTGGAGAGGATCAGCACGGCCAGCCCGATGGCGATCCAGGCATGGGTGCGTCGGCTGGTGCCGTTGCGGACCATCAGGATGAGGCACCATACGGCGTTCGTTGTGAGGCCACCGAGGAAGGCGATGATGAGAACGGGGAGGTTCTGCCAGAGCTCGGGCGCCCCCGCAGCCAGGGCCGCCTCGCTGATGGGCTTCCCCGCCTGGAATGCGTATGCCATGCTCGCGCTCATGATGCCCGAGAAGATGGCGACGGTGAGGCCCTTGGCGAAGCTGAACTCACTGATCGCCTCGGTCTTCTGATCCTCGGGAAGCTCGCGCTCCTTGGAGATACCCGCCACGCCGCTGAAAGCGATGCCCAGGAGGCACAGGCCGACGCCGCCGAGCATGATCTGGCCCGAGGTCTCCCGCGCCGTGCTGATGAGCTCGCCGCTCACCAACGGCGGGATGAGGGTCCCGAAGGCGGCGCAGAGGCCGAGGGCGATGGCGTACCCGAGGGCGATCCCGAGATACCGCATGGAGAGGCCGAAGGTGAGGCCGCCCACGCCCCAGAGCACGCCGAAGAGGAAAGTGAAGCCCAGGGCCCTTGCCGGGGCGGCCATGAGCACCTCCGGCGTGGCGGGCACGATGAGGAGAGCAAGGGCGATGGGCGCCACCACCCAACTGAAGATGCCGCCCGCGAGCCAGTAGTTCTCCCAGGCCCAGCCCTTCACGCGCTTGTAGGGGATGTAGAAGCTCGCAGCCGCCAGTCCACCGATGGCATGGAGAAGAACGCCGAGGAACGGGTTCGCCGACATGGGGAAGCCCTCCCGAGCCGGAATGATCTGGCTGGCGCCTACTTTCCGTGCCCATGAAGGGCGCACCTTGTGGAGGGTCTGAACGAGGGTACCGGAGAGTGCGCGTTGATGCCCGGCGAGCCGAGGAGACAACCCACCGACGCCGAGGTCGTTGGCGACCACATCGCCCGGCTGGCCGAGCTCGCCAGAGCGCATGGGGCGCGGATCGTCGTCTGCGGCGACTACACACTCTATGTCCGCTGTGACGAGATCCGCCTCTCCGTCGTCCAGCGGTTGGTGGTGACCAACGACCCCGACTGGACGCCATCAGGCTAGTAGCGAGCCACCAGTCTGATGGGCTGGCCGTCTACGGGCAGGACGATTCGCTCGCATTCGAAGCGGCGCCACGGCGATCCGTTGAGGGACACGCCGCGTATCATCCTTCCCTCGGGATGGCGCAGATGCAGGATCAGTGCCTGGGGCGTCGAGCGGCACGGCGGGTCGACGGCGACCCGGATCTCATCGGCGGCCACGGAGGACTCCAGCCGCAGGCTCAGGGGGCCATCGGCCGTAGCCGCCCCCTCGACCTCGATCACCTTGCCCTCCTCGAGCCAGTGGCGGGGCACGCCGCTGAGGAGATGCACCTCGCCGTCGTACTCATCCACCAGCATGGCGCGGAGCATCATGAGCTGCTGGGTCCCCGAGTAGAGGTGGGGAAGGGTCATGTAGTTCTCACCCGTCTTGTGCATCGTCACCTCAACGGATGAGAAGGTCTCACGCGTCATGCCGTAGGCGAGGGCGGTCCAAACCCCGAGGATGTACTCCTCCGGGTAGCCCGCCCGCAGCCGGCGCAGCATGTACCCGAGTCCGTAGGCGTGGTCGATGCCGCCCATGAACTCGGCCGTCCCAAGTTGGATCCCCCCATGCTCGCGGAGGAAGGTCTCGTAGGACTCGGCCTGCGGCGAACCCCGCGGCGGCACGTCGCACTCGAGCATGGTGGAGGCGACCAGGCCGTAGTAGTCGGTGCTGCGATGGCCACTATCGCGCAGGAGACGCTGGGTGTCCGGCTCGAGGGGGATGACGCTGCGCCCGTTGATGTCCAGGGTGGCAGCGTCCATGGAGGCGAGCACATCGCGCCGGTAGCGCTCCGCCTCGCGGCTGATACGGTCGGCCTCGTTGGGCAGCCCGGCGTCGGCCAGGATCGCACCAACCCGGCCCATCCCGTCGGCGCAGTAGGCGTTGTGGAGGTAGCCATAGACGGGCGTGGGGTAGTCGCAGTAGGATCGAAACTGGATGAGTCCTCGCACAACTCGGGGCTTGCCTGCGGAGCCCGCCGCCCGCTCCTCGTCACGCGCCCGGATCAGCCAGTCACAGGCGCGCACAGCGGCAGGGGCGACCTCTTGCCACCAGGTCACATCGTCGGTCATGCGGTAGTGCTCCGCCAGGGCGATGAGCAGGGCCCCTGTATCGGTCAGCCCGAAGTTCCAGGAGAGCAGCCCGTCCTCGGTCTGGGCGGCCATGAGCGTGCTGAGGTACGCCTCCGCCTCCTCGTGCCGGCCCCACTGATCCAGAACCTGGGCATAGCGCGCGGCGCTGTAGCCATATACCTCCTCATAGAAGTGCGAGCCGTCGTGGGGCTCCAGATACTCCCCCACCTTGTCCACGTTGATGCCGTTGTACGCCAGCCACGCTCGGTGGGCATCCATTATCCGCGCATCGGGAACTCGAATCTGCATCCCCCGGGAGAGGTCCTCGCGCCAGAAGTCGCGGACCTCGGCGAGGGCGGTCTCGAACCCAGCGGCATCGATGATCTGTGCTGCTGACGGTTCGGCCAGAGAAACCGTGAGGTGCGCCGGCTCGCTCCTGGAGACGTGAGCGGTCGCGAGGCGCTGGCCCGAGCCTGCGGGCAGTTCGAAGGCCACCTCAGCGGGCTCGCCCGAGAGCAGCTTGAGGCGCACGGTGGCTGTGGCCGGGGCGTCAGGGCTCATCCCCTGCGACCACGCGGCCACCGTCTGCTCCCAGTGGCGGCCCTCGTGCTCCCACTCCGCGATGACGACCGGCAGGTGGCCCTCCAGGAGGCGCTTGGCCGGCCGCGACGGGCCTTCGCCGAAGGGTGCCCGCGCCTCGCCGATGAGCCACCGCCCGAGGACGCCGGGGAACTCCAGCGCGCCCCACTCATTGATGCCGACCTCGTCCGGGTGGCCCTTTACTCCGATCGCCTCTCGCACATGCCGCATGGGCGGGTAGAGGGCGGCCACCTGCTCATAGGTCGGGTCGCCGGGCAGGTCCAGGATGGCGGCGCCGTCCGCGTCGCCCATCGCGCGTGCCTCGCCAGGCTGCAACCTCAGCAGCGACCGCGGGGTAGGTTCCACCATCACGCCCTCGACGAGCGCCTCGGACATGGGGCCCAGGTCGGCGTAGCTGTTGTCCAGGTCGGGCGCGGGGTAGTCCTCACCGGGCTCCCGGCCCGGTCCTCCGAAGCCCTTGCCGACGATGAGAAGCCTTGGGGGCCCCGCCATCTCGGCCGGCCGCTCGATGACCCGGGCCACGGCCCAGCCGCGCTCTCCCGCACGGCGCGTGAAGTACCGGATGCAGTCCTCGCCCAGTTGCACCCGCAGCCACGTGTAGGAGAGGCGGTCGCACGGCATGAGCGGGGCCTCCAGGGGCAGGCGCTCACCGGTACGCTCAGCCGTGTAGATCATGCCGCCGCCATGGTCCACTACGGCGAGCATCGTCCAGATGTCCTCGGCCCAGTAGAGAAACACGCCACATGCCCAGCTGACACCTGCCGGATCGCCGGGGCGTACCCGGGCCGAGGCCGTAACGTTGTCGGTACCGAGGGGACGCTCAATGTGAGCGTAGGCGTTCAGCGGCGCGGCGATCCGCAGAGCTCCGTCCGCCACCGTGACCGTGGCGCTCGGGGCCGCGTCCACCGTCCAGCCGGGCTCCAGAGAGCCTCCCTCGAATGTGTCGATGAAGCGCTCGCCCGCGGCGGACAGGGGGACCGCTAAGCCAAGAACCAGAGCGATGAGAGTGGGGATGCGCACGGCCAAGGCCTCCAGGACAGTTCTCTGATACGGCACGCGCCCCTATTCGGGGTTCGCCAGGCCGCGCCTGCAGAGCGTGCGTGGCCTCAGTGGTGGTTGCGGCACGCCGAGGGGTGGGGATAGGATGGCTTGGGGGCTGCACGGGCTAGCCATCGCGTCAGGAGTGCCACGTTGAGCGTGTCTGGCACAGCGAACGAAAGGAAGCGCAAGCAACCCGATAAGGGTAAGCCCCTGGGCAGTTGGGCCTTGTGGCTGCTTCCGCTCGGCTGGATGGCCCTCATCTTCGCGGCCTCTCACACACCAGCCTCCGATATCCCCTCCCTGTGGTTCTGGACGCTCCCCGAGTCGGACAAGATCGCCCACTCCATCCTCTACTTCATCCTCTGCCTGACCTTATACGTCCCGCTGAGCCGCCGCGGCCTGCGCGCTCGCCCGGGCGCCGCAGCGTGGGTGGCGGCCGGCCTAGCGGTTCTATACGGCGTGTCAGACGAGCTACACCAGTACGCGGTGCCAGGGCGCACGCCCTCCCTGGGAGACCTCGGCGCCGACTTCGTGGGGGCCTCGCTGGCGGCTCTCCTGGCCCAGGCCCTGCCCGGCCGCCGACGCTGACCCGGCCACACGACGCAGGAACGGGCTTTCGTCTGACGTATCTTCCCCCCTACGGCCCTGTTGCCGCACCACCACACGACGAGGATGCTGCCCCATGCCGTACTACCGCAGGCAGAAACGCCACACCCTTCGCGAGGTTGAGCGCCGCCTCCGGGACGCGATGTACTCTCCGGTAGGCGAGTTGACCGTCGAGGCGTGGGGCACCCAGGAGCCGGTTCCCTTCGAGGAGCGGCAATCCGGCAAGCACCTGGAGCTGAAGCCGGGTGACAAGTGGGGCGGTCTCTTCGACTGCGCCTGGTTCCGCTTCACCGGCGCCGTGCCCCCGGAGACTGCTGGCAGGGAGGTCGTGCTGCTCCTCGACGTCAATGGTGAGATGCTCGTCGTCGACCCCCAGGGGAACCCGTGGCAGGGCCTCACCAGCGTCACCTCGGGCTATGACTACAGTCTCGGGGCTCCGGGCAAGCGTGTCCTGGACCTGGTGGGTCCCATCGCCTCCGGTGATGTCATTGAAGTCTGGGCCGATGCCGGCTGCAATGACCTCTTCGGGGTGCTTCAGGAGGACGGCCGGGTCAAGGAGGCCGCGGTTGCCGTGCGCAACACGGAGATTCGGGCCCTCCACTACGACTTCGAGGTGCTCCGCGAGTTGATGGAGCAGCTTCCCGAGGATTCGCCCAGATGGCATCAGATCTGGTCTGCGCTGGACCAAGTGGTACTTATGGCGGCGGAGCCGACGGAGGAGATAGCGGCCGAGGCTCGGCGGGTGCTCGCGCCGCTACTGGCGGCCAAGGGCGGCGATCCTTCGCTCACCATCAGCGCTATCGGTCACGCACACATGGATCTGGCCTGGCTGTGGCCGATTCGTGAGACGATCCGAAAGGGCGCCCGCACCTTCACTACGGCGCTGCGGATGATGGAGCGGTACCCCGACTACGTCTTCGGCGCGAGCCAACCCCAGCTCTATCAGTGGATGAAGGACTACTATCCGAGCCTCTACGACGAGGTGAAGGCGCGCTACGCCGAGGGCCGGTGGGAGGTCCAGGGCGCCATGTGGGTGGAGTCGGACGCCAACGTGCCGAGCGGCGAGTCGCTGGTGCGCCAGCTGCTCTACGGCAAGCGGTTCTACCGGGACGAGTTCGGCAAGGAGGTCACGAACCTGTGGCTGCCTGACGTCTTCGGGTACTCTGCCGCGCTGCCGCAGATCCTCCGTAAGGCGGGCGTCGAAACCTTCATGACTCAGAAACTGTCGTGGAGCATCGTCAACGACTTCCCGCACCACACATTCTGGTGGGAGGGCATCGACGGCAGCCGAGTGCTCGCCCATATGCTGCCCGAGGACACCTACAACAGCTCCGCGGCGCCGAGGGCGCTGACGAAGGCGGCGAAGCAGTACAAGGACAAGGACGTCTCGGCCAACTGCCTGCTGCTCTTCGGCATCGGCGACGGCGGCGGCGGGCCAGGGATGGAGCATCTGGAGCGGTTGGCTCGCGAGAAGGACCTGGACGGCCTGCCGCCCGTGGTACAGGAGACCGCGGAGCGGTTCTTCAATCGGATCCGCGACGGGCAGAGCTACCGGCGCTGGGTAGGCGAGCTCTACCTCGAGCGTCACCAAGGCACCTACACGACCCAGGCGCGGAACAAGCGGTACAACCGCAAGCTGGAGCTAGCCTTGCGCGATGCCGAGATGCTCCAGGCACTGGCGGCCTGGCTCGGCGATCTGGAGTACCCCGTCGCGGAGTTCGAGGAGATCTGGCGCGAGGTGCTCCTCTACCAGTTCCACGACATCCTCCCCGGCTCGTCCATCACCCGGGTATACGAGGAGTCGCTGGAGCGCTACGCAGTTCTCCTGGATCGGGTGAACGCGCTCGCCAGCCAGGCTCAAGCGGTCCTGCTGGGTCATCTCAGTCCCGGCGACGCCGAGGATCCCGTCGTCGTCATCAACACTCTGTCATGGCCCAGGGCCGAGTGGGTGCGGTCCGGTGAGCGGTGGATGAAGGCCGAGGTGCCGCCCATGGGCTTCGCCGTGGTGGACCGCGCCGCGGCGTCGTGGACGGGTTCGAGCCCCAAGGTGGAGCCCCGTCTCCTCGACAATGGCCTGCTCCGCGTCGAGTTGGCTGCGGACGGCTCGATCGCGTCCATCGTAGACAAGCGTCACAACCGCCAAGTGCTCCAGCCGGGCGAGGCGGGGAACGCCCTGGCGGTCTATTTCGACCCGGGCGACGCCTGGGACTTCGCGATGGATTACGACGAGCGGGAGCCCGAGCGCTTCGTGCTCGTCTCCGCCGAGCCCTTCGAGGACGGACCCGTGGCCGGTATCCGGCAGGTCTACCACTACGAGCAGGACGGCAGAGTGTCGGTGCTTACCCAGGAGATCCGGCTCACGGCGGGGAGCCCTCGCCTGGACTTTGTGACCCATGTCGACTGGAAGGCGTCCGCGAGGATGCTCCGCACGAGCTTTCCTGTGGATGTGCACGCCAATGAGGCGACGTGCGAGGTCCAGTTCGGGTGGATCAAGCGGCCTACCCACGAGAACACGACCTGGGACCTGGCGCGGTACGAGGTGTGCGCCCAGCGCTGGGTGGACCTCTCGGAGCGCGGCTACGGTGTCGCGCTTCTCAACGACTGCAAGTACGGCCATCAGTTACGGGGCAGCGTGCTGGACCTGAACCTGCTGCGTTCCCCCCACTCCCCGGACCCTGTCGCGGATCGGGCGGAGCATGAGTTCACGTACTCGCTCTACCCCCACGCCGGCGACCACATCGCGGGCGGAGTGCTGCGCGCGGCGGCGGCGCTGAACACGCCACTGAGGGTCGCGGAGCTCGTCGGAGCGGGGGCCGCGCCGCTCCCCCAGGGCTCGATCGTCTCCATTGACGTGCCGAACGTGGTCATCGAGGCTATGAAGCGCGCGGAGGACGGCCCGGGGCTTCTCATCAGGATGTACGAAACCGACGGCGCCCGCGCTCAGGCGAGGGTGAGGGTGGCAGTGGACTTCGCGGCGGCGGCGCTGGTGGATCTCATGGAGGAGAACCCCGTGCCATTGACTATGGTCGACGGCACGGTGACGGTTTCCTTCGGGCCCCATGAGATTCAGACGCTGCGCCTATGTCCGGGCGTCTGACGAGCTAGCGGTTGCGCCAGGAGCGAGTCGGCTCGAAGCCGAGGAGCTCCTGGCATGGCCGCAGGGCCCAGAGGGTGGGAAGTGGGTTCGCTTCGAGGGATCCGCTTTCACGGACTACGTTTCCGGCCCCGCCAGCGACGAGAACCCTCGCACCGAGTCCTTCTTCACACGCAATCGCCGCTCCGCACACCGCAGGGCGGCGAGGATCCTGACATCGACCATCTCGCCCTGAGCCATTCGGTCCATTACGAAGTCCTCGAGCCCATCGAGGGGCACCCAGTGGGTCTCGATGGGGAAGAGCTCGTCCCCCGTTACTCCCTCGACGGGTTCGAGATCCATCAACAGGTAGAAGTCGAGGAGCGTGGAGGCGGCTCCCTGAGAAGCGGGGGCACGCATGAGATGCTCGACGCGATGGGCCGTGAACCCGCACTCCTCCTCAAGTTCACGGATGGCCGTGCGCTCCATCGGCTCGGGAGTGTCGCACAACCCCGCAGGGAGCTCCCACACCTCGGACTGCACGGGCGCCCGGTACTGCCTCACCAAGGGCACGCGGCCCTGGGCGTCGATCGCGAACATGAGGACGACGCCCTGTACACCGACGCGCTCGGCGTACTCCCAGACGCCGCCGGGCACCGTTCGACGCACGAGACGGAGGAAGCGGCCCTCGCAGAGGACCTCAGGAGGACCCAGGGGCTGGGACATGTATTTCATCCTTTCGGAGCATCATCTTCCGCTGCCGAACGTCAGAACCTCCGGCGCCGCTCTGCAGGCGGTTTGGAGGGGCTGAGCGAAACATGTGTGAGGGAGTGAAGCCCATGACCAAGCGAGAACGCGTGATGGCGGCCTTGGCCGGCGCAGATACCGACCGGGTGCCCTTCAGCTTCTGGTACCACTTCCCGGGCGGCGACCGAGCGGATGAGGCCTTCGTACGGAACGAGGTCGAGTTCGCCCAGCGCTATGATGTGGATCTCCTGAAGGTGATGCACGACGCGCCCTACGACCTGCCAGGCGGAGCCCTGACCGTGGAGAGCGCTCAGGCCTTCGCCGAGCTCCCCGTGATCGATCCCACGGCCGGCAACTTCGGGAAGCACCTGGAGGCCCTCAAGGCCATCCGGGAGCGGCTGCCCGATGACCGGCCCATGGTCGACACCCTCTTCGACCCCTTCGCCTACGGCGACAAGATCGTTGGCCGCAAGCTCGTCGAGCTGCTCCGCACCCATCCCGAGGAAACCAAGGCGGGGCTGGAGTCGGTCACGCAGTCGCTGATCCGCTGGGCCGATTGCTGCCTGGACGTCGTTGATGGGCTGTTCCTGGCGTGCGGCGCCGCGAGCGCCGACGTTCTGGACGCCGAGACCTATGAGGAGTTCATCCTGCCTCTGGATATACGCATCATGGAGGCAGCAGCACCTAAAGGCACGGTGAACTCTCTGCATGTGCATGGCAAGGGACATCTCCACTTCGACCTCCTCGCCCGATGCCCCGCCCATCTGGTGAACTGGAGCGACCGGACGACCGATGTATCCTTGGCGGATGGCCGCGCCGCCCTGCCTCATACTTGCCTGGCGGGTGGCATCGACGAGGTCACTGCGGGAGACGTGGCCCCCGAGGAGATCGCGGAACAGGTGCGGGACGCTGTCGCTCAGCTCGACGGCAGAGGTATGCTGGTTGCCTGCGGGTGCGCGGTTCCCACAGACACGCCGGCGGAGAACCTCCTGATCGTCAAGGCCACCCTCGAGTCCCTGTGATGGGGGCCGGAAAGGACGCTATCACCAGATGAACAGAACTGAGGGTATCGCCGTGCTGCTCGCGGCCGCTGCCGCGATCGGCCTTCTATGGTGCGCAGGATGCGCGGGAGGCGACTCCGGGCTGAGCCTCGACACGGTCATCGGCCAGGTCAACGGTGGCATCACCGGCAGCACGCAGGACATAATCCTGTACATCTCCGTGCGCACGGGCACCGGCGAGGTGTGGGCCGTGAACGCCTCGGGGCTGGAGGAGCCGTTCCGGCTGACCGCATCGGGCGCCCAAGCTCAGACGCCGGCATGGTCGCCCGATGGGCGGCAGTTCGTCTTCTCCCTGAGCTACATCACTACCGCGCCACTCTACCGGGTCCGGGTTGACAACCAGACCCTGACCGACTCCGAGGGCAAGGCGGTGTACTTCCGGGAGTTCGACAGCAGCGAGGGGTCGAACTTCAGCCCGAGTTGGTCCGTGAACGACCGCATCGCCTTCCACACCGACCGGGATGACGGCGAGTTCGAGATCTACACCTGCGATCTGAATGGCAACGACCTGATCCGCCTCACGGACAACGAGTGGTCGGACAACTCACCGCGGTGGTCTCCCGACGGTACCAAGATCGTCTTCAGCTCGAACCGCGACGATGACACGCCGGATGTCTACATCATGAATGAGGATGGCGGCAACGTCCGGCAGATCACCGACTCGGCCGAGGGCTGGGCCTCCCTGGCGCCGGAGATCAGCCCCGACGGCACCCAGATCGTCTACGTCCTTCAGGATCCCGAAGGCGATCGCGACATCTACGTGATGGATACCAACGGCGGCAGCCAGCGGCGGCTCACCGATGATGGCTGGGGCCACCATCACCCCACCTGGTCGCCCGATGGCACGATGATCGCCTACGAGCGGTTCGCGAAGGAGCCCGTGCCTGACGTCTGGGTCATGAACGCCGATGGCACGGACAAGCGCCAGCTCACCCATCACAACGACTACGAGGCCCAGCCCGCTTGGTCGCCGATGACCCTGTAGCGGCCTCGGCCACGGCGGTAGCTAAGACAAGCGGCGGGGCCCGTGGACCCCGCCGCTTGTCTTCTGTCTGGAGGATGCCTTGGACAGCCTGGAGCAACGCAAGAAGCGAGCCCGAAGTGTGCTGACAACCCTGATGAAGCGGACCCCAGATGCCCGCACGGCCCTGCGCCACCGGGATGCCTTCGAGCTGCTCATCGCCACCATCCTGTCGGCCCAGTGCACCGACAAGAAGGTGAATGAGGTCACGGAGGGGCTGTTCGAACGCTACCCGGGACCGGCGGAACTCGCGTCGGCGGATCCCGAGGAGCTTCAGGCGATCCTCAGACCGACGGGGTTCTTCCGACAGAAGTCGAAGAGTGTTCAGGCGACCAGTGTCGCCCTCCTGGAACGCTTCGGGGGCCAGGTGCCCGATACGATGGAGGCCCTTACGAGCCTGCCCGGCGTGGCGCGGAAGACGGCGAATGTGGTGCTCGGCCAGTGGTTCGGCAAGCCCGAGGGCGTAGTTGTCGACACCCATGTCCGGCGGCTCAGCCAGCGCTTGGGCTTCACGGAGCACGACGAACCCGAGAAGATCGAGGCGGACTTGATGTCCCTCTTCCCGAAGTCGAAGTGGATCGCCCTCGGCAGCGTGCTCATCCTCCACGGTCGGGAGATCTGCGCCGCCCGCAAGCCTGCCTGCGGCGAGTGCCCCGTGGCCGACCGTTGTCCCCGAATGGGGGTTAGCTGAGCGGAGGGCCGAGGGGTCCCAACGTCAGCGCGGGGGACTTGGTTCAAGGTTCGCCTTGACATTATATGTCTCGCTGTGACAAACTGGCGCTCATCGGCGTTCCCGGCTCCGGGAGCGGCAACTCCGGTCGGAGGTGCACGCGGATGAAGGTGCGCGCCATGCTCGTCACGTTCACGGTGATGCTACTGGTGGGGGGCCAACTGGCGGCCCTGGCGGAGGGGCCCGAGGCGAGGCTCCCCGAGCACGAGTCCGATGCGCTGCTGCTCGCGATGCCAGCGGGCAACCTGCCCACGCCCCCGGCCCTTCGGACCGGCGCGGCTCCCGATGTCTCCAGCGAGCATTGGACCGTCCCCACTCCCTCTGACGCCATGTCCGCGGGGCTCCTCGGCCTGCGCGATGACGGGCGTTTCCATGCGGGCTCCTTCGTGACCCGCCAGGAGCTATCCGCCGCCGCCACGCGGTTGCTCGTGAAGGCCAGGGCCGAGTGGCCCAAGCGGGCACGCACGCCCAGCGCCGCGGCACGGGCGGCCTTCTCGGGCGTGGGTCCCGCCGGTGACCTGGCGAGCCGCGCCGACCTCGCTCGGGTGCTCGCCGGGGTGCTCTGCAACTTCGAGCCCGCCGCCACTCGCCTGGCCGACGCCATGGATGCGGGCACCGAGATCTTCTTCGATGTGCCGGAGGGCGATCCGAGGTTCGCCGCCATCGTCGCCATCCGGGACCTCGGGCTGGTGCGGGGCTACCACGATGGTGGGTACCATCCCGCCGAGCCCGTGCTCCGCATGGAACTGGCGGAGTCCCTGGTCTGGGCCTGGCGCTATCTGGCGTCCCTCCCCGACCCCGCTCCGAGCATGGTCGGCGGCAGTGCCAGGCCCCCCGCCCCGCCTGCGGAGATGGTACCCCAGCCGCCGGTCAAGCAGGGCGAGCACTGGACGACCGACCCCGCCGAGGGCCCGGATCCCATGCCAGGGGGCAATACGGTCCGGCCTGCCGATGGCCTGTAGAGCGCTTCTCAGAAGGGTTCTCGGGGGGAAGGAGCGGGGAGTTCTCAGGAGGCTCGGCGGAAGGGGATAACGCGTGTCAGTGAGGGGTCACCGGGAACTGCTCTACGACCCGCCGTCGGCTGACAGGAACGGGTCATCCCAGCTCTCGTCGAACACATCGCAGCCGCACAGCAGCTCCGCCTGCTCGATGGGCGTCAGGTCTGGCGTGATCTCCGACTCGCCGGGGTCGCCCACCGAGGTGTGGGACCAGATGAAGAGTAGGGGCCTGCCATCGCCTACTACCTGGCCGTGGAGGTCAGCGAGGACTACCCAGCCCACCTGCGCATTGCCGGTAGCGTCCTGATAGCGCACCAAGTCACCGCGCTTCAGTTGCTTCGCCTCTTGCATCGTCATTTGGGCACCCCCCTGGCCTCGTCCCCCGGGCGCTCCGGCGACCCTCACGCCGCCGCTCGCCCCGCTAACACCGGCCACTCACAGACGTCGTCAGTCTACCACACCCGCCGAGCACGGGCGCTTTGATTCGCGCGACTCATTACAGCAGTCCGATGCCCGTGTCCCGCTCGATGTGCCGGCCAAGGGCGGCCACGAGGGGCGGCGCCTGGGAGTGGACCGCGACGAGGCGCTTGGCTCGCGTTAGCGCCGTGTAGACCATCTCCCTGCTGAGGAGCCGCTCCCCGCCCTCGGGAGGGACGACGAGGAGCACCCGATCGTACTCCGAGCCCTGGGCCTTGTGGACGGTCATCGCGTAAGCGGGGCTCCATGGCGGCAGGTCTCGCTCGGGGTAGGCGCGGATCCCCTCAGGCTTACGGAAGAGGGCTAGGAGCCGCCGCCGACGATCCCGCACGATAACGCCCACGTCGCCGTTCCATAGGCCCATCACCCCATCATTGCGGGTCACGAGCACGGGCATCCCCGGGTAGGCCCGCCCCCACTGGCCCCCGTGGGAGGCGACGAGGCGCCGGTTGACGCTTTCGGCCCCGTGGGGCCCTCGCCGCAGCAAGGTAAGGATGCGGCCGCGCTCGACGCTGGCGAGGAGCGCCTCGGCGCACTCCCGCAGCTCCGGATCCTCCAGCACAGTCGGCAGGACGACGCCGTTGGCGTCTCTGAGGAGGCGGCCGAACTCCCCGTCGGCGGCCAGGTAGCCTGCCACCCATCGCTCCGCGCACTCGCCGAAGGTGATGGCGCCCTCGGGGATGAGGAAGCAGCCGTCGGCCCTCGCCCGTGACAGCCACTCGAGCAGCGCCTCGGCCTCGGCGGGCGCCGAAGGCAGAGCCTGCACGATCTCCTCGGGCGGATCGCCGGCAGTGACACGTTCGGCGATGTGGCGAATCCCGCTGCCGGAGCGGTGGTTCGTGGTAAGAATCGCCACCGCGTCGCGGGTCGTCGCCGTCTCGCATCCCGCCGGCAACTCGGGCTCCGACACCCCCACCGCACGGCAGCACTCGGTGATGAGGTCGCGGACCTCTTCGGAGAGCGTCGAGCCCGACCCATCGGGGATGAGGTCGGAGAGGACGGCCCCGGACTCCACGGAGGGGAGCTGGTCCTTGTCGCCGAGGAGCAGCAGCTTCGCGTCGGATGGTGTCGCCTCCATGAGATGCCGCATGAGCTCGGCATCGACCATGGACACCTCATCGATGACGACGACCCGTGCCTCGATGGGGTCATCCGGCCCCCGCCAGAAGCCCCCGGTGCGCGGGTTGTAGCCCAGGAGCCGGTGGAGGGTGGACCCAGCGGTCGAGAGGAGGCTCCGGTCACCCTCGGAGGGAGCGCCGATCGAGCCGATGCCCGCGTGAAGGGCCTCTGTCATCCGCTGGGCGGCCCGGCCCGAGGGGGCCGCGAGGGCGATGTCGTCGGCTCGCATGCCCGCCCGAACGAGGCAGCGGAGGAGGGCGCAGATGGTGGACGTCTTTCCCGTTCCAGGTCCTCCCGAGATGACTACGAACTGCCGGGCCAGCGCCAGGGCCAGGGCCGCGACCTGATCAGCGCTGGGAACCAGTGGTTCTCCGCTCGATAGGCGTTGGGGCGCCTCGCGCACGACCTCGCGCAGGATCCTTGGCCAGTCGCCCTGGATCGACGGCCGAGCGTCGTTCAGTCGCTCCTGCACTCGCTCACGGAGTTGGCTCGCGGCGAGGTAGTAGCGCTGGAAGTAGACGTACCGCTTGGGCCCGACGGTCACGTCGATCAGTGGCCGGGTAACATCGTCGGGCGAGCCGTAGAACCGTGCCTCCTCCGGAAGCTCCACGAGCCGCCGAGCGATGCGCTCCGCCCATGGCTTCGCCTCCCCGTCCGCCAGGACCGGTTCCAGCCGCCGCTCCAAGGCATCGGGCGCCACGCGCACGCAGAGGCTCCCCTCATCGCGCGCCACAAGCAGGGCCAGCACGAGGGCTTGGTCGGTGGGATGGCGCTCGCCAGCGATGTCGCACAGATCGCCGATGAGCCGATAGTCCGAGTAGGTGAGGGGCCACTCTCCCGCCTCACCAGGAGGGCGCAGGGCTCTCACCAGCTCGTCGTCCAACCCGCTCGTGCGCCAGTCCACAGCGTCAGCGGCCATCGGCGTCACCCCCGACGTACTCTTCGATGAGCCTGGGCAGCTTGCCGCTGGCCCACTCCGTCGGCATGATGTCCGATCCATCGCGGACGTAGACGCCCCGCTGCCCATCCTCGGTCAGCCCGCGGATGAACACATAGAGGACGCCGCCCAGGTGGCGCCGTGGGTCATAAGTCTGCCCAAGCCGGGCCCGCAGCCAGCGGTCCAGAGCGACGGTGTAGAGGGTGTACTGGAGGTGGTAGTCGTTGGCGTCCATGGCCTGATTCAGCCCGTCGGGGCCATAGTCGGCGAGCCGGTTGGACTTCCAGTCCAGGATGTAGTACCGCTCGTCCTTCCTCACCACCAGGTCGATGACACCGACGAGGAGGCCCGAGTGGACACGCGTCCCCGGCGCTCCGTCGGGGAAGAGCTCGACCGGGTAGAGGAAGGGCAGCTCGGGCAGGACGTCACGCGCTCCCAGGCCGGCGATGGGGCCGAGGCCGGGGAGATCCGCCGTCAGAGCCCGACGGATGAGCTCCAGCGACCCCGCGATGAAGCCGTCGTTCAGCCAACGCGCAGGCACCCAGTTCCGGGCGATGGTCATCAGGGTAGCCGGTAGGCCGGCATCCTCGATCGAGGCGGGGATGTCTCCGGTGAGAACCAGCGCCTCGAGGGCCTTGTGGAAGAACTGGCCAACACCGGCGCCGCCGGGCAGGTCCGTCTGGACGTACCCCTCGTCACGGTCATCATCGAGGCGGAGCCAGGAACCCTCGGCTGACGCGCCGCGGGCGTGGCGGTCAACGAGGCTCGTGTAGGAGGCCGTGGGCACAGTGAGGCGTTGGAGGTTCGTTGGTGGCCGGCGTATGCCGCCTACCAACGCGGGACCTTCGCCGGGGCCGTGCTGAACTGCCCCCCTCCCCTCTTCGGGACCCTCCGCCACGGCTTCATACGGGAGGGAGGGACGTGGGCGATAGAGGCCTCTATCCGGCCAATCGATCTCGCGCACCGAGTCGGGCACGCCTGCCGGGCGGGCACGCTCTAGGCGCTCCCCTACGATCCACACCAGGGGGCCGCTCGAGTGCATCGATCTCCCGCCCGGGGTGTAGACGGGGATATGCACCTGCACCGCGGCGCGGGTGATCGCGACGTAGTAGAGCCGCCGAAGCTCCGCTTCGGCGTCCGCGTCTGTGTCCTTACCATTGGCTGTGAGGTCGATCACCCAGTGCCCATCGCCCCCGTCGGAGCGCTCATACCGACGCTGGACGGGCATGCCCGCCGGCCGCATGGTGAACCCTCCCCCAACGAACACGAAGGGGAACTCCAGACCCTTGCAGGCGTGCATCGTCATGATCTGGACCTTGGGCTCACTCGTCTCGATGCGCAGGAGGTTCTCGTCCTCGCTCACCTGGGTGGCGCTCCGCCGGTCCGCGATGGCCGCTAGGAGGTCGAAGAGGTCCCATCCTCCCCGCGTCGCCTCACCCTCGAGGATCTGGCAAAGGTGGCGGTAGTTCGTGAGCCGCCGCTCCCATTCCATGGGCGCCTCGTCCATGTCATCGAGGAGGATCGGCGAGGCGTCCAGGATCTGGCGGAAGAGCGAGGGCCAGTCCCGGCGCTCGGCGCAGTTCACCCAGTCGTTGAACACTCGGCGCGCAGGATGGGTATCGGGACACTCGGCGAGGGCTACCGCCTCCACCGGCGTGGCCGAGACGAATCTCGAGATGAGAGCGGAACGCCACAACTCCACGTCGGCGGGATCGGCGAGAGCGCGGAACAGGGCGTGGAGCTGAAGCGCTTCGTCGGAAGCCCAGAGGCCGGGCTCCTTGTAGAAGGTGAAGGGGATGCCCTTGTCTCGGAGCGCCTCGATGTAGAACCGCGCCTCCCGCCGAGTGCGGACCAGGATGCAGAAGTCGGAGTAGTCCACGGGCCGCGCGGCCCCACCGCGGAAGGTGATGGTCGGCCGCCCGGTCGCATCGCGGGGGCAGAGGGCGTCGACCCGCTCGGCCACATACCGCGCGTACGCTCTCCGCGCGGGGCTGGCGCTCTCCGGGGCCAGCTTCACGAGCACCATCCCCGCGCCATCGACGGGCTCGCCCACGGCCTGGATCTTCGCGGCGGGCCCGGCGTCGCTGATCGTCACCGGCCACTTCGGATCGAACCAGTCGCTCCGCCCGAACAGCCAGTTGCAGGCTTCGATGACGGCCGGCCGGGCCCGGTAGTTGGTGCCGAGAGAGTGGCCAACAGCGCCGCAGTGCTCCAGCAGATGCTCGCATGCGGCCATATAGGAGTGGATATCGGCACCCCGGAAGCCGTAGATGGCTTGCTTGGGATCACCCACGATGTAGACCCTGGGGGCCGGCTCGTAACCGCTGAGGAGGGCGGCCTGGAGGATCTCCCACTGGAGCCGGTCGGTGTCCTGGAACTCATCGACGATCACGAAGTCGAGGCTCTCCCGCAGGGCCGTCGCGAGAGGACCCTCCGGCCCGCCCCGGGCGATGCCATCGTGGACTTCGGCGATCATCCGGGAGAAGGTCATGATCCCTCGTTCCCGGCACCGCGTCTTCAGCGCCTCATGCAGGTCGCGGATCGTGTTCGAGGCGAGGCTCGCGATGGCCTGGCCGCTGAGGTACTCGTCCATCCTTGCGAGCTCGTCCGCGATCTCCTCCAGCTTGAGCCCTCGCTCGCGCCAGCCGTCCTTGAGCCGCCCGTGCAGCTGGTCGAAGGGCCGGTCGATGAAGTCGGCCAGGTTCTTGTTCTTCGTTGTCTCGCTGCGGATCCCGGAGAGGAGCGCTTGGGCTCCCTCCACGAGTTCCATCGGCTCCTCGGGGCGGCTCGCCAGAAGGCTCAGCAGTGGGTGCACATACCAGTTGAGGAGGGACTTGACCCGGGTGGGACCCCTGTCTCCGATCTGATCCAACGCTTGGCTTAGGGGGTGGACCTGGGGCTCCGCTGCGGGGTCCACATCCTCAGGGAGCAACCCCCGGATCGCCTCCAGATGGCCCCGCACCGTCTCCGCAATCGCCCTGATCTGACCGGCGGCGGCTTGTGCGTCCTCCTCGGGCGCCGGCACGAGCCGATCCCCGGCCTCGGGGGTGTAGAGGGCAGCCTGACGCGTCACGGTACCCACCCAGTCGCGGACATTGCCCGCCCACCTGGGCCGAACCGAGGAGCGGAGCAGGAACTCAAGGAGTTGCTCATCGAGGCTCCCCCAGCGCCGGATGAGTCCGGTGGCGAGTTCCTCGAGAAGAGCTGCCTCGTCCTCGATGGCCGTGGAGAGGAGCTGGCCTCCCTCGAAGGCATGCTCCTGAAGCAGCCGGCCACAGAAGGAGTGGATCGTGGAGATCCGCGCTTGTCCGAAGCTGTCGAGGGCATCCAGGATTCGCTGACGCTCCGGCGAGCCCTGGGCCGCCGCGCCGAGCGCGCGCTCGAGTTCCACGCGGAGGCGATGGCGCATCTCGCCCGCCGCTTTCTCGGTGAATGTGATCATCAGTAGGCGGTCGATGGGTGTAGTCGTGGTTCGGAGGATCCGCACTGCCAGCGCCACGATGGTGTAGGTCTTGCCCGTGCCGGCGGACGCCTGGATCACCCCGTGGCGGGCGAGGTCGATGCTCTCGATGGAGGAGACGGGGCTCATCGTCGTCATCGGTCACTCACCCTCCTTCACGAGCGCCTCCAGGATGGGCCCGAAACGGCTTCGGAGCACGGCGAGAGGATCATCCGGCACGAACGCCAGGAGGTCCCTGAGCAAGCGCACCCGCTCGGGCATCCGCCATCTGGTCGGCTGCTTTTCCTGATCCTCCTCGATCACAGCCAGGATCAGGTCGCGGTAGCCGGAAGCCTCCTCTCCGTCCACCACCTTGGACCAGGCATCGTGATCGTCTGCGATGGGAGTGAAGGGCAGAAGCTGGAAACAGGTGGGATCCAGAAAGTCCCGGCAGAGGTCTCGCAGGTGCGAGGCTGTCCGGTCCCTGTCCAGGGGTCCGAAACCGTAGGAGATGATGCCCCTCGTGTTCTCTCCCCCGGGGCTCGGCAGGATGTCTACGAAGAGGACCTTGCCCTCGATGCGTGCCCGCGCCTCCGGATCATCGTTCACCAGAAGGGCCGACGCCATCAGGAACGGCAGGAAGACGGTGCGGGGGAACACCGGGATGAGGTTCCCCTTGGGTCCGATCTGGGTCCTGGGCGCTTGGCTTCGGGTGATGCACAGGGCGTGGACCTCATTGTGACCGAACCACCAGTGCTCGACGCTCCCACGAAGCTCGGCGAGACGCCCGTCCTCGAGGGGCAGGCATGTCGCGGGTACGCGGACGCCGGGGACCTCCCGTGACTGCGCGCCGCCCAGTATGAGGCGAGGGGCGTACTCGGCCTTGCTGAGTCCCGCCAGATACTCCTCGGCCCACTCGCCCGGTTCCTTCAGTTGGGATAGGGCATGGTCTAGGTCCACCTTGCCGATGGGCCCCTCGGGAAGCCGTCCCCGCCGGGCGCCGCTGAGGTAGTCCTGCTGGGCGATCTCCGCGAGAGTGACCGCCGCCCCCTCCCCCGCCCGCTTCTGGACGTAGGTGGAGAGGGCGCCGACGTGGAGGTTGTAGTTCTCCGGGAAGGCGGCCTGGAGTGGCTCGCGGTCCTCTACCGCGGCGCCATCAGAGGGATCCTCCTTGATGCGCAGATGCCGCCTCAGAGCCTCCGCGAGAGGCTCCTCCAGGAACTTGCTCAAACGTCCCAGGGGAACCCGTTCTCGCTCCCGTTCCCGCCCTGGCATAGCGAGGTCGGAGTCGAGACGGCGCACTGCGAGCCGCTCCTCGGCCGCCAGTCGCACCTCCTGAGCCAGGGGCGGCGCTAGGTCCGCTCCCTCGCGTTGCGCTCGCCAGCGCCAGCCTAGGATCTGGTCCCACGAGGAGTAGGTCCTGGAGGGGGAGGCGTCATCGAGGCACTCGCGGCTCGACGCGTGGAGAGGAACCTGCACGGAGAGCGACGCCGGCAGCTCCCCGTCGGCGTCGAGCCAGCCCATGAGCCGCATGAGCTGCGCGAGCATGGGGCTTGGGAAGTGCTCCTCGTCCTTCTGAAGATCGCGTCCGAGGGTGCTGATGCGGAGCGCGTCCCCTGCGCGGAGGCACGCCTCCAGGCCCAGGTGCCGATGGTGGTCCGGCGGCCAGAGCTGGCGAATGTCGTCGCGGCCGCGCGTTCGGCGAAGGTTGAGCGGCATCCGAGGGACGCTTCCGGGGAAGGCGAGCTCGTTGAACCCCGCGAGGTAGACAACGCGGAAGGGCGGCAGGCAGAGCGGCATGGCGAGCCGCGCGATGGTGACGCCCTCCAGGGGCCGTCCTGCGGGGGCCGCAGCTGTGCCCAGGCGCGCTAGAAGAGCATCGCTCACGAGGGAGAGGCCGACGGCGGCGTCGCCCAGATGCTCGGCGATCGCCAGCAGTCCCTCGCGCGCTGCGGCGACGACGCTCTCCTCCAGGGGCCGATCGGGCGGTACGGCGAGGTAGGTGTCCAGAAGGCGCAGCAGGTCCGCGGTCCACTCGGCCGCGGGTCGTTCGAAACCCTCCCGCGACCAGCTCGCGACAGAGCGCAACAGGCCCTCGACGGTGCGGTCAAAGGCGGCCACCGCCTCCCGGTCGCCGGATTCCAGGTCGCGGAAGGGGGGCACCTCGGCGAAGGCGCCCTCGTCCAGAGCGGATTCGTCCATCACCTGTCCGAGCCGAAGGCGCCGGAGCCCCTGCCGCCAGGTGAAGCGATCTGATGCCCCGAAGCCCCGCTCCCTCCGGATGCTCGCATCCCACGAGTGGTAGACGGAGAGGCTCTCCGCCCATGACCGCCAGGTGGTGATATCCGCGCGGCCGAAGCCGCCTGCCGCGAGGAAACAGGGGTTCCCGAGGAGGCTGAAGACGGCGCCCCGGTCGAGGTGCCCGCTGGCCATCTGGAGCAAGGCCTCCACCGCTTGGGCGTAGGCGCTGGAGCCGCCGGGATCCAGGCCCGAGAGGTTGTGCGGGATGGGCGGCGAGGCGGCCGAGAAGACGGATCGGGCGGCGACGGCGTACTCCTCGGGGTCGGCCACGAGCACCGCGATGTCATCGAGGATCAGGCTGGCATCGCCCTCGATGCCCTGCAGGATGTCGTCCCGGATCGCCTCCATCTCGCGCACGGCGCTGCTCGAGCTCAGAACCCGGAAGGAGCCATCGCCGGCGGGCGCGCCGCCATCGTGGCGACCCGTGAGGGCCCGCTGGATGCGGCGGAGATCGGAGGTCTCCCCCGCCTCACTACAAGCCATCGGAAGTGGGGTGTGCTTGAAGAGGCCTGGATCAAGGAGCCGCTCCTGGAGCTGGGCCCAGGTCGCCCGGGTGGTGCGGCTCCACTGGTCGATGATCCGTGCGGCGTCATCGTGGGCGGACCACGGTGAGGGGACAACGGGCACCGGGGGCGCGTAGTAGATGAGGACCTCGATGTGGCGAGCCACTGCGGCCAGGATGCTGAGTTGGAGGCGGGAGAAGAGGCTGAGGCCGAAGACGTAGAGCCGGGGGACTGGCTCACGGGGCGGCAGGAGGCGGCCCAAGGCGTGACGGGCGTAGCCCGCCAGGGAGAGCCGGGACGCCTCGGGGCGAGGCAGGGCGCGACGGTACAGCTCCGCCTGGGCGCGCTCGGTGGGATCCTCGGGATCCAGGAGACGCCCCTCCACCCAGGCATCCGCGAGTTCAGGCATATGCTGCTCGTAGTCGAGGAAACTCTCGGAGAGCTGCTGGCTGAGCTGCCAGACACGGCGCCAGTAACGGGGACCCCGCGGGCCGCAGTACTCGAGGAGGGGCTCAAAGCCGACGTCGTCGGGGCCCGCGGTCAGGAGAACCAGAGCGATGAGCAGCTCCAACTCCGGCCGGTCAATGGGGTGGACCGAGGCGGCCTGGGGGTCGAGGCTCGCAAGGGCGCGCCAGAAGCCGTGGCCCGGGTAGTCGCCGCGGAGGTTCATCACGACGCCCATCTGTTGGGCGATGCGGCGCTTCAGCCACGCATCGGTCAGGGGATGCGGGACGATGATGTGGATCGGTTGGAGAGGATCGGCAACCTCCTGTTGGAGGTCTTTGGCGAGCCGATCCGCGAGCGCGCCCAGGTTGCCGCACGTGTAGAGGACGCCGCCCATTGTCACCCCTCCTACGCCCCTGCCGCCTGGAGGGGCGGCCCTGGTGCGGACGTTTTCACCCGAGAGGCACGAGTACCCTGCGCGTTGCGCCTCCGACAGACGGCAGCCGGAGCGGGCCTCAGCCTCCAGAGGCGTCGGCACTCGGCTCCCGCCGCGTCCGGTCTCCTGCTTGGAGGGGAGGACCCGTGCCTGCAGCGCGTGGAGCGCGACGCTCTGCTGCTCGACGCCATGCCCGGCCTCGCGGTCACGGATAGCGGTAGTTCACGGTATACAGCTCGGGACTATCGCCGTAGGGGTGGATCACCTGCCCGTCGCGCTCCAGCCAGGCATGGGCGAGGATTCCCTTCTTCGGATCGGGCCGTACGCCTACGACGAGATCCGACGGGCAGCCCGCCTGGCGCAGCAGCCGGTAGAGCACCAGGGACCGCATGAGGCAGCGCCGTCGTCTGATCGCGAGGAGGCCCAGGTCCGTGGCCGCCGCCAGCTCCTCAGGATCCCACCGCCTGCGCCCGAGGGGTCGGGTCCACCGCTCCATGAAGGCGGCGAAGTTCATGCGCCTGATGACCAGGCGTGCATGGGTGGCGCATCCCAGAACTCGTAGTAGCAGCGCGAGCTTGCGGGGTGAGAGGAGCCAACGGGAGTACTTGAGAGCGCGGCGGAGGGCCATCAAGAGGCGAGGTGGGCTTCCAGGAGGTCCGGAAGCCCCCCGGCGAGGACGTCCTGGCCGGCATGGAGATCCAGGCACTCGCACTGGAGGACGAGCTGCTGGAGGATCGCCAGGTGTTCTTCAGCCTGCCGTCCCGCCGCGAGAACCATGGGGCTGTGTTTGACCATGCGCCGAAGGGCCTCGCCGCGTGTCACTGGGCTCAGCGTGGAGGTGGGGTTCGGCGCTATCTGGGTGAAGATGATGTGGTTGGGATGGACGGGCGTGGAGTCATCGGCGGCGCTCAGAAAAGATGGATCCATGGCGTAACGTCCGTCGAGTCGGACGTGCCCCACCCGGTCGTCGAGACCGAAGGCGGCGCGGGTGACCTCGCCAACGTTGAAGTCCTCGCGCCAGCCTTGCCCCCCGATCCCGCGATCGGTCACCCGAAGGTACAGCAGGTCATCGGTGACATATCCCCAGTTGCCCAGAGCCATGGCGATGGTTGCGGTGCTCTTCCCGTGGCGCTGGCCGCCGCAGAAGAGGAGGCAATCGTCCCCCTTCGCGACGCAGCCGGCATGGAGTTGGTAGAGGCCCAGTTGCCGGAAGAGCTCGATGATCGCCACGATGAGGGTCCGATGGTAGCCTTCGGGGGTGTCGCGCATCGTCTCATCGACCCATGCCCTGGCCTCAGTGGATCCCTCGGGGAGCTGGATGACCGCGCCGTCATCCACCAGCCAGAGGTCTCCGTCGAGGGAGTAGCCCTCGGTGCCGAAGTGCAGGAAACGCTGCTCGGCGTCGCGCCGGACCGACTCGAAGAGCTCGGGCTCCTCCGGGTGGGAGGTGACCAGGATGCTCGCCGTGGGGCCGGAGAAACCGACAGGGCGCGCAAGCATGGGCCCCAGCACGGGCTGAAGCCCGTCTACCAGCCATGATTGGTCTGCCCGGAGATCCAGGCCCACATCGTGGAAGCGGTACCGTGCCGAGTAGGGCGCGTTCATCAGTCCTCTGTCGGCTCAGGCTCGGGCGTGGATGGCGTCACGAGGCCCTCGGCTAACAGCTCCTCACATAGGCTGATGACGGCTTCGCGCGCGTCATCGCCCTCGACATCGTACTCGGCGGACAGATTGGCCGCGATGTCCCCCACACTGGCGCCCACCTGCATCATCTGCCAGACGCGCAGGCCCGTCTCGTTGAGACCGTAGTACTTACGCGTGCCCAGATGCAGGAGAACCGCCTCGTCCTCCATCGCCGTGAATACCACATCGGCGGCCCCGCTCAGACGGGTCGTTTCCGTCACAGATGCTCCCATGCCCTTGGCCCCTTAGTGATGGCAGCCCAGACACCCTCGCTGCCATCGCGCTTATCCCTTACGACGCTATCCGACGCTTCGGACCCGTCACTCACTCTAGCCACCGCAGTCCATCGGATGGCTTCGAGACGACGGAGAAGCACGCGCCCGCGTACTTCGGCACCGCCCGCTGGTACTCGGCTACCGCCCACGCACCCGCCTCCTCCGCTCCGGCTGGGTCACAGATGCCGGCTGCGAACCCCCCGAAACCACCGCCACAGAACCTCGCCCCATAGACGCCTGGGGCGTGGTTCAGTATCCGTCCCAGGATCTGCTGCTCTTCGTTGCCCGTCTCGTAGTTGCCGATACTGCTCTCCAGAGACTGGCGGGCGCACTCTCCGAAGGCCTGGAGGTCCCTCGCGCGCCAAGCAGTAATGGCTCTCTCTACTCTTTCGGTCTCCGTCAGGAAATGCCTTGCTCTCCCGCGGTAGGGATGGGGCAGTTTCTCGAGTTCAGCCGCCAGTAGGTCCCAGGGTAGGTCGCCGAGGGCATGGATCTCCTCCCGCGGGGCGAAGCCCGTTCGCTCGGCGAGAAGCTTGGCGGCCTCACGACACTCATCGGTGCGGCTGTTGAAGCCGGTTGCCGCCAGTCGGCGGGGGATGCCCGAGTAGACGGCCACGATCGCCACATCGGGCCCGGGCTCCACGGTGACCTCGTTCGTCGCGCAGTCGAGGGTGACCATGTGTCCGGCCTTGGCGTTGACGATGATCGTTGGGTCAAGCAGCCCACAGTTGACGCCCACGTACTCGTTCTCCACGCGCATCGCTGCCTCGGCGAGGGCGGGACGCTCCCACACCCTGCCGTTCACGTCGGCCAGGGCGCTGAGGAGGGCGAGGGAGAAGGCCGCGGACGAGCTCAGGCCCCCGGGCGGGAGGCTACCGGCCTCCACGCCATCGAAGCCCCGCTGCCGGTGTCCGAAGACCCGGGCCGCTCCTAGGAGGAAGAGCGACCAGTCGTGGCTGTCGCCCGCTCGCGAGACCGCGTCATCGGGGTGGAGGTGGGCGATGCTCGCATCGGTGGCGTCCCGGAGCCGCATGTTGGGCTCGGCCGTCGGCTTGTAGCCGAGGACGATGCCATGGTCGAGGGCGAAGCCGGTGACTTTGCCCCCCTGATGGTCGACGTGGGCGCCCACGAGGCAGGCACGGTAGGGCGAGAGCAGAACGCGCCCCAGTCGCCGGTAGTGGGCTACGATGTTGCGCTGCTCGGGCGCATAGACGAAGGCGTCTTGGATTGCTGTTGTCATGGTGGGTATCAGTTCCTGTGGGGTAGTTCGCACTATCGGGCCAAAGGCCTCTCACGGACGGCACCGTTCTGCCGACTCCCCGATCAGGCCCGAGTGATGCGCAGCAGGGTCTTCAGAATCACTGCGAGGTCACTCAGCACCGTCGCGCGCGCCGCATAGGAGAGGTTGATGGCGATCTTGTCCGGCATGATAACCTCGACATAAGCCCGGTCGGGGTCGTCATAGCCGGCGAGCACCGTCTCCTCGTCCCGGTACTTGATCGACGCGGGATCGGTGATCCCGGGCACGAGCTCCAAGACCAGTCGCTGCTCGGCCGTGTAGAGATCCACGTAGCGCTGGACCTCGGGCCGAGGGCCCACGAGACTCATCTCGCCCCTCAGCACGTTCAGCAGCTGAGGAAGCTCGTCGAGCTTCAGCCGACGGAGCCAGCGTCCCACGGGCGTGACGCGCTCGTCCCCGCCGACGGTAACGAGCCGGCCCTTGCGGTCGGCGCCGGTGACCATGGACCGGAACTTCAGCATGGTGAAGGGCCTGGAGCCTCGACCGACTCGCTCCTGGCGGTAGAGGACCGGCCCACGGTCTCCCAACCATACGGCGAGGGCGATGGCCAGCAGCAGGGGGCTCAGCAGAAGCAGCCCCAGTCCCGAGCAGGTGAAATCCGTCACTCGCTTGCCGAGGCTCACGCCGCGTAGTCCTCCACGATGCTCAGCACGGCGGCGATGACATCCCGTACGTCGCCTTCGGACAAGCCTGGGTGCAGGGGCAGCGAGAGCGCTCGATGGTAACCGTCCGCGGCCACAAGGAAGGCATCTTCAGCCCGGCCGTACCGGTCCTGGTAGTATGGGTGCATGGGGATGGGGATGAAGTGAACGGAGCTGCCGATTCGGAGCACCGCCAGCTCCTCGAGAAACTTGTTCCGGCTCATGCGCAACGCCTCGGGCCGCAACCGCAGGAGGTAGAGGTGCCAAGCGTGGCCGACGTAGGGCCTGACGGCAGGAACCTCCAGGGCGGGGTAGTCAAGGAAGGCGTCCGTGTAGGCTGCGGCAACCTCTACCCGCCGCCGATGGAAACCCTCCAGCCGCTTGAGCTGCCACAGCTCAAGCGGCTGCCTGGATGTCCATGATGTTGTGCTTGAAGCCCGGCTCCACGATCTCATGGTACCAGTTTCCCGAGCGGGCGTAACGCCGCCAGCTACCTCGGCTCATGCCGTGGAGGCTGAGGACCCGTGCCTTCTCGACCAACCCCGAGTCGCCGACGAGCATGCCGCCCTCCGCCGTCGTGAGGTTCTTCGTGGCGTAGAAGCTGAAGGCGGTGAAGTCCGTGTGACTAGCAATGGCCTCGCCCCGGTAGCTCGCCGACAGAGAGTGGGCCGCATCCTGGATGCTCGGGATCCCGCGCCGTCCGGCGATCGCCCGAATCTCGTCCAGATACACGGGGTGACCCGCGAGATGGACGACCATGATGGCCCGAGTCCGACCGGTGATCGCCGCCTCCACGGCGGCAGGGTCGATGTCTAGGGTGTCGGGCTCAACGTCGGCGAGAACCGTCTTTGCGCCTACGTGCTCGATCGTGTTCGCTGTCGCGCAGAAGGTGTAGGGTGTCGTGATGGCCTCGTCGCCGGACTCGATGTCCAGTACCGACAAGGCCAGGTGCAGGTCCGCCGTGCATGAGGAAAGGGCGAGCCCCGTCTCCGCGCCCAACGCCCCGGAAAACTCCTGTTCGAAACGCTTCGTCTTGGGGTCCGTGGAGAGCCAGCCAGAGCGCAGCGTATCCACGACCTCCGCGTTCTCTTCCTCCCCGAGGGTCGGCGGCGCGAAGGGTAGGAAGTCGGTGTGCAGCACCGGTTCGACGAAGTACGGCTTGTCGGGAGCGGGTTCTTGGGCGAATTCGGGCATGCATTGAACTCCTGTCTCCTCGTGGAGACACATCGTTGCACCTCAACGAGAGGCTCCATTACCGCGTCGGCAATGGCACGCCCCCGAGGCGCGAGGCGTACAGATCCATCCTGCGCTCACCAGCCGCCGTACAGAATGTCACGAGGTCGAAGCCGTTGCTGGCGTAGAAGGCGTTGGCCCCGTCGTTGTGGTCGGCGTCCGTGGTCAGATAGACATGGTCCGCCCCCGACTTCTCTGCCGAGGAGGCGAAGGCCTCCAGCAGCGCCGTGCCCATCCCGCGCCCCCTTGGACCAGGTCGACCCCGATGGACACCAGCTCCGCCGGGTGGCCCTCCCATAGCGCCTTGGCTGCATCGCCGCCCCGTACATGGCGAGCCGCGCCCAGGATCGGGCCGACGGTGCTAGGCCGCCGACCCACGGACTGAGGATCGCCGGCCCAACCGCAGCTTGCTCGGCGACAGCCTCTCGTAGGAGGCTGCGGGACGCCGGAAGCCCGAGGCGAAGCCCGTGACCTGGCTCTCAGACTCGGCGACGACCAGTGATCCCCCGTCATGCAGGGTGAGGTGGTAGTACTCGCGGAGGAAACCATCGAATGCTCTGACATGGACACGAGCGATCACTGCCAGGTCGGCAACCTCCGCCGGCCGTATAACCACTTCGGCCCGTGCATCCATGGATGACGGAAGCCTCTCGGTCACATGCCCCGCCGCCCATCCGAACCGCTGCAAGCACGTCGCATGAGGGTCATCTGGCGCGGGCAGGAGCCTTGCCGTCCGTCTCCTCCACTTCAGGGTGCGGCACACCACGAGACCCTCGGTCCCGGGCCTGTGGCATGCTGCCTTAGTCACATGATACCCCTCGGCGTCCGACGTGACACTGGCCGGGGACGGAATCCGCTCTACGCGGCGAGTGGCCAGGGGTCATTTCATTATTGTGTATGGCGGTGTTGTGATTAGAGCGTTTCTCGGAAGCTTTTTCTAATGAGCCTTTCTTGAATAGTGCAGTTTCTTCTTCGTTAGGAGCCCGGCGTGTTGTATGAAGCCCAGGGCCATGTCGCTGCGTCGCATCCGGCGCTTGCCCGCCTGGATGCGCTGCTCCACCTGCTCGATGTCGTCGGATGCGTAGTTGGCGAACTCACGAGCGCAGAGGTTCGCCCACATCTGCTCCACGGGGTTGAGCTCGGGCGCGTTGGGCGGCAGGGACTCGACACGGAGCCAGTGTGTATGGTCGGTGATGTACGCACACACCAGCTTGCTGCGATGGGCGGCGAGGCGATCCCAGATCACCGTGACCGGCCCGCGGATGTGCCGGCGGAGCGACCGAAGGTGGAGCGGACCGACGGCTTCTGGGAGAACCCACTCTCGTCCACGAATACTACGGTTCCGCCGCGACTCAGAGCCCCCTTTCTATCCGAGGCCAAACCTCGCGCGAACCCAGTTCGCGATCCGCTCCTCGTCCCGCTCTTTGGCTCGTCGCGCCGGCCGCTGGCGCGTCCATCCCATCTTCCGGAGCAGCTTCCACACATGGCAGTCGGAGTACTCGATCCCGAACAGCCGTCGGATCACCGCTCCCACACGAGGGCAGGTCCACAGGTCCGTGGCGTACCCATGGGCACGTGAGCTCCGCAGGAGTTCTTGCCCCAACCGGGCGAGCTGCTCCTCCGACAGCCGACTCCGCCGTCCTCGCGGTCCTTGGCTGCGCAGAGACTCCATGCCGCCTTCGCGCCACCGACGCTTCCAGGGGAGAAAGTCCGGCACTTCGGCGAGTTCCGGTATCAGGCTGGTTCCTGGGAGCGGCCGCGTCGCGTCGTCGCCAAAGCCGAGATCATCCCGGGCCATGAGCGGGACACGAACCGGCGCTTCGTGGTAACCAACCGCACCGATCTCTCTGCCGAGGACGAGTATGACTACTACGTCGAGCGCGGCGACGCCGAGTGCCGGATCGACGAGTTGAAGAACGGTTGCTTCTGCGATCGGACGAGTTATTCGAGCCTGGCGGCAAACCAGTTCCGGCTGATGCTCTCGATGGCGGCAGTGATCCGGTCGTTGGTGCCGGGAGTCTCCCGCCCCCAGCAGAAAGCGAAGGGCCAGATTGTGTCTCCGCCCGTCTCCGTAGCGCGCTTGCCGTGGTCCCTGTAGGCCTACATGGACTCCCTGAGATCGCGCCAAGAGGTAGTGACCCCGCCGCCTAGCTCCAGATGCCCCGGGTGTCGACAACGACCTTGCCTGC
>LSQX01104951.1_pt1 | contig 153783 bp, 151 predicted proteins | sample 654561 | NCBI WGS metagenome assembly LSQX01 (sample SAMN04489861, study PRJNA283612) | anaerobic digester metagenome | isolation source: 4 biogas reactors fed with cattle manure at either 37C or 55C with and... | place: Denmark: Kongens Lyngby | collected 2014 | reverse complement strand
CTATGGCTATGTCTATGTTGCCCAGGTAGCTATGGGAGCAGATAAGAACCAGCTTATGAAGGCTATTACTGAAGCTGAAGCCTATAACGGACCTTCCCTCATCATCGGCTACGCTCCATGCATCAATCACGGCATTAAGGTTGGCATGGGCAAATCCCAGGCTCAGGAGAAAAAGGCTGTTGAGGCGGGATACTGGCACCTGTATCGTTTCAACCCGCTCCTCAAAGAAGCTGGCAAGAACCCCTTCGTTCTTGACTCCAAGGAACCCAAGGCAGACTTCAAAGAGTTCCTTATGAGCGAGGTTCGATACGCTTCTCTGGCTAAATCCTTCCCGGATATCGCTGAGTCTCTCTTCGAGAAGGCGGCGGAAGACGCCAAGGATAGATATGAATCTTACAAACAGCTTGCTGAAATGGGAAAAGAAGCTGTTAAAACAGAAGCATAACCCATAAATAATCAAGCAAAAGGCCGTTCCTCAGCGGGCGGCCTTTTTTATTGCTTTACAGAGAATGTATAATAGAAAGACGCCATGAAAGCTTGACCTTCACTGGTATATTAGGTAAAATACCCAAGTCATCGGGACGTAGCGCAGCCTGGCTAGCGCACCTGCATGGGGTGCAGGTGGTCGGAGGTTCGAATCCTCTCGTCCCGACCATGGATAAGTAAGCGGGGTATTTACCCCGCTTTTTTGTTTTGTAGACATTATGGTTTTTAGTTTAGAAAGGGCAACGAAAGTTATATGAAGGATCAAACATTTAAACACAAATCTAGTTTAGGGCAAAACTTTCTTACGGATAGAAATATTCTAGGGCAGATAGTTAAATGGGCTGCCATAGATGAGTCTGACATTCTTTTGGAAATAGGGGCCGGTCAAGGGGTTTTAACAAGAGAGCTCGCTCTTTCTCCATGCAGCCGTATATTTGCCCTCGAAATCGATAAGACACTTCACACTCATCTCGACCCTCTAGAAGAAGAATTCAGACCGAGGCTTTCTATTATCTGGGATGACGCGGTTACTTTTGATTACGAAACCAAATTACCAGCTGCCCCAACTAAGGTTGTCGCCAATATCCCCTACAATATAACAACACCTCTTATCTGGAGGCTTCTAGAAGCCTTTGCTGGCAAAGGTTTACATTCGATGATCTTAATGGTTCAGCGAGAAGCTGCTCTTCGTTTAAACGCTTCCCCTAATACCAAGGATAGATATCCCCTTGGGATCACCCTTGAGATTATGGGAGAACGAAAAATATTAAGGAAGGTTCCGCCTCAGGCTTTTTATCCTCAACCTGCAGTAGATTCCGCTGTAATTGAGATAAAGGTACAAAGGAACTTTGATCTGCCCCGGCAGAAAAACTGGAGGACCCTCCTTCGGGCTTCCTTTGCCCAGAGGAGGAAAACACTGATTAACTCTGCCTCTCGAAATGGCGTCAGCAAAAACCACCTTATTGATGCCTTTTCTGCCCTCCATTTCAATCCCTCCCTTCGGGCAGAGAATCTTACAGGAAAACAGTGGCTTGAACTCTGGCATATGTTAAATAGCATTGAAAAAGAGAGAGGCCCCTTTTAGGGGCCTCTTCTTTAATAATAAAACAAAAATTCCTATTCCACTTTTTCCTTAAGAGCCTTGCCTGGCCTAAAGACGGGAACCTTCTTCGCTGGAATCTTAATGACTTTTTTAGGATCCTGAGGGTTTCTTCCTTCTCTAGCCGCTCTTTCGCGAACCTCGAAGGTACCAAAACCAACAAGCTGTACTTTATCACCCTTGGCCAGAGAATTCTCAATAGCCTGCAGCACCGCACCTACTGCGGCACCTGCCTCGCGCTTGTTCAGCCCTGTTGCTTTAGCTACTGCGTTAACAAGATCTGTCTTTGTCACCCTTAATTACCTCCTTTTCTTTTAATTTAATATAAAGGTATGTAATTGACAAGCTTCGCGTCGTTTTATTATTACCAGTAACTGGCACTGCGGTCAAGCCCTAATTTCACTATATTTATAGAATTACTGCTTCACACGCCAGTAGAGACGCAAAGGGGTTCCATCAAAAGTATCCATTTCTCTTATTTTGTTCTCAATATGCTTGTTAAATGACTGACTGACAATTTCTGGGTCATTTACAAAGAACACAAACGTAGGAGGCTCTATGCTCGTCTGAGTACAGTAATAAATTTTTAAGACTCTCCCTTTGCGGCTTGTGGGCAAAGTCTGAAAGGCCAGCACATCCCTTATAAGACGGTTCAGTTCAGTAGTCCCTATTCTTCTACTTCTATTTTCTTGAACGTTTTTAATTGTTTGTGTTAGTTTGTTTAGCCCTCTTTTTGTCAAAGCTGAAACAAACAGCAAGGGGGCATGGGAGAGAAAGGGCATTTCATCCCGTACTCTTTTTCTCATTTCATCCCCCAGCTTGTCTGCTGCTTCTAAGGTGTCCCATTTGTTAATAAGAAGGATTAACCCCTTCCCCTTCTCGATAACTTGAGCCGCCATTTTTTTATCCTGATCTGTTGTGGGTTCGGAAGCATCCATGACGAGCAGGGCGACATCACTCCGATCCACCGCCTGCAATGTTCTTACAAAAGAATAATATTCAATGTCGCTGTCAATGCGGCTTTTCTTGCGAAGTCCAGCCGTATCTATAAAACGGAATTTACCCTCTTTCATCTCGATAACAGTGTCTGTGGCATCTCTCGTAGTTCCTGGGATATCGCTTACTAAAACACGATCGCTCCCTGCTAATGCATTGACCAGGCTTGATTTCCCCACATTGGGACGGCCTACGATTGAAACTCTTATTTCCTCAGGATCCCGTTCCTCCTCTTCATCTGAAGGAAGAAGAGACACAGCCATGTCCATAAGATCATCAATATAACGCTTGTGGAGCGCACTAATCCCCACCACATGCTCAAACCCAAGAGAATAGGCATCGTAGACCCTATCCTCATGAATGCCGTCATCCAGCTTGTTTGCAACGACAATAACAGGTTTGCCAGATCGCCTGAGAATATGAGCTACGTCTTCATCCATCCAGTTGGGGCCATTGAAGCCATCAATAACAAACAATATGACGTGGCTTTCCTCAATAGCGAGAGTGGCTTGTTTTCTTATACCTTCAACAAGAGGATGTTCATCTCGAACGAGAAGGCCTCCTGTGTCTACAATATAGAATTGTCTTCCTTTCCACTCAGTTTCTCCATAGATACGGTCGCGGGTAACTCCTGGCATATCATCCACGATTGCTTCCCGTCGTCCCAAGATTCTATTGAATAGCGAAGACTTCCCCACATTGGGTCTTCCCACTATAGCTATTATGGGCATCGTCTTTGATTTCCTCCTTTAATGCATTTCTTCTCCGTCATTTTAATCAATCCAAAGAGAGACACTTGGAAAACCTTCCCTAGACTTCGATATATTGAACCATGGTTCAAGAGCTTTCTTTAATTTCTGAGGTCGCTGGATGAAAGCCCACAGTGAATTTTGTTCACCTCCAGGGTCCATAATAGTAAGGTTCTCGTCCACTAAATATTGAAGCAAAGCTTCCTTCTTCCCCGATGGTGGGGTAATTTCAGCTAACATATTAAAAGGCGGGAAACCATACTCTTCTCGTTCCTTCAGCTCTCTGCGCCAAAATGCTTTCCAACCATATTTTAGCCCTCTCTGCCAACCGCTTCCTGGCCTGCGAGATTGAATCACTACCTTGCGCTCTGAAGGATTGGTTCCGCGCCAGGCCGACTCTAACACCATTCGATAAGCATCAAACCTGGAGCGATATAAGATCTTGCGCGCTTCTGCATCTGCATCTATCCATCCTACCATCCCGACATTCACAGCATCACAAAGAGAGATGGCAGCCCGTGATCCAACGACTATGCCCCCTCCTGCCAAAACTGTACAGACTTTTTGAAAGGCTTTCTTACTCGTATTTTTTTCTGCATGCCATTCTACCACTGGGAAAGCCTCTCCACATAGTGCCTGGGCTACTTTATAAACTATTTCCAGACCTGGGCGCTTCCCACTAAGCAGCAGCCCCCTGCATTTAGGGCATTCCCGAGGAAAAACCGTGCTATAGCCGCATAGAGGGCAAACAAGCCGGGATGCTTCTTCCTCAGCCCGCAAAGCTACCCCGCAAGAATGACAGATGAGAGTGCCACCGCACTCTTCGCAGGTGATTTCACCCGCGTACCCTTTCCGATCGAGAATCCACAATGCAGCTTTTCTCTCTTTTAAACAGCTCATCGACTCTCGAACTAAAGCATCACTTAAGGGAAACGAGGAAGTTATGCCTGGAAAAGAGGGTCTCGAAGCTCGGTTCATATCTACGAATATAAGACGATTTCCCATGGAAGTGCCGTGCTCTTCCGGCATTTTATAAAGAGATACCTTAGAAGATGGCAACCGCCCACAGAGAAATAGGGAACTGTTGGCTATGCGAGCCCGCTGCATGGCTATTGAGCGGATATGGAGCAACGGCGCAGCCTGCATACGATAGGCCGGGCTGCTCTCTTCATCAACAAGTATAAGCTGGGGATCCGGCAAGGGGGCAAAGATGGCACCCGGTCCGCCGATGATGATCTTATGCTCTCCACTGCGGGTTCTATTCCACGCCTCCCATAATTTTTTACCCCCAACAGATGGCCAAAGAAAAATGTTTTCGACACCCTCCGTTTCCAGAAAAGAGTAAAAAAACTCGGCTAAAGCCCTTTCTGGAAAGAGCAGGATAGCCGGGCCGGGATGCTCCTGTAAAATTTTAAGGTATCTTGCATGTCTTTCCTGGTCTTCGGGGAAATAATAATAATTATCCTTAAAGGCTCTGCTCTCCCAAAGACATTCCCAAGGAGCTGCAGGAGGCACTTCTTCCCCCTTCATAAGCTGAGATGGGGACATAACGCGCAGAGCTTCGCCCTGTCCGCAATAAAAATTGACGCCTATCCAGCGGCTTAAAATCCAGAGGTCGCGGGGTAAGGGGGCCGCCGTATCAAGTACTTTATTGATCGTGCGAATACGATATGCTCCACTCTTATTGGAAGTGACAGAGGAAACTCCCAGAGAAAAACCAACCCTTTTAGCAGGTCCTACTGGGACCTGTACACGATTTCCGGCAGGTACAGCTTCTTCATGTTCATAAGTTAGAGGATTCCACCATGGCCCAGGCACAATGACATCGATCAGTGTCACCTGTTCTCTTCCTTTTGGCACATTTCACTAACCGTATTCAAGACCCCCCAGGCAACTTCTTCTTTGGTGCCTACAAGTTCGTGCCAATCTCCAGCCTTTTTTATGATCTTTACCCTATTGGTATCAACGGCAAATCCGGCATCTGTTGCCGTAATATCGTTTGCTACTATAAGATCCAGATTCTTTCGTAACATTTTTTCCTTTGCATGTTCTACAAGATGGCTGCTCTCCGCGGCAAATCCCACAAGTATCTGGTCGGGAGATTTGCGGGCTCCTACTTCTGCGGCAATATCTGGATTTTGCACCAGATTAAGGGTCAAGGTATCTTTCCCTTCTCTTTTCATCTTTTCCATTTCAATAGAAGCAGCCCTGTAATCACTCACTGCGGCAGATTTTATGATAATTTTCGCGAAATCCATTTTTTCGATAACAGCCTTATACATGTCCATGGCAGATTTTACGGGACAGTACGTTATCCCATGGGGAGTCGGGAGGGAAACAGGTCCTGAAACAAGAGTTACATCGGCTCCTCGATACCATGCCGTTCTAGCAAGAGCAAAACCCATTTTCCCACTGCTTGGGTTACTTATAAAACGGACTGGGTCAATAAATTCCCATGTGGGGCCAGCCGTAACAAGAACAGAAACACCAGCAAAATCCTTTCGGGGAGAAAGAGCACGCCATGCTTCCTCAACAATAACAGAAGGGGCAGGCAGACGTCCCTTTCCTTCATACCCACAGGCAAGGCTTCCTTCATCAGGATCAACAACCGTATAGCTCATGGCCCTTGCCTCTTTTATATTTCTCACTGTTGCTGGATGCTCAAGCATATGGCTGTTCATAGCAGGAAAAAGAAGCACTGGAGCCTTCGTAGCGAGAACCGTAGCGTCAAGAAGGCTTTCCCCCCGCCCCTGAACAAGACGGGCAAGGGTTTCGGCAGTACAGGGTGCTATAATGACAAGCTCAGCCCAGTCCGCCAAATTTATGTGAGGTATTTCCCAACCCTTCTCCTGCGAAAGAAAATCGTCTTGGGTCCAAGTCCGTCTGCCGGCCAACGTGGAAAGCACCATTGGGCTGACAAAAGACTCGGCTCCTTCTGTCAATACCACTTCAACTTCACAACCTGCCCTTTGAAGGGCTCGAAGTATCTCTGGCCCCTTATATGCGGCAATACCGCCTGTAATTCCAAGAACTACTCGTCTTTTATTTTTCCACGTCAACATCGTAGCCACCGGGAAGCACTCCTTTAGCCCGTGATGCTGGGATTCTGAGCTTGACCCGTTCTTTCGCAATATCATCCATAGCAACCGACAGGTATTGCTCAAGATCTTCTTCGAGAACACGGCTTTTCTGTTCGCTAATATAGCGAGACCAATTTGCCACAATAACCGTCAATAGATATTTATTGGTAATGCCAGCTCTTTTTTCTAAATAATCTATATCGTAAAATTTCATACTTAAACCTCCATTCTATAAACAGCACTCAAGGTTGTAACTTGCAATAATACGTTTTATTTCCAGGGCCGCGCGAAGAACAGAATCATTTACTACAACATAATCATACATATGCATTTTTTCCATTTCTTTAAGGGCATTGCTCAGACGAAGCTGCACTGTATCCTCTTCTTCAGTCCCTCTGTTGCGAAGCCTCCGTTCCAGCTCCTCTTTAGATGGGGGCATGATAAATATAAGCACTGAGTCATCAAAAGCATTTTTTACCTGAAGAGCCCCTTGCACATCTATCTCCAAAACAACATCGACTCCAGCCTCAAGAACTTTTTCCACGTCAGACTTTAGAGTCCCGTACAAATGCTCATGAACAACTGCCCATTCAAGAAATTTTTTCTCTTCGACCAATTTTTTAAATTCTTCTTCACTCAAAAAACGATAATCCACACCATCCCTCTCCCCGTCCCTTGGTTGGCGGGTGGTGCATGAAATAGAATATACGAGATCTGGCATCTGTTCGAAAAGAGCTTTTCTCACTGTCCCCTTTCCTGCGCCACTTGGGCCGGAAATTACAAACAACTTCCCCCTCTTACTTGTTTTCTTCATTATCTGGCTCTTCCTCAAATCGATTTACAATGGTTTCAGGCTGAATGGCAGAAAGCACAACATGATTGCTATCTGTAACAAGAATAGCACGCGTTTTTCTCCCCTGAGTCGCGTCGATCAGACGGCCCTGGTCTTTTGCTTCTTCTTTCAAGCGTTTGATCGGAGCAGAGTTTGGATGGATAATCGCTACAATCCTTTCTGCCACAATCATATTACCAAACCCTATGTGAACTAAACGATAAGACATCCCAATCACTCCACATTCTGTACTTGTTCTCGTATTCGCTCTAGAGCTGTCTTAGCTTCCACCGCAAGCCATCGTATTTCTGCGTTCGTTACTTTAGATGCAACAGTGTTCACTTCTCTGTTCATTTCCTGAATCAAAAAATCCATTTTCCGTCCTTCTGAAGATGGGCTGTTCAACACTGTCTGGAATTTTTCAATATGGCTCTGTGCGCGAGCCAATTCTTCTGATATGTCCCATTTATCAGCTATGAGAGCAATTTCCTGAGCTATCCTGCTTTCTTCAACCGCAGGGCCATTGTCTTCAAATATTTTTTTGATCCGTTCTCGCGTTTCTTCAACGGCACTATCTCGGGCCTTCTCCCATTGCTGTAAAATCTGGCCTGTCAAAGACGAGAAACTCTCTAAATTGGTTTTGATATCCAGTTCCAGATCTTTCCCTTCGGTCTGACGCATCTTCTGCAAGGAATCCACTGCTTTTGCCACCATAGAATCAAGGGATTTCTCTATATCTTCCTCTAGAGATTCCCGCCCAGAAGCTGAATCAGTAACCCCCGGCAAATTAAGCAACGACTCTAGTCGTATAGCTTCTTGATTTCCCAATTTTTCCTGCAATCCCTTTATCTGATGATAGTAGTTTTCAAGAATTTGCCCGTCAAGAGAAACCGCACGAAGATCAGAAGACCATGTAACTTCTACACTAAGTCTTATCTTTCCCCGCCTTATAGATTGTCTTAATCTATTGTTCAGCGACGGCTCGCAATATGAAAGCTCCCTTGGCAGCCGTATGGAGATATCCTGATACCTATGATTAATTGTAGACATTTCCACTGAGAGCGTTCCCCATGAAAATGTCTGGCTTTCCCGGCTAAAACCTGTCATGCTCAACAGCACTATAAATCCTCCCATCTATTTTGGAGCTACTTTGCCATCTTATTAAACAGCTGATACTCCACTTCTTGCAATAGTTCTGTTACGCCTACTCCTGACAGAGCGCAAATAGGAAGCACTTTAGCTTTGCTTCTGCCTTGAAGGCGAGTTTGAAGAAAAGGAATCAATGAAAGATCTATTTTGTCTATTTTATTCAAAACGATGAGGCGAGGTATGGCTCCTGCCCCAATATCAGACAAAGTTTCCTCCACCACATCAAGTGTTTCCATTACATCTGGCATACTCCCATCAAGAACGAGGAGAATGAGTGACGATACTGAAATTTCCTCAAGGGTTGTTCGGAAAGCAGCAATGAGAGCAGGAGGAAGGTCCCGTATAAACCCAACAGTGTCAGAAACAAGCACATCATGTCCATCTGAAAGTTCAACCTTGCGAACGTATGTGTCAAGAGTTGAAAAGAGCTGGTCCGCAACATACAAGTTTCGTCCATGACTCAATTGCTGTAAAAGAGTAGATTTCCCACTATTTGTATAACCGGTCAGTGCTACAGTCGGTATTCCCGCTTTTTCACGTCTATACCGTTGGAATGTCCTCCTCTTCCTAACCTTTACGAGCCTCTCGTTAATATCCCGCACCCGTCGTTCGAGTTTGCGGCGATGGCGCTCAAATTCCGTTTCGCCTGGGCCACGGGTACCTATGCCTGCTCCAAGCCGGGACATTTGGCGCCCTAAACCTTTCAGATGTGGTATTTCGTATTGGCACATGGCCAGCTCTATCTGCAAACGGGCCTCTGTTGTTCTCGCCCTTCTCTCAAATATTTTCATAATGACAAAAGGACGATCCCAGATCTCAATCCCTAATATTTGCTGCAAATTCAGCCGTTGTCCCGGAGTAAGCTGTTCGTTGCAAACGAACAGATCCGCCTTTACCTCTTTACAAAAGAGGGCGCTCTCTTCTGCCTTTCCCTTGCCCAGCATATAGGCTGGGTCAGGCTTGTCTCTTCTTTGAATAACCTCACCTGCCACATCTATGTTCAGATTTACAAGAAGCATCTTCAGCTCGTCTAAAAGGATTCGCGGGGTATAGTCCTGGGCAGGTATATCGAGAGCAGCAACAACTGCTCGTTGATGACGCGCCCCGCCGTCTATGTCAATCACTCTTTTCAAGATTTTCTAAAGCCTCGTACACTCTATCCAAAAACTGTTGCCGGCTATCTTTGGCAGACAGGCCTGTCTCCAATTCCCTGGGGTAGATGGCCTCGCCGAAAGTCACTTGGATGCGGTTCGGCCGTACAAAACTCGCTCCGGGAGGCATGGACTCGAAGCTCCCTTTAATAAAGGCAGGGATAACTGGCGCACCGCTCTTCATGGCGATTAACGCTACCCCTCCTTGCAAGGGCTGAAGTTTGCCATTAAGGGATCTGGCTCCTTCTGGAAAAAGAAGCACATTTTCTCCTTTTTCCAATAAGTCCAAAAAGGCTTTCAGGGCTGCTCCTGCACTTTGCTGATCCTGTTTCTTTACAGGAATGGCCCCCAGTGTCCGTATTAGCAGACTCATCCCCAAGGTTGAAAAAAGTTCTGATTTGGCCAGATATCGCAAGCGTCTTGGAAATAAAGCCCCTATTATGATTGGGTCAAGGTTGCTGCAATGGTTAGCCACTACAATTACAGGATCTTCTTTGGGCAAACTCGCGAGCCAGCGGACAGAAAGACGATTATAAAGCTTAAGAACAATAAAGCAGAATATTTTTGTCAGTGTATAAAATAAGTGCCTCATAGAACCACCTGATTGCTATTTTCCTTTACTAATCGAACAAGATAATCAACAACTTCATCCTCTGTCATAGAAGACGTATCAACAAAAATTGCATCTGAAGCCTGGCACAATGGCGCTATTTCGCGATTTGAATCAAACTGGTCACGATTCTGGATCTGTCGCAGCACCTCATCAAATGATACTTTTTCTCCCCGCTCTAACAGCTGCAAGTGCCGTCTTTTCGCACGGACGCTGTCACTGGCGGTAAGGTATATTTTAATAGTTGCGTCAGGGAAGACCACAGTACCCATATCTCTTCCATCAGCTACTAGCCCCCCTTCTTCTGCCTGCTCACGCTGAATGGAAAGCAGACAGCGCCTGACTGTCGGCAGAGCGGCATAGCTAGAAACAATACTATCAACCCTTGGAGAACGAATATGTTCAGTTACGTCTGCACCGTTAATATAAACACAGCCATCGCTCAGAGAAACTTTGATCTTAGAAAGAATTTCCGTCAGATAAGGGCTTTCTACTGGTTCGAAACCCATAGCGTTCAAATAAAAGGCCAATGCCCTGTAGATCGCGCCTGTGTCAAGATAATCCAACCCTAGAAGTTCTGCTACTTTTTTTGCAACAGAGCTTTTGCCTGCCCCCGCTGGTCCGTCAATCGCAACAACAAGATTTTTCATTATCATTGATTGCAATTCTCCCATCTCTTCAAAGAAGCATACGCTGCAGCATATGTGCGCAGACATGAAATCCTTCATGTTGGAAAGTTTTCCCCATTTCATTACGAGATTTAGACGATACCGCCACGCTCTATTTTCTTTAAAAGTTCGTCTTGAGAAAGCTTTATAGTTTGTCCTTTATTAAGATTTCGCAACTCCATTCTACCAATTCTACGCCGAATAAGCACCATTACCTTATACCCTAGATGCTCAGCCATTAAACGAACCTCTCTTTTCAGACCCTCAGTGATCGATACTGTGACCCATCGGCCATAAGGTGGTCTGCAAAGTGGTTGGACGGAAAGGGGGCGTACAAATCCCCCTTCTATTTCAAAGCCCTTAAGCCACAACTTCATTTTTTCTACCGTCAACTCTTCGTTTAACAGTACCTCGTAATCTCTTTTTATATTTGACGAAGGGTGCATAAGAAAGTGAGCGAAATCCCCGTCGTTCGTTAAGACGAGCAATCCTTCGCTTTCTTTATCAAGACGCCCTACCGGAAAAAGACGAAACTTTGAGTAGGCGGGGGGGAGAACATCGATCACTGTCATGTCAAAGCGGTCTTCCACCGCACAAACGACCCCCTGAGGTTTATTCATTACTATGTAGACCCTGCTCTCCGGAGATACTTCTTTTCCGTCAAGGGTTACTGTGTCCGTTTCTTCTACTGTGGTAGAGAGATCGCGGACAACCCTTCCATTCAAGGCTACGCGGCCTGATAAGACAAACTCTTCTACCTTTCTGCGGGATGCAAGGCCGCATGAAGCAAGATACTTGTTCAATCTAATTGCCATTGGTTAGTGTTCGCTCTCCTCCACACTGTATTCTTCCACTTCTTCGAGAGTGGGAAGTTCCGCTATTGACTCAAGACCAAAATGTTCAAGAAAAGTTTCGGTAGTCCTGTAAAGCAAGGGAGATCCTGTCCCTCGCCTTCGCCCCGCAATACGTATAAGGCCATGGGAAAGAAGGGTTTCAAGTACCCGTTCACACCTGACCCCTCTGATTTCTTCAATTTCCGCCCTCGTAACTGGCTGGTTATAGGCTATTACAGCAAGACTTTCAACAGCTGCGCGGCTTAACCGCACTTTTTGACGTAATGCCGTTTCTCTGAAAATAGCCACGGTTTCGGCAAACTCAGGGTCTGTGCATAGTTCCCAACCCTCTGCCACTTTTCGCAGGGTAATTCCATGATCCTGGGCATAATGGTCTGAAAGCTCTCCTAACGCTGAGCATACAGCTTCCAGAGATTCATCCAAATGCATAGACAGTTCCTTCTCCGACACAGGTGTAACAGCGACAAAAAGGAGAACCTCAACGTGTTTGGCTAGAGATGATAACATCTCCAAACAACTCCTTTTGTGTAATGGATATGAGTCCAGTCCTAGCCATTTCCAGAAGAGCCAGGATCGTAACCACAAGAACAGAACGAGTGGAAGTCCCTTTGAGAACGTGAGAAAGGGATAAAGAGGAATGATCTTCTAAATACGCCCTGAGCTCTTCTATTTTTCTGTCGATTTGTATTTCTTCAGGCACTGCCGCAGGAATTCCCCGCCAGTTTCCAATGGATTGTTTTTCTATATTCGACATTGGCTCTTTTCTGCTATGGGCAGCGATCAGCTGCCACCAGAGATGGCTTAAACTGTAAAGATCTCCCAGGTCGTAAGATGGGACTTCCTCAACAGCAGCTGCTCTCTTAAAGAGATTGTCCTGCTCCTCTTTTTTTTCTATAAGGCGAAAAGCTGCCTCACGATAGGGTCTGTACCGCAAAAGGTGCCCCAACAATTCTTCTTCAGAAATAGGATCTTCGGGAGGGGAGCTTTCTTCCCCATCAGTCTTATGCTGACCAGGCAATAGCGCCATAATCTTTTCAAGAACCAGCCCTGCTGCAAGGGAAAGAAACTCTGCCACCACATATATAGACACCTTTTTAGAATGGGACAGATAGGCCCCGTAAATATTAACCAGGTCTGAAACCTTTATCTGAGTGGCTTCAAACTGGCGACTCTCTACGAGATAACAAAGAAGATCTAAAGGCCCTGAAAATCCCTCTATCTCCACCTGGAGGGGGAAGGTCCCTTTTTCCACACTCTATCTCCCCTATCCCCTGGGGACAAAACCAATAGAATTTACTATCTCGTCGATGGTTTGCTGAGCTAAAATCTGTGCTCTTTCTGCGCCAGCCAGTATGATATTCCTCAAGTTCTCAGAATGGGATTCGTAATATCGGCGTCGCTCATGGATAGGTTCCATCACCCGCTTTACATGCTCCATAAGCATTTTTTTACACTGAACGCACCCTATTCCCGCTGTAGTACATCCTTTTATAATTTCTTTATGCTGTTCCTTGTCATCATTAAAAACTTTGTGCAGATCCCAGACTGGGCATTTTTCCGGATCCCCAGGATCTGTTCTGCGCTCTCTAGCGGGATCTGTAATCATGGTCCGAATCTTATTCCACATTTCTTCTGGAGAGTCAGCTATATCTATGCTGTTTCCATAAGATTTGCTCATTTTTCGACCGTCTGTACCTGGTACCTTGGGAGTCGGTGTCAAAAGCATTTGCGGCTCAGGGAGTATTTCTCCATAAAAATTATTGAAACGACGGGCCAGCTCTCTACTGATCTCAAGATGGGCGCTCTGATCCTCCCCTACCGGAACCATCTCTGCCTTGTAAAGAAGAATATCTGATGCCATAAGAACTGGATAACCCAAAAAAGCATAGGTACCTAAGTCTTTATTCTGTATGTTTAATATCTGCTCTTTGTAGGTTGGATTCCGCTGAAGCCAGCCAAGAGGGGTTATCATGGATAAAGCCAAATGGAGCTCAGCATGCTGGGGAACATGAGACTGCACAAAAATTGTACTCTTTTCAGGGTCAAGACCAGCCGCAAGCCAATCTAAAAGAACCTCCTTGCAGTTTTTTCGAATCCTGCTGCTATCTGCGTAATCAGACATCAAAGCATGCCAGTCAACAATACAGTAAAGACATTCGTATTCGTTCTGAAGGCGCACCCAATTTGTTAGAGCCCCGGCCAAATGGCCCAAATGAAGTTTTCCTGTAGGTCGCATGCCGCTGAAAACTCTTTTTGCCATGTTTCTCCACCTCATTTATTTGAAATAAAATTAAAAAATAATCTTTGACTACTGTTATTTTACTCGATTTGAAGTCTGTTAGGGCCTTTATCTTTAAGTTGTACTACAGGAAGATTAGAGAGGGCCATCAGCCTGCAAAGGGCGGCCAACGAATATCGCTCCATTTCGCCGTGATCCACAACACAAAGGGCCATGCCCAAAGAGCATGCATCCAAGATCTGATGATACTTCATGTCAGCGGTAATATAGACGTCAGCGCCCTTATCAAGGGCGGCAGTCCAGAGATCACCACCGGATCCGCCGCAGAGGGCAGCAGTCTTCACAATTCTATCTGGTTCCCCATATCCGGTCACCCATGACAGATTCCAGTCATTGCGAAGCTTAACCATCAAATTTTGCAGGGAACAAGGTTTTAGCAAAGATCCCCATGCCCCAAGCCCCTCAGAGTTTTCCATTGGAAGCAAAGGGAGAAAGCTCTCTTTCAGCAAAGGTCTTGCAAGCTGTACATTAACGCCTTCACGCGCCTTGTCCCAGTTAGTGTGCACGCTGATGACAGCTATACCATACTCAAGGGCCTTCTGAATAACCAGAGAGACAGGGCTTTCAAGATCGATAGTTTTCAGCGGCGAGAAAATAAGAGGGTGATGCACCACGAGACAATCACATTTTTCACCTCTAGCCTCTTCTAAAACATGTACGTCTGGATCCAGGGCCACTCCTATTTTTGAAGCCCTCCACTGCGAGCTTCCTACCATAAGACCAACATTATCCCATGGTTCTGCAAGACTCAGGGGAGCAAAGGTATTGATATGATTTATAATATCAATTACTAGCATCTTTTCACCTCCAAGTTCCTACTTTACGGCAATCAAACTATATAAAAAATGCCGCTTCCTACAGGGAAACGGCATTAACCTTCAATGGTGGGCCTACCTGGACTCGAACCAGGAACCTTCCGGTTATGAGCCGGTGGCTCTAGCCACTTGAGCTATAGGCCCTAAAAGAACGCTGACCATTATACGCCCCTTCCCCCTCTAATTGCAACCCCTGCTTCGTCAAAATTACCCTTTAGCAATTAAAAAGGGGGATTCCAGCCAAAGAGAATCTATTCCTCTACTGTTATGCAGGCTACTGGACAGCTATCTGCTGCATCCTTAGCACATTCTGCACCTTCCGGCTTCATTACCTTTGCAACCCCGGCATCTTCATCTAAAGAAAACACCTCGGGGCAAATCTGAGCGCACACACCGCAACCGATGCACTCATTTTGATCGAGACTTACACGCATGAAGACCGGTCACCTCCTCCTGAAGCAGGATTTTATATCAGGTCGATGCATGAGTCAAACTTTGTCCTCAAACTTATTTTCAAAAAGCCACTTCCGGAGTAGACTTACCCATACTTTTCAGGCTGAATAAAGCTGTATAGTCAGACACAGCCTTTATCTCTGGTTCCGCAGAAGCAAGGAAAACTCCTATGCCGCATACTTCTGCGCCAAATTCTTTGGCAACAAGCAGCATCCCCGCCGCTGTGCTTCCGCCCCTCATAAAATCGTCAACTATCAAGACTCTGCTGCCACGTTCCAGTTGCTTTGTTCCCATATACATTGCTCTCACTTCCCCTGTTTTTGTCGGGAAATGAACGGCTACGGCAGAACCATCACTGGGACGGTTGCGGAACCGGCAAACTGCAAGGGGAACGCCGAGAGCATGGGCAGTAAAGAGCCCCAGAGGAATTCCCTTAACTTCAGTTGTCATAACGATATCAGGTTTCGTTGCCTGGAAATACGTCGCCATAATAAGCCCAAGACGTGACGCATAATAGGGATTAAACAGAATATCGCTGTAATAAATAAGCCCGCCGGGTAAAATTCGATCCTCTTGGGAAAGCAGGTCTTTGATCTCCAAAAAAAGCTGGCCTTTTACATTTTCAGACATAGAGGGGATAAATGAAGCTCCGCCTGTACGGCCTCTGTCTACCTGTATGCCCCCAAGACCTTCCTGGGTCAGCGCCGAATCAATCAGTACCACGTCATCACTTATAACAGTTTTTGAAACGCCAAAATCGTTCGAAAGAGCTGTGAGTGAAATTTGCCGAGACGGCGTTGTCAAAAAACGGCATACAGTCCTGATGAGACGTTCCGTTCTCTGTCCTTTCAACGATCATCACTCCAAAATAAGATTTGTTGGATCCATTCCATCTTTTCAAATTGTGAGAGCTTAACCGGTTTACCATTTGCCGGGAACAAGGCGAAAACACTGCTTCCGCTGCCAGACAACCCATAGCCCAATGCATTGGAACTCTCACATTCATTAAAAAAAGCTTCATATTCAGGATGTTGTTCCGCCAGCCAAGGATAAAAATCATTGGGTAGAAACCCTACATTTTCTCCCCTCAGAAGACTTTGGTAGATTTTTTCCACCTCTGCCAGGCCAGTCCACTCATTACAGGGGAAACTGCCCCCCTTATCCACTCCGTAAAAGGCATCTACACCTGCGTAGGCAAGGGACGTAGACACCCCCCACCCAGGGATGGCGACAACTATCTGCATGGGCGGCAACGGCCCTCTGCAAGCTGATTTTTCTCCTTTTCCCACAACAAGGGAAAGGAAAGATCTGCTGTAAAGGAAGGAAACATCTGAACCGATCTTTTCAAGAATATCGGAAGTCACTTCGCTTCCTTCGAAAAGCCGAGCCCATCGCAAGAAAGAAGCCGCATTGCCGCTTCCAGCCCCCAACCCTGTTCCAGGCGGGATCTGCTTAGCGAGGGCAACATGTAAACCAGGAAGACTCCATCCTTTACTTTCAAGACACTCTATTGTCTTTTCTACAATATTTTTCCCATCTATGACGATATGGCCAGTTGTGGCAATTTCCCTGACATTATTATCTTTATATGTAGAAATTGTCAATGACTCCATCGCCGGTAAACGTAAAAACAGGGAGACCAGGTTATGATAGCCATCTCCCCTTTTTTCTGTAATTCTCAAGGTGAGGTTTAATTTCCCATCAGAAGAAAGGGTATATTGCATATTATCGACCTCCATATCCCACAGCAGGCAAAAAAATACCCCGGCGTGTTGAACGCCAGGGTTTTGTTGCATTACAAGGTTTATTATGTATTGTTACCGGACATAGGCTCTAATTCTACTTCTTTTGTTAGTAGTTCCGCATAACTGAACGAAACCTTACTGTCTTGAGACTCCACATAGAGGGTAAATAGATTCGGATAAACCTCAAGAACAACTCCCTGTTTCTCTTCAATTTTGCGACGTCCTTTGGATGTCCGGTACTTCACGCGCATTCCCTTGTACAATGCTACTTGCTCACGAATTGAGGCAAGATTTCCAGCCATCCAGGGTCACCTCTATTATAAATAAGTTTCACGAATTATAACACAAAAATGCAAAAAACACAAACAATATGGCTGGAGTCTTGCAATTTTGTTACCTTATTTTTGACTTTTTTGTTCCAGTTTATGAAGAAGCAAGACTCGTTTCTCCCCCACTCGACGAGTATACCCCCTGGCATCCAAATACTCGAGAAGGGGAAGAACGAATTTTCTGCTGCTTCCAGTTATATCACGAACTGCAGCGATAGTGATGTCATCTTTGATCTCTTTAACAATTGTAATAAACTTCTCCTCTACATCTTTCGCCAAAACAAACTTTCCGCCAATAACGAAGGCCTCCCCCCGTTCCCGTAAATCCTTCAAGAAAAGAGAGAATTCCTTTTCTCCCATGGAAAGACCATGCTGCAGCTCATCTATAAGGGGCAGCTGAAATTCAAGGTTCCCGCAAAAAATCTTGAACTCGTCAAGCTTTTTAAAGAAAGCGCTGTCGTCCTGAGGAACAAAATCAGGCAAGCGCATCATGTTGCTATCAATAACAAAAATATTTTTCTGCGCCATGAAGTCGATCAACAAACGAGCCGTTTTTCTCTCTATACTTTTAAGGGGGCCGGTAAGTATATCGTCGATCATTGCGCCAGCCTGGTGAGGGCGTTCTTCGTGAAATGCTTTCAAGAAGGCAGCAATATCATGCTGGTAGTGGGCGAAGGTATCCTGAGACATATAGCAATCCACCCCCGAGGCCAGCAGAACTATCTTGTTATCCTTTTGCAGCTGACGAGCCATTTCGTCCACATCAGCGGGAAGTTCCTGCAAATCCACAAGGATATTTTCTCTGGAAATGCTTCCATGGAAACGCACCAGAATTTCCATTCTTTCTTTTGGCCCCTTTGCGTCACGCAACTCTTCAAGACACTGTTTATAAGCACCTTTAGCCCCTTTCCCCTTGGGTTTTTTACCGTAAGCAAAGAGGATTCTTCCGCCGCCGATGGTTACCAGCGGACTGTAGAAACGAATGACAAATCGCTGATCTATGGTGGCCACAACGCCTTCTTCCATAACCAATTGAGCAACAGCTGATTCCCCAGGTAAAAGAGACGTTTTATCAAAAAGTGAAACCCGGGCAATCACATCAGCCGTCCCAACATGAAGGCGTACCCGCTGCCAATGCTTTAAGGGTTCCGAAAAGGAGGTGAGAAGAGAAAGTTCAACATCGAAACATCTGGTCTCTCTGTAAACATCACGGGCACAAACTACATCTCCACGAGTCAGCTCATCTAAAGAAACGCCCGACAGACTCATGGCTACACGCTGGCCAGCCCAGGCAACATCCACAGTATGACTGTGCACCTGTACACTTCGAACCCGTACATCCTGATCTGCGGGAAGAATTGAAACTTCCATCCCGGGCCCTACTTGCCCCTTATAGGCCGTACCGGTAACGACCGTTCCAAAGCCTGAAATGGGAAAGGCCCTGTCTATGGGCATAAAAAAAGGTCCCCGCCTTGTACGAGGCTGAACCCTATCTATTAATTTAGCTAATTCCTCCATAAGAAGGGGAATATTTTTATTTGTCACTGATGAAACGGGGACTACCACCTTCCCCTCAAGAAAAGTACCTTGCACAAAATCAGTAACGTCGGCAATAGCAAGCTCCAAAAGCTCTTCATCAACCAGATCAGCCTTAGAAATGACAATGACTCCGTCATGCACTCCAAGAAGATTGAGAATGGCCAAATGCTCTCGTGTCTGGGGCATAACTCCCTCATCTGCAGCCACAACAAGCATAACGGCATCAATGCCTGACGCGCCGGCCACCATTTGACGAATAAACTTCTCATGTCCTGGCACATCTACTATGCTCACAACGCGGCCATCATGAAGCTTAAGAGGGGCAAAGCCCAATTCTATGGTTATGCCTCTCTTTTTCTCTTCGTTCAGCCTATCACAACTTACCCCCGTCAGCGCCTTTACCAGAGTAGTCTTTCCGTGATCGATATGGCCGGCTGTCCCTAGAACGAGAGATATTTCCTTCTCATTCACCTTTCTTCACCTCCAGCAGCCACGCCAGCCCCTGAAGAATCCGCTCATCATCTTTGTCCATCAGAGTCCTCACATGAAAGATCAGAGAGTCTTCACTGGCTCCCGCAACTATAGGCATCTCTGCCTGACGCAACAGGGTCTGAAGAGTGCCGGCACTTCCAATGTGTTGAATTTTCAATGCCACCCCATATCCTTTAAGCCTGGTTACCGGGAAGGCCCCCCCGCCAACAGCATCGTTTACTTCGACCACGGCTGGCTCCAGATGGGGAAAGGTTTTTTTGATCTTACGGCGTAGAGCCTGGGCTTTTTTCCTGAGATCTTCCACCTTTAATGTAAGCATGCTCAATGTGGGAATTTCATTCCATCGCCCCTGCAAATACATTCGAAGAACTTTTTCAAAGGCGGCCAGCGTCATCTTGTCTACACGCAACGCACGCAAAAGAGGATAGGTGCGAAGTCTGTCAATGAGGCTTTTTTTGCCCACAACCGCTCCTATTTGGGGACCTCCCAGCATCTTGTCTCCTGAAAAGGTGACGAGATCCACTCCCGCCATAATACAATCCTTTACAGTGGGTTCTCCGCAAAGTCCCCACGGAGAAAGGTCTATAAGAACCCCGCTTCCCAAATCCTCCATAAAGATTACGTTTTTTTCCTGGGCCAAATGGCTCAGTTCTTCCCGAGGCACAGAGGAAGTGAACCCCTCGATTCTGAAGTTTGAAGGGTGCACCTTCAGTACCATGGATGTTTCATCTGTAAATGCCTGCCCATAGTCTTTCAGATGGGTACGGTTTGTAGCGCCAACTTCTACTAACCTAGCCCCTGAAAAGGCCATAATATCCGGGATTCTGAAGGAACCACCTATCTCCACCAGTTCTCCCCGTGAAACAATAACTTCTTTTTCCCTTGCCAGAGCCGCCAGGCATAAAAGGACAGCTCCCGCATTATTATTCACAACAACAGCAGCTTCTGCGCCTGTAAACTGACAAAGGAGCCATTCTACATGGGCGTTACGCTGCCCTCTTTTGCCTTCTTTTAGATCAAACTCAAGGGTGTTATAGCGCGCCGCAACCTGACAAACTGCTTCCACGGCCTCAATAGGCAGGCAGGAGCGTCCCAGATTAGTGTGCACAACCACCCCAGTGGCGTTCACTATAGGCTGTAAACTGAGAGCAACTCGCCCTTTCAAAACAGCAATTGCTCTTTGATTAATTCCGTCTATGGATGTTTCTACTGCTTCGTCATGGAGAACGGCTTTTCGCGTTTCCGCCAAAATAGAAGAAAACACATTTTTAACCATTTCTCGCCCCAGCTGCTCCTCGTAAAAAAGAACCCATGGCTCACTCAGCAACTCGTCCATTGCGGGAAGATTTTTTAAAATTTTGTTCTTATTTGATTCCACCGCAGCTCCCTGCCTTCCTAATGGCATCGTCTATGCCTTTCATCTATAAACTAGAAAAAAACAAGAGAATGGGATACATTATAATTATTATTCCTAAAAACTGTATCGCTCTCTATATAGGCACTATTCTAACCGATAATGAAGATTAACCGCGCAAGGAGGCAAACATAAATTCATAAAGCTTCCCTTGCCGCAGCCCATATAACAAGAATGGAGGAAACAACAATGACAAAGAAAATTGATGCCCGAGGAAAAGCATGCCCCCAGCCGGTCATGATGACTAAGGAGGCCGTAGAAAAAGGAGAAAGGGACCTTGTTATTTATCTTGACAACCCTGTAGCCGCATCGAATGTACAGCGTTTTCTTTCAAAACAGGGATTTTCCATGTCCCTCCGGGATGAAGAAGGCCACATAATTATAGAAGCCAAGGCACAGGGGAACCTTTCTCCTGTTCCTACCCTAGTACAAGCCCAGGACAACAAAACAGCGATTTTGATCACCCGAATCATTCTGGGCGGAAAAGACGCAGAGCTTGGAGAAGTTCTCATCAAAGGCTTTTTAGGAACTCTTGCCCAGCTCGAAGTTCCACCTGCATCCATAGCCCTTATGAACGAAGGCGTTAAGCTTGCCAACAAAGGAACACCCACATGCGAGCACCTTCAAGAAATAGCAGCAAAGGGAACGACAGTGCTCGTGTGCGGCACATGTACCAATCATTTTGGAATAACGGATAACGTTGGCGTAGGCACTATTTCAAACATGTTTGAAATCACTGACACTCTGCTTAAAGCCGCAAAAGTAATATCCTTTTAGAGTTGCCTGATCATCCAGCATTGCTTTAGAGCCGTAACGGAAGAGAGCTGAACACCATGTTTAAAAGAAGGGACGCGGCCTCTTCCGTATTTTTTTCTGGAGTGAGAGCTTCAAATAAATCTTTGTACTTCTCGACCTCCGGAACATAAACGATCTCGAAATCTTCACCAGTCTCGTCTCTGCTCGTATGAGGGGCTGTTTCATCAAAAATAACCAGCCAGCCGGGAAAGGTTATGCCCATAACCGCCCAATCCATTTCGGGAACTTCTGTCAATGGGCCCAACACTGTGGATGATTTATGGACAAGCTCGTCGTTCTCCAGCCATACTCCTAGTTTTTCCGCTTCATTCCCCACCAATAGAACGAGGAGTCCACTTTGATCATCCGCCGCATAAACTCTCAACATGTTTTTTATGCAATACACATAGGATGATGACACCTCAGATACGTAATCGAGATAGTTCCTGAGATCTTTCTCCACTTCCAACTCATAGCCTTTGGGCGGCCTGGTTTTTTCTGCATAAAACCGGGGGATCTCAAATAAGAGATGTTGAAATAAGTCTTCGTTAGCGTTAGAAAATTTCAGCAACCAATACACTGTCCTCTTCCTTCCTTCCTAAACTTATTGTATTTTTGGAGCTAGATAATGAGCGACCATATAGCGTTGGCCACTCTCATACCCTTTCTGGAGAGAGCCAGAGACGTCCCGTTCATGAGAAGGCAATCTTCTGGCACATTTTGCAGATCACTGAGGATGCTATTAAAGAGTTTATCCCCAAACCGCTGTGTAAAAAGAGAGATATCAATACCCTGAGAAGTTCGCAAAGCTAGTACAGCAAATTCTCTACCCCTTTTTTCTAAGTCGAGGCACTCTTTCCCCTCTACTGCAGATTTATCTTGAGATATCCTGTCCACGTACTCAGCTAGGGTTCTTACATTCCAGAAACGGACCCCATCATTATAGCCCCACGCCGAAGGGCCGAGGGGCAATACGTTCTTTTGGAACCAGTACGCTTGATTGTGACGACACTCACAGCCAGGTTTGGCAAAGCTCGCAATCTCATATTGAGAAAAGCCTTTTTCTTCCAGATACCACTGAGACCATCGATAATGACCATATCCATTCTGCAGACCGGAAGGAGGCATTTTCCCCCAGACAGAGCCCTCTTCTATAGAAAGCTGGTAGATCGAAAGGTGCGATACTCCTGAATGGACCAGACCAGAAAGGGAGTGATGCCATTTTTTAAGAGACTGGCCTGCAAGTCCGAACATGAGGTCGCCGCTTACATTAAAACCATATTTCAAAAGCTGATCAACAGCCCATAGAGCCCGTGTTGCGGTATGATGCCTTTTTAGCCATAGAAGTTCATCGTCCCATAGACTTTGTATCCCTAGACTAACCCTTGTTACACCCCAATCCTTCCACAAAGCCATATGCTCCACTGAGAGAGATTCAGGATTGGCCTCGATTGAAATTTCTGTATCCAAACAACGTTCAAGGTGGGTCACAAGGGATTCTATAAGTCTCTGCCACTGCAATACCGAAAGGCACGTGGGAGTGCCCCCCCCTACATATAAAGTATGGATAAGGGGCTTTTCGCCATATTGGCGATCCCACCACCGCAACTCCTTCTCTATAGATCGAACATAAGCATCTTTTTCATCGTCTGTCCCTCTCTGGCTATAAAAAGCACAATAGGGACATTTTACAGAACAAAAAGGAACATGAAGATAAACAGAAAGGGGGTCTATTGTTCATCCTCCTCATCAACCTTGAGAAAAGCAAGGAACGCTTCCTGAGGAATTGAAACCTTCCCCAACTGCTTCATTCGTTTTTTTCCTTCCTTCTGTTTTTCAAGCAGTTTTCTCTTTCGAGAAATATCTCCGCCATAACATTTAGCCAAAACATCTTTACGAAGGGCTTTAACATTCTGCCGAACGATAACTCTTCGTCCTACAGACGCCTGGATCGGCACCTCAAAAAGCTGTCGTGGAATAAGCTCTTTCAGTTTTCTTACCACTGCCTGTCCCCGATGAAATGCCGCATCTTTGTGACAAATAAATGAAAAGGCATCGGCTGCTTCTCCGCTGATAAGCACGTCTACGCGCACCAGGTCTGCCGCACTATACCCGCGATAGTCGTAATCGAGTGATGCAAAACCCCGAGTTTGTGATTTTAGTTTATCATGAAAATCAAGTATAAATTCGGCTAAGGGCAAATCATAGACTAAACGAACCCTCTCCGGGGAAAGATAATCCATGGATACGTAGTTTCCACGCTTATCCTGGCAAAGCTGCATAGCTTTCCCTACAAACTCTGAGGGCAAAAAGGTTGTAAGGCGAATAATGGGCTCGCGCACCTCTTCAATTTCTGATATGTCGGGAAAATCCGAAGGTCGGTGGGCCTCTATAATATCTCCCTCTTTTGTAGTTATTTCATATAGAACGTTAGGAGCGGTAGCCACAAGATCTACGCCAAATTCTCTGTGCAGACGCTCTTTCGCCACGTCCATGTGCAATAGTCCCAGAAAGCCGCATCTGAAGCCAAATCCAAGGGCCTCGGAAGATTCTGGCTCGAAGGTAATGGATGAGTCGTTTAGGGTCAGTTTTTCAAGGGCATCACGAAGCTGAGGATAATCATCTCTCTCCACAGGGTAAAATCCGCAGAAAACAACTGGCTTTACCTTCTTGTACCCTGGCAATTGTTTGACCGCTGGTTTCTCATAATCAGTAATAGTATCTCCCACATGGGCCTCAGCTACTGTTTTGATATTGGCTATGACATACCCCACTTCCCCGGCTGAAAGGGTTTCCACAGGTTCGAAAAGAGGTCTGAAAACTCCCACTTCCTCTATTTGATAAGACGAGCCCGTCACCATGAAACGAACATTCTGACCAGCCGTAATGGTGCCATTTACAACCCTGACATAACAGATAACACCACGATAATTGTTATAAACGGAGTCGAAGATCAACGCCTGAAGGGGGGCTTCCGTATCTCCTTCTGGTGCCGGAACCTGGGCTACAATCCGTTCAAGAATATCCTGTATGCCTATTCCTTCCTTGGCGCTTGCTAAAATAGCGCCATCAGCGTCTATACCGACAACTTCCTCTATTTCTTTTTGAACCGATTCCGGGTGGGCTGATGGAAGGTCAATTTTGTTGATGACCGGTATTATTTCAAGCCCCTGGTCTACCGCCATATAGGCATTGGCCACCGTCTGGGCTTCCACGCCCTGGGATGCATCAACCACAAGCAGAGCCCCTTCACAGGACGCAATAGACCTGGACACTTCGTAGGTAAAATCCACGTGTCCTGGGGTGTCGATCAGATTCAGTATGTATTCGTTGCCGTCCTTACTCTTATAACTCATTCTCACCGGCACAAGTTTGATGGTTATTCCCCGTTCTCGCTCCAGATCAAGGGAATCAAGAAGCTGAGCCTTCATTTTTCTAATTTCCACCGTCCCTGTATATTCAATAAGACGGTCGGCCAGCGTTGACTTCCCATGGTCAATATGGGCGATAATACAAAAGTTGCGTATTCTAGAAAGACTCATATTTAAACTATTCCCTCCGCTTCTCCTCTTTCGAAGGCAGTTGTCTCTTCATTTTTAACAAAATTCCGAACCATATACACTATAATTATTACAAACCACCATTCTACAATTATAGATGAACATATATTATACAGAAACAAATGACATTATACCCGAAAAGACATTCCAAACATATTTCTTGATAATGCCTCTGACTTGCCATCAGACAGAGACAATAAAAAGGCTGGGAAGCCTTTTTTCCCATACATAAACGCCCTTTCGCAATCTCTCGAAACAGAAGAGGTAAAGGTTGACATTTTTCAGGCTAAGAATAATAATGTAAGCATATACCCTTTTTGGAGGTGCCTTACATGGTAAAAAAAGAGCTTTTATATGAAGGAAAAGCCAAAAAAATGTACAAAACAGATGATCCAAATATGATTATTGTAGAGTACAAAAATGACCTCACGGCGTTCAATGCCCTGAAAAAGGATTCTATTGAAGGGAAAGGTTCCCTCAACAACGCTATTAGTGCTTCTCTTTTCGAGTATATGAACGAAAATGGCATACCGAACCATTTTATCCAGAAAATTGACGATACTCACCAGATTGTAAAAAAAGTAAGAATCCTTCCCGTCGAAGTCGTGGTTCGGAACATTACCACCGGAACCCTTTGCAAACGCCTTGGCATCGAAGAAAACATCCGTCTCCCCCGTCCCCTAATAGAATTCTATTACAAAAATGACCAGCTCGGCGATCCCCTTATCCTTGAAGACCATGCCGAACTCTTTGGCTGGGCTACAAAAGAACAAATTTCCTTTATGAAAGAAACATCTTTGAAAGTCAATACACTGATGAGTGCCTATTTTGACACTCTGAATATCATTCTGGTGGATTTCAAGCTTGAGTTCGGGGTGGATGCAAATGGCACTATTCTTCTGGCCGACGAAATGTCACCAGACACCTGCCGTTTTTGGGATAAGACCACAATGAAAAAACTTGACAAAGACAGATTCCGGAAAGATCTTGGCGATGTTCTAGGCGCATACAGAGAGATCTGGCGTCGTATTTCTGAAAAGGAGGCAAATTAAATGACCTTTAACGTAAAACTTTTAGTCTATCCAAAAGAAGAGGTGCTTGATTCTCCGGGAAAAGCCGTTGCCGGCTCCCTTTTATCTTTAGGGTATTCTTCTGTAAAAAACGTGCGCATTGGACGCTATATCCAGCTATTGATCAATAGCGACACGGCAGAAGAGGCACGTCAGCAAGTGGAAAAGATGTGTGATGATCTTCTTGTAAATTCCCTTATTGAGGAATTTACCATTATTTCAGTGGAGGCATAGCCGTGAAAGCATGTGTAGTGGTCTTTCCTGGAAGCAACTGCGACCAGGACGTAGTCTATGCCCTGCGCCATGTAGTTCAGGCCACAGTAGAAACTGTGTGGCATAAAGAAAAGAACCTGCCAGCAAACACGGATCTTGTTGTTCTGCCAGGAGGCTACTCCTACGGTGACTATCTTCGCACTGGCGCTATGGCTGCACGCTCTCCAATTATGGATGCCATTCGTGAGTATTCTGAAAAGGGGGGGCTCCTTCTTGGTATTTGTAACGGTTTTCAGATACTTACAGAGGCCGGTCTTCTGCCTGGAGTGCTTCTTGCGAACAAATTTCTTCGTTTTATCTGCAGCCCCTGTTATTTGAAGGTAGAACGCAATGACACACCCTTTACCCTTCGCTACTCTAAAGGACAGATAGTTCAGTTCCCCATCGCCCATCATGAAGGGCTTTTTTATCTTCCGGAAGAAGATTTGAAAGTACTGGAAAAAAATAATCAGGTGGTGTTCAGATATGCTTCCCGCGATGGAGAAATAGCTGAGCAGCACAACCCAAACGGAGCTTTACACCATATTGCAGGGATTACCAATGAAAAAGGAAATATCTTAGGTCTTATGCCTCACCCGGAACGAGCCAGCGAACTGCTTTTAGGCGGAGACGACGGAGCTGTAATGTGGCAATCGATCAAAGCATGGATCAAAAAGGAAGGTGTCAGATGATGGACTATCGCCTGGCTGGATTGAGACAGGAAGAATATGAAGAGATAAAACGCGTTCTTGGCCGTGAACCCAACGAAAACGAACTTCGTATCATGGGAGTTATGTGGTCAGAACACTGCAGCTATAAATCGACGAAACATCTTCTGCGCAATTTTCCCACCACTGGAGAAAAAGTCATCCTTGGCCCCGGTGAAAATGCTGGCGTAGTCGACGCTGGCAATGGATGGGGAGCAGCCTTTAAAGTAGAGAGCCATAACCATCCCTCTGCCGTTGCGCCCTACCAGGGAGCAGCCACTGGCGTAGGCGGCATCATCCGTGATGTCCTTGCTCTTGGTGCCAGACCTGCCGCATCTATGGACGGTCTTTTCTTTGGCGATCCTGAAAACAGGAGAACGCAGACACTTTCACAGGGAATCGTGGAAGGAGTGGGCGGTTACGGCAACCCTGTTGGAGTTCCCACAGTAGGAGGAAAAACTGTATATGATTCCTGCTATACCGATAATCCCCTCGTCAACGCTTTTAATCTTGGCCTTGTCCGCCTTGACCAGCTTGTAAGTTCTAAAACAGCCAGACCCGGCCTTCGAGTTCTGATCCTTGGTTCTAAAACGGGAAGGGATGGAATAGCTGGCGCAGCTTTTGCATCAGCCGAGCTTTCGGACGACACGAAGTCAAGCCGCCCTTCCATACAGATCGGAGACCCTTTTACAGAAAAGCTGCTGATCGAAGCCTGTCTTGAACTCAGAGATAAAAAACTTATTGTCAGCATGCAGGACATGGGAGCCGCCGGCATTACGTCTTCTTCCAGCGAAATAGCTGCTAAGAGCGGCGTTGGCATGATCCTCCATTTCGATAAGGTTCCTCTTCGAGAAGAAGGAATGACCCCTTGGGAAATTGCCTTATCAGAATCCCAAGAGAGAATGCTCCTTATCGTCGAGCCAGAAGATTATGACGAGGTAGCTGCTGTTGCTTCTAAGTGGGGGCTTGACTGTACCGATATCGGAGAAACCATCCCCGGAGATCAGTACACCATCCTGTGGAACTCCGAAGTTGTGGCTCAAATGCCAGCCTCCCTTATTGGAGACCGTTGCCCATCCATACACTGGCCCTCAAAACGTCCGGGAGACCTTGAAAAAAGATGGGAATTCGATCTGGAAGATCTGCCCATGCCAGAAGATTTCAATAAGGCCGTACTTGATCTTGTAACATCTCCATCTCTTCGAAGCAGACGGTGGATATATGAACAATACGACCAGATGGTCCAGGCCAATACTGTTCAGGGACCGGGGGCGCCAGTCAGTGTTATCAGAATAAAGGAAACCGGTCGTCTCATAGCCATGACAATGGAATCCGACCCATGGAAATGCTACCTCGACCCCTACCGCGGCGGAGCCGAAACTGTTGCCCGCTCCATCAGAGCGCTGGCCGTGGCAGGAGCTACTCCCCTTGGCCTCACAGACTGTCTGAACTTCCCTTCACCGGAAAAGCCTGAGCAATATTGGGAGCTGGAAGAGGTTGTCCACGGAATGTCAGATTGCTGTAAAAACCTGGAGTGCCCTGTGGTTTCCGGTAATGTGAGCCTTTACAATGAAAGTTCAACTCAGCGCATTCTTCCAACCCCTGTTGTGGGAACCGTAGGGGTTATAGATTCACCTGACCATTATCTTAGAAGCGGCACCTGGCAGGAAGGGGATCATCTTTTTCTCGTTGGTGCGATGAATGCTCCTCTGGACGGCAGCCAGTATCTCTTGCAGGCTACTGGAAAGACAATGGGGCGGCCACTGCCCTTCACCCCAGAAATAGAGACGGATTTTTCCCTTCGCGCCCTTAAAACAGCGCGGCAGCAGCTTGCCCATAGCGGTCGACCCATCGCTGGCGGCGGGCTGGCAGCGGCACTGGTAAAAGAAGCCGTAATGACCGGTCTTGGAGCGGCGATGAGGATGCCCTTCCCAACCCGCATGGATGTTTTTCTCTTCGGAGAAGGCACTCCGCGAGCCCTCTACGCTGTCCCTTCAGACAAAGTGGTGCAGTTCAGGTTAGTATGGAATGGATTTCCCTTTGTGGAACTCGGTCAGATTGGTGGAAACTATCTAACACTCGAAAATATATTCGATCTTCCAGTCCCGGTTCTCACTGAGCGTTGGGAGGGGCGTTAAATGTGCGGTGTCTTCGGTGCGTTTACCCAAAATGGAGGGCCTGTCCTTGAAGATGTGTATCTCGGTCTTTATGCCCTTCAGCATCGGGGGCAGGAATCAGCAGGTGTTGCCTGGGTAGATGACAACAACGCAATAAGAACTCAAAAGGGAAATGGGCTGGTCCACCTCGCCCTTGATCAGGAAGCTTTGGCTAAAATAGACACTCGATGTGCAATTGGGCATGTACGGTATTCCACTGCGGGTGGTTCCGACCCAAGAAACATTCAGCCCCTTACCGCCAGCAATTCCAGAGGTTCTGTTGCTGTCGCCCATAACGGCAACATTACAAACGCCGAAGCACTGAAACAATACCTTGAAAACAGGGGGGCTATTTTCCACTCCCTTACTGATACTGAAGTGTTGCTACACCTCATGGCTCATCAGCCCCATAAACCCATGATCGATGCTTTTGTCGACTCTCTGAGGCGGCTCAAGGGCGCCTATTCCCTGGTTATGATTCTCGACGGGAAATTGGTAGCTGCGCGGGACCCATGGGGGTTCCGCCCCCTGGTCATTGGACAGCGCGATCGTATCATATATGTTTCTTCTGAAACATGCGCACTGGACCTTGTAGGGGCGAAAGCACTTCGAGAAGTCGCGCCTGGCGAAGTGGTGGTTATTGACAAGGATGAGATAAAAAGCATTAGAATTCCTGTTCAGACCAAGTGTCATTATCAGTGCTCCTTCGAATATGTTTATTTCGCCCGCCCCGACAGCATCCTGGCAGGTCGTTCTGTTTACGCTGTCCGCAAAGCACTGGGGCACTGCCTGGCTAAAAGAGCTCCATGTCTTTCCGCAAACATGGTCACAGGGATGCCGGATAGCGGAACCATCGCTTCTATGGGATTTGCGGAAGGAAGCACTCTCCCCTATGAAAAGGCCATCGTACGAAACCGATATGTGGGACGAACCTTTATTAACCCTACACAGAGAGTCAGAGAACTTGGGGTCCGTATCAAATTGAACCCTATACATGATCTGATCAAAGATCGCAAGATCGTAGTTATCGACGATTCTATCGTACGGGGAACAACAAGTCAGCGCATCATAGCCATGATCCGAGCGGGGGGAGCAAAAGAAGTCCATGTACGGATCTCTTCTCCTCCCGTCTGTTTCCCCTGTTACTACGGGATCGATACGCCAAGCCGTGTTGAATTGGCCGCTGCCCGTATGAATATTAAGGAGTTGGAGAAAATTATAGGAGCCGATTCCCTGGAATATATTACTGTTGACGATCTTGTCCAGGCCATCGGATTACCCCGTAACGAACTCTGTACCGCATGTTTTACGGGAGAATATATGGAAGGAGAAACTCAGGATGAGCTTGAGCTATAAAGAAGCCGGTGTTGACATTGAAGGCGGCAATGAGTGGGTTCGTACCATCGGCCGCATTATGTCGACCCTACCAAGAGATCCTAACGTGGTAGGTGGAATTGGAGGATTTAGCGGCCTTTACAAAATAAGCGATGATCTGATGCTTGCCGGCTGCTGTGACGGCGTAGGAACAAAACTGGAAGTTGCCAAACTGGCCTCTGATTACAGCGGCCTTGGCCAGGATCTGGTGGCCATGAATGTTAATGACCTCATCACCTGCGGCGCCAAACCTCTCTTCTTTCTGGACTATATTGCATGTGGGCGCTTAGACCAAGACGTGCTCGCACCAATTGTTAAAAGCGCGGCAGAAGCCTGTATAGAAAGCGGCTGCGCCCTTCTCGGAGGAGAAACAGCGGAAATGCCGGGAGTCTACCCTGAAACCGGCTTTGATCTCGCAGGTTTTTCTGTCGGCATCGTATCGGCTTCAAAGCTGATAGATGGGCGTTCCATAGAAAAAGGAGACGTTCTCGTCGGTCTGCCAAGCTCTGGCATCCATAGCAACGGCTATAGCCTTGTGAGGAAAGTACTTCTGGAAGGGGAAAGGGCCCTGCCCATAGACACCTTTCTTCCCCAGCTGGGGGAATCGTTGTCAAAGGCCCTTCTTCGTCCAACTCGCCTCTACTCAAGAATTGCTTTAAAAACCATAGAAAGACACCAGATCCACGGGATGGCCCATATTACCGGCGGCGGGCTGGAAGAGAACATACAGAGGGTTTTACCTTCGGGGCTATCGCTCCATGTGGATTTTTCAGCATGGGAACGTCCTGCAGTTTTCCAGGTGATCTCTGAGGCAGGCGTAGAAGAAAAAGAAATGCGTCATGTATTTAACCTTGGTATTGGATACAGCTTCATAGTTTCTCCTTCTGATGCGGATGGCATTGTTGGCTTTCTGACCAGAGAAGGCGAAAAACCTGTGATATTCGGAGAAGTTTACTAGTCATGCCCCGTATCGCTATCCTCATCTCTGGAACAGGAACCAATATGGCTGAAATCAATAAGAGAGTTAAGAGCCATGACCTTTCCTGTGAAATTTCTTTTGTAGCAAGCGATAATCCTGTCGCATTAGGCTTGCAATATGCCCAGAGTGAGGGGCTCGAAACAGTGCTGCTTCCCTATGGAACAGAGGGGAGAGACAAAGCAGAAAAGGTATTGCATGATCTCTGTTGTTCCCGTGATGTTGAATGGATCGTCCTCGCAGGCTTTATGAAAATCCTTTCACCCAGGTTTGTGAGGAAATGGGAACGGAAAATCGTTAATATACATCCGGCCCTTCTTCCTTCCTTCCCAGGAACAAATGGGGCCAGGGATGCCTGGGACTATGGCGTAAGAGTAACAGGGGTGACGGTCCATTTAGTGGACAGCGGAGTGGATACTGGTATTATTCTTTCTCAAAAAGCCGTTACTATTGAAAAAGAAGACACCCTTGATTATCTTGTAAAAAAGATCCATGAGGTAGAATATGATCTCTATTGGCAAACACTTAAAAAGCTATTCCAAGGCGCATATTCTTTTCAAGGGAGGAGAGCAATAGATGACAGCAACTAAAAGAGCTCTTATTTCTGTTTTTGACAAACAGGGAGTAGAAGATTTTGCAAAGAAACTTATAGAAAGAGGCTGGGAGATCGTTTCCAGCTCTGGTACTGCCAAAAAGCTGCAGGAAGCAGGTATAAATGTCATAGAAGTTTCTGATCTCACAGGATTCCCCCACATTTTAGGAGGCAGGGTCAAGACCCTCCATCCCTTTATTTCAGGCGGAATTCTTGCCCGCCGCCATGTGGACGGAGATCTGAGGGACATAGAAACTTTTAAGATACCTTTAATAGATATGGTGGTCTGCAATCTTTACCCCTTCCAGGAAGTGGCCCAAAGAGGGGCTAATATAGACGAACTCCTTGAAAACATTGATATTGGCGGGGTTACTCTTATCCGTGCCGGGGCTAAAAATTACCCTCATGTCATTATACTGACCGACCCTTTAGACTATGAACAAATACTGGAAGAGCTAGATGCGGAAGGCAACGTCACCCTTCTCACCCGTCAGAGCCTTGCTTTGAAAGCCTTCGCTCATACGGCCGCCTATGATGGCGCTATCGTGGAAGGGCTTTCTTCTGAACTCGGCGTTGAGCCTGAAATGAAAAAAGAGCTCACTATCCCCCTGAAAAAGGAACAAGATCTCCGCTATGGAGAAAACCCTCATCAGGAGGCGGCCCTCTATCTTCCTCCTATGAAGAAACTGCCATGGGTGCAGCTTGGGGGGAAACCTCTTTCATATAACAACATACTTGATCTCGATTGCGCCATGAGGGGAGCTGCCCTGCTTCAGGATGGGCCGGGGGCGCTTGTCATTAAACATACGACACCCTGCGGAATGGCCTATGGATCAACATTGAAAGAAGCCTACGAAAAGGCCTTCAGGTGTGATCCACTTTCCGCCTTTGGTGGCGTTGTGGGCTTTTCCCGCCCTCTGGATATGGAAACAGCTCTCGCTGTTTCACAGCATTTTACAGAAGTACTTCTCGTTCCAGATGGGGAAGATGAGGCCTTAGAGTTCCTAAAAAAGGATAAACCCTCACTGCGCATTCTGAAATGGAAAGGCGGCAAAGTGCTCCCCTGGCAAATTACCAGCACATGGAGCGGCTTCCTTGTACAGCAGGACATTTTACCCCCTCTTCCCAACCCTGATAAGGGAACATGGATTGGACCACGAAGGGACGATCTCTGGAAAGACATGCTCCTCGCATGGAAGGTTGCCTGTCTTTCAAAGAGTAATGCTGTAGCCATAATAAAAGATGGTGAAGCCGTGGGAATAGGCATGGGGTTTTGCAGTCGTGTATTCGCTGTAGATTTTGCCACAAACCAGGCTAAGGAAAAAGCAAAAGGCGCCGTGATGGGCAGCGATGCTTTTTTCCCCTTTCCAGATGGCGTAGAAGCAGCAGCCAAAGCTGGTATCAAGGCTATTATTCAACCTGGCGGATCGGTACGAGATGACGAAGTCTTTAAAAGGGCGGAAGAGCTGGGACTCAGCATGTTCATTAGCGGCTGGCGCACATTCCGTCATTAAGGAGGGAGCCCTGTGAATTTTCTTGTGATTGGAAGCGGCGGTCGGGAACACGCCCTCGTCTGGGCTCTTTCTCAATCTGAAAAAGTCAATGAATTGCATGCCGCCCCGGGTAATCCAGGGATGAAAGATTTGGCTACATTGCACAGCGCCTCTGTAGAAAACAAGAAAGAGATACTGGCCCTGGCCAAAAAAATTCAGCCGGATTACATTATAGTAGGCCCTGAGGCTCCCCTCGTCGTAGGGGCCTCCGACCTTTTGCGCAAGAACGGCTTTAAAGTTTTCGGCCCTGGAAGGGAAGGTGCGTCTCTGGAAGGAAGCAAGATCTTCGCCAAAGAGTTCATGGCACGTCACTCTATTCCAACGGCCCCCTTCGATGTCTGCCTCTCCATAGAAGAAGGAGAGGCGGCTCTCAATAAGCGTCAGGCGCCTTTCGTTGTAAAGGCAGACGGTCTTGCGGCGGGGAAAGGGGCATTCGTTCTTCAGACAAGAGAAGAAGCCCTGGCTGTCATTTCCAATCTTCTTGTCAAAAAAGAGCTGGGAACCTCTGGAGAGAAAATCATTATTGAGGATTTTATGCCCGGCCTGGAACTAACCATCCTATGCGTGAGCGATGGAAAAAACTATCGTATATTGCCGGGCAGCCAGGATCACAAAAGGGTCTTTGACCATGATCAAGGTCCCAATACTGGCGGAATGGGGGCCTACTGCCCTGTCCCCTGGGTAGATGAAGATCTGCTGCGCCGGGTAGAGGAAACTGTAATTTCCCCTACGTTTTCGGGGCTGCGATCTGAAAATATTTCCTACTGCGGCGTTCTCTATTTCGGATTGATGATTGATCCGGACGGAAGTCCCCGTGTCGTGGAATATAATGTGCGTTTCGGAGATCCAGAGGCAGAAGTGGTTTTACCCACATTAAATGTTGACTTCGCCCAGCTCATAATGGCAACATGCGATGGGAACCTGCGGTCTCTGCCGAAAATTCATTCCACCCAGTGGGCTGTGGATGTGGTGATGACTTCTGAAGGTTATCCCGGTGCCTACACAAAAGGTTATCCTATCACCGGCCTTGATGAAGCCGCTGCCACTGGCAAGGTTCTAGTGTTTCATGCCGGAACTGCCTTGAATGAAAAGGATGAGATCGTCACTGCGGGAGGAAGGGTGCTCAATGTAGTGGGCCTTGGAAAAACCCTGGAGGAAGCCCTCGAACAATCGTACAAAAGTGTTAGGAAGATACACTTTACGGGAGCTCATTATCGTAAAGATATTGCGGCCAAAGCGCGATAAGGAGGTATTCTATGAGTGAGGAGAAAACACCACAGATAGGAATTGTGTTGGGGTCTAAATCTGATCTTCCAGCTGCCCATAAAGCTGCGGAGATTCTGAACCAATTCAATGTTCCTTTTGAAGTGACTATTGCGTCAGCCCACAGAACCCCCGAAGATGCGGCCCAGTATGCAGCTCTCGCCGAGGATAGAGGCCTTGAGGTCATTATAGCCATAGCCGGTTTGTCGGCGGCGCTGCCTGGCGTGTTAGCGGCTCATACCCTTCTGCCGGTAATAGGTGTTCCCGTCTCTGCAGGAACCCTTGGCGGTCTTGATGCCCTTCTCTCTATTGCCCAGATGCCCCCAGGGGTTCCTGTGGCTTCCACTGGCATCGACGGCTCAAAAAACGCCTCTCTTCTAGCCCTCCGCATATTGGCCAGAAAGAATGAAGAGATAAGAAAGCAGTTAACTCTCTTTAGGGAAGAGGAAGCGCAAAAAATCCAGCAGGGCCGCGAAACCATTGTGGATTTACCTAACGCGCCTGCAGAGGCATTTTTGATGTTCCGTCCATTGTCTTAACTTGACAAGATTCAACGCCTGTTGTCATGGGCTGCAAAATAGCCTATGGCAAGAAGTACTATAATCCAGAAGTACCGTAGTTTTCCCTGAAAAAGAGTTCCTACTGTTTCTCTGCCGAGGAAAGCAGTTAAAAGAAAAATGACCATAACGAAAATGGTTAATGCAATAATTATTTTCCCACGGGGGGGCAACCTTTTTTCTTCTGCCATTTATCGACCCATCCTTTCGGGAATAATGAGAAAAACATTTTCTCTATTGTACAGCTTTTAAAAATGTCCGCAAAATAAAAGGGTGCCAGCTATTTACTGGCACCCTCATTCTTATGCTCATAAAGTAGAGAAACCTACTCCTTTTTAGTGTTCCATTTCTTGTGGAGTTCAGAGATAAACCCTTCCTCCTGAAGCTGAACCACAATTTTATTTACAGCCTCCAGAAAAGCAGGGTCGTTTTGGCTTACGGCCAAAGCCTGCTTGGCACCCTTCAACTCCACTGTAAAGGATTTTTTAAGCTGCCCCTTGAACTCTTCGCTGTTTATATATGTTTCAGCTACGGTTTCGTCCATGAGAGAAGCGTCGGCACGTTTAAGAGTCACCTCTCGAACAGCATCGTTCAGCTTTGGAAACTGCTTTACCGTGACTCCTTCCACTTCTGAAATATATACATCCTGCGTCGTTCCAAGCTGAACGGCAACAGTCTTTCCTTTAAGGTCTTCAAGGGTTGCCATTTCACCGCTATCCTTATTGAGCACAAAGGCACTGAGGCTCACCATATAAGGAGTAGAGAAAGCGACCTTCTTGCTTCGTTCTTCAGTGATGCTCAGGCACGCCGCGATCATATCGATCTTCCCGGTCAGAAGTGAAGGAATAACCCCATCAAAGGCCATGTCCACCCACTCCGCCTTTTTGCCAAGGCGAGCAACCACTTCATTGGCAAGATCTATGTCAAAACCGACCAGAGCCCCCGTTTTATCATGAAACTCAAAGGGAGGGTAGGAACCGGAAGTCCCAATAATCACCGTGTCCTTCTCCATAACGGACCCTGCTCCAAATGCCGGACCCCCGACAACCCCTAACAGAAGCGCAAAAAACATTACTAGCACTACACTCTTTTTCATTACCATCTCTCCTCCCCCCGGGGGGTATGCAAAAATTCAAGACCTGGCACCATTAGCAAAAGATTTCAACTGGCATTTTGTCTTTGTGAACCTGTTTCCATGTTTTTACAGGAAGTCCCCATATCTTGATAAACCCGACAGCCGCTGCGTGATCGAATGCGTCGCCCTCTGAGTAGGTGGCCAGATTTTGCTGGTATATGGAGTTGGGCGATTTCATCCCCCGTACCACTGCCTGACCTTTATAGAACCTGACCTTAACAACACCGTTTACATATTCCTGAGTTGTATCTACAAAAGAATCAATTGCCTCTTTCAAAGGAGAGTACCAATATCCTTCATAGGTCAGTTCCGCATACTTCACCTCCAGCTCTTTTTTAGAAGCTAAAACTTTTTTATCAAGGGTCAGAGTTTCAAGAGCCTTATGGGCGGCAATAAGAGTCATGGCCGCAGGACACTCATAGACTTCCCGGCTCTTAAAGCCTACAAGCCGGTCTTCCACCATGTCGATCCTTCCTACTCCATGTTTACCAGCCTGCTCGTTCAGCGTCTGAATCAATGAAGGGCCATCCATTGCTTCGCCATTTAAAGCAACGGGAATTCCCTTTTCAAAAGTTATCTCCACAAACTCCTGGTGGTCTGGGGCATTCCATGGGTCCACTGTCAGGGTATATGCGTCTGCAGGGGGTTCGTTCCACGGATCCTCCAAAATGCCGCATTCTATAGAGCGGCCCCAGATGTTCTCATCTATACTGTATGGAGAAGCTGTAGTAGCCATCACAGGGATGTCGTGGGCCTGGGCATACTCCATCTCTGCCTCTCGGCTAAAATGCCAGTCTCGCACAGGGGCCAAAACGTCAAGTTCGGGGTTTAGCGCATTGGTGCACACTTCGATTCGCACCTGATCCTGCCCTTTTCCGGTACAACCATGGGCCACGGCTCCCGCGTTCTCTTTTTTTGCCACCATAGCCATAACTTTGGCAATTAGCGGACGGGAAAGAGCTGAATTCAAGGGGTAGGTCCCCTGATACATGGCATTCGCCTTTAAGGCAGGCCAAACAAACTCTTTAACGAACTCCTGTTTCAGATCCATAACATAGGCCTTGGAAGCGCCGCTTTTAAGTGCCTTCTGTTTGGCAGCTTCAAGATCCACCTGCTGACCCACGTCGGCGGTCATGGTAATAACCTCATACCCCTGTTCCTTGAGCCACATAGTGGCCACCGATGTGTCAAGCCCCCCACTATACGCGAGAACTACCTTTTTCTTATCTAACATTTTCAAGAACTCCCCTTTCCAACATCCCTAAAAAATAAACAGACCCGTCCCCAGTACAACCAGGGACGGGTCTGATACCCGCGGTGCCACCCTTATTGGCAAAAGATGTAATGTTCCCTTCCCTTTGCCCGCTCTCTTGCCTCTACTTGACAAAAATGTCTTTCTTCGAGGCCGGCTCAAGGGCTCTATTCTTCCCCCATATTCTGAAAAGGCTTTCAGCCGATGACCTTTTCTCTCTGTTGAATAGCGGAGGGATTACTCTTCCCTTTCATTGCCGTGTCGCAACTGCTTATTATTTATAGCAGAAGATTATACACGTCAATGAACCTTTGTCAACTATTTTTTTTAAAGTAACTAAAAGTTTATTTTTTGAAGTCCGTTCTCGCTGTATCGCTCCAGTGACGGATAGTGAGTCATGTCCATATGGACTGGCGTTATAGAGACATAACCATTGGCCAGAGCCCAGACGTCGCAGCCTTCCACAAGCTGGTCTTCCGGCCGGCCTGAAACCCAATAATATGCCCGTCCGTGGGGATCTCGAAGTTTCGTAACTTTCCCTTCGTAAAGACGCACCCCTTTACGGGTAACCTTGACGCCTCTCAATAAGGTTAAGGAGAGATTAGGAACATTTACATTGAGCAATACTCCTTCTTCCAGCGGTTCTTTCTCAATGACTTTCAATATTTTTTCCACTACGACGGCGGCTGTTCTGTAATGGCAGGTATCATCACGGCTGCTGCAATTCAACGACACCGCTATTGACGGGCATCCCATAATGACCCCTTCCATAGCTGCCGAAACAGTGCCGGAATAGGTCAGGTCATCTCCCACATTAGGGCCGCTGTTGATTCCCGAAATAACCATATCTGTTTCAGGCTGCACTTCCTCTATTCCCAAAACAACGCAATCCGATGGAGTGCCGTCGCAAGCGTTCACATTCTGTCCCTCGGGATAAAGTCCCTGGCTCACACTCCACAGACGAAGGGGGCGGGTCAAGGTTATAGCGTGTCCCACACTGCTTCTTTCACGATCTGGAGCCACTACGGCCCATGAATATCCCTTATCAGCGAGGTGAGCTGCCATGGTCATAAGTCCTGGTGCAAATACTCCATCGTCATTCGTTAAAAGTAATTTCACTATCTCTCATCCTCTCTTCTCACTCTACACTGATTATAGAATCCAACGTATCAACAAAAAGACAATGGGGTTCATAAAGGCCTGAATAACTCCTAGGGCAAGAAGAACCATGAGAATAATAAACCCATACTGTTCGAGCCAAAAATATTTTTCAAGCCACTGCGGCGGTAGAAGAACATACAGAATCTTCGAACCGTCGAGGGGAGGAATTGGGATCAGATTAAACACCGCCAGCCCCACATTGATAGCCACCATGAGGAACATAAAGAGACGGAGGGCGGAATTTCCCAAAAAGAAACTCGGGAAAAGACGTATAAGCAGTCCTATTGCAAAAGCGGTCAGAATATTCCCTGTTACACCGGCAATGGAAACAAGAAAAAGATCACGCCTGGGCTTCTTAAAATAGCGCGTATCTATGGGGACCGGTTTTGCCCATCCAAAACGAAAAACAAGAAGCATCAGCGCCCCTACGGGGTCGAGATGGGCCAGGGGGTTGAGGGATAAACGGCCTGCTCTTTCAGCCGTAGGGTCTCCTAAAAGATAGGCCATATAGCCATGGCAAAATTCATGGAATGTTATGGCCCATAATACGGCAGGGAGGCTTAATAATAATTCAGGAAGGGATGGAAAATGGAACATAGCTCTCACACTCCTTATATATTCAATGGCGCTTTGTTTGTCGCAACTCTAAGGGGAAGTTGTTTTTTATCCAGGCTACTTCCTCTTCGAGGGTAGTCAGTTCTTCGTTTAAACAACGATCTCTCAGCTGAGATAAAATCTCTCCGATCTGAGGCCCCCCCCTGTACCCCATCTCTATCAGATCGCGACCTGTCAGGTGGCTCTTAGTTCTATAAAGGCGAGTCAAGTAAGAAAGAATCCGACGCCTCACCCGCCAGCGTTCCGTAGCAGCGCTCCAGAACAAGGCCGTTACAGGCGATATCTCACGGAGATAACCATAAATTTCAGAGTTCTTTACAAGGGTTCGACCTCCCAGATCCTGCTCTGCCGCACGAAGGCCGTCAAGGGATTGTACCATGATATCCCGTTCTCTTGGTGCCAGACTCAAACGGTCAAGAATAGCAAACTGAACTGTTTCATGAGATTCTATGGCTAGGGCAGCGAGAAACGCCAGCCATTCATATCCTCTGAAGTCAGGAAAATCTCTTGATATACGGGCAAGAAAAGCAGAAAGACGGCGAATAGTCCGCACAGCTGTCTTTCCAATACGTAATCCGGGAAAGAGAATATCCCATACACCGAGTTCGGCCATCCGCTTTAACGCAGGGAAAGGAGCCTTTTCCTGCATGGTCAATTCAAGTTCGCTGCGAAGACGATAACCTGAAAGCCGGGCCAGAAGACCGCCTTTTAAACAACTATGCAAAAGGCGAAGAGTATTATCTTCCAAGTGAAAATTAAGACGCTGCTCAAGACGTATGCCCCGGATGACCCTTGTGGGATCTTCAACAAAACTCAGGTTATGGAGTACTTTCAGTGTTTTTTTATTCAAGTCCCTTCGTCCGCCGAAGTAATCGATAAGAGTTCCCCAGGAATCAGGGGTTATGGAAACAGCCATAGCGTTAATGGTAAAGTCTCTACGATACAAATCATGCTTTAGGGAATCGCTGGATACCCTGGGCTGGGCCAATGGGTACTCGTAGAACTCGCGACGGGCTGTGGCCACATCAACTTTCATGCCATCAGAAAAAATGAGGGAACCTGTCTTATAACGCTCGTGCAACGATATGTGACACCCTTCCTGATTTATGCTTTTCAAGAAATCCACTGCGTTTCCTTCTACAACCACATCAAGGTCAAGGCTCTCTCTGCCAAGCATAATATCCCTCACAATACCTCCAACGATATAGGCTTTCATGCCGAGAGACTGAGCTTCCTTTCCCAGATAAATAAGAATTTCATACTGGCGCGGAGTAAGAGTTTCTTTTAAAAGATGTTCCAGGTTATCTGTCCACGGCATCTCTGGAGCTATCTTTCTTTCTTCAGGGGGGAGGGATTCTGGATAGAGAGCCCGGATGAGATCTGTACGGGTCACTATCCCGACCAAAACATGGCCGTCAAGCACAGGAAGACGGCCTATATTGTGAAAAACAAGAATCCGATGGGCCTCTGCTATGGAAGCTTCTTTTGATACTGAAATAACGCCCTCCGTCATAAATTCCCTCACGAGAGCCAGGCCAAAACCGTGAAGCTGGGCCTTGTCAAGGTCTTTCCTGGTAATGATGCCCTTGACCTTTTCTCCATAAACAACTGGGAGGGCGGAGTGACCATACCTTATCATGGTCCTGTAGGCATCATTCACCGAAGAATCCGGCTCCACAGCCATAACTGGGCTAGTCATTATATCTTCCACTTTGATACGGGGCTGAATGGATTCCTCCAGCTTTTTTTCAAGACTTTCCAGTATAGATAGAGGGCGCACATTATGCAAAGTCACAGAGGCGGCCTGGGGATGTCCCCCTCCACCGAGATGGGCGAGAAACTTCGATACATCCAGAATGCTCTCGTGGCTTCGCGCCACTACATAGGTTCTCTTCTCCATGCGGACAGCCGCAATGGCTATCTCTGCGGCAAAATAATCTCTAAGTCGATGAACGAAGAGAGAAAGGCCGTCCACATATACAGGGGAAGATGTGTATGAAAGAACTACCCGAGCGCCGTTTATATAACGAACCCAGGCGTTCTCGATAAGGAGATCAAGAATTCGCCGCTCAGGGGCAGAGAAGCTCATCTCTATATGGGAAGGGATGATTGTCAGATCGGCTCCTAACTCTTTGAGTCTGGAGATGGCATGAAAGTCCCTCTCCGTCGTGCCGCCAAAGGTTAAGCCTCCTGTGTCTTCGTAAATTCCCATGGCAAAAAGGGTCGCTTCATGGGGTGTAATTGGTATCTGCCGTTCAAGAAGAATCTCTACAAGTAAGGTGGTAGTGGCCCCAACGGGGTCTATGACCATAAGTTCTCCATCAATATCGTCGAAAGAGGGAGGGTGGTGATCGTACACATGAACCGAAACATCTTTGCGCCCAAGCAATGTAACATAGGGACCAATCCGGGATCGAGACCGAGTATCGACGATAATCAGCTGAGTAACTTCATCCTTACGCACTTTGCGAGGAGTCACAATTGGCCAGCGCTGCGGAAATTTCCTCAAGAAATCCCGCACCGTCCGGCTCGTGGAACCAGACAGGGAAAGGACAGCGTCGGGGTATAATTTAGACGCCGCTACCATACTTGCGATGGAATCAAAATCATTTCCCATATGACTCGTTATTACTTTCACCCAATGATCTCCTCCACTAGCTCGTTCCGAAGAGAGCGAGAAAGGCGGCGAATCGAAATAAGCTCAGTTTCTTCAAGTCCCTCTTCTGTCAATGTCCTTTCAACAAAGGCCCAATAAAACTCACATGAATAGGCCCTCATCATATATCTTTTGTTCATAGAAAGGGAACCGCCTCGAACCAGAGCGTTTGTCAAGGGCACTATTTCAATTCTTGTGACCTGACCAGAGGCTCCTAATCGTATGGCGGCCTTCCGTATAACAAGTTCATCGGAAGAATAGCCTCTTATTTCGCAAAGAGCGGCCATTTTCTTAAATAAGGCCGCATATCGGCTCAGACTCTGTTCAAGAGTGTCAATTGAGCTATCATTGCGTATAACCAGATCGGCTTCAGCGCGCTTTTCTTCAGCGTTACGGAGAAAACGTTCGCGACGTTCTATTTCTTCTTTGTTCCATCCCCGCACTTCGTTTCTTGCTAGGCGAAGATCAAGGGGGGCTGTTACGTAAACAGAGAGATCGACCCACCAGGGAATCCTGTTTTCAAAAAGAAGGGGAATCTCCGCTATAACCCATCCTTGTAGAGAGGCAACTTTCCGTTCCATTTCGATACGGACAAATGGATGGATCATGTCACAAACCCATTCATACTCCGTCATATCGGAGAAAACAATGGAGGCCACCACCGACGGATTTATATGGCCATTTCCAAGAAGGACCTGGGTTCCCCAACGCTCACTTGCCCTACGAAGCACTGTGGTGTCTTTCCACGCCTCATGGGCTAATGCATCGGCATCGATAATAGTAGCGCCAAGGCTTTTCCAGATTTGGCTTACAGTTGACTTACCAGCCCCAACGTCTCCTGTCACTCCCAAAACCAGCATTGGTCCTCTCCTCCTCGCCTCGATCATCAACATTTTTATTTCCGTCTGGAATCTCCCATAAGAACCGGGAAAGCCCATTACGGAACACTGTGCCAAAAAGGCGTCGACTCCGGGCGCCAGACATATAAAGTTTCTCTTCAGCCCGAGTCATACCAACATAGCACAGACGCCGTTCTTCTTCGAGACTTTCCTGAACCTCAAGACATTTAAAATGAGGGAAGATCGCTTCTTCGAGCCCCACAAGAAATACTACTGGGAACTCGAGTCCTTTGGCTGCGTGGAGGGTAAGGAAGTTCACAGCTTCAAGATCATCCATATCTGTAGTTTCAAGGTCTGTAAAAAGGGCTACTTCAGCCAGAACCTCCGCGAGATCACCACCACTAGTGACCAAAGAGCCTAACTCACGTATATTTTCTACCCGCTCTTCCCATCCTTCGGGGTCGTCTTTTTTCAACTGATCCTCATATTCTATACTATCAAGAATATAAAGAAGAACATCATGAAAACTACCTGATCTTTTTATAATATTAAACATATGACGGCCTAATTCCATCGCACCAATCTTGGCTTTTCCCGTCAACCCCAGATCTTTTCCATCGGCCACAGCTCTCCATAGCTGTTCAGCTTCCATTTCAGGAATGGCCCCAAGGCCCTCCATAAGCTTTTCCTGGCTTTTCTTACCAATCCCACGGGTCGGAACGTTTGCTATTCTTCCTAATGAGGCGCCATCGAGAGGATTCACAGCCAAACGCATAAATGAAAGCACATCTTTAATCTCTTTACGATCATAGAAAGCGGTGCCTCGCACAACTCGATATGGAACCCCTTTTTCTATGCATTTTTGTTCGTATATGCGGCTCATGGCATTTATCCGATACAATACCGCCATGTCCCCATACCTGTACCCGCAGAAATTATGAAGTCTATGCATCTCAGATAAAATAAAATCTGCCTCCTGGTATTCGTTAGGGGCGAGGAGGACATAAATTTTTTCTCCCATATCCCTTGCTGTCCAGAGGTTCTTTTTCCTTCTGCGTTCGTTGCTGATAATAACTGCATTGGCCGCTTTTAATATATTTCCTGTAGACCGATAGTTCTGATCAAGAACTACCACCTTGGCCGCCGGGAAATCTTTCTCAAAATTAAGAATCATGGTCATATCGGCTCCCCGCCAACCATAAATAGACTGATCAGGGTCGCCTACTACCATAATATTTCCTTTTGTCCCAATAAGTCTGCGAAGCAAGAAATACTGGGGTTTGTTAACGTCCTGATATTCATCAACAAGAATCCAGTCCAGACGGGATTGCTCTTGCTCACGAAGTTTTTCGTCAACCATAAGAAGGTGAAGAGGCAAAATAAGAAGGTCGTCAAAATCTACAGCATTCTGCCTGCGAAGTTCGTCATGATATTTTCTATAGACCTCATGTTCTATTCCTTCAAGACCTACAGGCTCAAGGGTTTTATGGTTTCCTTCTGTTTTAGCCTTTGAAATATGGTCAAGGACGTTGGTCGGATCTATCTGTTTTGGATCAAGCTTTAGATCCTCCATAATTTTCTTTACAAGAGAACGGCTATCGTTCCGGTCAAAGATGGCAAAGCCTTTTCTGAGACCGAGAAATTCCAGCTGGTCGCTATTGCGAAAAAGAAAGTGGAGACCAAAAGAATGGAAGGTGCTTACCTGCATTGCCGAAGCCTTGGCTCCGACCAAGGCCTGCACTCTCTCCCCCATTTCCCTGGCTGCTTTGTTTGTAAAGGTCACAGCTAAAATGCCCTTGGGTGAAGCGTACCCCTTCTCGATGAGATAAGCTATTTTATGGGCTAAGACACGGGTTTTACCACTCCCCGCCCCTGCCAGTACAAGGAGTGGCCCATCACAATAACGCACTGCCTCTTGCTGCCTTGGGTTCAGTTTATCTAAAATAGAATCAGCTACACTCATACAGAACGTTTCTCCTTCAACCATGTTTCAACTAGTGACACCCATCGGTCAATCCCTTTTCCGTTCAAAGCTTCTATTTCTATACATTCCACACGCGGGTTCAGATGCTGCAAATCATTTTTGTAGAGATCCATATCGAAGGGGACGTAGGGGGCCAGATCCATTTTTGTCAGCAGCACTGCCTTTGCCTCAGAAAAAAGGTGGGGGTATTTGAGGGGTTTATCAGCACCTTCTGGAACGCTGCTCACCGCGACCTTCATATCTTCGCCGATATCAAATTCCGCGGGGCACACTAAATTCCCTACATTCTCTATAAAAATAACATCAAGATCTTCAAGAGGAAGCTCTTTAAAAGCCTTACTCACAAGATTCGCTTCGAGATGGCAGCCCCCATGGGTATTTATCTGAATAGCAGGAACTCCCAGTTTAGACAACCGCTCGGCATCTCGCGATGTGGCAATATCTCCTTCGATAACGGCAAACCTGAAGGAGGCCGCCTTTTTTGTAGCTTCGAGAAGGGTGGTCTTTCCAGCTCCGGGGGAACCAATAATATTGATCACAAGAATGCCACGGTGATGGCTTTCATCCCTCATCCGGCGGGCAAATTCTTCATCGGCGGCCATAACAGACTGCCTTATTTTATATACTTTCGCCATGGTCCTCTTCCACCTCCACAGACTCTATATCCAGTTCCATACCAGATAGAACATTTACTTCGTAACTTCCACAGAAAGGGCAAATAAAATCCATTTGATCCTCTCCCCATTCTTTAAGGCAACCCTTGCATTGAAAGCCCATGGGTATTTGCTTAATTTCCATACGAGAACCTTCAAGGGGAGTCCCTTCTGTTGCCACCTCATAGGCAAACATCATAACATCAGGAATGACCTGACGCATGGCTCCGACATGAAGGGTTACTTTCTCTATCCGTTTCCAGCCGTGCTGGCCTTTCAACTCAAGAAGAGATTCAATCACAGACTCCACAAGAGACATTTCATGCATTGGTACTCCCCCTAACAACCCCTACAGAAAAAAAGGCCCCCAAAGGGGGGCCTTCTGTACCTTCACAGAAAACCTTTCAGTGTTACTCTAAAGGCTCAATGAGCCCAAAACCACCGTTTTTCCTTTTATACACCACATTAACTAAACCAGTCTCTACGTTTTTGAAAAGAAAGAACTCATGGCCCAGAAGCTCCATCTGCATTGTCGCCTCTTTGGCCGTCATAGGACGAAGAGGAAACCGTTTGGTCTTCACTATCTCTTCTTCCGCTGGGAGCAACGGCTCAGTTTCCACAAAGCCCTCGAGATTAAAGGATATATCACGGGTCCGCAACAGGGCCCTGTCTTTGAGATAATCGTTATGCCGTTTGATCTGACGCTCAATATTCTTCAAAGCCTTGTCAAAGGCTTTTCGCATATCAGGAGCACTCTCCTCGCTTCGCATAATCACACCATTCGCGTTGGAGGTAATTTCAACGTTGTGCATCCCGCGACCGAAACTCACAAGCACTTGGTTATCAAGGATCCGGTTAAAAAACTTGCCTAATTTCGAAACCTTCTCCCTCATGTAACTTCTGAGCTCGTCGTCAATTACAGCATTTCGTGCTACAAAGCGTACGTCCATATACATCCCTCCAATCTTGCTCTATTCCTGTTTATTCTAACATTGCCCCATGATATGAGCAATAAACAAGCACTGGCTGACTTAAGAAGCAGAGACCAGTATAATATCCTATACAGTGACTTACTATAAAAATCAGGAGTTGATATTCTATGCATATTTCCCAACGGGCAAAGAGAATGGAACCCTCCGCGACCCTTGTTGTCACAGCAAAGGCTAAAGCACTCAAACGGGAGGGAAAACCTATAATTTCCTTTGGTGCCGGTGAACCGGATTTTCCTTCTCCTTCTTCGGCTCTGCGATATGCAGAAGAGGCAATGGAAAGAGAGCAAACCCACTACACCCCCGCAGCAGGCATTCCTGAACTTAAGGAAGCTGTATGTTCATACTACAAGAATCACTTTGGACTTACATACGAAAGCAATCAGGTTCTTGTAGGGGCAGGCGCCAAGCCTCTTCTCTATGAAGCCCTAGGCTGCATTGTAGATCCAGGCGATGAAGTTCTAGTTTTTACTCCGGCATGGGTGAGCTATGTGGAACAGATTCGCCTTTTTGAAGGAAAAGAAGTGCTCATAGACACATCAAGCACCGGGTATGTTCCCAACCTCGACGTAGTACGCCAAGCCATCACTCCGCGAACACGATGCATGATGCTCAATACGCCAAACAACCCTACCGGCGCTGTCTACGACGAGAAAACCCTTAAAGGACTCGCGGAACTTGCCGTGGAAAAAAACATTGTCATCATCTATGACGAAATATATGAACGCCTTGTCTATGGCCATGCCAGACACCACCAGATCCTCAATCTTTGCCCAGAAGCCAAAGATTTGACCATCATCGTAAACGGCGTAAGCAAGGCCTTCGCCATGACTGGCTGGCGCATAGGCTATGCTCTCGGCCCCACAGAGATAATAGCCACTATGGGTTCTTTTCAGGGGCACCTTACATCCAATGCCTGTTCTGTGGCCCAATGGGCGGCGGTGGGAGCCCTTCGAGAGGCAAACAATGATGTAATCGCCATGCACAGTCAATTCAGCAAACGGAAAGACCTTGCTGTCAGTCTTCTTAAAGATATGCCGCTCATCACCTTTCAGGAACCTCAGGGCGCCTTCTATGTATGGATCAATATAGAGAAGACCTTTGGCAAAAAACACGGGAATACACTTATCACAGATGATAGCTCTTTCTGCTCAGCCCTTCTCGACAGCAAGTATGTAGCGGGCGTACCAGGAACAGCCTTTATGGTGCCTGGATATATGCGCATCTCCTATTCGAACTCAACAGAAGAAATTACGGAGGGAATGGGGCGCCTCAAAGAATTTCTTGAGGAAATTAAATAAACTGAAACCATAGGTTCGCAAATAGCGTGAAAAAAGATGGGGCAGGAGCTTTCTCAAAAAAGAGAGTCCCTGCCCTTTAATTATTATGGGTTTACCACATAAAGCGGTTGCCGTCCTTCCAGGGCATCAATCAAGTTTTGCGCGGCAAGGCGGCTCATGCCCCCCCTGGAATCGTACGTGGCACTTCCCATATGGGGCATAACTGTCACGTTCGGAAGGGTAAGGAGGGGCTCGTCCAAAGGTACCGGCTCCTTTGCAAAAACATCGAGGCCTGCAGCCCATATCCATTTTTCTGACAAAGCCTTACACAAGGCCTTTTGATCCACCACCAGGCCGCGGGAAGTATTCACCAGAATCGCTGTAGGTTTCATCATTCGCAGCTCTCGCTCTCCAATGAGACTGCGCGTTTCATCCTTCAAAGGGCAGTGAAGGGTCACATAATCAGACGTTTGAAGCAATTTATCTAGTGAAACCCTCTGGGCTCCCAACTCTTTTTCCGCCGCTGGCTTCGCTGATGGATTATAGTAACAGATGGACATGCCAAAACCCTTTGCCCGCCTGGCCACTGCTTGCCCAATTTGTCCAAAGCCCACAATGCCAAGTTTCTTGCCAGCTGTATCCATTCCAAGCCACATATCCGGATACCAGGTAGTCCACTGGCCTCTCCTCAAATACTCGCTGCACTCCACGAGGCGGCGCGCTGCTGCCAACAACAAAGTGAAAGCCAGATCAGCAGTGGCGTCAGTTAAAACATCAGGGGTATTGCAGATCATGATCCCATGACGTTTTGCCGCTTCAATATCGATATTATCAAATCCTACCGCGTGCTGACTCACAACTTTCAGTTTTGGAGCATGGGAAAAAAGCTCGTCGTCAATTGCGTTTGCCGGCATTGAAAGAAGCCCTTCCACGTCCTGAACCTCCCGTAACAGAGTTGCGCGATCTGGGGCTCCCTCCCCTCTCCACATTTTATAATCCACATGTCCATTGAGAAGGTCCATTCCCTCTTTTAAAATCCTTTGGGTGACATATACTTTAGGCAAAGCCAATAAATCCACCTCCTAATTATTCGCTAAAGGTTATGATAATATTCTAGCAGGTAAAATATTTCACATTTTCACCTTTGCCCATATCTGCTGACTGGTCAGACATTTCTTTATCCCCTTTGGGGATGATGTTATCCTGTTTGATGACACAAATGTACTTTAGCTCATTGAATTTTATATAAGTATGGATTATACTTCCCACTGTTCTTATCATATTAAAACAATGAAACAGGAGGTTGTAAAACCATGGCTTCATGGCTTGAAAAACGTTTTAAAGTGCGGGAAGCAGGAAGTGACGTGCGTACTGAAATTTTGGCGGGGATAACGACCTTTATGACAATGGCGTATATTATTTTCGTCAATCCAAGTATTATGGAAAGTGCAGGAATGCCTTTCGGTCCCGTAATGACCGCCACATGCCTCGCAAGCGCTTTTGCCACTCTTCTCATGGCATTCCTAGCCAACTACCCCATTGCTCTTTCAGTAGGCATGGGGCTTAATGCCTTCTTTGCCTTCGGAGTAGTCCTTGGAATGGGGATCAGCTGGCAAACCGCCTTGGCCGCCATATTCACTGAAGGCGTCATTTTCATACTCCTTACATTAACACGTCTTCGCGAAGAAGTGGTCAACGCCATCCCAACATCCCTAAAGATAGGCATCTCTACAGGTATCGGCTTGTTTATTACATTTATCGGCCTTCAAAGCGCTGGCATTATTGTTAACAACGATGCTGTTCTGGTGGGCATGGGCAATTTGAAAACCCCCACTGCCCTCTTAGCCATCCTCGGCTTCTTCATAATGGTCACCATGGAAGCCCGGCGAATCAGAGGAGCCATCCTCTGGGGCATACTCATCATTACTGCGGCAAGTATCCCACTAGGTGTTACAAACATGCCTAACGGCCTCATTTCAATGCCGCCATCTATTGCCCCCATATTCGCAAAACTTGACTTTTCTTCTATTCTGAACCCCAACTTCTGGATAGTTGTCTTTACCTTTTTCTTTGTAGATTTCTTTGACACAGTTGGAACCCTTGTAGGCGTAACCCACAGAGCAGGAATGCTCGATGCCGAGGGTAACCTTCCCAGAGCAAAAGAAGCTCTTCTTGCCGACGCTATTGGAACCGCAGCCGGCGCCATTCTGGGAACATCAACAGTTACATCATATGTAGAAAGCGCCAGCGGCGTAGAACAGGGAGGCCGGACAGGTCTCACCGCTCTTGTAACGGCAGTCCTTTTTATTTTAGCTCTCTTCTTCAGCCCATTAGTTGCCATTGTTCCCGCCTGTGCTACGGGCCCTGCCCTTGTTATGGTTGGCATCTTTATGATGATGAGCTTAAAACAATTTGATTTTACCGAGTGGACAGACCTCGTTCCAGCCTGTATCGCTATTTTTACTATGCCATTCAGCTACAGTATTGCGGCAGGAATCGAATTCGGAGTAATCAGTTTTGTCATAGTAAAGTTTTTCACCGGGCGCAAATATCAAATCAGTCCCATGATGGTCTTCCTCTTTGTGGTATTTATCCTCAAGGAGATATTCTTTTAACAGACTGGCTATCAACTAAGCTGTTGCGGTTTCAAAACTGAAAGGGATAACAAGGGCCCCCGTCGATCGATCCAGTATCTCGACGGGGGCCCTTGAAATAAAAACAGTGAATCGTGGCTAGTCTCCCTCAATAATTTCTTTTTCTTTCACTTTAAGCACTTCGTCAATCTTTTTGATGAAGTCGTCTGTTATATCCTGAACATCTTTTGTATATTTCCTCTGTTCGTCCTCGCTGATAACAGAATCTTTCTCCATCTTTTTCAGTGTGTCGTTTACTTCCCTTCGAATGTTACGAACAGCGATCCTGGCCTCTTCAGCGTATTTTGATACAACCTTAGAGAGCTCAATACGCCGTTCCTTTGTTAGTTCGGGAAGGGTAAGACGAATGTTCTCTCCATCGTTCTGGGGATTAATGCCAAGAGAAGATGCCTGAATGGCCTTTTCAATCCCTTTAAGAATAGACCTATCAAAAGGAGCAATCAGAATTTGCCGCGCTTCAGGAACGGAAACTGTCGCCAACTGCTTAATGGGAGTCTGGCTTCCATAGTAGTCAACCCTGATGTCGTTTACCAGACCTGGGTGTGCTCTACCTGTTCTGATACTGATAAATTCCTCTTTGAGATGCTCGATGACCTTCTCCATTTTCTCACTCATGGTTTTTATAGCTTCTTTAGGCACTGTATACTTCCTCCTCCCCTGTCGAAACTATTGTTCCAATCTTTTTCCCATCAACCAGAAAATTATGTAAATTGCCTTTTTTAAGGACATTAAGAACCACTATTGGAATACGGTTTTCCATACACAAGGAAAAAGCCGCCGCATCCATTATTTCGAGCTGCTGCTTTAGAGCTTCCATGTAGGTAATTTTATGCAAAAGCACGGCATCGGGGTTTTTTTCAGGATCCGCACTATATATACCATCTACCTTCGTCGCTTTCAACAAACAATCTGCGTCAACCTCCGCCGCCCGTAGGGCAGCAGCCGTATCTGTGGAGAAATAAGGAGACCCGGTCCCCCCGGCAAAAATAACAATCCGTCCCTTTTCAAGGTGCCGAATGGCCTTTCTTCTTATGTAAGGCTCCGCTAGCTGCCTCATCTCAATGGCTGTCTGTACCCGGGTGGGCACCCCCAGCTTTTCAAGTACATCCTGCAATGCCAGAGCGTTTATGACCGTAGCCAGCATTCCCATAGAATCAGCCTGAGCTCTCTCTATGCCCATGGTTTGAACATCTCTGCCACGAAGCATATTACCGCCGCCAACAACCATGGCAATCTCTACTCCCGTACGTGCTACTTCTGCAATTTCTTCACAAATCGAATGTATTGCTTCTAAATCAAGACCGAAACTTTTCGAGCCGGCCAATACTTCTCCAGAGAGTTTTAGCAACACCCTTTTTACCATGGCATACCCCTCCAACAGAATATTAAGGCAAAAAAAAGGCGAGGTCTCTTTTGGCCTCGCCCCTGTAATTATTACTCGCCGATCGCGAAACGGGCGATTCGTCCTACTTTAATGTTCTCACCCAGTTTAGCAATATGTTCGATTATAAGATCGTTTATTTTTTTATCGCCATCGCGAATATAGGCCTGATCAAGAAGGCATGATGTTTCAAAATACTTCTGCACTTTTCCTTCAGCAATCCTGTCCACAATATTCGCAGGCTTGCCTTCTTCAAGAGCCTGCTGCCGATAAATTTCTTTTTCTCTTTCTACAACATCTTCAGGCACTTCTTCTGAAGAAACAAACAACGGCGCGGAAGCCGCCACCTGCATCGCAAGCTCGTGGCCAAGCTCCTGGAACTCATCTGTTTTCGCCACAAAGTCAGTTTCACAGTTTAACTCCACCATTGAGGCAATCTTGGCATTGGTATGAATATAACAGAAGACCCTTCCATCCTTGGCGCTGCGGCTTGCCTTCTTTGCAGCCTTTGCTATCCCCTTCTCACGAAGATAGTCAATCGCCTTTTCCATATCACCCTTTGTTTCTGCCAAAGCGTGTTTACAATCCATCATACCTGCTCCGGTACGCTCTCTTAGTTCTTTTACTGCAGATGCACTAATCGCTGCCATGCTCAATACGTCCTCCCTTAATTATTCTTCTACTTCTTCAGTATCGTCATAAACTTCGTGGAGCCGCTCTCGCACGGAAATAATGTCTTCATCCGTCACTTCTTCCCCTTCTTCAACGACTTTCTTTACATCAGCATCTTCACCCTGACGGCCTTCGATCATGGCATCTGCCATAAGGCCAGAAATCAATTTAATTGCGCGAATCGCATCGTCGTTACCGGGAATGGGGTAATCTATCATTTCAGGATCACAGTTGGTATCTACAATAGCTATTACGGGGATACCCAACTTCTTCGCTTCAAGAATGGCAATTTCCTCTCTCCGGGGGTCAATGAGGAACAGCGCATCGGGAACATTTTTCATTCCGGCAATTCCACTGAGATATTTCTCAAGTTTAGCCAGCTCTTTTTTAAGAAGGGCAACCTCTTTTTTAGGAAGATTGCTCCAATTATCTTCTGCCGCCATCTTACGAAGTTCTACCATGCGGGTTACACGTTTGCGGATAGTGGAGAAATTCGTTAAAAGGCCGCCAAGCCACCGCTGATTGATAAAGTACTGGCCGCTGCGCTCCGCCTCTTCACGAATAGTATCCTGTGCCTGTCGTTTTGTTCCGACAAAGAGAAGAGAACCATTATTCTGAGCTATCTCACGAACGAAAGCATAGGCTTTTTCAAGGCCCCGAACAGTTTTCTGCAAATCGATAATATAAACGCCATTTCTCTCTGTGAAGATGTATGGTTTCATCTTCGGATTCCAACGTCTCGTCTGGTGACCGAAATGGACGCCACACTCAAGAAGCTGCTTCATACTTACTACTGACATAATAACCCCTCCTACATAATTGGTTTCTTATTCCCTCCACAAACATCCCTTGGAAGTGGAACCTTCGCAGCTCAAAGGCACCCCCACTTCCATCAGTTTATGTGTGTGATATGGGCCAACGGAAAGTATATCACATTTTATGAACGCCCTTCAACTGTTGCAGAAAAAGGGTATACCCTGTATTGTTTGGAGAGTAAAGTTACTAAACAATAGTTTCAAGGAGGATAATCCATGACTAAAAATTCCCTTATCAACAAGCTGGACAACATGTCTCCTACCGGAAAAGCAATGCTCAACAGATTGCGCCGCATAGAAGGCCAATTACGCGGCATTCAGAGAATGATTATCGAAGAAAAACCCTGCTATGAGGTTCTTCTTCAGCTCTCTGCCGCACGCAAGGCCATGCAGAAGGCTTGCATTGAGATATTGAAGAATTACATTAACCAATGCGTCCACGAAGCAAAGGATCCCGACATTGGCAACCTGGAAAAACTCATCGAGGCTCTCATCGACATAGCTCCTGCCGGCATGGTATTTACAGAAGACCAGGAGCAGGAAAAAGAAGAATAAGCTGCGTATAAAAGCGGTCTTCTCCGGGAGATCCAGCTTCCTGTGGCACCCAAAACGCTCCGCTTACTGCTGCTCCCTCCCGGGCCTGACAGGGTTCACGGTGTTTCGCCGCACAGGGCTGAATCTCCCGGAGAAGACCGCCGAAAGGTATTGTAACAGCCTTTTGAAATGCTGGCAACCTGCAGCCCCTAAAGGTCTGCCTACTTACTAAAACGCCCCATCAGCTCAGTTTTGGCAAGCACATGCCCTTCCATAGACTCTTCAAGAACATGCAATGGGACTCCACCCTTTAGATCAAGCTCCTCATCGAGGGCGTAGAGTGTAAAATAATAACGATGCACACCTGATGGCGGTTGGGGTCCATCATACCCTGACTCACCCCAGCTATTCAGCCCCTGTCGTATGCCATCTGATGTTTCGATAGCGCGTCCCAGATCCGACGGAAGGCAGCATCGTTCAGCAGGAATATTATAAACAACCCAGTGTGTCCATGTACCGGCAAGGGCATCGGGGTCTCTGCACACAAGAGCGAAAGTGCGAGTTTCAACTGGTACATCCTCCCAGCACAGGGAGGGAGCGCTGTTATCAAATCCTCGCCCGTGATGTCGGGGAATCATCTCTCCATGATTAAAACTGGAACTTGTAAGTTTCACCTCTTCCTTCCCCCTTTCTATCATAAATATAATTATAGACGAGAGATATGAAAACACCATAATTTAAATTTAAAAGGTATGATTAACTGTATCGCCGTGATAGGACAATTTCTTTACTTACGGAGGTGTAATAGTGATCTCTCAGGAACTAGAAAAAAAAGTGCTTTTTTATCGCCGTGATTTTCACAAACATCCCGAAACAGCTTGGTCTGAGTTCAGGACAGCATCACTTATCGCTGAATATCTTTACAAAATGGGCTATAAAGATCTACTTTTTGGTTCTTCCATCTTCGATTTCACCTCAGTTATGGGAAGACCTGATGAAAACATCATCGACCACCACATAGGGAGAGCCATCCGGCAAGGGGCGATAAAAGAATGGATAGATAAAATGGAACGTCATCCCGGAGTGATGGCGGTTCTGGATACGAAACGATCTGGCCCCACTGTAACGCTCCGTTTCGATTTAGACGCCGTGGATATTACAGAAACAAAGGATCCGGCCCACCGCCCGGTAAAAGAAGGTTTTGCTTCGGTACATGACGGAGCCATGCATGCATGCGGCCATGATGGTCACGCTGCCATGGGACTAGGCATCGCCGAGCTTATTATGGAACATAGCAACTCTCTAACAGGAACATACAAGCTTATCTTTCAGCCCGCGGAAGAAGGGGTGAGAGGGGCTAAGGCCATGGCAGACAAAGGCATTCTAGATGATTGTGACTACTTTATCGCAATACACCTTGGCATGTCCCACCCAACAGGCAAAGTTACTGCTGGAGCGCAAGGTTTTCTCTGCACTACTAAGTTTGACGTTCGCTATACAGGTGTTTCCGCCCATGCCGGCGCCGCTCCTGAAAATGGAAGAAACGCCCTTCTTGCCGCCTGTGCTGCAGCTTTAAACATGCATGCCATAGCACCCCATGGTAAAGGGATAAGCCGTATAAACGTGGGAGTGCTGCAAGCTGGAGAGGGTCGTAACGTCGTTCCTCCCAATGCATTTATGAAAGTGGAAACAAGGGGAGCAACTGAAGAAATAGAAACCTATATGTACAGCAGAGCAAGGGAGATTATCGATGGAGCAGCTAAAATGTACGGTGTTGAAAGTGTCGTCTATGAAACAGGAGCAGCTACGACTGCACGCAGCAGCAATAAAATAGTAGACATCATCGCCAATGAAGCCGTTAAAGTAGATGGAATAACAGAAATAGAAAAAACTGCCGCAGCAGAAGGCAGCGATGACGCTACGTGGATGATGAAACGGGTTCAAAACCTTGGCGGCCAGGCAACCTATATAATAGTGGGATCTAATCTCACCGCCGGACATCATAACGAGTATTTCGACTTCGACGAAAGGTCTCTTTTCATTGGAGTTGACCTTATATTCAAAACCCTTCAGGCCATAGCGAAAAATGGTGCCAGGTCTTGAATTTGTGCANNTGCACAAATTCAAGACCTGGCACCACAGATGTTTGCTATAATATTTACTATCACTTCTACTCCTTTTTCAAGGGCAAATACCGGTACGTATTCAAAGCGCCCATGGTAATTATGGCCGCCTGTAAAAAGGTTGGGAGTTAAAAGGCCCCGCTGCGAAAGGCTTGAGCCGTCAGTTCCCCCGCGAACAGGAACCACCGTGGGATTCACGCCCGCTTTTTTCATGGCCTTTTCAGCAATTTCAACAATATACATGGCCCCCCTGATCTTTCCCGCCATATTGTAATATTGGTCGCGCAGAGAACAACCTATAACACGAAAACCATATTTCTGCTGTAGACTAAGAATTGTCTCTTTTACAAAGGCCTTACGCTCTTCAAACCTTTCCACATCATGATCACGAATAATATATTCAAGCTCAGCTTTCTCCACATCCCCCCTGAAAGAGAGGAGATGGTAAAAGCCCTCGTAATTCTCTGTTTCCGCAGGAGTCTCCTTTTGGGGGAACATCGAAACGCATTCAGCCCCTATTAGAGCGGCATTTATCATTTTTCCCTTCGCCGTTCCCGGATGAACGTTTCTGCCATGGATGGTAATGACAGCCTTCGCCCCGTTAAAGGTTTCATAGTTCAACTCCCCCACAGGCCCGCCGTCAACAGTGTATGCGAAATCAGCGCCAAAGGCTTCTATGTCAAGGTACGCGGCCTGGTGCCCAATTTCTTCATCTGGAGTGAAACATATTTTAACAGCCCCGTGTTCTATCTCTGGATGGGCAATAAGATACTCCACTGCCGTCATTATTTGAGCCATTCCCCCCTTATCATCCACACCCAGAAGAGTTGTTCCATCTGTAACGATAAGGTCTTCTCCCTTGTAGCTTTCCAGCTCGGGGAAATCCTTTGGGGACAGCACCACGTTCTGTTCTTCGTTCAACAAGATGTCGCCCCCGTCATAATTGGAGACCACTCTCGCCTTTACATTGGCGCCGGATATTTCAGTTGATGTATCAAGATGGGCTATAAATCCAACAGTCGGTACTTTTTTTTTGGCAGTATTGGCCGGAAGTGTTCCCATGACATAGGCATGGCCATCTACAGAAACATCCATCATCCCCATTGTTTTCATCTCTTCAGCCACGTCATGAGCGAGAAGAAACTGCCCTCCAGAGCTGGGAACAAGGCCAGTCCCTTCCACAGACTGGGTATCAAATGCAGTGTAATGTAAAAAACGTTTAACCACAGAAGACATATGCTCCTTCCCCCTTTTGAATGGTGCCAGGTCCTGAATTTTTGCGTACCCCTATGGGTATGCAAAAATTCAAGACCTGGCACCACATCAGAGTCCTAAGACAAAACGAGCTACATTAAAATAAATTAGTAGTCCGGTAATATCAACTATCGTTGTCAGGGCCGGACTCGCAACAATGGCCGGGTCACACCCCAGGGCTGCCGCTCCCATGGGAAGAGCCGCCCCTATAAGGGTGGATGTTATCACCTGTATGGCCAGAGCAAGGGCTATAGCCAGAGCTATCATTGATAAGGTCATATCTCCCGGAATAGCCAGGCTTCTTGATAAAAACAGAACCTTCCCATAAGAAAGCGCCCCAAGAACGGCCCCCAGCATCAATGATACTTTCAATTCCTTGAATAGTACTTTAAAAATATCCTCCAGGTGGAGGTCACGCAATGCCAAGGCCCGTATGATCACCGTGGCAGCCTGGCTTCCTGTATTACCCCCACTATCTGTAAGCATGGGAAGGTAGAGAGCCAAAATCATAAAATGAGCCAATGTGGCTTCAAACCGATGAATTACCATTCCCGATATAAGGCCGATGGCCGCCAAGCCAACAACCCATAGAACCCTGTTTTTAAAGTGGTCCAATGCCGGAGTTTTCAAATAGGATGCCACTTCGTGGCGGCCGCCAATAGCCATGAGTTTTTCAATGTCTTCCGTATGCTCCTGGTTAATAATGTCAATGGCATCGTCATGGGTAATAATTCCGACCAGTGAGCCCGCATCATTTACAACTGGCAGGGCAATAAGATCGTACTTTGCTATTTTTCGAGCCCCTTCTTCCTGGTCTTCCGTTACATGGGCAAAAATAAGATCCCGATGCATAATATCTGAGACCTTGAGAGCAGGATTAGAAACTATGAGATCTTTTAGAGAGACGAAGCCCAGAAGTTTGCGATCCTCCCCTAAAATATAGACGTAATAAATGGTTTCTCTATCAGGAGCCTCCTTGCGCAGTTCCTCAATGGCCTGTGCCACTGTTATTCCCTCTGTCAGGGCCGCATAGTCGGATGTCATAACAGATCCGCACGTTCCCTCTTCGTATGAAACAAGTCGCCTGATATCATCCCTTTCTGCCTGGGCAAGGGCTGGAAGCAGCATTTCCTGGGTGGCATGGGGCAACAGTCTGAATAGATCAGCTCTATCATCTGGAGACATGTCGGTTACAAGAGCCGCCAGGTCAAGACGGGACAGGCGGTTGGCCAAAGCAACCTGGCTGTCTTCATCGATCTGACAAAAAACCTCTGCTCTTTTATGAGGATCGAGAGCAGAGAGCACCGACCATATTTCCTGAGGCTCAAGGGAAGATAAAAAATCAGCAACGATCGCTGGGTGAGCAGAAAGACAAAATTCTTTGATCAAAGAAAAATCTTTGCTCAGCAGAAAACTCTGCAGAGCTTGTGTCAACGAAATATTCATTGGTATCACTCCTATTCAGAGCCCATCATCAGGCCTCCGAAAAAGAGTGTGGCTGTTCACGAGTGAAAAATCAGCGATACTGAAAGGAGGAGGCCTGCCTGAAAGACGTAATAAATTTTAAACATTCCCTGCTACTAGGGACGTCATCCATGGAACGAACCTCCTTGTAATGTGATAAGTCAACCTGTAACCCTACCCATTGTAACCAAATCCATTAATATTGCAACTTTCATATAAAACTAGGGGCTGCCACGCTGGCAGCCCCTAGAATGCTTCCTTAACTACGAATCGTAACTGGAATCCTCATATCCACCGTAGCCTTCCCATGGGTCGATATCCACATCAACCTCTTCATCACTCATTTCGTCAATATCCACGCCCATATCGTTCCATGACCGCTCCTCTGGACTGAGAATCTCGTTTTCATCACTTTGAGATGCTCTTTCTGCTGTGCGATTCTTTTCTGCAAGAACTTTAAGAGTGGGTTTTTCCCGCCCTGGCACGTCCAGATACACTTCGAGGCGACACCCTCGTTTTCTAGGCGTCCCCTCTCTGGGGATGCTCGTAATTATGGCCTCCACAGGCAAATCTTTTTCCAGAGCCGGGAATATGAACTCTGCCACTTCCCTTGGCAATGTCCCTATCTGCTCTTGCTGCCCTGTCACAACGAAAATATGGTCTTCTTCGACAACAAAGTAAACCGTATCCCCTGCCCGACACTCCCTTAAAATTTCCTGGCGGGATTTGCCGTTGCCATTGGAGAGTGCCGTGTCAAGCACTCTGGAATGAACAGACCGCTCTTCGAGAGGTGACTTTTTTTCTCCCCTTTCACATGGCCGATCGGGGCAAATCTTCGAATAAAGCTCTGGGGAAATATGAAGACGGGAAAAGAAGGCTTCTACAACATTTTTCACTGGAAACTTTTTAACGAGAGGAGCGGTGCTCGAAGGATCCTTAAATTCGATATGAAGGTACGAAACTCCCTTTTCAGAAACTTCCGCTTGCACAATCTCTCCTTCTCCGTAGATGTTATGGACAATGGTCGCTCCCTCAATAAGTGTAATGTTTTCGAAGTTTGTCTCTTCCATATACTTCCGCACAAGGTCCAGAGAAAGCTCTTTCAGTGTTTCTCTCGTTCCGGTCGTCATGAGACTCACCATCCTCTGGTATAACGTTATGTGCGCACATTATAAACTACTTTTCTTATTTGAAAAGGGGGCAACAAAGAGAATGTGAAGAAATATTATTTGGTGTTAAAAAGGAGGCCAAAAATCAATAAAAACAGCCGTTAATGAAAAGTAAGCCGCGACCCAATAGACACCTTTTCATGAGGAATATGGCCCGTTGGACACTCAACAACCATGCGGGCGCCGCGGCACACAGCCATTCTCCAGGGGGCGAGGTTCCAGCGAATATCTAGAACCCGTCCCATCTCGTCAAGAAAGAACACATCAAGGGAAAACCGCATAAAAAAAGTGTGGATGGAATTACAGGGAACCAAAATTAAGCCATAGCCCTTTTTGGGGGGGCAGAACATAAGCCCCCGAAAACGGCGCCAAAAAGAACCGGCATAAAAAAGAGGGAAGAAAAGAAGATTTTCCTCCTCATCAGTAAGATTCAATAATTGAGCCCTATTCCTTGGGCTTATCATAGCCATCTTATTTTTTAGCAAGGGTCTCCATAATAGACAAAAAGGCCGGCCCTAAAATAACCACAAAAAGAGACGGAAAAATAAAAAGGATCATGGGGAACAATATTTTAATGGGAGCCTTGCGGGCATGCTCCTCCGCCTTGAGCCTTCGCAGCCGTTTAAGGGTTCCGGCCTGGCTTCGAAGCACTTCACTTACGGCCACTCCCAGCTCTTCTGCCTGAATGAGACTTGCTATGAAGTGGCGCACCTCCTCAATTGGCAGCCGCTCCATAACGGGAGGCATAACTTGTCCTCCAGTAGAGGCTGCCGCAACTATGGCGCCTGCAAACTCAGACCGATATCCGGCCGTCTTCATGAGAGGTATGGTAAAAGCACCAGTCGTAACGGTGTTAGCTACAGAACTGCCGGAAACGGTTCCCATAAGAGCACTGGCAACAACTGCCGCCTTGGCAGGGCCGCCACGGCTTTTTCCTGTTAGGGCGATGGAGAGGTCAATAAAAAATTGCCCCGCCCCGGAAACGCTAAGAACCGCTCCAAACAAAACAAAAAGGAATATAAAGGAGGCAGATACCCCCAGGGGAACACCAAATATTCCGTCAGTGCGCAAATACTGAAAAGGAGCTATTTCATCAAGGGCAAATCCGCCATGGGACAGGATGCCTGGAAAATAGGGACCAAGAAAAGCATATGCCAGCGCAATCGTAGCCATGATAGGCAAGGGCAGCCCCATAGCTCTTCTTGTTCCTTCAAGAACAAGCAAGATCATAATAGTGCCCCAATATATATCTGAGGTTATTGGTGCTCCCTCCCTCATGGTAATGACTTCCCAGTTAAGAATAATATTGAGACATCCTGCTATAAGCAGCCCGGCGAAAACCCAGTCCCACCAATCAATGCGATTCTTAGGCCTGTTTTTACTCACTGGGTATAGAAGGAACATAAGCCCTCCCATAAAGAGCCAGTGGATGCTTCGCTGGTACATTGCTGAACGCAACCCAAAAACAGCCGTATAGAGGTGAAAAACAGATGCCGACAAGGCCAGAGCAGCTACAATCCAATACTGCCAGCCATGGAGTTCTCTTTTCTTCGCATCCACATCTACTGGCTGAACATCCTGCGACGTTGATGTTGAAGAATTCGTCATTGAGTTTCCCTCCCCAATTTCGTCTCATTGATGCGGGAGAGGTTAACCTCTCCCGCTCAAAAGAGACTTATTTCACCTCTATGCCTTTTTCCTTGAAGAATTTCACCGATCCTGTTGTAAAGGGTATTATTCCCACACTGGCCTCTTCGGGTACAAAGTGAGCAGCCTGCTGTGTAATATCCATAAATGCCTTATTATTCTCTATAATTGTTTTTACAAGGTTGTACCCAAGCTCTTCTGGCATATCCTCGTGAACCACAAGGAAGTTGCCATCAGCAACTGTGAGAATATCTTCTTTAATATCAGGATAGGTGCCTTTAGTTATGATATAGGGGAAGAGGAAAGGATTCTTTTCCACAACTTTATCTACCACTTCCTTAGGAAGGGGAATCATTACAATATCACGAACTGCTGCTACTTCAAGAACGGCCGAACCGGGAGCCGCAAAGTTCCAGAAGACTGCGTCAACGTTTCCGTCCTTCAGCGCCATAACTCCTTCCGGCTGGGTCAGCTGCTGTTTATGAATGTCTTTATCTGGGTCTATGCCTGCCGCGTTCAAAATAATATGGCTCAATATCTGATCACCGCCGCCTGGAGCTCCCAGAGAAACTTTTTTCCCCTTTATGTCTTCAAAGGACTTAATACCGGTTTTAGTCGTGGTCACAAGATGCTGGGGGGCAGGATACATATGCATAAGAATGCGAAGAGGAAGTTTGCCATCCTGCTCAAAAGCTTCTACGCCCGTATGGCCTGATACAAAGTGGAGCCCATAGACATGCCTATTTGGGCCTTTCCTGAAGCTACAAGGCGGCAGTTCTCTTTAGAAGCTGCCGTTGAACGAGAGGTCGCCTTGACACCAATATCGGCCTTTGACAAAATTTCTGCCATGGCCCCGCCCAGAGGGTAGTATGTTCCTCCCACTCCGCCTGACCCAATAGTGACAAAGGTGACAGCCGCAGCTGCCGAGCCAAATGCCACGAGAGCCAGAACCGCTACCAAGACCAACCATTTTTTCTTCATATAAGGACCCTCCTTTTACTTGGTTCACTCCACTCTTATTTCCCAGACAGCAATTTATCGCTTGCTGACCTCAGCCCTCTTTCTAGACGCATAAAGATTTCGTCGATCTCACTCTCTGTAACAGTAAGAGGAGGAGCCACCAGGAACTGGTCTCCCTCTATTCCATCGATTTGTCCCCGGCCGGGGTAAATCACAAGCCCTTCCTTGAAACATTCGCCTGTAACTACGCCAGCCGCATTTACAGAAGTGGAAAAAGCTTCTTTGGTACTCTGGTTCGCCACGATTTCAATTCCTCTCATAAGACCCATTCCGCGAACTTCACCAACGATGGGTATTTGATACAGTGTCTCTAGTTTTTTGTAGAACCGCTCTCCCTGTAAAGCTGCATTTTCAACAAGTTTTTCCCGTTTGATCAAACGGAGGGTTGCAGTTACAGCTGCGGCAGTTACCGGGTTCGCGTTGTAGGTATGACCATGCTGAAAAGCTCCGCTGCCTTTTTTTAGAGATTCAACAATTTCATCTTTTGCTATAAGGGCGCCTACCGGGGAGTACCCTCCAGATAAGGCCTTTGCGGAACAAATCATGTCTGGCGTCACATTCCAATGGTTCAGGCAGAAATTTTTACCAGTGCGGCCTATACCCGTCATAATTTCATCGGCAATAAGCAGCACATCGTATCTGGAACAAATATCCCTAACGATGGGCCAATATTCTTTTGGCGGGTGCAAGGCGCCAACGGTGGAGCCAACAATGGGTTCAGCCACAAAAGCTGCCACATATTGTTGCCCTATTCTTCTTATTTCATGTTCCAGGGCATGGGCACACCTAAGATCACAGGAAGGGTAAGAAAGACCATAGGGGCATCGGTAGCAATAATGGGATGCTATTTTGGGATGATCCTGATAGAGCGGAAAGAACGTTCTTCGCCGAGCCATGCTGCCTGCTAATCCCATAGTTCCAATAGTACTCCCATGATAGGAGTTCCAACGGGCTATCATGACATACTTAGAAGAGCCCTCTCCATCCCGCTCCACAAAATATTGTCTGGCCAGCTTCAAAGCAGATTCAATGGCTTCGCTTCCGCCGCTGACGAGCCAGACATAGTTGAGCCCGTCAGGGGTAATAGACGCTACTTCTTTTGACGCTTCCATGGTCGCATCGTTATACCATCGGGAAGGGTGGGCAAACTCAAGAGTTGTAAGCTGTTTGTATATAGCGTCAGCTATCTCTTTATTGCCATGCCCCACGCTCGAAAGCAACGCCCCGCAGCAGCCATCGATATAGGCTTTACCTTCTTCATCGAAGAGGTACATCCCTTCACCTCGAACTGCCTTTCTGAGGGCCGTTTTGTAGCTACGAGGAATCATAGGCCCATATTCCGGCACACAAACCATCCCCTCTCTGTTTTTTAAATTACTCTCGCAGGATCTCTGTTGTAGTCCGGCCGGAACCCACAGAGAAAAAGCCTTATGGTTACAATTGACATTCGATGAGGCAGAAGGAAGGGAGCATAATGGATAACGGATAATGGATAAAAAAGAAGTGCGAACTACTTTCATGTTATTGTTATGAAGTTTTGCCTTCGTCAATAATAGAGTCTTCTTTATAGTTTGTCAATTTGCAATAGATTAAAAATACAAAAAGGACCGCCTATTGGGGCGGTCCTTTAATTATTCCATCTAATTGTGGAGCTATTTATTGTCTTTACTCTCAGCAAGAATTCCTTTCGCCGTAAAGATATACCGTTCATCCATAAAAGCAACTTCTTTTAGCCGGTAATTTCCCAAAACCTCTGAATAAAAGGGAACCGCTGCTTCTATTAAAGTCTTAGCCGCCCTCCCTATATCTTTCTTTTCCAGTTCGTATATGAGGGTCATATCAATAAGGGGGTGTTTTATATTCACCGTTATTCCCTTTTCCGGTTTCCTCGCTATGGTATGGACTGTTTCGGGAAACTTAATAGCGACTCTTTTCTTTTTAGTGCTGATAACAAGGGCGGGGTCGTCGATGGACTCGAAGTGGTAGGATCGGTCTATGTTCTCATTGAAAAGTCTCACATCAAAAGGAGCATCCTCTACCAGCCATTTGTTCGGTATAGTGAGAAGGTAGGTAGGGCTTACCAACTCTGTGGCTGCTGCCTCATTCACTGCTGAAAGCCGTATTTCCGATATTTCCTCCTTGAACCTGTTGAGATAGGTTACATTTCGGCATCGTCCGATGAGATATAATTTATCGCTGTTTGATACGCGGGTATCAGAGAGCATTTTTTTCATGGTCTCCTCAAATTGCAGCTGATCGCCTGCATCCAGCAAAATTTCGGCAAGCAACCGGCTGTTGAGTGATACCTCGTACCCATTATCAATGTTGCGCTGCAAGTTTCTGCGGGCTTCATCGACCATTCCCAGTTTCGTGTAGGCTAAACCGACAAAAAGAAAATTCTGCCAGTCCGAGTTATTAGATTGACGAATAATCTCTTCAAGGTCCGCTCTTATACTTTGACTGTCTGTTTCTTTTTGTAAACGAACGCGCTCCATGAGAACGCTGGCCCATAAGATATCTCTTCTGAATATGGGACGCTGGGTCTGTAAAAACCTGTTAAGACAGCCAAGGACAAATACTTCATCTTCCTCTCTCGTTAGAGAATAGTAATACCAGAAGGGAGGAAAGTATTCAAAGGCAGGGTTATCCTGCAAAAGCCGCTCAAGTTTTCGATGCTGCATCTCTGCCGGATTCGACTTTACATTTTCAACAAATTCATTGATCTGTTTTTCAGTTAAGCGATATTGGTCATCGATATTGTACTTTTTAATAATAGACCACGAAGCTGTGAGCATGTCTTTGCGTATGGAGTTAATGACATCGAGTTTTTCATCGTCAAGGGCCTCGATTATTTCTTCGCTTTCATCCATATACTCCTCTATCCGCCTCTGATAGTTTACATACATGGACCCCATGGAAGAAACAGCGCTTACAGCGGCTGAAACCACACTCTGAGGAGATACATTCACTCCTGATAGAAAATTATAAAGGGTTCGCTCAAGCCTCTTTTGGTAGCTTTTTTCGATACGTTCCCGTTTTCGCTCAGATATAATCTCATCTTTTAGGGTATCCATAAGCTTTGCCATAAGCTTTACAATCTCTTCGTCAGTAATGGCGTTGAGGTTCAGGTTGTTGATGATGTTGTCGTACTCAAAAGATAGAACGACACGATCGTTGAAAGAAACAATTTTACTCAGCGAGTAGGTGCAATAGTTCAAGGCCTGTAAAACTTCCAGGGGATCGTAGGATTTTTCATCTTTAAGTGTTACAGCCCCTTCCACACAAGGCCCGATGAAAAAAGAAGCTGCACAGATAAACATGACGAGAAGAGATATGAACCGTTTCATTGTTCTGTTTTAAACCTCCGATACTTTTGATGGTACTCCATATTACAGCAAAGCTCCCCGAAAAGGCTAGTAAAATCTTCCCGGGGAGCTTTACGCTATTATCCCTGTCTCTTGTTAGAGAATAGCCGCAGTTTATTACTGCTGTGACACCTCAACAGCATCTCCATGCTTGAGAAGGCGGCCTCCAGAAATAACAACTATGTCTCCTTCCGCAACCCCTTCAGTTATCTGAAGAACGGAATCTGTTTCTATTCCTATTTTTACCGGCGTTTCTTTAATCTTCCCGTCTTTAACGAGGAGTACTTTTGCTTCACTTTCCTTTATCACCGCATCCACTGGAACCACCAAAGCGTTTTCTGCTTCCTGGCGAACAATAAAGACTCGAGCGAACATACCAGGCACAAGGCGGGAACCGTTTTGGCCATTGACAACATAGACTTCAACCTGAACTGTCCGTGTGTCTTCTTTTACGAAAGGGCTTATCCGCTCAATAGCCCCTTCAAAAACTTTATCGCCGAGGGCATCGCTTCTGATCCAGCCCTTCATACCCTTTTCCAGACCAATGGCCCTTGCTTCTGGAACTTTGACAACTGCCTTCAACGTTTCTACGTTGGCAATCTCCACTACAGCGAGGGATGGCCCCATCATTGCGCCGGTGGTATGAGCATAGTCGTTGAGCACCGTTCCTGTTATGGGAGACTTAATATAATACTCAGAGAGTGTTACTTCGAGATTCTTGAGTTCAGAGCGAGTCTGAAGAACAGTGGCTTCAGAAAGCTTGTACCGCGCTTCTGCCTGGAGATAGGCTGTTACTTTATTATCAAGCTGCTGTTGGGTTGAAAAACCTTCCTTTAACAGACGCTCATAACGTTCACGTTCTGTTTTCGCGTTATTCAATGCGGCTCTTGCCTCTGCTACCTGAGCTTCTGCCACAGCTATTCTTGCTTTTAGCGAGGCAATTTGAGCGTCGATATCTCTATGGTCAAGAACGGCGACAACCTGACCTTTTTCTATAGGGTCACCCTGGCGGACATGAAAAAACTCAAGGCGCCCGGTAACCTTGGGATACACAACAACTCGCTCTATGGCTTCTATAGTGCTGTTTTCTTCAAAACCTTTGCGCAATAAGGGCGTTTTTTCTACCGTGATAACAGAAACCTTAGCCGCGGCTGGAAGGGCAGAAGACCCGTCTTGAGATGCTTCCGGTTTCTTTTTTAATGGACCGAAGAGAGACAGTCCGCCCAAAGCAACTATGATGGTAACAAGTATAAGCAGTTTCTTTGTAAACTTCATAGAATGATCACTCCCATATCTAAGGAAGAACTGGTTCTTCGGTTAGTACCCCTTCTGCCTTGCGCAAACGCACAATAGCAAAAGCGTAATCCTTAACAGCCGCCGAGTACTCACGCCGCGCCTGGGTCAATGACGCCCTGGCATCCAAAACATCCAACTGGATACCCACCCCTTCTCTGTAACCAACCTCTGCAAGACGCAGTGTTTCTTCAGCAAGCTTCAGATTTAACTTGGCTTCCTCTAAAACTTGTGCAGCTGTTTTAAGGTCAAGATAGACGCTGCTCACTTCAGATCGAATACTTTCTTCTTTCTTTTCTACGTTCCTCATGGTTTGCTCTCTCAGAGCTTTCTGCTGTACGATCCGTCCATGGGTAAGGCCGCTATCCATAACAGGAATATCTACAGTGAGGCGAACCTGCCATGTGTCGCCGCTCTCATAGTAGGCCTGTTCCGGGTCATCATACCGATAAGATCCCGAAACAGACGCGGAGGGCTTTAATCCGCTCTGGGCAATTCTTATCTGCTGATCCTGAACATCTACCTGCAATTTTGCCCGCTGGTAGTCTGGGCGGTAGGCGAGGGCCTTTTTCAACGACTCTTCAGGCTGCCCAGCAACAGGCGCGTAAGAAAGATTTCCTTCAATTGTATAGGATGTATCGAGTTTAACATTTAGCAATTCAAGAAGGTTGATCTTCGCTACTTCAAGGTTGTTACGGGCCCGGATCAGGGCCGTTCTACTTTCTGCCTGTTGCTTTTCCGCCCTCGTTATTTCTAAGCCTGTCGCTAGTCCCAAAACATGTTTTTTCTTGACTTCATCCAGATATTTTTCGGCAAAAGCAAAGGCATCTTCAGCTGTTTTTACATTCTCTTTCTCAAGAAGAACTGCATAGAAGCGGTTATATACGTTAAGGGCAACCTGTTCAGCTATTTCAACATAATAGTACTCTGCCTGCTGTATTTCTATTGATGCCTGCTGCTTTCCTGCCCTAATCTTTCCGCCCTGATAGAGGGGCTGAGTCAAAGTTAAAGCAGCGCCAAAAATATTTTCTTCATCATTCCCTGCCAGGTCAGGTTTTTCACGGCGGGTATAACCTGCTCCCAGATTAAGGGATGGAAGACCTCCAGCCCTGGCTTCTGTCAGTTTGCCTTTCGCACGGACAAGTTCCTGCTGGGCAGAGAGGATGTCAAGGTTCTGCTCTTTGGCCACAGAAAGGGCTTTCTCTAATGTCAATACTGTGTCTTCGCTTGCAGCCGCCCATAAGGAGCCGCCTATAAACAGCAACACCATACTTATTATAATTATTTTCTGTATGCGTCTCATTTTTCCCCTCCACTCAAATTCGCGCCAGGTTCTTTTATCTGTACGGCAGATGTTTTTTCTTTAAAAACACTCATGGCTACCTGAGCCGCTTTTTCTTTAACGTCTCCCAGAATGACATAGACCGCAGGAATAACGAACAACGTTAAAAATGTCGATGTGAGCATTCCCCCAATAACCGCAGTAGACATTGGCTGGCGTATTTCTCCTCCTTCACTCAGTCCGAGAGCTATAGGCACAGCCGCAATGGAGGTAGAAAGAGCTGTCATAAGGATGGGACGGAGACGAAGGGGGGCCGCTTCCTGCATAGCTGTTCTGCGGTCACACCCTGAGGCTTTCCGCTGGTTGGCGAAGTCGACAAGGATGATAGCGTTATTCACAACAATGCCAACAAGAAGAATGATCCCCATCATACTCATCATGTCTAGTTCTATGCCGGCAAGAAGCAAAATGCCAAAGACCCCTGTGGTGGCAAGAGGCAATGAAAACATAACCATAAAAGGGTACATAAAGGATTCAAATTGTACCGCCATAACCATGTAGACCAGTATAATGGCAATGGCGAGAGCCATAAAGAGTTCTTTAAAATTACTCTTCATGTGCTTGGACATTCCTGTGGGAACAATTCTTATGCTACCATCGGTGGGCGCATATTTCCTAAAGGTTCCCATAACGAGAGTCATTCCTTCTCCAGATGATATTCCCGCGGTATTGGCGCTGATAGTAAGAGAACGCTGTCTATCATAACGTTTAACAAGGGTTGGACCTCGCCCCTCCTCAACCTTAATGAGCCCTGGGGCTTTAATGAGGTTTTTGTTGCCATCTTTAAAGGCGATGTTTTGAATATCCTGTATGTTCCGTCGGTACCCCTCTTCCGCTTTTAAACGGATATCGTAACGATAGCCGCCATCTTTAAATATTCCGGCCTTCACACCACCAAAATAGGCCTGTATTTCCTGGGAAAGATCCCGTATGTTCACATTCAATTCATCAGCAAGTCCCCTGTTTATCCCGACGTTTATACGGGGACTGTCAAGCCTTACGTCTGTGGATATGTCAGTAAGCCTTCCATCCTGCTCAAGATCTTTTTTAACTTTCTGTGCCACTCTGTCAAGCTGTTCTGTATCTTGCCCTACAAGAGTAAGGGTAATATCTGAACTCCACGTTCCGTAGGTAAGTTCTACGTCCTTATAGTTGGAGAATTGTTTTCTCATTTTACCCATAATTTCTGTAGATGTAGCGCGCTGGTTTCGGGGAATTAACGTAACGGCCAGTTTCCCCTTATTCACTTCCTGACCAATACCAGAGCCAATGGTTCCGTAAGTATAAGCCACCTCAGCGTGGTCTCGGACAGCGACGCCCAGTTCAGACATGAATTTTCTGCTTTCCGCAAGAGAGGCTCCCGCAGGAAGTTCAAAGTTGATAGAAAAGCTTCCCCTATCTTCGCTGGGGAAAAAGCCTGTTCCCAAGAATCCAGCAATAAAAATTCCCAGGGCAAATATCCCTGCAGCAGCCCCTAACACAATGAATCGGTGCTTTAAAGAAAAAGCCAGCCCTTTTTTATAGGCTTCTTCAAGGCGCACTAAAAATGCTTCTATTCTGAGGGCTATTTTGCCAGGATGATCTTTCCGCAGAATACGAGAGCAAAGGAAAGGTGTAAGAGTCAAGGAAAGAACAAGAGAAATCACGATGGTCATAACCACTGTAATTCCAAAAGCATAGAAGAATCGTCCGATAATGCCTCCCATAGACGCTATCGGTGCGAAAACACAAATTGTTGTAGCCGCACCAGCTAAAACAGAAAATCCAACTTCGCTGGTTCCTTCAGAAGCTGCCTGCATGGGCAATTTCCCGTTTTCAAGATGACGGTGAATATTTTCCAGAACAACTGTAGTGGCGTCTACAACCATACCCACAGCCAAAGACAGCCCCATCATGCTCAAGTTATTGATAGTAATCCCGAGTGCTCTAAGGACAATGAGGCTTCCAAGCAAACACACAGGGATGGTTACTACAGTTACAAAAGTAGCGCGTATGGTACGCAAAAAGAAAAGCATAATCAGCGAGCAGAGCCCTATGCCTATGAGGGTGTCACTTAAAACACCAGCCATGGATTTGCGAATAAATCCTGACGTATCATCCAACATTTCTATTTTTACTCCCTCTGGAACCAACTTGTTAAGGGAGTCTAGCTCTCTATACACACCATCCGCTAAAAAAACCTCATTTGCTCCTCGTTGTTTTCGAATTTCAAGCAAAATAACCGGTTCCCCATTATAAGTGGCAATTGAGCGAAGATCTTCGTAGCCGTCTTCTACTCTCGCCACGTCTCGAAGGCGGATAACAGCTCCATTCCTAGAAACAATGGGAAGTTCCTCCAATTCTTGAACAGAAGCATATTCCCCTTCAAGACGAATGCTGAGTTCTCTGCGTTCTGACTCAAGACGCCCCGCGGGAAGTTCAACGTGTTTATCTTTAATGGCATCTTTTATATCTTTAACCGTAAGATTGCGGGATTCTAAAAGAGCTGGGTCAAGCCATATTCTGACCTCACGCTCTCGAAGGCCTATGGTTTCAACGCTGCCCACCCCATCTACAGTCTGAAGGTGTTCCTTCATCACTTTATCAGCAAAATGAGACTGTATCTTGTAGGGCGCCGTTCCCATTACACCTAAAGTTATGACTGGACTATCACCAGCGTTGAACTTCTGAACTATGGGCGTTTCGGCCTCTGTCGGCAAATCTGATATGGCGAGATTCACCTTATCGCGAACGTCAGCGGCCGCAGCGTCAATGTTCCGGCCCAGCTCAAATTCGACTATAACGAGAGAGCGGCCTTCGTAGCTGTTTGATCGGATATTTTCAATGCCGGAGATGGTGTTCAGTTTTTCCTCGAGGACGTCAGTTATGTCGTTATCTATAACTGTAGGGCTCGCCCCCACCATTGTTGTTGAAACAGCAACAACTGGGAAGTCCACGTCTGGAATTCGTTCCATTCCCATATTTCTCATAGCCAGGATTCCGAAGAAAATAAGAGCAAAGGTTCCTATTAAAACTGTAACTGGCCTGCGTAAAGAGATATCTGTAACCTTCATAGTGTTCCTCCTTCAACCGGAGCGAGTAGACCGCGCAAAACAAAAGATGCAACATCCCTGGCCACTTCTTCCTTTGATATATCAATATCGCCCAGAGCTATCTGGCGGGAAATTCCTGAGAAAAGAGAATTGACCATGGCTTCTGCCAAATTCGGATCTATGGGCCTGAATTCTCCATTATTAACGCCCTGAGAGATTACTTTATGTATAACTTCCCTCACATTTTGGTAGGGGTGGGACCGTGGATCAAATTTTCGCCGAAGTTCACCATCCTCATGAAAGGCCAGTATCATAGCCGATATTATTTTCTTATTTCTAATCAGCTCTACAATGACAGTTTCAACAATGGCTGATAAGGTGTCTTTCATCGTGGAGAACTTTTTTCTCTGAACTATAGTAATAACTTGCTCATTTATAGGTTCAATATTTTTCTCCATAACCACCATCATAAGTTCGCGCTTATTTTTAAAATAGTTGTAAACCGTTCCCTTAGCTATGCCAGCCTCAGAGGCTACTCGATCCATGGTAGTACCAGTCCAGCCATACTGCTCTATGACAGAACGGGCCGCTTTATATACGGTTTCTCTCATTAGTTCACTGATAACTTCTTTTTTCTTTGATTGAATTCGGGACATATAAACCCTCCCTGCCCGTTGACTAACAATCCATTAATATGACTAATCAGTCATATTACGACAAATGGTATTATAAAGGGGTTTTTTGCCACAGTCAAGGAAGGATTTCATGGATTCCATTGAACAGAAACAATACTATTTCTAATAACCACGAAAAATGGAACACTATGATCGTTTCCTATCAATTTAATCTTTTAAAATTTCATTTTTTTGTGTAGAATGGATGTTCAATATAAAATTAATATAAAAAAAGAAGAGGAATGTTAAAAGACTAAATGATGGGAATTAACAAACAATCAATTGACGCTAAATACCGAAGCGAGTTTGATTTTTTTCTGTGGCAGAAGAACATTAATCATATTTTTATTTTTTGCTGCTTGGGCCTTGTCCTTATTTTTGCTGATACAATCCATGTCTATAAGGTCGGATCCGATCGATACTTGCCTCTGTATGGTGCTCTTTATTGCGTGGTGTTCTTTATTTTCCCTTTTATATTGCGTTTCTGAATAAAAGAAGATATATAGAAAGACCCCCCCTATTCTCCACGCATTGAATTTTTATTCCTTTTGGATATCCTTATTTTTTCTGCATCTCTAAGTTTGACAAATCAGTTCTATACTGAAGCTATTTCTGAATACCTAATCATACTCTTTTGTGCAGCTTCTTTTTTCTACGTACCTCTCCCTACCATATTGAGTGTTTTACTAATTGCTCATGGTTTTTTTGTCGGTACTCTTTTTTACGTGCAAAGCAATACTTCAGTTATACAAAACCACATCTTAATTTCGACAGGTGCGGTTGTGATAGCCTTCATAGTGTCGAGAATCAGTTTTCAATTAAAAACAAGGACTTTCCTAGACGGAAAGATCATAGAGGAACAACTTGAGACATTAAAGGACCTTTCTATAAGGGACAGCATGACAGGGCTTTATAACCATAAACACATATGTCAGCGTCTCGAAGAAGAAATACGAAGGGCATTTCGCTACGATTCTCCCCTATCCGTAGGAATATTCGATCTGGACGGGTTCAAAAACGTAAATGATACATTTGGACATCAGGAAGGAGACGTGGTTATTTTGCGGGTTGCCCAAACCATGATATTAACCTTTAGGAATACAGACATTCTTGGTCGATACGGTGGGGATGAATTTCTGGTTATCCTCCCTGAGACAAATTTGGAATCTGCCGTAACGTGTAGCGAGCGTTTTCGGAAAAACTTGCTGGAACGTCTTCAAGGAACACGAAACGATCTTTTATCCATAAGCGGAGGCGTAGCCACTCTTAAAAAAGATGATTCGGCGCAAAGTCTCATCCAACGAGCAGACACGCTGCTCTATGAAGCCAAAAAGCTGGGGAAAAATACAATAGTGTGGTAATAAGACATAAAAAAAGCTGCCCATTGAGGCAGCTTTTAATATTCATGGCGGAGAAGGTGAGATTCGAACTCACGGAACCTCGCGGTTCAGACGCTCTCCAAGCGCCCGCCTTCGACCACTCGGCCACTTCTCCCTATCGGCAACGCTGGGTATTATAACAATTTCTTCAAAATTTTGCTACCCCCCTGTAAAAAAATGGGCAGATCGGCCCTGCCACCGTCTGCCCACGTTGAATGGAGGGGGTGTTTATCCATTACACTTTGAAGAAATAGCAATATATACTAACGGGTAACTGCCAATATTTTCCAAGGAATGCCTTAATCCCTTCTCTGTCAGAATCACATCTCCGGCACCCACCCGTTCTTTCTGCTTACCTTCAGTGTACATACCAATGCCATATATGATAATCTTAATTTCTTCACACCCTTCATGCTCGTGCTCTGGAATCAGAGCACGAGGCTCCATTTCCACCCAGCTTATTTCATGAAAATTACTTTCTTCATAAAATTCGTCAGGGGAAATGGTGCGGCTTCCTACCCCATCTAAAACGCCAAAAAGAGGATGGCTCTCAAGTTCTTCTATTTGACTCGATCGTATTATCATGTTTTCGCCGGTTCCTCTGTTTCCTTCGGAAGGTGGACAAGAATATTACACGGAGCATGACGCACAACCTTAGCCGCTACGCTTCCAATGAAGAAGCGTTCAAGATTGCTCAGTCCCCGATGGCCGATGAGTATTAGTTCATATTTATTTTTTTCTGCCATCCTCAAAATCTCTTCGTATGGTGTTCCAGTGGCCAGCACAAACTCAAAGGGTGTGGCAGAAGCCCCTGACTCCCTCATGCCCTTTTCAATCATGTTGAGGAACGACTGGCGGATAGAATCTTCATTATAGTGAGGAGGATAGTCTACATAGCCTGGTATGGTCAGATCAATACGAGTTACGACATGAATAAAATCCAAGCGCTCAATACTATTTTTCTCAGCAAAACGAAAGGCGTAACTAATAAGTGACTGACTGTTTTGACTCTGGTCGATAGCTACCAAAGCTTTTTTCATATTCATCCCTCCTTTCGGTTAGAAGTATTATAAACTAAATATAGAGAATTTTGCAATGATGTATGCTAAGAAATATTTTCATTATTTCGTTGCCGAACAGAACAAAGAGTGATAGTCTTTCTCATGGTCAACAAATTAGAATTGAAGAGGAAACAGGCGGAGGTAACGGGAATGAAAATACAGGTTAACTCAGAGATTGGGAAGCTTCGTGCCGTCATTATGCAACCTCCTGGGAAAGGCATCGAACGATGCACTCCCCTTAATATCGGTGCTCTCGCATGGGACGCCGTTCCAAGCCCCCATAAAGCGGAAGACGAGCATAAGAAATGGGTTGCCACAGTAGAAAAATTTGGAGCCAGAGTTTTTCTAATGGAAGATCTTTTGCGAAAGATCCTTTCTGTTTCGAAAGTAAAAAAGGAGCTTATCTCTCAACTGGTTCAAACTGAAGAATCCTTTATTACAAGGCAGACTATGGACGTATTGCAAGAGTATCTTTTAGGTCTCTCTGCTCCTAAACTTGTAGACCAGTTGTTATTTGGTATAACAAAAGATGAGCTTAATAAAGCAGCCGGAGAGGTTTCCCTTGTAGACCTGGTGGATAAGAAAAATGAGTGGTGCCTCTTTCCCATGTCTAATGTACTCTATTCAAGAGATCCCGCCGCTGTGCTGGGAAACGGCATTGTTTACGGCAATATGTTTAATCGGGATCGAATTAAAGAGCCCTATTGTATTCGAGCTATTTTTAAACATCATCCTGAATTTCGAAATTTGGAATTTAAAACCTGGTATGGAGAAGATCCTGATGATGCTACCCCTGTAGAGGGAGGAAACGTCCATTGTTATAGCCCCAACGTATTTATTATTGGCATTAATGAACGAACCCACCCAGCTTCTATCGAAAAGATCGCACAAAGGACAATGGAAGATGGAGCGATCACGGATGTGCTGGCACTGATGTTCGAAAATCCGAGACTGAGCTCTACAGATTCCATAGGGTTGACTGTGCATGTTGACATGTTCCTCAATATGATTGATTATGATGCCTTTCTTTTCTTTCCTTATATAGAAAAGAAGATCACTGTGCTTCATATTACCCGCGGCAAGGGGGGGAGGCTTCATGTCAAACGGGAAAGCTCTCTTTTCGGCGCTATTAAAAAAGTGTTGAAACTTGATAGTATACGTATTATCAAGGTGGGAGGGGATGAAAGCGAAGCCGTTGCCTTTTCAGAACAGAGAGCTGGCTCTGGAGGAAACACTTTCAACCTTGAGCCGGGTAAAGTCTGTATATGGGATCGAAATGTAGCGACTATGAAGGCCCTTGAAAAAGGCGGAATAGATGTAGTAGCCGTGGAAGCTGACGAGCTGGTCAAAGGGGGAGGGGGCCCCCGCTGCTCCACCATGCCTCTCTGGAGAGACGATATTTAGGAGGGCTTGCGCCCTCCTATTTTTTATTTTTTCAGTTTAGGCAAAGTGTTGGCACCATGGGGCATGAGCCATGTTTTCAGATTGGTTCCCCGTTTTTGGTAGACCATATCGAGGGCTTCATCAAGAGTCTTTACAACGGTAATGCCCGTTCCCTCAAATTTAGAAGGAGGCATTTCAGTCACCATATAGAAATCCCAGTTTTCAGCCACATATCCGATTGTATAGCCTACATATTTTGCAATGGTAAATTCACGGCGGACTTCCTTTTCCCGTTCCACTGTGTTAGGAAATTCTTGAAGCATGAACTGAACTTCATCATTGCCGTAGCCTTCATTGCACGCGCTCAACACTATCATGGATCCGCCATGGGGAGCCGCTTCCATAGCGTTAAAGATGGTTTTTGATGTTTGATAAAAGTTAATATCTTTAGGGTAGCCCCCAGCCGTTGCAACAACAAGGTCAGCCAACTCTGGGATAGTAACTCCATCTTTTTTATCAACTATCCTGGCCCCTTCGTAAAATGCTTCTTGCCAGTCTCCCGCTACAGCGAAGGCTATTTTGCCATCGTTTCCAGGGATAGCGTTGAGCATAAAGGTCGGGTGCACCATAGCTGTAGCTTCCATCATATCCAGGTGCATGAGGTTGTTCTCAAAATTCCCCGATCTGCTGTTCATATTCCGGCCATTTCCAGGAACTGGGTCAAGCGCCAGAGCGTGATTAGCCATTATGGTCTCGTAGGAAGAAATGCCAGGGAGAATACCTTTGCGGCCTCCGCCCCACCCAGCCATAAAATGGTAGACTATGGCGCCAGTCACAACAATATGGTCGCACTCCAGGGCCTTTTTGTTCAAATGTACGGCTGTCCCATAGGATGTTGTCCCAACATGAACCATGTCTTCATGAGCCAGACAACGGTGGTCGGTTACAGAAAATCTTTTCGATAATTCCGGCCCCAGCAACAAGGCATGTTCCTCTGCCGTCTGCTCTCTGTGGGTTCCCGTAGAGCTGAGAAAAAGTATATCTTCGTCCCGCACTCCTGCCCTATTAAGTTCTTCTACTATAAATGGTAAATATACCCACATCCTCTGCCAGGCCCTGGTTACATCAGATACTACAATACAAACTGTTTCTCCCGGTTTTACGAGCTCACCCAATCTGGGTGAACCTATAGGATTCTCAAGAGCGTGGCGTGTCACTTCTTCTTCAGTACCGATAGATTCAAGGGGTTCGCTATCGATAACACCGAGAAGGTTCTTCCGGGGAATCGAAAAAGCTACATCTCCTTTTCCATATTTTATGGTGCTCGAATACATCAATACTCCTCCTCATGCAGGAAAAATAACATATGTGTAGAACATGGCTAAGGATCCGAAGAAGAGAAAGAAACAGAAGGAAGGAATAAGGGTTTTTCGCATCACTTCCCCTTCACGACCCAAAATGGCTACACAAGCACACACTGCTACCACGTTGTTTGGACATATCATGTTGCCAATAGCTCCCCCCGTGTTCTGCGCTGCAACCACAGGAAGAACATTGATGGAAAGATTCTTAACCGCTTCTACGTGTAATGGATTAAACATCAGATTGGACCCGAGGTTCGTTCCTGTAACAAAGCTTCCAATCTGACCGATGAGCACTGCCACTGCGGGATAGAAGAAACGGGCAATGGTTGCAAAGGTGACAGCCAGAGTGCTTATCTGCCCAGAAAGTTTCATACAATTCACCATGGCAAGAAGCAACCCCATAGCAACAAGTGCCGGGATAACCCGTTTGAAAGCTTTTACAGCGGATGATACAAAAAATTGGCTATACCCTAATATAAATGAAGCAACAAAGGCACTTGCTAAAATAACTGTACCTACCCAGACAGTGTAGCCGCCGCCAAAAGAAACAAGAGTTTTCAAGGGGAATGAAAGACGGACAACGACAAGTAACGCACTCAAGATGAGATAGGGCAACAATGAACGAATAAAGCTGAGTTGGGAACTCCTTTCTTCAGAGGTTTCTTCTGATAGGGATTCATTCTGAGAGTTAAATCTATACTCTTCCGGCATTGCCGCGTCTTTTCTGAACCAGAGATATGCTCCAAACAAGAAGGTCCCAGTCATTCCTCCGATCAAACTGGTCAGTTCTGTAACGGAAATCAGAAAGTTGCTCATGGTGAAGTTAATGCTTCCCATCATGAGGCCCATGACAACAATATCCTTCCAAATGCCCTTGAAGGCCTTTTTACCGAAGACAAATCCGATAATAAGAACAGGAAGCAACAAGTAGCCCAGGGCCATAAAGCGACCGGTCATGGCAGAAACAGGAACAAAGTCAAGACCGGCAGCACCTGAGCCAACCACTGTTGTAACACCTGCCCCACCCCAGCATACTGGGCACGAGTTGCCAATAAGGCAAGCTGCGGCTGCAATAACGGGATCCATTCCGAGACCTACAAGGAAGGGGGCTGCCAGAGCTGCCGGTGCACCGGCACCTGCAGCGCCTTCAAGAAATGTTCCAAAGGGAATGGCTAAAAATAATACCATGAGCCTTTTATCCCGAGTGACGTGAGAAAGCCCTTGCTTAATAGAATCCATAGCTTTCGAATCCACCATTATGATCAGGAGAGTAAAGGCCGCAAATATAAGCCATACGATTCTAATTCCATCGAGAAAACCATTCCAGCTAGTAAGCAAAAGTGCTTCTACCGGGGATTTAAAAACCAGAAACCCAAGAAAAAGAGCGACTATCCAGCTAACAGGAGCAACGACTTTCGAAGAGTAGTTAAGACCTGCCATTCCAACAATAATAATTGCAATAGGCAGCAATGCGAGTAAAAAATTCATAGAATACTTCCTCCAATTCTCTTTTGAAATAGTGTAATCGTAGCTGCGGAGTACTCCATATATCTTCCCGGGATATTTGGGTATAAAAAAAGAGGCCGGGACCTTAAGGTCCCGACCTCTCAACAGCCCATGCGTCACAGAACTGTCGCCCGAGGATAGGACCGACATGTAATAATGAGCACGAGTATAAGAATAAGAACTATTAATATCGTTGCTTCTCTCACGGTCCGTTTCCTCCTTTTTTTAAGCAAACTGTTCTGATGCAATGACACGAGATGTTACCAAAGCTTTGAGTTTTTGTAAAGTCTTGAATTAAAAGGACTTTCTCCCATGGATACTTTGCTGGCTTATCGATCCAGACAGGCAAAGAGGTCTGAAGCTTTTTCAGGCGTAGCGATCCTGACATAATTCTTGCCCAGATTTGGGTAATCTTCACCAGACCTTACGTCGATTCCCTTTGAAGCAAAAACTTCTCCCAAATGAACATCTCGATCTGAAACAGAAACGAGAGATATGGGGCAGCTGTTATATGTAGTTGCCACTCTATATCCTCTTTCTTTGAGTCCGGAAACGAGTACTTCTTTCTGTTCCCCTATCAATTTACGCACTGTTTCGAGAAGAGTCCCGCCTCGCAGGGCTTCCCGTGCTAAAAGGGCGCTTACTGAGGGCATTGGGAAGGGGAGGTCGCCTTTATCGTAGAATTTTCCAAGATTTCCGCTAAACACCCCATAGCCCACACGAGTTCCAGCAAAGTGAAATCCTTTTGTCAATGTTCGAGTCACAATTACGTTCTCATATCTCGGCACAAGCTGCATGGCCGACGCTTCTTTCGGAGCATAATCACAATAGGCCTCATCCACTATGACAATGACTCCAAGTTTATGGGCCCTGGCTACAAGTGCTTCTATCTGGTCAAGAGGGATAAGCTGCCCTGTGGGATTATTAGGGTTATCTACATAGAGCAGGGTATGCCCTTCATTCAACGCGCCAAGCAATGGGTCCACATGAAAACTGAAATTGTCTTCAGGGTTCATGGCAATGCCTTCGAAGCGAGCCCCGGTGACCCGCACTTCAGTAATATATTCTACAAACTGAGGAATATAGCCCAATACTGAAGAACGATCATCAAGAAACACCTTGTTGATCCTTTCTAATACCTGCATGGAACCATAACCAACTTTTACCTGATCTTCTCTTATGTCTGCAAAGTCTTTCCAGTAATGACATATTTCTTCCAAAAGGGTTTTGTAAGAAGTATCCCCCGTTTTCCACATATTTGAAACCCAGTCAAAATTGCGAATGAATTCTTCGACCCCCGGAACGTGAGGCAATGTCGACTCCAGGCCATTGCAATTAAGGACTACAGGATAGTGAGCTTCGTGAATGTAACTCCCCCGCTCAAAATCTTTGAGGTGGGGTTTTACTTTAGGGTTCCACATGCACTTTCGCCTCCTCAAATTTATCAGGAACTGCCGGCATCTCTTTGCCACGCAGCCTCATAAGCCCTACAGTAGCCAGAGGAATAACCATCACCGCAAGAAAATACCACGCCATGAAAGAATAACCGCGAGCTATGAGAGCGACAAGACCGGCCTTGGCACAGATGAAGCAAACCACTAAAACGGCAAGCCCTACAACACCTCTCATCTTCGGAGACATCTCTCCTCCCTTTTCCTGGTAAACCGAATTGATCCGCTCATTGAGTCCGTGTACAAAACCCGTAATTGTTTCTATACTTGTTCCAAAAAGCATCAACACATAGGCAGAAAGAAGAACTCCCCCTCCAAGGTGGCCTTTAAGAATGCCAAAGATAGGAACCGACTCCTCCAGAACTGCCGGAAAAACAGGAGCCATGGCAAGGTATTCGATAAAGGCAGGAATCATCATAAGGATTGAAGCCACTATGCCGTTGATGACAGCATCCCGTCTTGTTTTTATTATATCTTGTAACGCATACAGCACCAGAAGAAATGAGACCATATTGTAAAGGGTGTATTTTATGCCCCCCATAAGCCAATTTGAACTTGTCGCGACACCATGGTCTCGAATAAAACTGCCAAAAACCCCATCCATTCCAAAGTGTCGAACTGTAGCTACAAGGAAAATAAACATTACGGCATACAGGAAGAATGACCAGTATGAAAGAATGGTTGAAATTACTTTTCCTCCGGCAAACAGGAGAATGGAAGTACCTACAAGAAGGACAGTTACGCCAACCCAGTAGGAAATGCCAAACCATTGCTGAAGAATGGTTCCAGCCGCAGAGGATAAAATGCCGCCCACAAGAACCACCAGGAAGATATATCCCGCTTCAAAAACAAGCCAGGTTGAGCCAGGAAGTAGGCTCTTAAAGAAGCTGCGGTAATTGTACAGACGAAATTTGCGAGCATAATCAAAGGTAAGGATGCCTACAAGAGCAAAACAAACAGTAGAAACTACCATGCCGTATAAACCCTCGGCAAGTCCGTTCATCATGAAGAATTCAACAAGCTCCCTGCCTGTTGCGTATCCGCCGCCAATAAGCACAGACTGACATAAAAACCCAATCATCAGCCATCGGCTAAACCATTTGACCTGCGTAATATCCAGTAATTTTGAGATGATAGAACCCTTTGGGGCATCCTTTTTCATCTTTTTCACCGTCCTCTTAAGAAAATAATTAAAACTCTGTTTCTTGAAATGGGGGCTCCATATCTCTGCTCCTTTCCACCCCCGAGATATAAAAATATAAAAAAAGGGCGGGGCCCCTCTCATAGAAAAAAGGGGCCCCGCCCTAAAAGACCAACGCAATTAAGCGTCGATCCCAGGTGAGGGACCCACGCTAAACCAATAAAGGAAAAAGCGGTTTATCGATAATGTTTCTTGAGTTTTCTCTATATTCTTCATGGTTAGGAACCATATCATTTTTCCATGGGGGCGTCAAGCACTTTCCCCATAAAAAACGGGCACGGCGATGTGCCCGTAATATTCTCTGGCGGAGAGGGTGGGATTTGAACCCACGAGACGGGTATGAGCCGCCTAATCGATTTCGAGTCGACCGCCTTCGACCACTCGGCCACCCCTCCGGTTGCGTTGACGTGAGCATTATAGCGATTTTAAATATAGATGTCCAGATAAGGGGAACTGTTCAAAATTTAATTAAATAGAGGCCGCTTTAAAGGCGGCCCCTGTTTTATTCACTTTCTCTCTATTAGTAGTTTTCCGCTTTGATCTCAAAATAAGCCTGAGGATGATCACAAACAGGGCATACTTCGGGGGCCTTTTCACCACAATGGATGTGGCCGCAGTTGGCACAATGCCAAACCTGTTTCTCTTCCCGCACAAAAATCTTTTCTTCTTTCAGGTTTTTTAGGAGCTTCAGATATCGTTCCTCATGCTCTTTTTCAATTTTTGCTACAGCCTTAAACAAATATGCAATTTTCGTAAATCCTTCTTCTTCGGCTTCCGCAGCAAATCTTGCGTACATATCAGTCCACTCGTAATTTTCGCCCTCAGCTGCATCTTTCAAATTTTGCTCTGTTGAAGGAATTCCATCATGCAAAAGCTTAAACCAGATCTTTGCATGTTCTTTTTCGTTGTTTGCTGTTTCTTCAAAAAAGGCCGCTATTTGATTCAGCCCCTCTTTTTTTGCTTTAGATGCATAATAGGAATACTTGTTTCTCGCCTGAGATTCTCCGGCAAATGCTTCTCTCAAATTCGCCTCAGTTTTAGATCCTTTCAAGTCCATCGTTATTCCTCCTTCTGTGTAATTACCCTTCTTTTTTGTTAAAATCATATTTATTATAGAATATTAACATCTTTTATTCAAACCTTGATTCTGTTAGAAAACAACAAATTCGCGCGCCTGATTATGGTCATGGGGCGCTCGAATTCTGACGACGCTTTTTAAAGTAATCCCAAAGAAGATTGGCGCTTTCCTGAGCCAATACCCCTTTTATAACCTCGCACCTGTGATTCAGACGAGAGTCTTGCACTATATTATAAAGTGTTCCGCAAGCGCCGGCCCGGGGGTCCGCTGCTCCGTAGACAAGACATTTTATTCTAGACAGCACTATAGCGCCTGCGCACATGGGGCACGGTTCCAGCGTAACATAAAGGGTAGATCCCCTTAAGTTCCATGTCCCCAGCCTTTCCGTGGCTTCTCGAATAGCAATTATTTCAGCGTGGGCTGTGGGATCCAGATGTTTACTGTTGCTACCCTTCCCTATAACTTCATTATTCCTAACCACTAACGCCGCAACTGGTACTTCTCCATGCTCTGCCGCTTTTCGAGCTTCGTCAAGAGCCATATTCATAAAAAAGATGTCGGTGTCGCTATGAATCACGCTTTACTCTTCCTTTCGACTCGTATTCCTTAATTCTTTATAGGCATGGGGAAGTCTTCCCAGAACAACATCTGTCCCTGTAATGACGGTCTTGCTATAGGCCTCTCCGAGAAGACAATAGGCAGAAGCGCTCTGGTCCATTCCTGGAACAGTTATAGCGCATATGTTTCCCGTAGGGGAAACTATAAAAGAATTATCTTCTTTATCCCCACAACCTGCCCGAATTAAAAACACTCTATTTTCTGCTGCCCTGCATCGCGCTATTTTCTCGGTCATTGCGTGACGTTTGGCGTCAGCCCAGAAAAGTACCTGCACTCCCTCCAACATCATGCTTCTGGCAACTTCCGGCAAGAACATCTCTTCTTCGATGACAAGCCCTATACGTCCTGCTTCCGTGGAAAAGACTACGGGTCGACAAGCCTTATCTAAAAAGATAGGGCCGTAGGTGTTGTCCTTCGAAAACGCTATGGCGGCTCGCTTCTTATGACCGTCTATTTCCGCAAGGCCTCCTACGCAGACAACCACTTTCGGATTAAGCAAGGGGCGCAGTTTGTGGACCACTTCGTCAAAATCAGCTTTTTTGCCGCAATCGGGGAGGGAGATCAGGGATGCGTCCTGATCTTGCAATACCCTGATCATGCGGGAGGCCATAGCTACATAACGATCCGCTGTTTCTGCTGAAAAATGGGCTGCGGAGCAAACCGCTCCTGTTTCAGCTAAAACCATTGGTTTTGCCATTAGAGAGGTTACAGGCAACTTTTCTGTAGGGTCAGTAAGACGGGCGAAGCATCGGTTTTCTTTATCAGGCAGTGGATAGGATGCCATTTCTGTGTCTACTGTGGCTATGAGAGCTTCCGGCGTGTCGGAAGGTGAAGATCCTATAACGTGTCCCAAAGGATTGATGACACAACTTCGTCCTGTATTCATTATAGAATATGCTTCGAGCCCGACTTTATCACATAAAATAATCCAGACCCCATTCTCAAAGGCCCGGACTGGGAGCATATACTCTATCTGTGGGTTCATCAAAAGGGTGGTACTAGAGGCTGAGGAGACAAGGTTTGCCATGTCTATAATTACTTCGGCGCCCTTTTCTGCTAATATGCGGGCTATTTCCGGAGCGCGGCCATCAGCGCATATCATCATGCCAAGCTTTCCCAAAGAAGTGTCAATGACAGAAAAAAGTTCGCCGGCTTCAATAAACTTGCGGTCAAAATGCCAAAGATTCGACTTGTAGACGCGTCCTAGTATTTCACCTTCAGGCCCCCATAGAAAACCAGCGTTTCGTAACAGGCCGTTTTCCTGGACATAGAGCCCCATGGCAATGTGAACTCTGTAATGAGCAGCCCTCTGGGCCACTTCTTTCATAAAATTCGGCGTTCGCTTAAGGGCAAGTTCCGCAGCCTCTTCGTTCTCTCTAAGAAAATAGGCTGGCCAGGCACATTCTGGAAAAACGAGAAGATCCACTTTCTCTTCGCTGCAAAGACTATCTATCCATTCCAGGATTTCTTTCTCCGTCTGCTCATACTGACTCACATCCCGGGCTTCCAGCTGGATACAGGCTACCTCAAACATTCTGTCTCACTCCTTTTTATATAGTCTTGCTATGGGAGCTCAACCTTAACAACTATTTTACGAATTCTAGCAGGTCTCATCTGAGTTATACATCCCTTATGAACATCATGTGGAAAGAAAATTACAAACATACCGGGCTTTGTCTGAAAATATTCCCCGTCTCCATCATAAAGGGCAAAATCCCGAACAGCATCGTAAGCAAGAGCCTCTTCCATAGTTTTAAGAGGAGCATATCCTAACCACTCCTCCCCTGACAACAGACATTGTATATCTGCATATTTTTTATGGGCTTCCCACACTTGCGCTTCCTTAGGCTTTGTGGTTGCTGACTGTATGATGGCAAAGACTGATGGCCCATCTATCTCATATTTGCCATTTTCCAAAGAAGCCGGAATGAGGTTATCAAGAAATTCAAAAGCTTTTCGAAACCGTTCTCCTAAACAAAAATATGTGGATGCATTATTTAACATATCAAATATCAATATCACCACTCCCTCTTCAAGGCTTACGGCTTGGATGATGGTACAATATTTTTTGAATCAAAATGGAAAGGAGCGTTGTCATGCTTTCAAAGATTTTTCGTGTTTTTGGAATTCGTACCAAACCTATGGTGCCTCTTTCTGCTCACGACATAGTGACCAGATCACGTCACGCCAGTAAAACAATAGAATGGAGCCGTAATAAACGTTTAACCATTTACAATCCCCCTTTTTGGGGTATCCACCATCTTTTTATAGATCCTGATCTTCATCACGCACTTATTGCCCTTAAAGAAGACGGGAACTCTTTTGTCTTTTATGGAAACTCCCAGGGGGCTGAACGCTGGGAAAAATACGATGCAAATCTCAATATGTGCGATTGCGGCATTGTAGAAAACCAGGCCCTTACGTGGCTCATATACGAAGATTATGTAATCTATAACGGCGCTATGCTTCCTGCTACAAATGCACCCTACCACTGGGGACGTGTAATAGACAACCAGCCTTTCTACGCTTCTATTAACGAAAAGTGGGCCTCTCAAGGCATTTCTGAAATCAGAGAATTGGCCCCTTCTTATTCGGAATCATAACAAACGCTGCTACATTTCATCCAGCTTTAAGATGAGAGGAGCTATCTCGCTAAGTTGCTCTATGCCCTTTATATCAGAATCTAAAAGGGGGATACGAGCAACGCCGAAACCACCAAACATCTCGTCGATCTGTTTTAGATACTGTTCTTGGTCAACTCGGCGCTTTTCGAAAAATGGACCTGCCTCCTCAGGAATAACTTTATTTACAATAACTCCCCCTATTCCAATGTCATGTTTTTGCAATATTTCAATGGCCCGCTTTGTTTCTATAATGGGGAGCTTTTCTGCATTAAGAACAAAATAAAAAGCCGTATTTTTTTTATCCGTCAATATCTTTCTGGCCAAAGCAAATTTGTCACGCCTCGCCTGAAGCGTATCGATGATGGGGTCTTCCTTTATCTTTTCCTGAAGGTCTTTGTCGTATTTTGCAGCAACTTTCATGAGTTCCATGGCATTGGCACGCTTTTCAATCAAATGCTCTATCCAAATTCCAAGTATTTCTGGCAGGGTTATAAGCCGCAATGTGTGACCTGTTGGAGCTGTGTCAAAAACAATAACGTCGTAAGGATTACCTATGGATTCCATTAGTTCAATGAATTTATCAAAAATTGCCGCTTCCTCTGCGCCGGGAGACATATAGGCTATCTCTATCTGGCGTTTTATCTCTTCAACGATTACGGCGCTGACGATGTGAAGCATTTTATCCTGAATGGCCTTCATATACTTTTTTGCTTCTTCTTCGGCATCAATTTCTATTCCCCAAAGATTTTCTGCCACAGGAATGACATCCAGGCCGATAGGCCTATTGAAAGCATCGGCAAGGGAATGGGCTGGATCTGTAGAAACCACAAGTGTTTTTATTCCTAGTCTTGAAAGAGCGTATGCATAGGCCGCGGCACATGTCGTTTTTCCAGTTCCGCCCTTCCCCCCAAAAAAAACAAACTGCCTTTTCACATGATGAACCATCGAAAAAGAGCCTCCCTTAATCGAAGTCGTATTGAGCCGCCTTTTCAGCAATTATAAACTTGCGATTTTGCATTCTCCGCTCCCATGCGATAAGGTCTTCTGCAAAATAAGGAAGAACCTCGAGCATGTAGTAGGAAATAGGGTTGGGAATGCCTAAAAAATCACCAAAAAGGAGTAGCATCAGATTATCATTTACATCAAAGGCTTCTTTTCGAACAACAGCCATTCTCTTGTCTACAAAAGTTCCGTGAGTAAAGGCTCTTGCCCAGAAAAGAGCTTTCGAAAGAAGTTTGTCATTCTTTTTTTCGTTCTCTTCACTAAACATTATGGACACCCCGATAGAAAAGCTCTATTTCTTATATTACTAACTACTTATTTTTGTCTGAAGCGAGTACGCCACCTACAGCAAAGTCTGTTCTTTCCATTTCCATAAGAATGATTCGGACAGCATCTGCCGGCACTTCGATACTATTGCAAATAGCCTTGGTAACCTCATCCACAAGACGCCGTTTTTGCTCCAATGTTCTGCCTTCAAAAAGATGCACGTTAACGATTGGCATAGTGTTTCCTCCTTTTTGAATATAAATTCAAAACTGTTATGTATTATACCTTTTTTAATGAGCCATAGCTTCTTGGGCAGCAAAAAGCAGCATAAGATAAGGATCTTCAACAGTATTATGATAAGGAGAATGGACAAAATAATGAGAAAATAGTCCAGAAACAGTTTCCCTTCTGGTAATGATATCGATAAAACGTTCCGTTAAAAAGAGTGGTGATTCTCCATCAATAACAACTTGGAACCCTATAATTTGTCCCTTTTTCAGTCCTTTTTCGTCAGATGCAGAAACAACAACTTTCCAGAGTCCTTCCTTTCCGTTCACCATAGCCTTTTCTCGAGTATGATAGGGCAATGTGATGGAAAAAACCTGGATACCCAACGTATTTGCCAATTCCTCTGTCCACCCCACACTTCCCCAATGAAGATCGAAAATGGCACTCAGACCCCAGACCGTTGCAGGCGGCAAAAACATTTCTTTTCCCATAATATTGGCAGAGGCGACAAGTCCCTGACGCATAGCAAGAGTGCCAATAAGAGGCAAAATAGGACGTCCCGTAACAGCATCGCTGATTTGAGCAGCGTCGCCAACAACATATATATCGGGATGTGATGACTGCATTTTTTCGTTGACTACTATCCCCCGCTCAATAGAGAGTTCTGCACTTCGAGCTAACTTAACGTTAGGACGAACACCTGTCGCAAAAACAACGCCGTCAGTCTTTATCTCCGTGCCATCTGAGAGCACAACCCTGTCTGATCTGACTTCTGTCAGCTGTATGTTTTTATAAATTGAGACTCCCCATTCAGAAAGACGTTCGCTGACCTTCCCTGCCATATCCATATCCATTGCCGCGATAAGATGAGGCAGAGCCTCTACTAAAGTAACGGCAAGTCCTCTATCGTGAAGAGCCTCCACAACTTCAAGGCCTATGGCCCCACTGCCTACGACAACAGCCTGATCGCTCTTTTCCGCAAAGGCATCAAGTGCGCGGGCATCATCCGCACCACGCATAACGAAGATATTTTCAGCTAGTTTCTCTTTAGAAACGTATTCGCTCCCAACCATAATTTCTGTCAGATCTCGCATGTAACCTTCCTTATCTGATAAAAGCCCCTTTACGGAAGGAAGCCAGGGGACAGCCCCAGGCGCGAGCAGTACTTTTTCAAAATGAATTTCAAAGGGACCCTCTGTACTCGTTCCCCTCGCTATATGGTTCTCTGCGTCCAGTTCAGTTACGACACCACGAATAGCATCCTCGACAATCTCAGGAGGCAAACGGTCCGAGTTAGCCAAATCAACAACTTCTTCTTCAGGACCACCTGGAACAAGTTTTCTTCCAACGCCATAAGGAAGAGAACAAATAACTGTAGGATCCTCGTTCATCACAATTGAGAGGCTCTTTTCACCCATGCGTCGAAGTGTCATATAAGAGAATCTTCCTCCAGGACCTCCTCCGATAATAAGCACTCTTTTTCTTAATGTTAACATTACTCCACCTCCACAATAATCAGACAATTTAATATACCGATTCTAACATACCATGGTGGGGTATATCAAGAGGCTACAAAAAAGCCCGGTCCAGAACCGGGCCACTAGCTTTATTTCGACTGAAGAAAGGCTCTGTATCCTTTCCATGCCATGAACAAATCCACTTTGCTGATCAGTTCCCATGGAGCATGCATGGAAAGTACTGGAACGCCGCAGTCAATAACGTCGGCTCCCCTGTTTGCAAGAATGTAGGCAATGGTTCCACCGCCTCCTTCATCAACTTTTCCCAGCTCACCAGTTTGCCATACTACGTTGTTCTCATCGTAGAGGCCGCGTACAAAGGCCATAAATTCAGCACTGGCATCGTTGGATCCATATTTACCTCGACTGCCTGTGTATTTGAGTATGACCACGCCATTCCCCATGAGAGAGGAGTTTCGTTTGTCAAAGGGTTCCGGATACGTTGGGTCGAAAGCTCCATCAACATCGGCAGAAAGAACCTTGCTGTTGCTAAAGGCACGGCGAAGTAAAAGCTCTGAATAGTTCTCACTTCCCAAGGCTACCAGTTCAGCCACGGTGTTTTCATAAAAAACAGACTCCATCCCCGTGCTTCCCATACTGCCAATCTCTTCTTTATCAACAAAAAGAGCTGATGCTGTATAGAGAGGGTGTTCCACCTCAAGGATGGCGCGCAAAGAAGCGAAAGCACAGGATCGATCATCATGGCCATACCCAAGAATGAGACCACGGTCAAGACCAGCGTCGCGAGCTTTCCCCGCAGGTACGATCTCTATTTCTGCTGATGTAAAATCTGCTTCATCAACCCCGTATTCCCTGGCAAGGATTTGCAAAACACCAAGTTTGACCTTTTCTTTAATATCGGCATCTTCTACCGGGATGTGGCCAATGATAACATTCAGATCCTCCCCCGAAATTCCGTCGCTCATTTTTTTCGATGCCTGGGATTTTCCCAAGTGCGGGAGAATGTCACTAATAACAAAGAGAGGATCATCTTCTTTTTCTCCTATGTTGAGGTGGACAAGAGTCCCATCTTTTTTAGCAAAAACCCCATGTATCGCCAAAGGCAGCGTAGCCCACTGATATTTTTTTATTCCCCCGTAATAATGAGTCTTGAGCAAGGCCATTCCCGAATCTTCATAAAGGGGCTGAGGTTTCAGGTCAAGACGGGGAGAATCAATATGACTCCCCACGATGCGAAGGCCCTCTGATAAGGGTTTTTCGCCTATAACGAACAAGGCTACCGCTTTGTTTCTGTTTACAGCCATCACTTTTATGCCAGGTTCTAATTGCCGGCCAGCTTTAATCATTTCTTCAAGCTCCACAAAACCGGCAATACGTGCCATGGAAACGATTTGCTCCACACATTCCCGTTCAATTTTCCCGTTATCAAGAAAATGCTTATAGTCTTCAGCTAAGGCGAATACCTGTTTTTTCTCCTCTTCCTGAAGTTTTTCCCAGGCGCTGGAGAAAGAGTAAAAGCCTTTTTCACGATATTTTGCTTCTATATCTCGATTGCTCAAATTTTAAGCCTCCTGCCTTAATAAATATTGTTATTTATTATACATCTTTCACTAGCAGCACTGTGAGGTCGTTGACATTCGTGCCAGTAGGACCTGTTTTTACGAGTGCGTCCACTCTTTGAAGGGCATGGTATGCATCGTTATTCTCGAGAAGGGCAAGGGGGTCGAATCCACTCTGCCGTATTTCTTCTGCCGTTGTTCCATCCACGATCCCTCCTGCTGCGTCTGTAGGACCATCTGTACCATCAGAGCCTACTGAAACAAGCACGACACCAGCTATATTCTGCATCTCAAGAGCAGCAGCAAGAGCTATTTCCTGGTTACGTCCGCCTTTCCCCTTTCCTTTCACGTGAACGACAGTTTCCCCCCCTAAAATAATGGCGCAAGGCGGTTGGAGGGGGCGGGAATGCTCTGATTCCTCCCTGGCTATTGAGGCTAAGAAAGCTCCCGCATCTTTAGCTTCACAACTAAGAGTTGTTGTGAGTATCAGTGTCTTATACCCTAATTCTGTGGCTTTTTCAGCAGCCTTTTCACAAAGCGTTGTTACGCTTCCAGTGATAAAGGTTTCTACGTTATTGAGGTCTTTAGGGGTTTCTTCTTCAAGTACCCTTAAAAGTCTGGAAGGCATTGTGAGATTATATCGAACCAAAATATCCAGGGTTTCTCTGGAAGTTGTAACATCCGGGCAGGCTGGCCCGGAGGCGATACTATCAAGCCGGTCACCTAGCACATCGGAAAGCACGATAGTATATACTTTAGCAGGGTTTACCCATTGAGCGAACCTCCCACCCTTTACAGCGGAAAGACGCTTTCGGATCATGTTTATTTCCACAATATTAGCCCCGCAGCGAAGCATCTGATCTGTAATATCAACAAAATCCTTGAGTGAAACCCCCTCTTTCGGTTTTTCAAAAAGGGCTGAACCGCCCCCTGATACTAAAAAAAGCACCTGATCGCGGGGTGAAAGATTTTCTGTTATTTCAAGGGCTTCAGAAGTGGCCTTGAGAGAGTTTTCATCTGGCAAAGGATGACCAGCTTCCCATATAGAAAGTTTTTTTATTGGCCCCTGGCTATGCTCATATTTCGTTATTACGACACCCTTCGCTACCTGATCACCTAAAACATCTACGGCAGCCCTTGCCATACGCCACGCGGCTTTGCCTATTGAAACGAGGATAACCCGCCCTTCACAAGGCTTTTTTCGCAGCTGCTCCTTTACAGCATGTTCTGGCAACACTGCGTCAATAGCGTGGTGAATAATATGCATGACATCACGGTGAAGAGACATAGCCAAACCTCCTGATGTGAGTTATTGCAGGGTGGGTTCACGTCATCATCATAGACAATTCTGATAAAGAGCCAAAGCTTCCTCATCAAACTAGAAAACTATTTGCTTTTTCTTATCTCTCTTAAATATCCATATATAGTAAAACGGCTCTTCCCAAGTTCTTTGCACAATGTATCGACAGCTCTTTTCAACCTGAAAAAACCCTTTTCCTCAAGAGACTGGATGATCTCAAGTTTCTCTTGTTTGGTCGTATAGCGAAGTGGTCTTCCGCCACGCTGAGCCCTTGTCTCGTCAATCATTTTTTTAAGCAGCGAGTCAGAAGTTGGCACAAGAGTCTCAACTGAAGCTCCGGATGAGGATGATAAAGGAACAATTCTAGTCAGTTCTTCAGAAAGGTTTTTCAGCATTCGTGCTCGAGTCATATCGTAATTTATACAAAACAAACCAACAACCTTATTTCTTTTGTCACGTATCAGCGTTACGCTCGAACGCATAGGGCGGCCGTCAGAGGCACTGGAAGGGTAATTCGCAATAAAATCCACATCTTTATATTCGTCATTTTCTCGCAAGCTGGTGCCAAACTCAGTAAGGGGAGATTGTTCTGTACGTCCCGTTAGTTCTCCATGAGCTATAGCTACTATTTTATGCTTTGGACCTGAAACATCATGAAGCACAATCTCGTAATCAATCCCCAAAGTCCGATCTAACATTTGTACAACTGGTATAAGTGGAAGCAACAGAGGATGGCACTTTTGTTTCATTACAGCACCCTGCCTTTCTGCGTACCTGCCCAACAAAAAAGGGCGGAATTCTCCGCCCCACATTGTATCATGGCATTCTTTTCTATTACACAAGACATCCAGGGATATTAACAACATTATGTAACGATCTCTCAGACCCTGCTTTCACAATAGTTTTTCCTTTTAAAAAATTCCTCATAGAGCATTGACGCGCCAGAATAAAGAACGACACCGGCAGCAATCCACTGAAGGACAGCAAGGTTCAAACTTTTAACAATAGATACAGCGGCGAGAACACCTGCAACACCGAAAATGCTTGAGAAAAGTGTGATTTTACGCCCGTATTGTCCTAGGCGAATAAACTCCATAGCACCCATAGGAACAGAGAATGTACACGCCCCCATCATTATGGGAAATACTGCTGCCGGATTCACGCCAAGAGCATAAATTGTTGCCATCGTGGGGGCACAAGACCCGACTCCCACATTATTCAAAGCTCCAAACACAAAGAGGAGAACCCAAGCTATGCCAAGCTTAACTCCGGAAAGACCGGTAGCATCTCCGCCTAAAGGAATTATATTGAACTTTCCAGCCAAAATTAACACAGAAGTTAAAACAAACCCTACTCCCATAAAAGTCCTGATTGTCTCTGCTGGAAATTTTACTGCAAAACGAGGGCAGATATAAGCTCCAAGCATCTGGGCCACAATACATGAAATAAGTGTTACCGTATCCACTCGAATGGTAGAAATATAAGCGAGGGCCATTATCGCTACTGGAATGGCACATTGGGTATTTAATGTTCCGGGAAGTTTCGAATCGCTTGTAAGTTTTCTAGCCCGATACAAAATCGTGGAGAGGGCAAAATCAGAAATACCAAAAGTTGCAAGAAAAAACGTGATAGCCCCCCATAATGCCAGAAAAACATTGTTTCCCGGTTCTGCCCATGCATCTTTTTTGTGTTTCAAAAAATCTGCGGCAAACTTGAAAGCATAAAGACCATTCACAAGAGTAATTAATACGAGCAGCACTCCGACCATTTTGCCCTCCATTTTAAGTGATAGCACCGCCAATCACTGCGTTCGCAAGGCATCTTATATAAATTCAACATAATTGTCAATATAACACTTTTTTGCTTGTTAGCCATGACATGCTTTTAGATGCCTATTTCAACTTTTAAAAGGGAATTTTCAATGTGTGGTATAATATGAGCTGTATTCTAACCAGAAAAGTTTAAAAGGCCGTTCTGGAAAGTTGGAACGGCCTTTTTTATTTTGCGGCACTTCCCGCCATGCAGTCACGATGGTACCGAAACGTCATACCGCATGTGTCGCTTATATCGGAATTTGTAAGAAAGGTGAGGGTTTATTTTTATGAGTAAGAAACTTGTTTACGTTAATGAAGTCCCCTTCTGGATAACCCCTGAGGGTCGTTTAGAAGCAGTCGAGCTTCACAACGGACATGTTGTGGAACGAATTATGCTTCGTACTTCCCGTGGGCTTCAGGTTCTAAGAAGCACCGCTTCTATCTAGGAACAACATGCTGATTTAGAGGGACATCATTGTTTCTTTAAAAATACCCGCCGACAGACTTCCGATTTGGAGGTCTGTCGGCTTTATTAAACTAAATTTTGAATTCTAAGATTTCTCCACAATCAACTTTGATTTTTTTTGTTTTGCTACGGAAAGCTATCTTTATATATCCTTTTGGACTTGGAAAAGTTTTAATGGTTAGTTTTTCTGGAGTAATTGTAATTTCCATAGGGTAACTTCGATATCGGATATGCATATGAAGTTCACCAAGTTCAGGGGGGATGGCGGGATTGAAGTAAAGAATGCCACCACGAGCCTCAATACCGGTATAGGCCCGCTGAAGAATGTCCACAGTCCCCGCCATGGCTCCTAAATGGATTCCCTCCGGAGTCGTCCCTCCTTGTATATCAGCTACGTCACTTTCAAGAGCTTCTAAAAAGAGCTCCCAGGATCCGCTTCTATTTGACCTTGCCAGCACCCACGAGTGCACCACCCTGCTCAGTGTAGAGCCATGGGACGTACGTTTAAGGTAATAATTGATATTTTGAGGGATTGTCTCATATTTAAAAGCATATCCCAGTTGTTTAAAAATACTCCTTAATTCTTCCGCTGAAAAGAGGTAGAAAAGCATGAGTACGTCTGCCTGTTTAGAAACCTTGTATCTGTTGGGCGAATCCCCTTCCGCTTCCAAAATACGATCAAGCCTCTGGATGTTCCCATATTTTTTTTTATATTCTTCCCAATCAAACTCCTCTAGCTGTTCATACCCCTCAAACTGACTCAGAATACCGTCTTTATGAAAAACGATCTTCATCTTTCGGGCAATATTTTTCCAGTGCTCCCTTTCTTCTTCTGAAAAACCTATTTTTTCGCAAAGAGGATTACGATCCGTTTCAGGAAGAAGGTTCCATATTTCAAGAGCCCGGTTCAGTATCCAGACAGTCATAATATTAGTGTATGAGTTATTGTTAAGCCCTGGTTCGTTTGCTCCCGGATAGGCATCGTGATATTCGTCAGGACCCATTATTCCAAGAATCTCGTACCGTCCAATCTCTTTGTTGAATGTCGTTTTGCTTGCCCAAAAACGGGCGATCTCTATAAACATTTCTGCTCCGTAAAAGGAAAGAAATTCAAGATCTTCCGTAACCTGATAATACTGCCAGATGTTATACGCCAATGCGGCGTTTACGTGCCGTTGAAGATGGGAATTGTCAGGGTTCCATCTTCCCGATTTCGGGTTTAGATGAAGTTTCTGAGTTTCTTCCCTGCCGCTACTTCCGCTCTGCCAGGGGTACATGGCCCCTCTATGCCCCAACTCCTGAGCAGCCTTACGAGCTTTATCGAGTCTGCGATACCTATACATGAGAAGTGAACGGGTTATTTCCGGCATTCTAAAGTTAAGCATAGGAAAAATAAATATCTCGTCCCAGAAAATATGCCCTCTGTAAGCTTCGCCGTGCCATCCCCTGCTGGGAACACCCACATCGAGATCCATGGAGTGTCTGGACGTGGTTTGAAGGAGGTGGAAGGTATAAAGGCGCAATATCCGAGACGTTCTCTTTCCTTTTTGAGGATCTGCAGGATAGTAATCTATCTCAAATCGATGCCAGAGATGTTCCCACGCGAGAGCATGGCTTTTCAAAATCTCTTCGAAGGAATCCGCCTCCACCACCGCAATTTTTGCCTGACAACCACATTCCGACATCCCTTTATCCCTCGATGTGTAGAGACTTACTATCTTTTCTAGACGTATTTCATCCCCTTCTGCCATTTCCATTGAAAAGGTTTGGCCGATATATCCAGGTTCCTTTATGCAGTATCTTTCAGGATTGACGAAATCTCCGTTTTTAAAAATTTGAGTTCTTGCTGCCTCTGCTATTCGAAGTTCAGACTGGTTTGTCTGAACTTTCAACAAGATGCTTTCCTTGTTTATTTCTTCTTCGCAAAGAGGATCAAGATGCCGATTTGACAAAGATTGATAACGTGGAACACCTCCATTTATCACTTTCCCATCCAGAGCCGTGAGAAATTCTATTTCTCCAGACCAGTTTTCCGCTCTTATTACAGTCTCCTGTCCGGCCAAATGCGGATTGCCCATATGAACTACCCTTCGATTCATCAGAACAGTTTTTCTCCCCTGCTGGTCGCGAAAGTGAATCACCCTACAAAGGATGCCTGACCTTATATTTAATTTTTGTTCGTAAGAAAGTATTTCAACAGATTCTATATGGAACCATTCGCCGCCATTCATACGAAAACTCAGCGGCAACCAGTTGGGAAGGTTGACCAAATCCTCATTTTCAATGATTTTCCCAGCTATTTCCGTTTTAAGCCTGTTATACCCACCAGCCAAATAGGTTCCCGGATAATGGATTGAATCAGCCCCATTTTCAGCGCAAGCTCCCCGCGTGGCAAAGTAGCCGTTGCCAAGAGTGCAGAGGGTTTCACGGAGTTTTTCCTTTTCGGGATCAAGACCTGTATATGTAAGATTCCAGGAGGTCATGACCTTCCTCCTTTTGAGGGGAGTTTCACTAACTTTTGCAGGAATTCTCTAACTTCAGTTGTATCCTCCAGACAATACTCTGCCATTGACTCTCTCTTTCTTTCTCCATCCTTTACCACAATGCCTATTCCTATGCTTTGCAGAGTTTTGAAAGCATCTTCATCAGTTATGTCATCTCCAATATAAAGAGGAAGTGTTTTCTCAACTTCCAAACCCATGGCTTCTATGAGCCAGATAAGAGCCCGTCCCTTATCCCAGTCAAGATCGGGCTTAAGTTCAAAAACCTTTTTCCCCAGCCCCTTCCTCAGTTTAGGTTCATGGTCCAGAACTTTGTCTACCAGAGACTCAACATCCTTGACGCGACTTTCGGCAACTAAGCGATAATGAAGAGCCAGTGAAAATTTTTTTCGTTCAAGAAGGGCTCCTTCTATCTTTTCAACACTTTTTTCGAGGGATCGTTGAACCCTGTCCAATATGGGAAGATATTCTCTTCCAATCTGAAAATCGAGGTTCATGCCAGGCGGGCTTGAAATATCGAAACCGTGGCTTCCTGCATAAATAACAGTGTGAAGCTTGATAAAGTTCTTAATGTCCCTCACGTCTCGACCACTTATGATGGCAACAGGATATTGTTCGGCAAGCCTCTTTAAGGTCACTCGCATTTCTGGGGAAAGAAGTGCCATTTCAGGCCTTTCTACAATGGGTGTTAAGGTTCCATCGTAATCAAGCGCAACAAAAAAATTATGAGACTGGAGTTTTTCTTCTATGTATGGCAGGAGCATCATGGCAGATGGAATTTCCCCCATAGTCTGGGTAACGACTACTGTTTCCCCCTCTACTGCCAGCGCAGCCAGGTCGTCTATAACCAAATCGGCTCCCCTTTCTTCAAGAGCTTTTTTCTGTCCTCCTCTATCTACACCAATGACACATCCAAAGTTTCCAGCTCTTCCTGCCTCTATGCCAGCAAGGGCATCTTCAAAAACGATCGATCGCTTCGGCTTTACATAAAGCTGAGTGCTCGCTTCAAGAAACGTGTCGGGAGCAGGTTTGCCCTTCAATTTCAGGTGAGCTGCAATACGACCATCGACCTGCACATCGAAAAGATTTTCAAGACCTGCAGCTTTCAATACTATGGAACAATTTTTGCTCGAAGTAACCACAGCGGTTTTAAACCCTTTCTGTTTTAGAAGGAGTAAAAGTTCCCGCGCCCCATGGTGGAGCGCTACCCTATTTTTCTTCAAAAAATTACGGAAGTATTTATTTTTACGATTGCCCAATCCGCAAATGGTTTCCTCTTCAGGCGAGTCTTCAGGTTCTCCATAAGGCAATAGTATCCCCCTTGACTCAAGGAAGGACTTCACCCCTTCATAACGTGGCTTTCCATCTACATAGGTACGGTAATCATATTTCAAATCGAAGGGCCGCTTGTCTTTTTCAGGAATGCGGTCTGTTGCGGATATATAATCATCAAAGAGTTTTTTCCACGAAAGGGAATGAATTTGGGCGGTTTTCGTTATGACACCATCGAGATCAAAAAGCAATGCATCGAAATCCCTTCTGCTAATGTTGAATAATTCTTTATTCATCCTCATGGTCATCCTCCTATTCGGAGTGACTTCTCAGCAGAAAAGCGTGAGCATCAAAACAGATTATATATACATTGTAACGCAAAGAGTGGTGAAGTAAAAACGCATATAAACTGACTGGCACTTTACACTGTATATTTGCTCTCTACCATATGAAATTTTTTCTGTTTGGAGACGACATCATTCCTGACTTTAATGGCATTCAATGTCTTATAGACTTGACACAAAGAGTTTGACCAGTTAAACTCTTCTCGAAATAACAAGAAAAGGGGAAGATTGCCATCGTATCGTCAAGAATAGAAGATTATCTTGAAGAAATTTTTGCCCTTGAAATGCATGGTGACGAAGCCACTGTAACACTCCTCTCTGAACGTCTGGACGTCACGAAGGGCACTGTGGTTTCCGCTATAAAAAAACTTGTAGAGGCTGACATGCTCGACCACGAGAGATACGGCTCTGTAGCTCTAACAGAAAAAGGCAGAGAACAGGCATTGAATATTTATAGACGGCATGCTCATCTTTCTTTTCTCTTTACTGAAATTCTCGGTTTTGACAAAGAAAAGGCTCAAAATCTGGCATGTATTATGGAGCATGAAATGGATAGCGAAACCGATGGCAGGTTATTTGCCCTGACAGATTATTTTTGTCAGGCTTTGAGGGAAGGAGCCGCGTGGTTTAAAGAACTGCGCGTTGAAATGGATGACCCTTCCAGACTTCCCACTCCTCTTGTCGCACTGAAACCAGGCATGAAGGGTATTGTAAATCGAGTAACTTCAAACGGTTTGCTCAGAAAACGACTTATGGAAATGGGCCTTGTCCCTGGAACAGAAATTACATTTTTAAAAACATCTCCCCTTGGAGATCCACTGGAATTTGAGATTGGGGGCAGAAATCTTGCGCTACGGCGTAGTGAAGCCGCGACTGTGTGGGTACGGCGAAAAAAGGAGAATGAAAGCCATGATGCCACTTAGTTTCGTTAGAGAAGGCGCAGTTGTAAAGGTTGAAAATCTCGCGGGAGGAATGTCGTTTCGCAAAAGGATGGCAGAATTAGGCCTATTGCCGGGTTCTGTGTTTACTGTTTTGCGTACGGGCGGCGGCCCATTTTTGCTTAAAATAGGCGAAACTCGTCTTGCCCTTGGACAGGGCGTGGGGAATCGCATTTTTGTCAGGGAAATTTAGCCTAAAAGAGCACCGCTCTTTTTTTTATCATTTTAAATGTTTTACCAATCAAACAAAGAGGTGGAGATATGGGTACTCCAAAGTTAGTTCTACTCAGCGAATTGCCAGCGGGTAGTCTTGCTATCGTTTTTCGTATTGATGGGAATCCTGAACTGAAACGGAAAATGCTGGAAATGGGCCTTGTGCCGGGAACTGAGCTCTTAATACAACGAAAGGCCCCCCTGAACGACCCTATATCTGTTTCATTTCGTGGCTATGAACTGAGCCTTAGAGTATATGAAGCTGAAAGTATTCTGGTGAGGAAAATCGAATTGGGTGGTTGCGACGGTAATTGCAAAACATGTTGGGGGTGTCATTAACTATGGGCAACATAACTCTGGCTTTGGCCGGCAATCCTAATACAGGAAAAACAAGTTTGTTCAATCTTTTGACAGGCTCCAGACAGCATGTTGGGAACTGGCCTGGAGTTACCGTTGAGCGAAAAGAAGGGCATTTTTCCTACGAGGGAATGAACTTTACTCTCGTTGATTTGCCAGGAATTTATAGCCTGGGAGCTGCTTCCATAGATGAACAGGTAGCGTCTGAATTCCTCATTAAAGAAAAACCTGAACTTGCCATCACTGTGGTAGATGCTTCAAATCTAGAAAGAAGCCTCTATCTTGTGGTGCAAATGCTCGAAGCCGGGCAGCCTCTGATCATAGCGTTAAACATGGCTGATGTTGCAGAAAACAAGGGCATCCGTATCCATCGCGAGAAACTGGAAAAAGCGTTGGGAGTTCCAGTTGTTCCCACTGTGGCCAGAGAGAGAAAAGGCTTAGAGGACCTTGTTAAAAGAGTGAAGGACAGATTTGAAAATGGCGTTTCCCTATCTCTTCTTGCCATACCTTATGGCGAGAAGGTAGAGCAATCTTTGGACAGGATAGCAAAAAACGTAAGTTCTGCACTGCTGAGAGAAGCAAACATTGATCGTCGTTTAGCCTCCATAAAAATAGCAGAAGGGGATCCTTTGATTATCTCCATGCTTGAAAAATTAGGAGAAGCAAAAGAGGTTACGGCCATTGTGGAAGAAGAAAACGAACGTCTGGAACTGGAGCTTGGCTACGATCTCTTAACCGCCGTTATAGAACGGCGCTGGAATTTCATTTCCGCCATTACACAAAAAGTCGCAGAACGAAATCTTTCTTTAAAGAAAAATCTGTCTCCCTCTGACAAAATAGACCGAATTGTAACCCATAAGATTTGGGGATTGCCCATATTTCTTATTATTACTTGGTTCATGTTTCGCTTCACTTACGCAGTAGGTGACCCTATTGCGGATTATCTCGACGGAACTATTTCGGCACTGGGAGAAAGAATCGCATTTTTAATGGAAACTGCCGGGTTTCCACTTTTTGCGGGAAGTTTTGTGGCAGACGGCGTTATTGGAGGTGTAGGGTCAATTGTAGTCTTTTTTCCACATATAATGGTCCTCTTTGCCTTTATCGCCATTCTTGAAGATTCTGGCTATATGGCACGAGGTGCCTTTGTTATGGACAGAATTATGAGAGCAATGGGCCTGCACGGAAAGAGTTTTATACCCATGCTAATGGGCTTCGGCTGTAATGTCCCCTCTATTATGGCTACCCGCGTTCTGGAACGCCCCCGCGACCGCATGATTACTCTTTTGGTTCTTCCTTTTATGAGCTGCTCTGCCCGACTTCCTGTATATTTGCTTTTTGCAGGTATATTTTTTGGCAACCATGCTGGAACCATTGTATTTTCGTTGTACGTACTTGGAATTGCAATAGCTGTCATTTCAGCCAAGGTGTTGGGCAGTACTCTTTTTAAAGGAGAATCGTCACAATTTGTAATGGAACTGCCCCCATATCACCTGCCCCAGGCTGGTTCTGTATTAAAGAGCGCCTGGGAGCGTGCCAGTCTGTTTTTGAAAAAAGCTGGGACTGTTATTTTTGGAGCCGTTATTATCGTTTGGGTTATGGCTAGCCTCCCTCTTGGAGTTGAGTATGGCTCTCACGAAAGCATTGTCGGCCGTATTGGAGACATGCTGGCTCCTCTATTTGCTCCTGCGGGGTTCGGTTTCTGGCAGGCTGGCGTAGCACTCTTCTTCGGCTTTTTTGCAAAAGAGATTGTGGTAGGAACTCTCGGAACATTACTAGCTGGAGGCGAAGCAGGTCTTGCATCAGCATTGCCAGCCCTTTTCTCTCCCTTAAGCGCTTATGCTTTTCTTGTAATGACACTGCTCTATGTTCCGTGTATCGCTGCCGTAGCGGCTTTTAAACGGGAAACGAACAGTTGGAAATGGACCTTCTTTATGATCGCATACACTACTCTCATAGCATATGGCGCCGCCGTTATCGTTTATCAGGGAGGGCAGTTGCTACTCGGTTTGTCATAAAACGAATAAAATGTTTTAAAGCACCAATCCTCTCAAACCCAGCATAAGTAAAGAGGCCTCTTTCGAGGCCTCTTTACTTATTTAAAACTCCACCGCCTCGTAACTTGTGGTAAGCCAGGCCCCCTGCTGATCAAGCTCTTCAAGAGCACGGCTGCTGTCATCAGGCTGAACATTTACGCCCTTTATCCCATCTGTAACTATGAAAACCTCAAAACCTTCTTTCAAGGCATCAAGGGCGGTGCTTTTTACACAATAATCTGTTGCAAGGCCACAGATAAACACCCTTAAAATAGACTGGTCCCTGAGCATTTCCAATAATTCAGTGCCGTCAAAAGCAGAATAGGCATCTTTATCCGGGCTAGCCGCCTTGCTTATAACCGCTGCACTTGAAGGAATGTACAGTTCGGGATGAAAGGCTGCCCCCTTCTGTCCCTGAACACAATGGGGCGGCCACGGTCCCCCTTGTTCCTTAAAACTTATATGGTTCTCTGGATGCCAATCTCTGGAGAAAAACATGGGGATTTGGCGGCTTTCACAATATTGAACAAGGCCATTAATCACAGGCACAACATCCTCCCCGCCAGGAACAGCTAACGATCCCCCTTCACAGAAATCATTCTGAACATCTACTACAATAAGCGCATCTCCAGTTGTAATAGCCATAGGGTCATCACCTCTCCTGTTATTATAAAATAAAAAAGCCGAAGCGAATCACTTCGGCAATGTAACTTCAATATGGCGTTCCAGACAGGATTAGATTTTTTATAGTGATATATAACGATTTTTTATAAGGATATAAAACTTACAATGTGCGCATTTCTTCTACAGAAACGTTTTCCAGACCAAGTTCTTTTAGTCCTACTCCTGTCTCAAAATAGTTTTGACCATTTACGACGCTTGATAAATGAATGATGCTATTAATTGTAGGAGCGGCAATTCCTAATTTTTGTGCCAAGGCCGAAACAGGAACGAGAAGATAGGGCACATCTTCTATGAGATATCTGTAATTCATTGAAGTTGGTGCATCCGTTCCGTGACCACAGTAAACGCTGTTATTCAAAATAGTTTCTCTTAAAGTTTTTCCCTCAAGGTTATATAGTTTCTTCATATCGTCCATAGTCGACAGTAGATCTATTCCAAGTGCTTCCCCAATGAACATGCGTTCCCGATCCATCGCTTCCATAACGCTACAGACAGATTCTGTCATGCCATCACCGTAAAATCTAAAATTGCCGTTTTCGGACTCGATTCTTCCCGCGTTCATAATCATAGTGGGACAGTGGAGAATCATATTTGTATTATATAAACCTATAGCTATGACGTTAGGAGCTGCTTTTAATTGTATAGGAAAGGCCTGTTGTATTTGAGATATAAAAGTTTCAGTCTGATTTCCAGGCAGAGTAGCTATGGAAAGATGCTGTTTTATACCCCATATGTTGACTCTTCCAAGTGCTTCCAAACGACATGCATAGGGCATGGTGTCGGCTTCTGCCATTTTCAAAGATGTAGTATTTCCTATTTTCTTAAGGTAGCTTCTGAAAACGAGTGAACCAAAATTCCCTGGCATAAGTACAAGTTTTTGATTGTCTTCTATATAAGGAGCTATTGATTCCAAAATTGGTTTTTGAGCGAAACTCGGAGCAAGAAAGTAAATAATATCGGCTCCTTTTATAGCTTCTTCAGCACTTGTCGTTACGTTGGCAAGATGCCCCTTTTTCTCCATTATTCCTGTTAAAGTGATGGTTTTACTTTTTTTCAAATCTGCTATTTTATGCTCTAGTTGAGGGTGCTCAAAAAGTGTTACTTCAAAATCCTGTGAGGCAAGATCTCCTGCGAGGGCTTGCCCGCCGTTCCCTGCTCCAAGCACTGTTATTCTAGTCATCGTTAAAGCCTCCATTTTAAAACTAATAAACCGAATTACACTCATAGACTATAAAATAAAATTAAGTTATAATAAGCACTTCTTCCGTTTCATAGCAAAAAATATACTATCATATATGGAGGCGCTACAAATGTTGAAAACATCAAAAATTTTCATATTGAGTGTGATTATGTCTTTAATCGTTGCTGCTCCCTCTTTAGCCGCGAAATCGGTAATGGATCGTACCGTGATCCGTGTGGGGACAGAGGCAACTTACCCCCCCTTCGAGTACAGAAGTGAGAAAAATGAAATTGTAGGATATGACATCGATGTCGTTAAAGCTCTTGGAGCTCATTTAGGTAAGGACGTAGAACTTGTTGACATGTCTTTTGACGGCCTTATTCCTGCTTTGCTTACCGGAAAAATTGATATGATTGCCGCGGGAATGACAAATACGGAAGAGCGCAGAAAAAAGGTTGATTTTTCCGATGTTTACTATGAAATTGAAAATGCCTTTGTTACAAAATCAGATGATGAATCCATATCTAAAATAGAGGATCTTGCAGACAAAGTAGCTACCGTTCAAATCGGAACAGCGCAAGATATCTTTATTACTAATACGAAACTTCCAAAAGAAATTAAACGTTTTCAGAAAAATGACGATGCTTTGAGGGAAGTCTTATTGGGACGATCAGATTTTTGTGTTGTTAATCTTACAGTAGCCAATGCATACCTTAGAAATAACGACGCCTTTGGCAGCACGTTGAAAATTGCTTTTCGAAACTTTATACATAAACAAGGGGAAGGCATTGCCTTAGCTATTCCGAAAGGTGACACGACTTTTCAGGAAGCTCTCAACAAAGTTCTGGATGAAATGAAAAAGAGCGGGGAGCTTTTAGGGCTCAAGAAAAAATATCAGATAGACTAAGGGGAAGTAAAAAATGGCTCGGTTGTTGTGTCAATCTCAAATAAGCAAAATGATTACGATGCATGATGTCGTAGAAATAATTGATAAAACATATAAAGGTATGGGAGAAGGAACTGTAATAAACCCAACGAAAGGAACATTGGATTTAGGCGAAAGTTCTCCATATCCCCCCTATCACGCAGATATAAACTCTATGCCTGCATATGTAGGATGGGTAGATACAGCCGGCATCAAATGGGCAGGAGGCTGGATGGATAACCCTAAGCAGGGGTTGCCTTATGTAAGCGCTATCATTGTATTAGTCAACCCAAGAAATGGCATCTTTACTGGAGTTCTCGACGGTACCCTGATAACAAACATGAGAACCGGCGCCCAAACAGCTGTCGCTTTAAAATATCTTTATCCGGAACAAAAATCATTAACAGTGGGGCTTTTTGGAGCAGGAGTTCAGGGGCGCACCCAAATAGCCGCTATTTCAGAAGTTTTCGATATAGACGAATTAAAAATATATGATGTTGCACCTGAATCTGCAAAACTATTTGCGGAAGAGATGGGCAGCAAGATCTCGGGGAAAATCACGATTTGCACCCAACCTCAAGAGGCAGCTCAAGGTCATGCCGTTATAACTGTAACTCATGCAAAAGATGGCTTCTTTAAAAAAACGTGGTTTGAACCTGGAACAGTGCTCTTCCCCATGGGGTCTTATAAGGAGTGCGAAGATGAGACTCTTTTGACTGCGGATTACATTGTTGTAGACCATGTGGCGCAGTGCCTTCACCGCGGGGCATTAAAGGATCTCGCAGAAGCTGGCAAAGTGTCGCAAGAGGATATTACGGCTACGTTGGGGGAATTGTCAGTAGGTGCAAAAAAGCTCACTGCTTCGTCCTCTTCTCGCGTTCTTTGTGTTCCTATTGGGACAGGTGCTATGGATGTTGCTGTGGCATCAGTTGTTTTACAGCGAGCGGAAAAGGAAGGGATAGGAGACACATTTAATTTCGCTATATAATTATTTCATTTAACCTTGCTATTTTGCTCAAATAACATCATTCTCTTTTCATACCATTAAAACAACAAGTCCTCGACAGCCCTCGAAAGGGGGCTGCTTTTTATGTCGAAAGATAAAACTTGGAATACGTTTTGGCCTAAGAGGCTTACTAAATAGCAAAGCTTGGATAGGGGCTTTCACCCATCCATATGGAGAGCTAAGGCATTTACGTACCCTCTTGTCACGTGTTTGCATTAATCAACGACAGCCTTTTGCGCTAATAAAGTCGTTGTGAAAGTTATTCATCAGTTGCAATGTTTCGGTCTTCATTTTTAGACAACAAAAAAACCGCTCTTTAAAAAAGAGCGGTGATATCCAAATGGCGTGCCAGACAGGATTCGAACCCGTGACCTTCGGTTCCGTAGACCGACGCTCTATCCATCTGAGCTACTGGCACGTATATCTTGAACGCAGGAAATATTACCACGGAACAGGCATTCATGCAACCTTTAGGGAATATTTTACCTCATTTTCTTCCATTATAAAAAACCCTGCACTATCCCATAGGCCACCATTTAGATAGCTTTTAAATCAAGTGCATATTCATACGATATTTTTTGTTTATTAGAAGTCTTAGTATAAGCAATTTCTTCATGTGATAGGTTAGTTAACTCTTTCCCTTTTAGAGGGCCCAACGCCTCTAAAACCTCATCAATAAGTTTCTTTTCTTGCTCAGACAAAAGACCACAATGCGAAGAATTTTGAGGAAGCAAAATCCAATGTTGAGTTTTTTCATCCTCACATTCAATTATATCGATATCTAAGGCACCAACTTCATTTAAATATTCATATATCGTGTAACTGAATGCTCCTCCAGGAACAGGGCCATATTGCATATTAACATACTGAAGCCCTGTAATAGAGCGAGTTAAGGTTTTAAAGGCATAAAAATCACAGTAAAATAAGAGTTTATTCAGTTTCAAATATGATACCCTTTCCCCCATCTTAGAGAGAAGATAAACTACGACCCACTTGAGCTTTTCAAGAGAAAACGCCTGAAATCCATTTAATAAATTAGGTTGTTTATCAGTCCCACAAATTTCACACTCCAAATACCTAGCCTTCTCAGAAGAACAATCAATGCTAGTTTCCATTGCACTAATAATAGCGCTTTTTACTTTTTCGTAGTCTGCCACAGACATTAGAGATTTATGTTGGTTTAAAATTTGTAAATAGGAATCTGGGTTTTTCGCTAACTCTAAAATAGTATGTACCGATTGGTTTGGAATAGAACCTTTTTCATATCTCTGAAGAGAAGCTTCTCCAATACCAAGAGAACGCGCAAAAAGCGATTGTGATAATTTATAACGCTTTCGAATATCCACAACATCAGCAGCAGACATAAGATCATTTCTCTTCCTATACTCTTCGTATGCTTTGTCAAGCAAAGCAGCGTAGAGCTTGTCGCCAATAGGCTCATTGCAATAAGGGCAAAAATGGATATTGGAACTAACCTTAATTTTTTCCCCTTTTATTTCAAATATTTTTGTGAATGCTCTTAAAATTTTCTTTGAGAAAGTTCGCCCACATTTCGAACATTCATATTTAAGCATAATATAGCTCCCTCCCTATTACACTTCAAAAACTTAAAGCTTGGTTACCCTTTTCTTTAAAATTCGTCAAATTCATGAAAAGATAAAACCTTACAATGCTTACAATCTGGACTTAGCTTAAGTTTGACATACATCTTTACTTGATCGGAATGAATTTCTGTAACAATTTTAAAGACGCACACTTTGCCTGGATATTTTAAGTTGTCATCTTCTACTGGAAACGAATAGTAATCATGCGGTGTCAACTTTAGACAAAGATCATACACATCTTGGAATCGCAATAAGTACTTCCTTAAAAAAACTTCGTTCTTTTCTCTAGGTATAATTTCCCTGTTTCCTCTGATATAAGAGCTCGCTTAGCATGTAAAAGAAATAAAACTACTGGTAATGGGTCAGAAATAGCACTCACCATCTTACATCAATTGATGTTATCTTTTGATGTAAACTATATGCCACTATTTATACTTGGTCAAACAAGAAATAGTGTCTCATGTTTACTGTTGACAGTCTTGTGTTCTTTTTCAGTACTTTCAAATCATGTTATCCTATACTTATGAATATCTTAGGAGGTGATCTTTATGGCAAACAAAAAGGACTCCACCATTTACAGAAAAATAGATAGCGAAGGCAAAACTTTTACCTGGTATTACGCTATTCAAGAAGGCGAAAATTTCGTGCTTTATCAAAGCAACACAGAGGAAGGAACGAGAGAAAAAACTGCCATTTACGGAGCCGATCCCTCAGAGCTTCTAGAAAATCTTATTAATCAAACGTCATGTGAATACCGAATTATAGTTGAGGAGAAGCCATAAAAGGCCTTTTTCTTTGAAGGAGCCACCCAATTTAAGACGTTAAAAAACTGCAAAATCCGGAGGATAGATAATGAAGAAAAGTATTGGAATACTTGGAGGAATAAGCTTAGCGTCCACAATACAATATTACAAAACGATCACTGATTTGTATTATGAACGGGACAAGGACTATTATTACCCCGAAATAGTTATCAAGAGCTTAGATTTTCAATACTTTACTGACCTTGAGAATGAAAGAAGAACTGAAGAATACATCGACTACATAGTTAAAGGAATCAAATCATTAGAAAGTGCAGGAGCCGATTTTGCAATTATGGCAGCAAATTCTCCCCATTCAGTTTTTGATAAGGTCGTAGAAAAAGTTGAACTCCCGATAATAAGCATAGTTGAAACGACAGCAAAAAAAGCAGTTGAGCTCAACCTTAAAAAGGTTTTACTAACTGGGATTAAATACACTATGCAGGGGAGATTTTATCAAGATGGGCTTGAAAAATACGATATTGAAGTGATAACACCAACGGAAAATCATCAAGACGAGATAAATTCAATTATATTTCAAGAACTGGTGATTAATAGATTTTCAGAAAAGACCAGATCCAGAATGCTGGAAATTATTAGTAGTTATAATGTTGAAGGAGTTATTTTGGGATGTACCGAACTCCCATTGTTGTTAAATCAGGAACACTCTCATCTAAAGCTGTTGGATACATTAACATTACATGCTAAAGCTGCTTTGGAATTTTCGCTAGCTGCTTGAGTGGCACATATAACAGAGATAGAGAGAAAGTCGCATGGTCAAAAAAGACCGATGCGACTTTTTATTTGGGGATATTCACTGCACTGACATAAGTTGTCGCTGCTCATTGTTACACTAAAAATATAGTTGATAAAAACGTAGCAAAGGCGGTTTTTAGAAATGAAAAACATCTGAGATTAAAAAAAGGAGGAGGAATACTTATGAAAGAGAAAAAAGTTTGCACAAATATGGACCATAACTATTTGCCCCCCGGGTAGAACCAGAAAGCCTATCTAATGCTAGAACTTACCGCTCCAGTCACAGAAGCCGCGGGCTTCAGCTTGATAAAAAGATGGAAATTGTCGTTTTAGTTTGACAAGATCGGCCTCTGTTTTTACAATTTGCGTTGAGGACTGGTAGTCCTCAAGCCCCGCAAGGCTCCTTCACCGGGCAAGTATAGCCCGGCTGCATCGAGCCAGGCGGAGCTTTTTTGTGTTGCATACCGTAATCGCTCTTCAGCTTATTAAGCACCATTCCTAAATCAGGTTTTCTTCGTGCAGGATTTCAATTACATAAGCTGCTGCCTTAGCACAAACTGACGGGCACTTGTCATCATGACCGCCAGCTTCTAAAAAAGCGGCCTTTTCATCAGGAATCCTTAAATCAAAGGATCTGCCCATTATTTTTGTTTGAATGCCTTTACACTCTGAAGTTCCGAATTCCTCTTCAAATTTACTCTGTAGTTTATCTGCTAAACGGAAGCTTTTGAAACGTTCTCCGCCAGGATCAGAAAAATGAGCATAATCACGGCCAAGATGACAACTCAATGCCATTACACCGCCTGTAAGAGCACCGCATGAATTGCCTGTCAGCCCTATGCCACCGGACAAACCAGTCGCAGCCTTAAACACATCATCACTAATTCCACCAATAGTTTCCTTTATGGCGGCAAGCACACACTGGGAACAGCCGCCATATTCTCGCTCATATTTCGCTGCCAGTTCAGAAGCTTTAACTTGTAACAGTTCGAGGTCCTTTGCTTCCATGAATGGTCCCTCCTTGCTTGTCATTAGAAAATACAGCTAAAATATAATTGTTCATTGATTTAAATCTTAGCACGTTGCAAGATTTAATAGAACATGGCATATAGACTCGACAATCAAAGGTATTTTATCAGGTTATCCTCTACTTCGAATAAGCCTGGCATTCCACGAACATTAAAGGCCTTTACCGGGCGTACATTTCGCAAGAGCCACGCATATCCCGCTGGATTCGGCAATTCGTCAAAAAGCGCTGCCTTGAAATGTTTTTCTTCAAAAGGAACAATATCGTAAAGTTCAACCACACACAAAGCAGAACCAAGAGGGAACAAACCTAGAGACTCGTCTGGTATATCATCAACCTCAGGAATATCTGCCCATAGCTTTGATGAGCAGATAAGAAGATCACCCCTATATTTTCTTCTCCAGGATCTCCACTCCACAGTTTTGTCACCCCATAAAATAAAAGACGTATAGGGTTGAAGCACCGATAAAGCTTTCATATTATCCCCTCCTTATTGCTTCTTTGTTACCTTATAAGAGATGAAGTGAGTAAAGCGAAAGCTAATCAATGAAGTATAGTGCCCATTACGACTTTAAAATAAATTCCACTATGGGCCAATCTGCGGGGGCCATGTCAAGTCCCCTTAACTCTTCTGGATTGAGCCACGACAGGGCCTGGTGTTCATTATTTTTAAGTTTGCCAGACTGCCATTCACACGTATAGGCCATGAGTTCTATAGAAATATGGTTGTAATCAAAAAACGATGAGCAGAGGTATTCTTTGACTTTAATGTCAATATTGAGCTCTTCCTGAATTTCTCTTTTAAGGCAATCTTCCGGAGTTTCATTTTCTTCCATTTTGCCGCCTGGAAATTCCCACTTGTTTGGGAGAGAGCTTTCAGGACTACGTTGCGCTACTAAAACTTTTCCGTTTTTGAAGATCACGGCTGCTGTAACTTTTTTTCGTTCAGACATTTTGGGCTCCTATTGTAGTTAGACATGTTGCTTGGTCGGTTAAGTTCCGTTAATAGCTTGTTATTGCCCCTACGATAATTATTATCATAACAAATATATAAAGGAAGTACTAAAGACAAAAAGAAAAGCCCAGGCTTTTAAGAGCCTGAGCTTTTGTAGCTTTATATTAAATGGCGGAGAGAGAGGGATTCGAACCCTCGGGGGCGGCAAAGCCCCACTCACTTAGCAGGCGAGCGCCTTCGACCACTCGGCCATCTCTCCTTAGACTGCGGGAACTATTCTATTAAGGGAACCTAGTTCTGTCAAGCTTTTTCAAACTTTTATTTCTTGTTATGTAGTCTTCCTATTAGTCTTTTTTCTCTTCTTTCTGCTCATCTGCGACTGGCTGAGTTGTGTTTTCCGCTTCTTGTGTTTCTTCTACTGGTTTTGGGAAAATAGATTCATCCAGAATAACAACTTTCGCATTTTCTTTAAGTTCGCTGACAAATTTCATCTGGGCTTCTTCGTTCTTCTGATTCGTCAGCAGAGCTTTGATATCGTTGCTGACTTCATCAAAGGAAACAGTGCTCGCTTCAAGAACTTCTTTATTGAGAACAACCATTATGTCGTTGCTCGTAATCTCGATGGGAGGAGCTACCTGGCCAACAGAGAGGTCTTTCAGCGTTTCGAATTTATCCTGCATGCCTGACTCAGGAACAAAGACTGGAGCTTCATAGCCAATGCTTTCTTTCTTGTCTTCTGAAGTTACCTCTTCCAGCAGGGCATCCCACTTGGAGCCGTCTTTTTTTAGCTCTTCGTAGATTTTGTCTGCCGCTTCTTTATTGCTGAAACGGGCATAAACAACCTTTCGCCCTGCCGGCCGGCTAAAGAAAGCATCCTTGCCTTTGTCGTAGAATTCCTGAACTTCTTCAGGGGTCACCACAACTGTGCTCGCAGCCTGCTCAACAACCTTCTGTTGAGAAAGCTGGGTGCCTATATTGGCTCTCAAGGCATCCATCTTGATGTCATTGTCGGAGAGATGCTTCTGGAAGGCCTCTATTGTAGGAAACTGGTTGCTTATCTGCTTGATAACATCGTCAATTTCCTGATCAGAAGCTTTAACTCCCCTGCTTTCAACAGCTTTGGCCAGCTCTGTTTCTATGATCATGCCGTCAAGAACAGCCTGACGGATCGCCATCAAATCATTGGATGAAACGTCTTTTACATTGTTTCTCTCTACATAGTTCATTACGTTTGCTTCTAAGGTTGAACGCATAACTTTTTTGCCGTCTATCTCAGCAACTGCGTAATCTTGTACCCCTTCTCCCTTTGGAGCTCGCTGCCGCCCGCTGAAGCCATACATCCCAAAAATTGAGAGCACAAAAATAACGACAAAACCAAACATGATCCAACGCATATTTTCCCTTAATGAACGCATTAACAAAGCACATCTGCCTCCCTTGACATAAACCAATGCTAACGGCGTATTCTAACATATATTCGACTAATAAGGCTACGTAAAAACCTAGACTTCTGCCAGAGAATGCCCCCAGGTTGCTTCTACTTTAAGGGGTACAGATAGCGTGGCCGCTGATTCCATAATGTCTGTCAAATCTTTTACGACAGCTTCTTTTTCTTCTGCTGCACACTCACAAACGAGAGAGTCGTGAATTTGCAAAACAAGATGAACATTCTGCCGTTTCTCAAAATGCTTATAAAATTTGATCATGGCCATTCTGGCAATATCAGCAGCTGTTCCCTGAATAGGGGTGTTTACTGCGATACGTTTCAAGGCTCCTCGATCCCGCGGGTTCACAGAAACTTCATCCAGCGGACGGATTCTGCCGAAGTCTGTAACAGCATAACCACGTTTCCTGGCGTCCTGATAGCTTTTTTCAATATAATCCCGAACCTTCGGGAGGGCCCTAAAGTACCTGTTAATAATATCTCCTGCCTCTTGCTGTCCGATGCCTAGGCGGCTTGCCAGGCCAAAAGAACTCATGCCATAAAGAAGGCCGAAGTTTACAACTTTCGCGAAACGGCGAAGTTCCGGCGTTACCATCTGGGGATTTACATTAAAGATCCAGGATGCTGTTTCTGTATGGATATCACGCCGTGCTTCAAAGGCTTCTTTTAAACGTTTCTCATCACAGAGATGGGCTAAAACTCGAAGTTCCACCTGAGAATAGTCTGCGGCTACAAATATGTTTCCGTCCTTATGAGGAACGAGCCCCTCTTTAAGACGGGTGGACCATTGTCCAAAGGCTGGCAGGTTCTGCAGGTTGGGGTCTCGGCTGCTCAGGCGTCCTGTTCCGGTAGAAGTGGATTCGAAAGTACCGTGGATCAGGTCTGTATTTTCATCAGCGGCACTCACAAGGGGATGAACAAAGCCAGATCGCATTTTAGAAAGCTCGCGGTGTTCAAGTATAAGTTCCGGCACTTCTTTCTCGGGGAGCCCCATTTTAACAAGTTCTTCAAGAACGGTAACGTCGGTGGAGTACCCTGTTTTTGTTTCTTTTATAGGCGGCATGTTCAATTTTTCAAAAAGAAGCCAGGCCACCTGTTTCGGCGAGTTGAGATTTATCCGTTCTCCGCCCTTTTCTGCTATGGTATCTTCTATTTCAACAATTCTTATTTCAAGGTCTGAATCCAGACCATTGAAGGATTCTCTATTAAGGCCTATCCCCCACGTTTCCATACGCCATAACACTGGAATAAGTGGGATCTCAACATCTCGCATGAGCTTATCCAGGCCTTGATACTGAGCGATATTGCTGCTTAAGTCATTTTTTACTCTCCAGAGCTGCCCTGCGATTTCCACTGGATCCGCTATGCTTTCTGCGGCCCAGCTTTCTGGACCGTGGGATTTTGCGTCGGGGTGCAGTAAATAGTGGGCGATTTGGGCATCCCACACACGGTCACTTAAAGGAGCGTCTTCTTTAAAAAAACCCTGCATCATTTTATAATCAGAAGTTATGACATTACCTGTCTTTAGCCACTCAAGAAGGGAAGCTGGTGCGGCATGAGCATTTACGACGCCATGCCAGTAGCTTCCGCTCTGGGCCCGCAGGGCAATACGGGCCTTTTCCAGCTTCATGGGGTAAAAACCCTCAGGAAGACAGTAAAAGGCCAATTCTTTTTCATGCAGGATTTCCGCCAGGTTGCCCTCCACTGCTTCGCCTATTTCAAGCTGAACCTCTTCCTTCGTTGTTTCGTATTCCCCCGATTTTCTAACCCGCTCCAGAATCTTGTGCAGGCCCAGACGCCGGCAGAGCTCTTCAAAGGATTCAAAGTTCACTTCTGTCTGCGTGAACTCTTCCACAGTTAAGGGGAGATCGCACTTTAAACGTATCAGCTCGCGACTTTTAAACGCCGTTTCCTTCGCTTCTATAAACTTTTTTTGCAGCCCTGGCTTTAGTTCATCAAGGTGGTCATAAATATCTTCGAGTGATACGTATTGTGAGAGTAGTTTTTTTGCTGTTTTTTCTCCCACTCCCGGAACTCCCGGTATATTATCCACTGCGTCACCTAGAAGGGCTAAGTAGTCTGGCATGACAGTGGGAGGGAAACCCCATTCCTCTTCAAAGGAGGCCTCATTGTATTCCGTAAAAGTCGAGACCCCTTTTATGGGGCGGATGATTCGAACTCCAGGCTGAAGCACCTGAAGAATATCCTTATCTGAAGTAAGAGCGATAACCTTTACACCAAGCCTTGCGGCGCCGCACACCGCCGAGGCGATGACATCGTCAGCCTCTACCCCTTCTTTCACCACTACTTTAATGCCCATAGCCCGTACCACTTGCTGCAGCAAGGGAACTTGCACCTTGTACTCTTCAGGTGTAGGGCGACGTCCCATTTTATATTCCGGGTAGATCTCGTGCCTGAACGTAGCTCCTGGAGCGTCGAAAACAACGGCTGTCATGTCAGGGTGGCAGTCATCTATAGTTTTGAACATCATGTTGATAAAGCCAAGGATCGCGTTTGTTGGCGTTCCATCTGGCGCCGTCAGTTCAGGCAATGCATAAAAGGCACGAAAGGCAAGGGCATGGCCGTCTACAAGAAGTACCGTTTTATCTTTCAGGGTATTCAACTCCTTTTTATTGCTTCTAACAACTGTGGTATTACCTGCTTTTTTCTCGAAATGACCTTGGGCAAATAAAAGCTTCCGCCGCTTATTGGCACTCCGAATGCGCTGGAAAGAAATTCTTCATGGTTTCCTACGTACAAAATTTCTGAACCTTCATTAATAATATCAGTAAGCATAAGAAGAAGCATATCATAGCTTCCCTGGAATTTTCGCTGTTTCATAAAATCGAGAAGGGCTTTTCTATGAAAAGAACGCTCCGTATTATAGAAAAACACCTGACTGATGCCGACCTTAAAATCAGCAACATCAAAAATTTTAAAATCTGTAAAGAATATCTCTTCTGCAGATTTCCCCTCAAGAGAGGTCCCCGCCTCAAACATGGAGCGGGAGAATGTCTCGATATCCATACCTGCAATTGTTGCAAGCTCCTGGGCGGCTTCTCTATCCTGAGTGCTGCTAGTGGGCGATTTGAACATAAGAGTATCAGAGATGATGGCCGCACACATAAGCCCGGCAATTGACGATGGCGGCTTTATCCCGTTGTCTCTGTAAAAGCCATATACAATAGTCGCAGTACATCCTACAGGGCGATTTATAAAAACAATAGGATATAGCGTTTCTATACTCCCTATTCTATGGTGGTCAATAACTTCAAGTATTTGAGCCTGCTCCAGACCTTCTGCAGATTGTGACTCTTCGTTATGGTCAACCAATATTACCTTTTTCCCGGTAATATTGAGAAGGTTCCGGCGTGATAACATTCCTACAGGAATTTTATTGTCGAGTATTGGGAACTGACGATATTTATGTTTAAGCATAATCTCTTTTGCGTCATCAACCTCTTCTTGAAGACTGAAGGTAATGAGTGATTGAGATTTTGCTACATACTGAACTGGTATGCTTTGCCCAATACGCTTAACTGTTGTGAAAGTATGGTATGGCACTGTGATAAGGTTGACTTTTTTCTCTTTAGCCAGATTTAAAACTTGGTCTGAAACCTTTGAACCCCCTGTTATTATAAGAGTGTGGACTTCTTTCTTCAAAACTGAGATCTGCACATCTTCTCGATCGTCTACGATGATGAGTGTTTTCTCATCAAGTCGTCTTTCCAAAGTCGCCAACTCCATTGCAGCCACGAGAATGTTGCCGCTGAAGGTTTTTTTGTAAGAACACAAAATCTGGCCGTCGAGGGTGCGCTCTATGTTTTCAAGGGGAATAGCCACTCTTGAAAGGTCTTCTGATATTTCAAGGCTTGCTCTTGCTATGTCTCCTACTGTCACAAGTCCAATGAAAAAGCCTTCTTCATCCACTACATTGACCGTATTTGTAATGTTTTTACCCATAATGTTCCAAACATCGGATAGGGGCGTTTCTTTTTTAACTGAAACAGGCTCATCGAAAGCTATGTCAGAGAGCTGGGTGTAAAGGTTTTCGATCAGCTCAGGAACCGGTTCCTTGAAATAATCAAGGACAAACCCTGTTTCATTGTTTACAGGCCCAAGTCTAACCGGAGAGTAGTTGTTTTGGGGGGAAATGATCCTCTTAAAGTAGCTGTAGGCTATTGCAGAACAGATAGAGTCAGTATCAGGATTTTTATGCCCCATAACATAAATAGTATTCATTTCGAACCTCCTCCCATGGAGGAATAATTTGCTCTTATATTATATTATTGAAAGAAGTTTGGGAGAAATATATTAAGAACATGTATAATAGCTGCGTTGATGAAATTTGATGTGAGGAGGCAATTTAGAAATGAACAAGGAAGCACGTGTCCGTTTTGCCCCAAGCCCCACAGGCGCCTTGCATATCGGTGGAGGGCATACGGCGTTGTTCAACTGGCTTTGGGCCAGGCATACAGGTGGAAAGTTCATTCTTCGCATAGAAGATACCGACCGCGAACGTTCTACGAAGGAATATGAAGAGACCATTATGGCTGGGATGACATGGATGGGTCTGGACTGGGACGAAGGCCCTGATATAGGAGGCCCTTACGGTCCTTATCGCCAGTCAGAACGGCTGGAAATCTACCATAAATACGCGCAGCAGCTTCTTGATGAGGGCAAAGCCTACACTGAGGGCCCCGCGATAATCTACAAGGTACCAGAAGGGATATCCCTTGCTTTTGACGATATTGTTTACGGCCGAATCGAAGTTAGAAGCGAAACACTGAAAGATATTGTCATGATCAAAAGCGACGGCATGCCTACTTACAACTACGCTGTGGTCATCGATGATTACACCATGGGCATTAATTACGTCATACGAGGGGAGGACCATATTTCAAACACCCCCAAACAGCTGCTCATTTATAAGGCGCTGGGGTGGGAAGAACCCCAATTTGCCCACCTCCCCATGATTCTTGGAAAAGATAAGAAAAAACTTTCTAAACGTCATGGCGCTACAAGCGTATATGAGTATCGCGATCTGGGATATATGCCAGATTCTGTGTTCAACTTCCTCGCAATCCTGGGCTGGTCTCCTGGAGATGACAGGGAAGTCTTTTCCAGAGAAGAGGCCATTAAGCTTTTTGATCTTAAAAGGGTCACAAAGCGTGCTGCTGTCTTCGACATGGACAAACTCAACTTTATCAATCAGGAGCATCTCAAGGAGCTTGACCCCATGGTTCGCCTGGAAATGGTGGAACCCTTCTGGAAAGAAGCGATGTTGCCTGTTGAAAAGCATTCAAGGGAATATCTTGCCCAGGCTCTCGAGCTTATGGGCGGACGTGGAAGAACAACCAAAGAGCTCGCCGAATACTCCGATTACTTTGTCTCTTTTGAGCCAGTGAAAAATAGATACGATGGAAGCGACGTGTCGGAAGAGGATAAGGGCATTCTTAAGAACTTTTTTGGGGATCTACTGAAGCTTGATTCCTGGAAGGCTGAATCTATGGAAGAATTTGCCCGTAGCTGGTCTAATGAAAAAGACGTTAAGATGAAAAATCTTGCCATGCCATTACGATGGGCTTTGACAGGCGTAAAAGTAAGTCCTGGGATTTTTGAAGTGGCGGAACATCTGGGTCGGGATGAAGTAAAAGAACGACTGGCCTATTATGGATTTGTAAACCCGTAAAATAACTTAGGGGGGCTTGAAGCCCCCTAAGTTATTTCTGGATATCTTATTTTTCTTCCGGTGCCGCTTTGGCTGCCTGAGCAGCAACTTCGACCTGATGGATCGCATCCTTCGGACAAAGTTCGGCACATTTGCCGCATCCCACACACTTTTCCTTGTCTATGACATGGGGCTTTTTCAACTCCCCGCTAATTGCGTTGACGGGGCAGTTTCTAGCGCATTTTGTACATCCAATGCACTTTTCCTCGTCTACTTCATACTTCACTGCGCTTTCAACTACAATGTCTTCTTCCTTTTTCTTTGTTGGGCCCGAATCGCGAACTATTTGAGCCTTCCGATCGTAAGAAGATATCAAATACTCCTTCGACATGGAGAGGCACTTCACCGGGCAAATTTCAGTGCATTGAGCGCAGAAGCAGCAACGATCTACGTGGATCTGTATTTTCTTTTCTTCCTCAAGAAACTCTATGGCATTCGCGGGACACACGCGAATACAGAGCTTGCACCCTATACAGCGTTCCTTGTCATAATCGAGCCGACCGCGAAAATAGCCCTGGGGCTCAATAGGCGGATTGAGTTTTATTTTTCCCTCCTCCGCTGCTTTCAGTGCGGCAGTAAGAGAGTCAGGCATAGAAGGCACCGGGAAGGGGTTTGTAAAAACTTTGTCCACCCATTGGCGCAAAAGCTGTAACGACATTCTGTTAAGCATGGTCATCCCCCTCCCTTAAAGGATTACATCAATAGACAAGAGAATCATGCCGGCCAAAGAAAGACCAGCAATTTTAACCCAGTAGAACTGGGAAGCCTGCCATATTTTCAGTCGCCCAAAGGCTGTTCTGATAAATGTAACGCCAAAGACCTGCACCGCAAAGACTTTGACCCAGAACCAGAGAAAGTCAACAACAAAAAGCAGCGGCCCTGTAAGGCTAAGGACCTTTCCAAGGGACCAAGGAAGGAACAAGGCCACTATGATCGCTGACATGGCCAGGGCCCTCAAGGCAAAAGTAATTTTAAATAACGCCAGATTTGTGCCCGAGTATTCTATAATGAGTCCCTCAAGAATCTCTGTCTTCGCTTCAGGAATGTCCATAAAGCCCTTTCCTGTTTCGCCAGGAACCACCATGAGCAAGGCAGCAAAAAGACATAGAAGACCAAGAAGTCCCATTTTGCCCACTATGCCCCAGAGAGGCATTCCCACAAAGGTTTCAAGGCTAAAGGGCTGTCCTGGAATGCCATGCTTGTAGGCTACCCAGGCCATTGTTGTGACAACTACTGCCAAGGGCAGCTCATAGCTCATCATGAGAATCATCTCACGCTGGGCGCCAACGTTGGCAATGGGGTTTCCACTGGCAAATCCTCCTATGGCCATGGCGACACCGGCAAGACCGAGAAGATAGATAACAAGAATCAAATCGCCCTCAGTTCCAAGTATGGGCGGCAAAGAGCCGATAGGGATATAAAGAAATAGCAACAACATAGTTGACGCGGCAACCCAAGGGGCTCCGTTAAATGCCCATTTCACTGCTCTTCTGGGAACGATATTTTCTTTTCCAAGCAATTTCAGAATGTCGTAAAAAGGCTGAAAAAGAGGCGGTCCCCACCGCCGTTGCATTCTGGCATGGATAACCCGGTCTGCCCCATCAAAGAGAATGGCCACAACTGATACGAGCAACATTAGGGCAATGCCTGCCACTAGTTTCATTACTACGTTGATAATCATGCCTTCTTCAGCCTCCTCGTCTTTTCTCTGCTCATTTCCAACAGCTGATTTTTCGAGTAGACCTGTCCGGCCTTTTCACTATTTCCAGTGATAAGGGTTCTTTCCATACAGGAGATACATGGATCAATGCTATTAATAATAAGAGGGGCATCGGCCAATTCGTTGTTGCGGAACATTATTGGCCATGAAACAGCGTTGGAATAGGTCGGGGCTCTCACTTTCCACCAATAGACGTTCTCCTGGCCGCCTTTCAGTTGTACTACGTGAGTATCATCTCCACGGGGAGCTTCAATAGAACTCCATCCTTCTCCATCAGCAGCCTTTAGAATATTCAGCACTTTCACAAGGCTTTTCTCAAAAACGATGTCTCCCTCTGGAAGTCCTTCGATAATCTTTTCAAGAATGTCAAGAGATTGGTAGAGCTCAAGAACCCGCACGAGGAAGCGGTCAAAAACGTCGCCATAGGCCTTTCCAAAATAATCCTGGGGTACCACAGGTTTTACATCGAGGTCGGCATAGGCTTCATAGGGTGAAGACCAGCGAAGGTCGCACCTCACCCCGCTAGCCCGGGCAGTAGGCCCAAGGGCGCAGTAGCGCATAGCCTCTTCGTATGTAAGAATTCCAACGTTGCGCATTCTGGCATGAGCCACTGGATCCTCTGTTACCACATCGTAAAATGCTCCCAGTTCGTCCCGATAAAACTGGATCATTTCTTTGATCACGCGGACTGTTTCCGGGGTAAGGTCCCATCGGACACCGCCGACAGTGCCAACACCATAATTTACGCGGTTCCCAGTGTAGGATTCGAGGACATCCATAACCTTTTCACGAAGCACCATGCCAAGGTGAAATGCGGAGTCAAATCCAATGCTGTAACATGCCACTCCAGCCCACAGAGCATGAGAGTGGACTCGTTCAAGTTCAAGCACCAGGGCCCGAATATACTGGGCTCTGGGAGGAACTTGTATTTGAGCGGCATCTTCCACTGCCCTTAAAAAGGCAGTAATATGGCTGAAAGAACAAATTCCACAGATCCGCTCTGCAAGATAAATTATCTGAATAGGGTTTCGCTCACGTGCCATAAACTCTATTCCTCTGTGAATAGCACCGGGACGAACCCTTGCGTCTACTATTTTTTCTCCGTCAAGGTCGAGCCATGCTGTAATGGGTTCTTTCAACCCTACATGGACAGGACCTATCGGCACTTTGTATGTCTGAGTTTTTCCACTCGCCATAATCGTCCCCTCCTAAGAGAGTTCCCGAAGGTGTTCAGCATCAGGACCTGTTTCGTCTCTGCGCCACGGTTTAATCGACTCATCCCAGTCTTCGGGAAGAAAGACAAGAGCCTTGTTCTGAAGTCCTTCAAAATCTATTCCCAACATTTCACGCATTTCCCGTTCGCTATACTCTACTCCCGGAATGGTTTTGAAGAGAGAGGGCATGACGAGGTCAGATTTAGGAATTGCCACGCTCACTGTTACACCCAATCTTTTATCGCGACCCGCTACCCTGAAAAGACTGAAGTGATAATTCAATGACACAACATCACCATCGTCATTGCCTGAGAGTACGTGGAAATGAAGGAAATCGAACCCGAAAAGAAACTCCACCAACTCAAGAAACTTCTCTCTTGATGTGGTCAGCCATATTTGGTTGTAGATCACTGCCTGATCATTTCCGGCACGGTATTCTCTCACGTCTTTCACCACATTCTCACCAAAGGAATCTCGAAGAGATGAGAGAACGTTTTCAAGAGGAAGAGCGTTCTGTGCGTAGTTCATTGGAGTCTTCATTATTTATCAACACCTGCCTTAAGCAGTTCTTCCCGCTTTGATTCCAGCTTCAAGACAGCCTTCGCCACTCCTTCTATAATGGCTTCTGGGCGTGGAGGGCAGCCATGGACATATACATCCACTGGAATAATGTTATCGACTGGGCCCTCAAGGCTATAGGATTTATAGAAAACATCCCCAGATGCGCCACAGTTCCCAACAACAACTACAACCTTAGGATCCGGTATCTGGTTATAGATTCGCAGCAGCCGATCCTTCATATACTTCGTTACCGGGCCTGTAACCACTAACACATCAGCATGCCGGGGCGTTCCAACAAGTTTCATGCCAAAGCGCTCTATATCATAACGGGGGCTGATTGTGGCGACAATTTCGATGTCACATCCGTTACATGATCCGGAGTTACATGTCATAACCCAAAGGGATTTGGGCAACACTTCAAGATATTTTTCTAGCCTCATCTTTCAGCCTCCTAAACCACGAGGATCAGCGCAGCTATCACTGCGGCGGAAAGCACAAAATATCCCATATAGTCGCGCATATGGCCGCTATGCATGGAGATCAAAACCTTGTAGTAAGGTTCCAGTGCTTTTCTAAATCCCCAGTAGGAAGAACTGGCCGGCACAGAAATTTCCGCCCCATCTTCAGGGACGACGTTACCAGACCAATAAATCTCATCCTGCTCTGTTCCTTCTTTATAGTCACGCCGCCCTACTGAACGAAGCCAGAGAGCAAAAAAGGAGGCGATAAAAAAGAAGATCAGCCAGGATATGACATCCCAATAACCAAATCCTGTGAAGACCTTATTCCACATTACAGCCCACCTCCCATAACTGCTTGTATAAACCCGCCCTGATCCACAAGAGCCTTAGCCGCTGGCTCCACTAAATGGGAAAGAGCCCATGTGGGGAAAAGGGAAAGACCAATAATTGCCACCGTTAAAACGGCCATGCCCACAATCATGCTGGTGGGAACTTCTTTTACCGTTGCGTAGCAGGCTTTTTCCGGCCCCAGATAGGCGGTCTGAAAAACCTTTACGAAAGATGCCAAGGTAAGCACAGATGTTACAAGGGCAGCCACTGCCAAGAACGGATGTATTGCGAAAACTGACTCGTAGATAAGTAATTTCGATACAAAACCATTGAAAGGCGGAAGTCCTGAAATGGCCGCGGCCGCAATGGCAAACATAAATGTGGTATAAGGCATTTTCCGAGCCAAACCCCCGAGTTTGTTTAAATCCCTTGTTCCGGTGGCATAGTAAAGAGCTCCTGCGGTCAAGAAGAGCAGGGCCTTATACATGGTGTAGTTAAAGATATGGTAGATACCGCCTTTCATAGCAGTAAACCCATAATCGGCCATAGCCTGAGGGCTTCTCAGCGCCAACAGACCTACGCCAAGAGCCAAAAGCATGTACCCTACCTGGGAGATGGAGTGATATCCCATGAGACGTTTCACTTCGTGCTGAACTACAGCCATTGAAACGCCGAAGAACATGGAAGCAGTTCCAAGAATAACAATTACCCAGGGAACAAAAGTGCTGCCGAGTGTGGCGCCATACAAGCTAAAGCAAACTCTCATCAAGCCATAAAATGATGCCTGGCTTACTGCAACGAGAAGGCATGTGACTCCTGCCGGAGCTTCTGCATAGGCATCTGGCATCCACATATGCATGGGGAAAGTTCCGCACTTCATTGCCAGCGCTGCTACAAGGAATGCCAAGACGCTCTTTTCCACAACGCCAAGCTGAAGCATATGGGCCACTCCTGCCATATTCAGGACATTGTAGCGTCCATAAAGCATGCCGATGGCTATAAGCACCATCATCGCTGCAAGCTGGGATACCAGCATATATTTTAAGCTTGCCTCAACGGCTTCGGGCCGATCTCTCCAGAAGGCGATAAGACCGAAGGATGCCGCAGAAGCTATTTCGAGAAATACAAAAAAGTTGAAAAGGTCTCCAGTAACCATAAGACCCAGCATTCCTGCTGTCAGAAGAAAATAGAGAGATGTAAAACGGCTCATACCCGAAAAGCGATCCATAAAATGGACTGAATAGAGTGCACCGGCAAAGGAAACGATACTGCCGGCCAACGCCATAAATGCGCTGAACGCATCTATCTCAAGAATAATCCTTATGGGATAAGCCATACCAGAAGGAAGGGTGAGAGTAGTCTGTTCCCCTCCCATCACATAGACCATCACGCCGTTGGCCGTAACAGACTTCCAAATTAAAAATGCTAAAACCAACGTTAAAAACGAAAGACTGACCATCCAAACGTTTCGCAGCGTCTTTCCGCCTAATGAAAATAGAGGCGTTGCGAAGGCCCCAAGAAGAGGGATGGCCAATATTAATGCTGGAAGGTGTTCTTGCCAGTTCATCCTCGCAACCTCCGTATTTCGTCAATATTCAAAGTTCCATAATGGCGATAGATCAGCATCAAGAGCGAAAGCATGAGAGCTGTTGTCGCCAAAGCAATAACGATGGCCGTCAGAGTTAAAGCCTGGGGGGTGGGCAAAACCATGAATTTCTCCCCGCCTGCAAGATATCTCACAGGAATTGAGCCGCCGGTTCTATAACCGAGCACAATGAGAAACATATTCGTTGCCGATTCAATAACACTGATGCCAATGGCTATTTTAAACAGGTTCCTTTCTGTCAAAACGGCAACAAGCCCTATGAGGAACAGCACGCCAACTACAAAAAAAGGGGCATTACCGATCATGGCCGCTTTCCCCTCCTATCTCGTAGGTATCGAAGAGGCGTGTGCCCTTGAACATGTGAATAATGAGAAGGGATAATTCTCCAACCACCTCAAACCCCACCGCAAGGTTCATCAATGCTATAGTTCCTGAAGGATGGAAAATACCATGGCCCGACTTCGCCACTTCCGCCGCAGGAATAGAAATAAAGTTATAAAAGAAGGAAGTGGGCATTCCCATAAATCCCAAAACTATAAAGCTTAGAAGGCCAAAGCCTATCATTCCATTATAGATGCCCTCGTTAAGCCAGTTTTTGAGTCTTTTCCAACCATAGGCAACAAGCAGAAGAGCAATAAAAGTGGCCGCCACTGCTCCTCCCTGAAATCCTCCGCCGGGAGTCATAACTCCATGAATAATCACGTAGGATCCGAACACGACCATAAACCAGGCGAAAATATCGCAGCCCGTTCGAACAACTACTGATAGAGGCTTCATTTCTTTTTGCCCCCTTCCCTGAAAAGAGCTAAGACGGAAGTTGCCGCTGTGAAAAGGACAGCAGCTTCGCCAAGAGTATCAAACCCTCGAAAATCAAAAACAATGGATGTGACGGCATTTTCAGCAGAACGATCTGCCATTGCGTGTTCCAGAAAATAATTATCCATAGCTACCTGGCCCGGTTCACCAAAAGGATGAATGGTATCGAGGGCTCCCCAGACCAAACCGCTAAGAATAAGAGCCGCAATTACAAAGAGTGTTTTCTTCATCGCATGTCACCCCCGGTTTTAGTCCGAGCTTTTCCGCAACCCCTCAAGGCGATAAGATAGATGGCCGTGCTCAGCCCTGCACCTATGCCTGCCTCTGCTATGGCTACATCTGGGGCTCGCAAGAGGTAAAATTCAATAGCCAGTATCAAACTGAAAACACCAAGGGAAATAACCGACGACAAAAGGTCGCGAAACCAGATGGCAAAAAAAGCCGAAATAACGAGCAACGTGAGTATAGCTATATGGAAAACTTCACTCACTGACAACACCACCTTTACGCTCTTCTGCCTCAGCCAGACGGTCTACCACTGCCATCTTAGGTAAAATGCCGCTTCTATGGGCTGCTCGCGCTATGGCATGTGCCCCAGTCGCATTCGTAATAAGAAGCACCATAACAGCTATAAGAGCGTGAATAATGAGAACTGCAAAACGGCTCCCCCCACCTTGATACATGCGAAAGGCTGCATAAGCCACAACACCAAGCGACATAAAGATGCTGCCAAATGTTGTACATTTCGTAGCCCCATGAAGCCTCGTATAGACATCTGGGAACCGATACAAAGAAATTGCACCGAGAGTATTGAAAATAAGCCCTATAATTACAAGAATACCAACGACATACTGCTCAGCAGCCACGCTACATCCCTCCCTCTATAAAACGGGCAATGAACATGGTCCCTACAAAGGAAAGGGCTGCATAAACAATGGCTACATCGATCATGACCACAGAATCGTACACCGCTGACAACAAGACCATAATAGCCACCACCAGAGTATTTACTGTATCTAAAGCGACAGCTCGATCAGGTATTGTAGGTCCGGCGATGAGACGGCCAAAAATTACAACGGCCAATATACCCAAAACTGCAGCTCCCCACATCAATAGTTGAGTACTCAATCCGCTAACCTCCTTGCCCAACGTGCAAAAGAACCATACACCTGCTCCTCCTTAGGAGACACATCAAGAACATTGATCCAGTGGATATAATAGGCCCCGTCATCGTCTACATCCACTGTAAGTGTTCCTGGAGTTAACGTAATAGAATCTGCAAGGATCATTTTTGCCAGATCAGTTTTCAGGCCTGGCTCCAGTTTGACTATCCCTGGATTGATATGTCCCGTAACGACTCGCATTGCGACATCAAAGTTGGCTTTGATGAGTCCTATCGCAAAAGGTACACAGAGGTAATAGATAAAGGTAAGCCAATGAAGAGGATTCAAAATTTTGAAACTGAAGGATTTTGTGGGGTTCCATGAATGAAAGGCGAATGCGAGAACAGTAGCAAGAACAACTCCTATACCTACCTCAAACACAGGTATGCTGCCTCCAGACCAAACAAGCAGAAGATACATTGATAAGGATGCGACAAAAACAAACAATGTTTACACCCCCTCTACGTAAAGTATATTCAATTGGCATACATTATACTCCATTCAACTTTAAATTGTAAATGAAAGTTCCTTTCACTCAAAAGTAAGAACCCTCTCATCGACGTGATTGGTTATTTTTTTATATGTCTTATTCCCTTTAGTTTTCTAAATTAATTGATCTATTTAAACTATAGTTTATAATATCTATGGTGATAAGGTTTTTATGATATACTCTGATATACTCTAAAGTCCTGCCCTGTAGGAAAATATTTATGGGAGTGTCGTCTATGCCCTGGTTAAACCGTTATAAAGTACTTATCGCTGATGGAGCCCTTGTCCTCATAGCATTGTTCTGGGGCGTAGGATTTGTAGCTATGAAAGATGCCCTCGTTAGTTTTTCCCCCTTCTGGCTGCTGGCCCTTCGATTCACAGCCTCTTTCATTCTTATGGCCATCATCTTCAAAAAGCGTTTGCGAAAGCTTACGGCTGCCAACCTTAAAGCGGGTCTTTTAATAGGGGTTTTCCTCTTTCTCGGCTTCGCTACACAAACAATCGGGCTGACATTCACTTCTCCCGGCAAACAGGCTTTTATAACCGCTACCTATGTTGTAATCGTTCCATTTCTTTCGTGGGGACTCAAAAAAATTTTTCCCGGCTACCTCTCTTTCGTTGCATCCCTCATTTGCCTTGCGGGGATGGCCCTTCTCACTCTTCAAGGCAACGGTGATACACTCTCTACTTTTAACAAAGGTGACCTACTGACTTTTGCCTGCGCTATTTTCTTCGCGTGTCATATTCTGGCAATCGAAATGTTTGCTTCCAAGATGGATCCGCTAGTGCTTGCCACTCTTCAGATTGGAACTACAGCGCTCCTGAGCTTTGCCTGTGCCCTGTTATTTGAAGAATGGCCCGGTTCCATTGCATCAAGCGCATGGTGGAGTATCGCTTTCACAGTTCTCTTCTGTACTGTATTTGCCCTTTCCATTCAAAATGCAGCTCAAAAATTTACACCTTCAACCCATGCTGCGATCCTACTTAGCCTAGAATCTGTATTTGGAGCACTTTCCAGCGTTTTGATACTTGGTGAAGTTTTTACTATCCCTATGGTTTTGGGATGTTTTTTAATCCTGATTGCCGTCTTACTCACTGAAACTGGTCCTACTTTATTGGGAAAACTGCAAATTATCAAGACTATTTTCTATCTTTAGATGATATATCGCAAGATGCAACATCATCTGAAACAACATCGTCTGATACAACTTTTGCTTTCTTTTCCTCTGGTGGTAGTTCACCAATTAATTTCACTCGATCTGCCGGAATGGTAAAGGTGAACCCTATTTTATCCCCCCTAACATCAAGTTCGGCATCCGAGATCTCGGCATCTATTCCCGGGATGAAGTCAAGGGTTCCCTGCATTGTCTCTTTGGCTTCCTCTTCAATGGATTCTTTGAGCTTCTGCCCTTCTTCCAGAATATCGTCAACTACGGGAAGGGAAACCACATTCTCCTTCGAAGCTTTCTTTGGTTTTATCTGAGCCTGTATTTCCCGCAATTCTTCTTCCCTTGATTTTTGCTTTGGAAGAACCTCGGGCTGTGATGGATGTTTTATATCCACCTTTAGGGGTATCTGTTGCTTTTTTTTGGGCGAAACCGGAGTTCCTTCTCTTTTAACCGGAGTGGCTACTATGTTAGAAGAAGGCTTCTGGTTTGAGGCAGGAGCAGTCATTTTTGTGGTAGGGGACATGATAGGGAGGGTTTCAGAAAGATGAAGCAGTGGAGAGTCGTTTTCTGAAACTTTTAGATTTTCTCTCACGTTCAAATATAATAAACTTCCAGTCATGGCCCCAATAAAAGCAAGGGCACAAGCCAAAAGAAAGGAAAATCTCTTCATCTCTCTAGTGCCTCCTCTTAGACTTGCCTTTCTCGCGCCTTTCTTGTCTTTCTCTTGATTCTTTTTTTTCTGGCGGGACAAGACATTTTTCGCCCCAGCCTATAAGATCTTCACGACCGGCAATCTTTAATGCTTCTCGCACAAAACGATGGTTAGAAGGGTTACGATATTGCAACAACGCCCTTTGCAATTTTCTTTCATGGCTGCTTTTAGGTACATACACCGCTTCCTTTGTTAATGGGTTGATTCCTGTGTAATACATGCAGGTTGCCAGGCTTCCGGGGGTTGGGATAAAATCCTGAACCTGTTCAGGCATGAAGTTCAGATCTCGAACAAATTCTGCCAGTTCTATTGCTTCTTTCAAACCAGCCCCGGGATGGCTGGAAATAAAATATGGCACAAGATACTGTTTTTTCCCCAGTTTCTTATTCATATTCTCGTATTCCTTCATAAATTGTTCATATACATGTTTCCCTGATTTGCCCATTAACGCGAGCACATTCTCAGAAACATGCTCCGGAGCCACTTTTAACTGGCCACTTACGTGATACCTGCAAAGCTCCTCGAGAAAGCGTCTACTGCTCTTTTTATCCGCTAGAAGGTAATCGAAGCGAATTCCAGATCGTATAAAGACCTTTTTGACACCTGGTAACGTTCTAAGCTCGTGCAATAGCTCTAAGTAGCCTTCATGGTCTACACGCAAGTTCCCGCATGGAACAGGGCCAATGCACTGTTTGTTCTTACATGTTCCTCGCAGGAGCTGATCATCGCACGACGGTCGGTTGAAATTCGCAGTGGGCCCCCCAACATCGTGAATGTATCCCTTAAAACCAGGGAGCTTCGTCAGGAGGATGGCCTCGTCCATGATAGATTCTTCTGAACGACTCTGAATTATTCGGCCCTGATGAGACGTTATGGCGCAAAAAGCACAGCTTCCAAAACATCCTCGGTGAGTAGTGAGGCTGAACTCCACTTCCTTGAGAGCTGGCACTCCTCCGTCCTTTTCATACATGGGATGCCATGTGCGTGTGTAGGGAAGCTGATAAACAGAATCAAGCTCTGATGTGCTCAAGGGTGCAGCCGGTGGATTCTGAATAACGTAGAAAGTATCATGGCGCTGTACTACCGTTTTCCCTCTCACTGGATCCTGTTCAATGTACTGAATGCGAAAAGCTTCAGCAAAGGCCGCCTTATCACTCACAACAGATTCGAAAGAAGGACATTCTTCATAATTCCAAAGTCTTTCAATACTCTGGTTTTTATAGCAAGTTCCATGTATATCCCGTATTTCTGAAACCGGTATCCCCTTTTTCAATAACTCTGCGATCTGGATGATCTGCTTCTCTCCCATTCCATACACCAGCAAATCAGCCTGGCTATCAATAAGGATGGAACGACGAACAGCATCTGACCAGTAATCATAGTGGGCAAACCGGCGCAAACTCGCTTCTATCCCGCCGATTATAAGAGGGATGTTTCCCCAAAGTTCACGAATACGATTGCAGTAGGCTATAGTCGCTCGGTCTGGGCGCTGCCCAGCCTTTCCTCCAGGGGAATAACTGTCCGTGCTTCTGCTTTTTTTAGAAGCTGTCAGTTTGTTCAGCATTGAGTCAAGGTTGCCAGCTGAAACAAGCACCCCCAATCGAGGGCGTCCCAACCTGGCGAAGTCCTTCGTGTCACGCCACTCTGGCTGCGGTATAATACCTACCTTAAAGCCTGCATTATCAAGGATGCGCGTTATAATAGCATGGCCGAAACTAGGATGATCTACATAGGCATCAGCACTTATGAAAAGGAAATCAAGGATGTCCCAGTCTCTTTGCTCCATATCTTTTTGCGATACTGGTAAAAAGGAATGCGTCAAAAAAACCTCTCCTCAAAAAATATTTGGAATAGAATATTATAATCACTCATCGTCCTTTTTGGGTAGTTTCTCAAGAATCGCCCGCTCAATGTTTTGTATTTCCAAACGCTCTTCTTCGTCGAGAGCCGTCATTACCTCTTTTCTAAATGCCATTGCCAGGGCTGTCCGCGGTCTTTCCCGTTCACTTCTAGGCACGTCTTCCCCCCCTGGAATCTCTCCCCACGATATTTTTTTCCTGTTGAAGTAAAGATCGAGGTCGACAAACCGCTCTCCTGTTTCTGTATATTCAAGCCCCATGAGGGCCCTTTTTACCATTCCTGAGTCAAGGAAGGTCAATATGCGTATGCAATAGACCGGTACAGGCATGAGAATGTGCGCATAATCTTTGCCCCATCCCTCTCCGATGGTAATGCTGACTTCCAGTCCTTCCAAAGTCAGCCTTAGTCGTCGAGAGTGAAGCCAGTACTGCTTGTTTGCATCATAAACTCGAATTTCCATGACGTTCCAATCGCGGCTGCCCAGACCAGCATTGAAATAGTGAAAAGCTCTGTTGTTCAGCCGTTTAAAGAGCTCTTCAAAGGGCATGTCTATAAAAAGAGCTTCTTCAAAAAGATCTCCCTCTTTAAATGCCAAACCATGTTTTAAAGACTTTTCTGTAAAACAAACAGGAACGCCGCTAGTCTCTGAAAGAAAAATTAGATCTGAAGATACCTGCTCACACCGGCCGCCAAAGTCATTCTGAATTTCCTTTAACACTGTGCGATAGTCACCAAATACTCTAAAGAAAATGACCCTGGGCAATCGTTCTACATATTCAAATACATCTGTAGCTTTTTCGTTAATAATACGCTCCAGTATTTTGTCGGGGTGATTCATGGTAACTAGAACAACTGGGAGAGTCTCGGTGCAAACCTTCAAATCGCTGACAAGCAAAACTGCCCTGCTCTCTTCAACAGATGCCAGTGTTTCTTCAAAGGATCTTTCATTAGCGGAAAAAAGTTCAACATCGAAATTTTGTTGAAGCCATTGTACAATCCGCACTTTATCTCCTTTAAGAACAAGCATCGGAGCTCCTTTTCTAATGACGTTAATCACTTAATGGCCCCCCTCTCTATGCATTATCTGTTGAATTCTTTCTAAAGCATCCACAAGGTTTTCACGAACTACAAAAGATGCCATAGAGTCATATTGGGTGGGTTCTCTGTTGAGAATAATAAGTTTAGCTCCTGCCTCATGGGCCTCTAAAGGGAAAAAATTAGCAGGTGAAACATTTAAGGATGATCCCAGAACCATAAATACATCACTTTTTAATGAAAGTTCATGAGCCCGCTTCATAGGAGTATCGGGCAACATTTCACCAAAAAGGACCACTCCTGGGCGAAGGATGCCCTTGCAGTCCGGGCAAAGCTCTTCTGTTAATAAGAGCTCAGAAGGAAATTCATTTTTACAGCGGCTACACCTCGCTTTCCTAAGGGTGCCATGGAGCTCTACAACATTCCTACAGCCAGCTTCCTGGTGAAACCCGTCAACATTCTGGGTTATTATGCCTTGGAGAAGGTTTTCTTCTTCCCACTTTGACAATATGCAGTGACCAAGATTCGGCGAGGCATTCTTCAAAGCATTGATACGATATCGGTAAAAATCCAGAAAGGCTTCTCTATTGTTTTCCATCGCGTCTATAGACGCCAATGCCATTGGGTTATAACGAGACCATAGCCCCTGGGAAGATCTGAAATCAGGCAAACCCGATGAGGTGCTCATCCCCGCACCTGAAAAAATAACGAGGTGATGAGCGCTGCCCAGACATTCCGCAATTTTTTTATATTGGTTCATACCCATCCCTCCTAAGAATTATCTTCTTCTCGTGATGCAAGCATGTGGTTCATGCCGGGGTATTAGCCGCAAAGATACGCGCGGTGATAATCAGCTAACCAACCACCAGCCATAGTGAAACTTCTGCCGGAGAAAGAACTCTATCGATAGCTCCCCATAGATTCATAACCACTTCTTTCTCTTAAACAAATAGATCATGGCAAAAGCAATAAAGCCCATTATTACCCATACGAATGGGTATCCCAATTTCCACTCAAGTTCTGGCATGTATTTAAAATTCATCCCATAGATACCTACTATAAAGGTTAGGGGAATAAAGAGAGTGGCAATGACCGTAAGAACTTTCATCACATCGTTCATACGGTTGCTTAAGGAGGAAAGATAGAGGTCAAGCATTCCAGAAACTGTTTCTCTGAAATTTTCCACAGTGTCTATGTTTTGAATGACATGATCGTAAAGATCACCGAAATAGGTTCGGGTTTGGAGCTGGATAAGGGAGCTTTCAGTTTTACGAATAGTATTTACAGCTTCCCGGAGAGGCCATACGGCATGTCTTAATATCAAAAGTTCCCGTTTCATTTTATAAATTGAACGAACCGTTTCCTGGTCAGGATGAGCTAGCAGAAGGTCTTCTGTATCCTCTATCTGCTCTCCCAGACGTTCCAAAATAACAAAATAACGGTCAACAACTGAGTCCATGAGGGCATAAAGAAGGTAATCGGCACCAAGACGTCTAAAGCGCCCTGCTGTACTACGTATTCGTTCCCGGACGGGTTCAAAAACATCCCCAATACGCTCTTGAAAGGATATTACGAGATTATCTTTCAGTATGAAGCTAACTTGTTCTATGGTGAGGTCTCCTGTTTGCTCATCAATGTCGAGCATCTTAAGAACGACATACAAAAAATCTTCATATTCGTCTGTTTTGGGTCGTTGCTCTGTATTAAGAATATCTTCAAGAACAAGCGGGTGGATAGAAAAAGTTTCGCCAATCTCTTCGATAAGTGGCGCTTCATGAAGCCCCACTACATCAAGCCAGTCTATTACCCCTGCTGAATCTTTTCTTTCATAATCATGAAAGTCGGATAAAGACCTCTCATCTAAAACATCCACACCATATCGCATCAAATGCAACGCAACATCACCCATTTTTTTCTCTCCAACATGGATAAGGCTCCCAGGCGGAAGCCCCGCCTTGTCAGAACGGCGATGCTTCTTTAGCTTTTGTGTCATTAGTATCTCCCCTTTGTCAGTTATCCAGGGACAGATGCGGCTCCTAAATCTTATTGAAAAATAAGAAGTCCGGCCAGACCAAAGAGTATAAAAAGAAGAGGGGGGTTATTTTTAAATATACGAAGCTGAAAAAGAACAAGGCCCAAACAAAACAGAGCGGCCGTCTGCCACTGGGAAAGAGCGGTTTTTAAAAGAGGAACCACTGCAAGAGTCAATAGAGCTCCCACTGCTGGACGCAACGATCTTTTAAAATGATCAACTTTCTCGTCGGAACTTTTCTTCATCATGAGAAGAACTAAAAACAAGATAAGAAGAGGCGCTGAAGCAACAGAAAGAGTTGCTATAAGAGAACCTAAAACACCAGCCTGATGATATCCTACGAAGGTCGCGGCATTGATGGCAATAGGTCCTGGAGTGACCTGGGCTAAGGCCAAAACCTGATTGAACTCTTCGAGAGTCAACCAGCCATAATTCATGACAAGTTCATGCTCTATAAGAGGGATGGTTGAAATACCGCCACCAAAGGCCCCTATCCCAATACGGGCAAAGGCCAGGGCGAGCAATAGAAGCTTCACGACTTTTTCTCCTTTCTAAGCCATTGAATGGCTACCCCCCCAGCCACAGCAAAAAGTGGGTGGATATTAAAGAAGACCATTAAAAGGATAACGAAGGCATAGGGGACTAAATTCAAGAGATCAGGAAGAAGAATGGATTTCAGTTGTCGGACTACAACATTGACCAATAGCGCAGCTACTGCACAAATAACGCCAAGGAAAAAAGCCTTTAATGCAGGGGAGTTGTGATACTTCAACACAAGGTTCGAAAGGAGCAAAATAATAGTAAAAGGAGGAACTAAAACCCCTAAAACTGCCATGAACGCGCCCCTAATACCACTATAATGCTTCCCTATAAGAAAAGAGGATGATACAGCTATAGGCCCTGGCATTGCCGCGGATAGGCTCACTATGTCCAATAAATCCTGTTCAGACATGTCACCTCGTTTGCGAACTTCAGTTTCTGCCATGCCAAGGATAACTACGCCGCCTCCAAATGTTACGGAACTAATTTTAAAAAACATTTTAAACAGCTGCCACGGTGTCATAGTAATGCGTCAATCCTTTCCTCCGTTTCGGCACCATTCATGTCAAAAGCAAAAAAATCATGAATAGCCTCTAGAGGCATTGTACATAAATTTAACGACTTTTACAGCTTAAAAAGGGCAAGGGTATCTCTGTAAAGGGAAACGCTGGCAACCCGAGATTGCCATTCCCATCAAAAAGGGTTTGAGCCTGACTTCGTATCTGTTGCCACAAAAGGGGTTTGATACTTCCATCCTGTGTTTCGACAACAGCAGAACAGCTTTCAAGCCAGTCTCCAGTATTGCAGTAAAGAAGGGCTCCAATCTTCTTCATGACAGGGCGATGGATATGTCCGCAAATAATGCCTTCCACATTATATTTCTCTGCGGTTTCCGTGATCTTTCTTTCGTATCCGCTTATGTACTTTACAAATTCCTTTACTGTCCTTTTTGCCCTTCTCGATAGCGACCATTTTGAATTATCAGAAAGAAACAAGCGGCTAAGGCCATCATTCAACCAAAGTGATGTTTCGTAAGCTGCGTCCCCAATTCTTGCCAACCATTGTGTATATTTTGATACAATGTCAAATTCGTCTCCATGGGTAATCAAATATCGTCGTCCATCCGCAGCTGTATGAAAAACTCTTTCAAGGATATGTATCCCACCAAGAGTTCGTCCGCTAAATTCCTTAAGAAAATCATCATGGTTCCCAGGGATATAGAAGACCTCTGTTTTTTCAGACAGTTTAAGAAGCAACTGGAGAATATAGTGGGAAGAACGAGTTTTTAAGGCTTCGTGTCTGAATTTCCAGCCATCTATAATGTCCCCCACTAAATAAAGGCGGTCACAAAAAGAAGAGGAAAGGAAGGCCGCTAACTGGTCGACTTTGCTCCATTTAGATCCAAGATGAACGTCAGAAACAAAAATTGTACGATAATGCATCGCTTCGCCCCTTTTTAAAAGTCGTATCTGCTCTGAATCGAACAGTTCTAATCTAAACTTATTGTTTCATTCCCAACAAAATAAGAATACCACCAATTATGGTGATTGTGTGGATGTTTTCTCTCCACAAAAGCCAAGCTAAAAATGAGCTCCTAAGAGATTCCCCTAAAAGCGCGACAGAAACGCTCCCTGGGTTGAGGTAACGTAACGTCCAATTATAGCAGCTATGCCCAAGAATTTGGGGGATAAGAGCCATTCCTCGCAAAGCCCCCCATGTGGAAAAAGGAAATCCTGTAAAAGGATGACCTTTTATCAGGACCAATAACTACAAAAGAACCGCTGCCATACTATAACAGTGAGAGGTATATGTAAGCAATAAAGGGCAATCCAGATAGGAATAGTATTAACAATGACAACAGGATTAGCGCTGCCAGGCCAACCCTATAGGTAGCTATCACAAAAAAGGCGAAAAAATACATGATACGATATAAATCCAATCTGTCTCTCTTCTCTTTCTGCTAAAAATATGGCATAGTATAAGCGCACTATAAAGTGCTGTAACGGAGGTGAGTGTAAGAGTGCTTTATTCCAAATACCCTCCAGATTTGGTAAAGAAGGCTCTTGATCTAAGCTCCAGGATAGATTTTTTGTTACGCCAAGATATAGTAGAATCGGTAATTCACGATGCAACAGTATGGCTTCCATCCCTTGGCCAGGAATTAGGCCTCCCATCTGTTTCTTCTGTTTGTGAACCCCCTATTAATTGGAAACAAATTATAACCACTCTTTTTCATTGCACGCTGCTGACAAATCCGGAAAGTCGCGAAACACCTGAAGAAGGAGCTCGACGATGGCATTTAGTGCTCTCAGCAATGGGCGAAACAGCTTTCCCTTATTTATATGACACTCTCCCCGAACGTCAATTCATGAAAATATCGCAACAAGAAATCGTTACCGCTTCTACCAGAGAGTCTGCGCCCCACTTACCCTGGGATTCTGTGCCTTCATGGAAATGGGGGCATTATGCCAGCATTTATCTTGACATTCCTGAATCTAATGAGCTTTTTTGGCATATCAAGGAAAATAACACGGGGTGGACAACTGCCCATATGGCATCACTGCATGGGCGCATTTTTGCCAGTTCATCGCTGCTCCACCAGCAAACAAGATGTGTACCTTTAGGTTTAATTCTCGACTCTTCTCAAAGTAAAAGACAAAAAACTACTCTTGAGATGCTCTCTGTGGCATCGGTTTATTATTTGGCAGGATTCGTTTTCCCTCAGGTTAATGAATATCTGAAAGCTCCTTTTGACAGCGTGAAGACAACGGTTATCGAAGCCATTCTAAGTAAAGGCACAAAACATCAAGATCCATCATGGTTAAGTGGAGCTCTTCGCAATTTGTATATTCTCTATGGAAAACTTCCTCTTGAAAAAATAGGACGGCTTGCAGCTCTTCTCTTCAGAAGACTCCAGGCTCTTCTCTATTCTGAACAGCTTTTGCGAAGCACAATAAGCGATATGGGGAATCTTTTTTCAAAACATGCGGGTAAAAATGCTACAGAGAGGGTTCTCCGTGTATTTGAGGGCATGGTTCCCGAATATTCCTATTGGCTCATTCCTACCTAAAAACAACCTAAGAGGTATTGGCATTAAACCTGACAAGCGATATTATACGTTGTTATAAAGCTGACCTTGAAGGTCAGCTTTATAATGGTTGCGTTTCTTCAAAGCTTTGATAGTATGGCTTGGGGGTACTCAGAATATTTTGGAAGCAGGGATTATTTTATGCGTATAGTTATAGTAGGAGCAGGAGAAGTTGGGTATCACGTTGCGAAAAGCCTCTCCACTGAAGGTCATGGTATTACTGTTATAGAAGAAGACGAAGAAAGAGCACTAAAAGTAGACAATGAGCTTGATGTTATCACGATACGAGGGAATGGTTCCCGTCCTTCCGTACTAGAAGAAGCCGGTGTAGTTGCTGGTTGTTCTGTAGATATTCTTGTTGCGTGTACCAATCGCGATGAAGTGAATATTATGGCTTGCTGGATCGCCAAAAGGGCAGGCGTAAAACGAGTTATTTCGAGAGCGCGGGGATTGGAGTACACAGACAGCCCAACGTGGGCACGAGACTTGGGAATTGACGTAATGAGCTCTCCAGAAAGATCTGTTTCACGCCAAATCATAGAGCTTCTTACAGTCAGTTCTGCAGTGGAAACAGCAGAACTTCTCGAAGGGGTCGCCGGCATTTACGCATTCCCCATTGCCCTTAAATCACCTCTCGCAGGTGCTAGTTTGAAACAGCTCCGTGTTCGATACCCTCATGTTACAGCTATCATTGTGTACGTGAAGCGTAATGGCAAGGGTTTTGTGCCATATGGCGACAATATTTTACAAGAAGGAGATCTGTGTTTCACAGTCACAAGAAAAGACCAGGTTTGGAAGCTGGAAGAAGTTTTTACAGGAAAAAAGAGTACTCCCCTTCGCCGGGTGTTTATAATCGGCGGAGGAAAGCTGGGATTTCAGGTTGCACATCGTCTCGAATCCCAATATAGAAATGTGGACATCCATCTTGTTGACCATAACAAAGAAAAGTGCGAACGCATAGCCACCGAATTGCAGCGCACCCTTGTGTTGTGCGGAGATGGCGCCGATGAAACGCTCCTCAGACAGGAAGGTATAGAAGAAGCGGATGGCCTCGTTACCGCAACCGAAAGCGATGAAGCCAACATTCTTTTAGGAGTTGTTGGAAAAGCATTGGGGGCTAAAAAAACCATAGCCGTCGTCCGAAAACAAATGTATATGCGCCTTGATAATTACATCTCGGTGGACTCCATGGTAAATCCTAACCAGGCTCTCGCATCCGTAATTATGAGCTACGTTCGATACCCCTCAGGAGCAGGTACGCTTTCACTTCTCGATAAGGTTGACGCAGAAATGCTTGAGGCTCATCTTCCAGCAGGAAGCTCGCTTTCTGGTCTTTCATTGGCAGAAATGAATCTGCCTAAAGGAATGCTCTTTGCCCTTGTACGCCGTGGCAGGGAGGTCTTCGTCCCTATCGGTAATACTATTTTACATGAAGGAGACCTCGTGACTATATTCGCCTCTTCCGAGATGATGCCCTTGGCAGTAGAAAAGCTTGGAGTAAAGTAACGATGAAACTCCGGCTCGTGGCACGGGTACTTGCCCTCCTATCTGCTATGATCTCGATTTTTATGTTCTGGCCACTTTTCTGGGCATTTCTTGACGGAACCCCGGATGTTAAGGCTTTTTCAGTGTCAATCGCCATTGGTTTTTTAATTGCAGCCTTCCTCTATATATGGGGCAGGCAAGATTCGTTTCAAGACATTGGAATACGAGAGGCCTTTGCCGTTGTAACTCTTTCATGGGTTACAGCCTCGATTATCGGAGGTCTTCCTTATCTTTTAAATGGGACTGCCGCAACATTTACTGATGCTTTTTTTGAAGCCATGTCGGGATTTACCACTACCGGCGCCTCTATACTCACAAATATTGAAGCAGAACCAAGAGGCATTCTCTTTTGGCGTGATCTTACCCATTGGCTTGGCGGAATGGGAATTATAGTTCTCAGCCTTGCTATTTTACCCTTTATTGGAGTGGGTGGAATGGAACTCTATAAAGCTGAAGTTCCCGGACCTATCCCTGAAAAGATGACACCTCGTATTCAACAAACGGCTCTACTTCTATGGGGGGTTTATATTTTTCTTTCTGCACTGCAGTCTATTTTATTACTCTTTGGAGGAATGAACCTATTTGATGCTCTGACCCACACTTTCGGAACCATGGCTACAGCTGGTTTTTCTCCTAAAAATGCAAGCGTCGCCCATTATGGAAGTGCCTATATCGACTGGGTCATTACCATTTTTATGTTTTTGGCCGGCAGTAACTTTGCCCTTCATTATCATTTTCTTCAAGGGAAATGGGATGCATGGTGGAAAGACGGTGAGTTTCGTGTCTATTTTTCTATCACGACATGCTGCACCTTCATTATTACTATCCTTCTTCTAAGAAAAGGGATTTATAGCAACATATTTGAAGCTTTAAGATATGCTGCCTTCCAGGTCGTTAGTATTATTACAACAACAGGCTTCGTCACTGCTGATTATGAACTCTGGCCTATTTTTACTCAGTTTTTGCTTCTTATACTTATGTTTATCGGAGGATGTGCAGGATCCACAAGTGGCGGCATCAAAAACTTACGTATAATGGTTCTTGTTCGCCACGCCTATACAGAACTTTATAGATTACTTCATCCCAAAGCCATTATCCATACCAAAATTGGGGATCGGACACTCTCTAAAGAAATAGTGGGCTCCATAACAGCTTTTTTTCTTCTTTATATTGGCCTTTTCACCTTAGCGACTCTGCTTATGACTGGCCTTGGGTTAGACTTAGTATCTGCTATATCAAGCGTAGCAGCTACCCTTGGAAACATCGGCCCGGGATTGGCCATTGTCGGGCCAACTAAGAATTACGCCCTGATCCCTGATATAGGCAAATGGATTCTATCCTTCTGTATGCTCTTGGGGCGACTAGAACTTTACACCGTCCTTATTTTATGTGTTCCAGCAACGTGGAGGCGATAGAAATGAGCCCGACATAAAGGAGCCGGGCTTTTTTCATATTTCGTTTTCGTTGTCAATCTCCCGTCTTGTTATCACTTCTCGTGCCTTCTTCAGTGCCTCTGGCTCTCCCAACACAAGCAGCGTATCATATGGCTCTAATACAGTTTGCCCACGAGGGACAAGAAAGTTTTTATCTCTTCTCACGAGGAGAATTAAAGCACCTGGAGGAAAGTGCAACTCTCCTATAGTTTTCCCTACCACTGCTGTTCCAGGAAGAATATCAAGCTCTCGCGTTTCGTTTCGTACATCATTTTCGGTTTTGTCAAATTCCAAAGGGTATCTCGGACGATACTCTAAGGGTTTGTCCACCTTTAAAAAACGGGCAAGGGGCATGAGAGTCATGCCTTGAAGCAAAACTGACGTTAATACAATAAAGAAAACCATATTGAATATCTCATTAGACTTGGGATGGCCCAAAAGAAGGGGGAAAGTTGCTAAAACGATAGGAACAGCCCCTCTCAAACCAGCCCATGCCGCCAGGGTTCGCTCGCTAAAAGAAAAGGAACTTCCAATAAGTGTCAAATAAGTAACCACAGGGCGCGCCACAACCATTAGAAAAGCCGCGCTCAAAAGCCCATCTTTGGCCACACGTGGCAAATGGGAGGGAAAAACGAGCAGCCCTAAAACTAAAAACATGATAATCTGCATCAACCATCCCATGCTATCGTGAAAACGAATCAGGCTTTTTTTATAAATAAAATCGCTATTTCCTAATATAAGACCACATACATAGACTGCTAAAAAACCATTTCCGCCCATTTTTTCAATAAGACCATAGGTCAAGAGAACTATGCTAGCTCCAAGGACAGGATAGAGCCCTTCGTAATCCAGACGAATCCGGTTCATAAGCCTTGCTGCTCCTCTGCCTAACAACCAACCTGCCACTCCCCCGAAAATCATTTGTACTACAAACCTTGGAAGAAGCTCTGTCCAGCTCATGGTGTTTTGAGAAATAACCTGAAGTACGGCGAGGGTTAAAAAAATCGCCATGGGGTCGTTGCTTCCAGATTCGAACTCTAAAAGAGAGCGCAGATTGTCTCTCAAGCTGACCCTTCGAGAGCGAAGCACAGCAAAAACAGCAGCTGCGTCTGTTGAAGACACTATAGAACCTAATAGCAAGCCATCTTGCCATGAAAAGCCCAGTATGCAGCAAACAAAGAGCCCCATAACAATAGCTGACAAGGCTACTCCAATAGTAGCCATGACAACACCTCTCACTAATACCGGTTTAATGTTATACCAATGAGTGTCAAGACCTCCAGCAAAAAGAATAAAAGCAAGGGCTACGCTGCCTACCATGTTGGCCGCAGCTGCATTATCGAATTGAATACCTCCCGGACCATCAGAGCCAGCCAGCATTCCAATTGCGAGGAAGGTCAAAAGAGCGGGGAAACCAAACCGTTCTGCCAGTTTGCTCGAAAATATGCTTAATAGAAGGAGTATTGATGTTACAAGAAATATCAATGGCAGATCAAACACTTTCATCACCTCAAAAAAACATTCTTCAGTTGACCATTTTACGGGAAACCTGTAATATATACGTGTTACTTTTTTATTATTTCGTGTTACGCACTTGTGAGATAGATAAGTATATTGTACTTCACAATATGGACACTTCAGTCCGTTGATTCTCCTCAAGAAAGCGGAAAGGCTCCCACCTGGCCTTTCCGCTTGATATTATTGTAAAAATCATGCTTTAATAATATTATAAAGGACACTGAGAGCAACTTTGTTAAGGGAAATAGCATAACACAAAGGAGGAAAACTTATGAAAGCATATGTTGATCTAGATATGTGCATCGGGTGCGGGTTATGTGTTTCTCTGTGTGATTCTGTTTTTGAACTAGATGAGAATGGCAAGGCTTTTTCAAAAATAGAGCCCGTTCCTCAATCATCCGAAGGCTGCACTCGCGATGCGGCGGATCAGTGCCCTGTAGAAGCAATCCACATAGAAGAATAAATGGACTGAATATTTTGCAGGGAGGCAGCGTTATACTGCCTCCCTTTTCATAACATTAAAACGCTATCGTCTTCCCCTTCTTCATCAAAAGTGTAATTGGGATTTTTAACAATACGCACCTTGTCTATGCGCTGGCCCATTACTTTTACAACCTCAAAGCGAAGAGGCCCCCACTCAAGGGCAGCCCCAACTGCTGGCAAAGTCTTGAACTGTTCAAAAAGCCACCCGCTCAACGTACTGGATTCACTTTCAGGGGCGTAGGGCATCCGGAGAAACTTTTCAAAGAGTTCTTCCAGGTAGGCATCACCGCTCGCTAGATAGATATTTTCTTCTACCTGGGTATAATATTCCTTGAAATCGTCGTGTTCATCGTATATTTCGCCTACTAGCTCCTCTAAAATATCTTCAAGGGTAATAATCCCGGATGTACCGCCATATTCATCTAAAACAATGGCAAGGTGGGCTTTATTTCTTTGCAACATCTTTAATGCGTCCATTAAGGTGGCGCTGCCTGCTATCAGCAGTGGCGGAGCCATAATAGAACGAAGGTCAACATGCTTGTCATTGATATAATGGTTCAGAAAATCTTTTTCGTTGAGAATGCCAATGATATTGTCGAAGGTTCCTTCATATATTGGAACACGGGAATAATGATTCTTCAGCATAAGATTTTTTACATTCTCGAGGGGCTCATTCACATTTAACGCAAACAGGTCCACTCGTGGAGTCTGTATTTCACAGACTTCTATCTCAGAGAAATTCACTGCGTTTCCTATAATATCCTTTTCGACCTCAGGCAACTCTCCTTCTTCTCCCATGGTTTCTACAATACTTAACAATTCATCATGTGTGACGCTGGGCAAAGCGGCTGTTCTGCTTTTGCCCCGCAAGTAATTAGACAGATTTGTTGTAAGCCATGTAAGGGGAGAAAGAAGAAAAACAAAAAAATACACCCAGGCAGCAGCACCGAGAGCAAAGTTTTCAGCCTTATCCTTCACAAAAGCCTTGGGAAGGATTTCTCCAAAAAGGATGATGAGAACAGTCATAAGAAGTGTTGCATAAACCACACCGATAGGTCCCATCAAAACAGAAAGGATGCCTGCCGCCGCAGAGGTCATGACAATATCAACGATATTCCCGCCAATGAGGATCGCAGAAATCGTTTTATTGAAATCCTTTGCAAGGTCGAGTGCCTTTTTAGAGCCTTTACGTCCCTCTTCTACAAACCGTTTAAGACGTATTTTATTAACACTGGAATAAGCTGTCTCGCTTGCTGAAAAAAAAGCTGAAAGGATGAACATAAAAATAAAAAATAGAGCGAACAGTATTACGGAACTCTCAGCCACTAAAAAAAACCTCCATTTCAGGCTATAAGGCTATAATTTTACTATGAGTATAATAACAGAACATTAAGAGATAATGTTACTTATTGTTCTATTTGTTGATTAGTGACTTCGCCACCTGCGGAGCCCTAGTAAAAACTCAGAAAGCATTTGCCGTGCTTCTTCTTTATCGAAACCCTCAGCCACCATGAAGAGGATACACTTTTCTATCATCTCGTCTATAGTTATACCCGGCTGCTCAAAAGCCCCGTTTCTGTAACAATAAATACAATAGTTATGGGAAAGGCTTCCGTTTCTTTCCGAACCTAGAAGAGAGGGGGTCTTCAAGAGGCATTCCACAACTTTGACAAACCTTTTTCATGGCACCACCTCCTTTAATAAATAAAAATTATGCTTTAATATGAGCAATAATAGTAGCACAACTTATGTATTGCCACTCTTGCCTTTTTATTTTTTCCCCTATTTTTGTATTTGTAAAACTCCCTCTAACTCCATTTCCTGCGGCAAGGGTAGAAAGCATTATCAAGTTTTTAGGCGTACCCTACGATTAACCTCCTGTAGAAGGCCTTCGGTTGAATTTTTCTACATTTCACGTATAATAGTTTTTTGTATATAATGAAATAGATATTTACATTCAATTGCGTTGTATCCACTAAACAGATTTCTTTTCTTTGTATTTCCCAGAAAGGATGTAGAAAATATTGAAATACACATTCGATCCGCTGCGAGGGAGTATTTTCTCGGTATTCCTATACTATTCCTCGCTGACGGTCATAGGAATGCTGGCGGTTTCCTCGGCCAGCGCCATCGATGCCGCTTTTCTAGGGAACATGGATGGCGAGGTTGCCTTGGCTACAGTAACGCTGACACTCCCCTTTGTCATTTTTGTGGGAGGAGTGGCGTTTATGATGGGTATTGGAGGATCAGTTTCCTGCGGCAAATATCTCGGAGCCGGCGATGTTCAGACGGCATCGGCCATTTTTACAAAAACTCTTCTAGCGACCCTCCTTTTCGCGGTGGGGGTCTGTTTCACAGCAACAATAGGAGTTGACCTATTAGTTGTACTCCTGGGTGCAAGCCCTGCCATTGCTCCATCTGTGCGCACTTATACATCAATTTTAACCCTATTTATCCCTTTTTCAGTTACAGGAATTTGTCTTTCATATTTCGTAAGAGTTGACGGCAGACCGCTTCTTGCTGCTGTTGCTATGACAGTAGGTGCCATAGTAAATATTTCCCTTGATTGGCTTTTTGTCGTAAAACTACATTGGGGTATACAGGGAGCTGCTTTCGCAACAGGATTCTCCCAAATTACCCTTCTCTGCATGCTGTTCTCCCATTTTCTACAAAAAAAGGGGAAATTGCGCTTTAATATGCGAGGAGGCTCATGGAAAGAAATTATTCGAGCTGCCTATAACGGGTTCTCTGAATTTGCCAACGAAATTTCAGCTGGATTTCTTACGTTCCTCTTTAACAGAATCATGATCAGGCGTTTAGGGGTAGCCGGTGTTGCAGCTTATACAATTGTCAACTACATTCTCTACCTTGGCTCTATGGCATGTTATGGTATCAGCGATGCCATACAGCCAATTATCAGTAAAAATTTTGGTGCTGGAAAAGCTAAGCGAATCAAGGGGTTCTTATGGATAGCAGGCGGAACAGTTACTTTTTTAGGTATCCTTATTGTGAGCATTCTACTTCTGATGCCAAACTCAATGATTAAGCTTTTTACAAACTCAGAAGCAGAAATAACAATATGCATTGCCCGTGATTTTATAGCTCACTTCTGGCCAGCTTTTTTGCTTATTGGAATCAATATCGTCTTTTCTTCATATTTTACTGCTATGCAAAAGCCGGTACACTCAGCATTTATCGCCATATCGAGAAGTCTCGTGGCACCAGCAACGCTGCTATATATACTTCCTCTTTTCCTTGGCAACAAGGGGATATATATGGCTGTTCCATTAGCGGAGCTCGCTACATTCATCCTTGCACTCGCACTCTTTATGCCGAACTCTCCATTAAAACTGATACGCTCTGACCAAATCTACAAAAAACTAGGAGAAAAAAGAGAGCTTTTCCCACAAAAGGGTGTTCCCACTTCAGAATCACGCTTCTCATAACATTTTAAAGAATGGAATAACCCACAAGAGAAGAGGCACCACAATTACAGTAACAACGCCACAAAGGCCTGTAGCAAGGCTGCTGAAGGCACCCTCTGTCTCTCCCATCTCGAAAGCCCGGCTCGTCCCTATAGCATGAGAACTAGACCCAATGGCCAGACCTCGAGCAATCGGATGATGAATCCCAGCTATTTTACAAAGGATGGGCGCCAGAATAGCACCAGTTACTCCCGTAATAATAATAGAAAACACTGTAACAGGAACTATACCCTCAATAATGCGGGCTATTTCGATTCCTATAGGGGCTGTCACAGATTTAGGAACCAGAGACAGAAAAAAATCATTGTTAAGATTTAAAAAACAGCATAAAAACCAAATACAGACAAAAGAAGTGAGAACCCCTGCAACTATAGAAAGCATTATCGGTTTCAGAATAGCTTTTAATCGTGACAATTCACGGTATATGGGCACAGCTAAGAGAACAGTAATCGGACCAAGCAACATAGCGATAATATCTCCACCGCGCCTATATTCTTCATAGCTGTAGTCAGTAAATGTCAGAGTGATACCGATCACTAGAGATGAAAATACTACTGGAGGCAAGAGGACAAATCTTGCTTTGTCACGAATCCAGCACCCCAAAAGATAAGTGCCAATGGTAAGAACTATGGCAAAAAGAGGGGTTTGAAATATTTCTTTAAAGACTGCCACTGGACTTTTCCTCTTTTCTTCGAAGAAGGTACTGTGCTGTTATGCCCGTTGCTACCATAACAAGAGACGTAGAAAGAACAATTATGAAAATTAGCTGTGGAACAACATCAAGTATTTTTTCTTTGGCCGCTACCACACCGACAACAACAGGCACAAAGAAAAACGCGAGATTTCCCAGGCAAAAGTCCGCCAGGTCCTTTAACGATTCAACAGAAATAACGTTACAGTACATAAGGGCAAATAAAAGTATCATCCCTATAACACTTCCAGGAATGGGAATACCTGATAAGACCTGAATACTTTGACCAATAAAGAAAATGACGCATACAATGAACATTTGCCGTAAAAGATTCAAGGCAATCCCCCCTTAAACCTAAAATTCCGTCAGATTGTACATATAAATACGTGTCCGCACCATAAAATTTTTCTATGGTTACCGATAAAAATGTTTCCGGGAAGAAAAGTCTCCCCGGAAACATAAAAAAGAACTTTGATCTAAATGTTCTGTCAAACCCCAGAAAATTACGGTGCGTAAACCCAGAGATCAGTCAAAATTGTGCACCCGGGAATTGGCAACGGAGCGGGAACTTCAACTGCTGAAAAAGGCAGGGCCTGCCCTGGTAAACAATTTTGCCAACTCTGGTAAGCAGGGTAGAATTCGTTAAGATCAGTGTGGAACTGTTGGATGCGGACCACATTTTTCAAAGAAGTTCCTGCTGCCTGGCAAATCTTTTCTGCGTTGTTCAGAATATGCTCCATCTGACACTGAGCAGAAGAACCAAAATAGGGCTGTCTGGGATCAATCTCGCATCCTGGAGCAAGACCATTCTCATCAGCGGCCATAAGACCAGTAATAAAGAGAAGATCCCCTGCTCTGATCGCTACTGTCTGATCTTCATATCCTGTAAAGACATCGTGCTTGATGATCTCTTTTTTGGTTTTTCCGCCATCAGCAAGAGCCAAAACTGTAATTTCTATTGCCGCTTCAGAAATTGCGAAGCCTGGAGTAGCTGTAGGAATAAGTGTTGTTACCGGCGGGTTTTCAGGGAAATACTTATTCCAAACTTCTCTAAAGGCGGGGAAATCTTCTATGTCTCGCATATATACCTGAGCCTTAACGATATTGCCAAGGGATGAACCGCTTGCTCGCAATGCTGGCTCTAGTCTGTGCTTAATAATATACTCAGTCTCTAGTTTTATCTGCTTGCCCCGCCAGAGATAACCAGGTACAGGACGTGCTTCCGGCGGTATGCACTCATTTCTTCCTTTACCACTTGTCGCCATCATTCCCGCTACAAAAATAAAGTCACCTGCACGCACTGCCGGAGCATATCCGGAAGAGGCCGGCGCATCTATCTCAGGTGGGTTAATAGCTTCAACAGAGAAATCCTCGCTGGGAACAACCGCGATCATCTCTACCTCTATATCTGCATTATTAATAAGAAGGCCCTTTTGCAAAATAGAAGTGCTTGGAGGAATATAATCACCAAAGGCCGCTTTCCTCCCAACATGATATGGGTCTACTGCTTTCCAGGTAGTATAGTACTGATCTACTCGTACTACGTTAGACATGCCGCTTCCCGCACTAGAAAGCAAGGATTTGAGTCTGTTGAAAATGAAATCCGTTTCCTTTTCATTTTTAGGTTTGCCTGACCTCGGAAGACGAGGGTTGTGTACCTCCGGAGAAAGTCCCTGTTTAAAATCAGTAGCCATATGCCCCGTCGCAAAAATCCAGTTACCGGCTTTTATTGCCTGGGCATACTGTATTTTTCCTTTAGCAATTTCGACAGGGGACAAAAATTCCAATGTTTTCTTCTTTGTGTCATCCATATAAATTCTCCTTTCTCTTGCTATGTGGCAATTTTCAGATGTCAGTAATAATGGAAAGAACCCATCAAGCTGCTTCACATCTCCTACTTTTTATTTCTCGTCTCACACTAAATACTAAGAATAGGATAGCCGTTACTATAAAGGCCAGAGAATAAGGTCTGGTAAAAAATATCTTTATACCAGCATCTGGCAACATCAAAGATGCTCGTAGGCTTTTTTCCATAATTGGACCTAAAACCAGGGCCATTGCCACTGATAGAACAGGGAAACCGCCTTTTTCAAAAAAGTAACCAATGAGTCCGAAAACAATGGAGAGCCAGAAATAGTAAACGTGACCGTAGCTTATAGAGGGACCTACTATTGAGAGGACTAAAACAAAGGGGATCATATATTTGTTATCCACCATCGTGGCTAGCTTGCCTATAAAATTAGCTAAAAACAACCCCATCAACAAAAGCAACACATTAGAGATCATCATCGCTAAAAAGATAACGTAAACCAAATCCAGCTGGTCACGAAACAGGCTTGGTCCTGGGACCAATCCGTGGATCAGCATAGCACCCATCATCATCAGGGTATTGGAATCACCTGGAATTCCCAGTGTTAGCATGGGGACCAAGGCACCACCTGTTACAGAATTATTTGCGCTTTCGCTTGCCACAACACCTTCCTTAGAGCCTTTGCAAAACTCCTCGGGATTTTTAGAAGCCCTTTTAGCCTCACCATAAGCCATAAAAGAAGCCATGGTTGCTCCCAGCCCCGGCAGTATGCCAATTACTGTTCCAATAATACTGGATCTCAAAATATTAAACCACATTTTAGGCAAGTATTTGTACGCAGAGAAAACTCCTGTCACTTTATACCTTACAATATTAGAAGCAGCGGGGCGCCCCACCATTCTGAATGCTTCTGCAACACATAATAACCCTATAGTTGCCGGAACCTCAGGAATACCTATAGTGAGTTCTTGAATGCCGAAGGTAAATCTTGGGAAAGGACAGATTAAGTCTAGCCCAACTGTAGAAAGCAGCAAACCGAAGGACGCTGCAATAAAACCTTTGAGAACCGATTTACATGACATGGTAAATACTACTATTATGGCGAGAAGACAAAGAGAAAAATACTCCGGTCCTGCAAAAAGAGTCGCAATCCGTGCCAACTTTAACGAAAGAAAAATGAGGATAATACAACTGAAAATTCCACCAAAAGATGAACTATATGTAGCTAACCCTAATGCGGTGCCACCCTCGCCTTTTTGGGTCATAGGCCACCCTTCCATCGCTGTCACGGCCGCTGTCGGTGTTCCTGGAATGTTCATTAGAATAGCCGTTATGGATCCTCCATATATGCTGCCGCAATAGATGCCGCACATCATAATGAAAGCCGAATATTTAGACATCGTAAATGTTAATGGAATCAACAATCCGATAGCTATGGTCGAAGTAAGACCTGGAGCAGCACCGACCATTATGCCGGAAAACACCGATCCAACAAGAAGTAAAATTTGGGTTGGTTGAAATATTATCCCTAAAGCCTGTGTGATCATGCCATCCATTTTTAAAAACCTCTCTTCTTAGATCAATTCAAAAAATATTCCCAAAGCTTGCCTGTTGGAAGGTAAACCCCTACGACAATGGCGAAGATGTAATACAAGCCGCCACCTAAAGCGACGCTAAATAAAGTACTATTTAACATCTTGCTGCCAAGCACTCTCATTATGAGGAATATGAAAATGATCGTTGAAGGCAAAAAACCTATGGTGATAATAAGAGCCGGATATATTAAGCAAAGTAAAAAAGCGTAGGCTGTATTACGAATTAGAATCGATTCTTCATCTAAAGCATCTTTTTTCCAGACCACGTTTAGCTTGCTTAAGCTATCTAAAACAAAAGAGAATCCGCCATTATTTTTGAAAAGTGATATCATAAGAAGGAGTGCCCCAGATCCTGTAAAAATGGAAAAAACTCTCGGAAAAAGAGCGAGACCGCCCGGATCTGCGTTAATAACAGGAAAACTAAATGTCTGCACAAAAAATATCAAACTTACAAAGAATGTTAAAAGAGCTACAGCCCACTCCGCGATAATAGTCATGGTAACACCTCATTCTTACCAAGTAGGCCTGCCTATACCTCTGCCAAGGCCAGGCAGGCCTATATAGGTTTACGTACTAAAAGAGATCATTTTTAATCATCGAATCCCCTTTTGTAACTGCTTATTGTCAAAGGCTACTTGCTCTGCATCAAACTTAAAGCCTTGGTTATGTTTTCCTGCATCTTGTAGAGATGCTCTGTGTATGCCGCACTATCCTTTTTGTAAACAGACTGTCCCAGCTTTTCAAGCTCTGCTCTGAACTCAGGAATTTCCCATACCTTCTTGTTGGCTTCTTCAAGAATTTTTTTTACGTCCTCAGGAAGTCCCTTGGGACCGCCGATGCCGTAAGGAATTTCCCATACGATGTCATAACCAAGCTCTTTAAATGTCGGAACGTCAGGGAAGTCAGGGTGTCTTTCGCTGCCAAAATAACCGATAAACTTCAGTACACCATCATTAACGTAGGGAATGGCGGGTCTAATGTAAGAGCTGACTACATCCACATGTCCACCCAGTATTGCAGCGTTCATTGCTGGAGAGCCGTCATGCGCTATGGCTTTGGCGCTGAATCCAGCCTGATCCATCCACAACAACAGCGGCTGATGGTGGCTTCCGCCTATATCAGAAACACCCATGGTCATCTTGTCAGGATTCTTCTTTGCTTCTTCAGCGAAGTCCATTGCTGTGTTCCAGTGTGATTTGCTCTGTGCCACTAGAACAGGAGACTGATAGCAGAAACTTCCTATAACATCGAAATCACTGATATCAAGGGGAGCGAGGTTCATTGGCTTATACTTGGGTAAATCTCCCTGGACAACAACGAGGGTATATCCATCAGGTCTGGCATTTTTGGCTGCGGCGTATCCTATACTTCCGCCACCACCAGTGATGTTTTCCACAACAATCTTCTGTCCAAGAATCTGCTCCAGATACTTCGTATAGATTCTGCTAGCAGTGTCTCCACCGCCCCCTGCTTGCCACATTACTATCCACTTTATCGGCTTACTGGGATAATTTGACTTTCCAGCTGCCATGGCAGGTTCAACGCAAACAGCGAACATCAGGGAAAAAACAAACATAACCAATACAGCGACAAACGCTCTTTTCTTTACCATTCTTTATTCCCTCCTTAGTTATTTAGAAGCCTAAAAGCTTTCATAGTAGCCAGGGGAACAAGCTAAATGATCTTATTCGGTTAATCCTATCTTTTCTCCGCAACAATCTTGTTTTCAAGAACGCCAAGGACATCGCATTCTATACGGCAAACATCGCCGGGGAACATGTGGGTGGGATTCTTGCTGAACTTAGCAATTCCGCCAGGGGTTCCAGTTGCGACCACATCGCCTGGTTCAAGGGTGAAAACCTCAGAAAGGAAAGCTACAAGTTTGGGAATTCCATAGAGCAAATTCTTAGTATTGGAACTCTGCAGCTGCTTGTCATTTACCCAGAGTTTAAAGTTCAGATCCATAGGATCAGCTACTTCATCTGGTGTGACAAGGGTAGGCCCCATGGGGGCGAAAGTATCAAAGGTTTTTCCTCTTAAGACCTGTTTGTCGAGGGTGGTAATATCACTGGCCGAAACGTCATTGAAGATGGTGTATCCTGCAATATAGTCATAAGCATCTTCCTCAGATACATAACGAGCAGGTTTGCCGACCACAAAGGCCACTTCAACTTCATAGCCAAGCTCATCTGTGGCATCTGGTTTAATAATGCAATCTTCTGGACCACACACACTGTTCTGATACTTTGAGAAAATTCTTGGCGCTGCAGGTGTGGGAACACCTGTCTCTTCGATAAAATCTACATAGTTGTGGGAAAGGCAAATTATTTTTCCTGGATCAGTGATAGGTGCCATAAGCTTTACTTCAGAACGCTCAAAAACCGCCTTATCATCTATGGTGCCCTCAAGCACTTTACGGGCAAGATCCATACCCCTCTCTTCTCTCGTGAGAAAACGCTTCATATCTGACGGCAAAAGGGCGTCCGCTACTACCTGGGGAGTGGGATCTCCTTCTTTGCACAGCTGTTTGGCGTAGGCAAGATTAAGATCGATAACTTTGTCTCCCACAAGCGCACCTAGTCTGTTGGTATTACATTTCTGGAAAGTTACTAAACGCATGCTCAAACCTCCTAATCGGTATCTTAAATGTCGGCTAGATCACAGATTACAATGCGTGGATTATGGCCTGTGTCATCTCTGATGTTTTCGCAGTTCCACCAAGATCTCGGGTTACAACCTTGCCTTCCCTTATTACGGTGGCCACTGCATTCTCCACTCGGTCTGCTCCTTCGCTATAACCAAGATGGCGAAGCATGAGACAAGCAGAAAGAATCATAGCGGTTGGATTGATTCTGTCTTGACCGGCATATTTGGGAACACTCCCATGCACAGACTCAAAGACAGCGATATCATCTCCGTAGTTCACTCCTGGCCCCACACCAAGGCCACCCACAAGACCTGCTGTAAGGTCGGAAACCATGTCGCCGTAGACATTGGGCATAACCATGACATCAAATGCTTCCGGCATTAGTACCAATCTCATACACAGAGCATCAATGATTACCTCGTCGAATTCGATTTGAGGATAATCTTTCGCAACTTCTCTGGCTGTCTTCAGAAAAAGACCATCAGTAAGTTTTAAGATATTGGGTTTTACTGAAGCCGTTACTTTTTTTCGCCCATTGGCGATGGCATACTCAAAAGCCTTACGAACTACCCGCTCCGAGCCTTTTTTTGTTATGAACTTCAGAGCTACAGCTACGTCGTCACTAAGCATCTGTTCTTGCCCGGCATAGGTGTCTTCCGTGCTTTCACGTACAACGATAAGGTCGAGATCTTTAAAGTTGGAACGTACGCCTTCGTAGTACTTGGCGTGGCGGATATTGGCGTAAAGATCCAACTTGACTCTTAACGTTACGTTGGGGCTTCTAAAACCCTCCCCCACAATGTTTGTGAGGGGGCCCTTAAGTGCAACCTTGTTGCGACGAATAGACTCCAGGGCTTTTTCGGGAACCGGTTCGCCGTATTCCGGCACTGCTACCTGTCCGGCTGCAACTTCTTCCCACTCTATCCCCAGCTTGAGGGCATCAACGACTTGGCGGGCTGCATTAACTACTTCTGGGCCTATTCCATCCCCTGGTATCAAGGTAATACGCGTCATATCGTTCTCCTCTTCTTTGTTTTTCCAAAAGCGTTTATGGAATCTCTGTTTAAAAAATGCTATGCAAATAAGAAAGCATGAGTCCCATCTCTTTTACGTCTCTCAATAGCTTGCTATTACTACAATCTTTATCCTGGCGCACATTGCTGTGAGCAATAGGGCACCAAAACAACAATTTATTTATTTTACTTGCCGATCTGATGTGTAACGCGATCCATGGCTTCAAAGGCATGCCTGTTTGCCGCTTCAAACGCTCCGACTGCATCTTTATTAAGCAATGCATCATAAATAGCCTTATGGCCATCTATTACATCTCCCCATCGATCAACGTTACCAAGGGAAAGTTCCGCATATCTCCTGAGATTTTGTGAAATGCTGTTGTAGTATTGAGATAAAAGGCTGTTATCTATCGACTCTATAATCAGGCTATGGAAGGCCGTATTGGCAGAAACCATCCCCTCAAAGTCACCTTCTTCGATATAACAACGGGATTCTTCGATGTTATTGGCTAGAGTCGCAAAATCCTCTTCAGTGAGCTTCTGAGCTGCTGCATAACAACCGTAGCCATCCAGCATGGCTTTGAGCTGATAATGTTC